>Ga0209594_1000191_pt1 | contig 45303 bp, 44 predicted proteins | sample AshMeaCrysSpring_FD_184126 | JGI IMG/M metagenome (GOLD analysis project Ga0209594, IMG submission 184126) | Groundwater microbial communities from Big Spring, Nevada to study Microbial Dark Matter (Phase II) - Ash Meadows Crystal Spring... | ecosystem: Environmental > Aquatic > Deep subsurface... | reverse complement strand
CCTTGCCAGCCCCTTGCCAGCCCCTTGCCAGCCCCTTGCCAGCCCCTTGCCAGCCCCTTGCCAGCCCCTTGCCAGCCCCTTGCCAGCCCTTTCTCAGCTCTGCACATTCATTTCTGCCAAAACCAAAGCAGGATCAACATAACTATCCTTATATGTTAAACCCCAATGAAGATGTGGCCCCGTTGTCCGCCCAGTCATCCCTACACGAGCTATTCTCTCTCCTGATGGGATAATTTGTCCAAGCCATAGTTGAATACCTCCATTACGATCTATAAGATACCTCCCCTCAGCAGTAGTCTCTACATGACCCATCAAATGACAATAAACGTGCTGCCAATTTCCTGATTGAATTTTCACTAATGTTCCACAATTAGTATCGTCGGATAATTCTATCACTTGACCAGCCCACCAGTTACGCACATAACTCCCTAATGGTGCAGCCAGATCTAAACCATTATGAAATTGCTTTTCTCCAGTAACTGGATGTATTCTATAACCAAAACCTGAAGTGTACCCCTGGAAGTTTTCAATGGGAAAAGCTGCATATTTCCAGGTACTTGTGGCTACTTCCACTGACTGAGCTCGTACTTCTTGCGCTTCGATTTTTTGCGGTTGGTATCCCCCCAGGTAAAGACAAAAGGCGATCGCCCCTAACATCAACCAGATTAAATAATAGTTTTGACTTCTTTTACGCTTCATTATCTACTTAAACTTTTTTAATATCCACTACATTTTATACCAAATCCGATTATTATTACCCCTTGATAAACACATTGGTAAACGGTGGTTTCGACTACGCTCAACCACCCTGTGTACAGGTGGTTGAGCGCAGTCGAAACCACCCCAGATCAAATAAGGTGGTTTCGACTACGCTCAACCACCTTGCGTACAGGTGGTTGAGCGTAGTCGAAACCACCCTGTGCACAGGTGGTTGAGCGAAGTCGAAACCACCCTGTGCACAGGTGGTTGAGCGAAGTCGAAACCACCCCAGATCAAATAAGGTGGTTGAGCGCAGTCGAAACTACCCCAGATCAAATAAGGTGGTTGAGCGAAGTCGAAACCACCCCAGATCAACTAACGTGGTTGAGCGAAGTCGAAACCACCCCAGATCAACTAAGGTGAAGGATTTAAAGAAAAAAATGCAATCCGCGCAGTCGGGAAAAAAAGAAATAACTAATTCTAGATGTTATGCTAAAAAAAAAAAAATCAACAAAGGGGTTGACATTGAAAAAAGAATCATTTAAACTGAGGATAGAAAAACAAAATTAAACCAAAAACCAAGTAAAATATAGGCGCAAGTAGCTGTAGGCTGCGTCAATTTAATTAGTTTTTCAACTTAAGTAGAAGATTAACCTACTTATTCCAAATCACTCATTGATAAACAGGAAAGAAAAAATTATGCCAGTTACAGTATATGTTGACTATGATTTTACTGACGGGAGTGGTAATCCATCATTAGACCTCTTGCGAAAGTAGTGTTAACCCCCCTAACCCCCCCTTGGTAAGGGGGGGAAATGCTTGGTTTTTCGGCTCCCTCCCCGAACCTGCGGGGAGGGTTGGGGTGGGGTTTTTTACTGTTTTGCAAGAGGTCTATTAGAAGGGTTTACAATTGACGGTGATTTGTGGCACTTAACTCAGCGTCGCTCTGGCGACTCAGGACACTCTTCTCCTGACAGTATGTATTATGGAGACGAAAATCAAGGAAATTTCGATATAGGTGATTCAGCAGGAAGCATAACTTCCCCAGCCATCGACTTGACTGGAGCTACACAACCAAAAGTTGTTTTTAATTATTTCCTCGAAACAGAAGGATCTTATGGAACCTATGATGTTGCCAAAGTATTGGTTTCCGCTGATGGGGTTAATTATAATCCACTTAACAGCTATTTGATAGACACCGATGGAACCTGGAACCAGTTGGGTTTCAACTTGTCTGATTATGTAGGTCAAACAATTAATTTGCGGTTTGCTTTTGATAGTGGAGATGATAATTTTAACGATTATGAAGGGTGGTATGTAGATGATGTATCGGTGCAAGAGAACGAAACGCCCACAGATATCGAACTAGATAACAACACAGTATTAGAAAACGAAGAGCCTGGAACACTAGTAGGAATACTCACAACTGTTGACTCAGATGGTGATGAAAACTTTACATACACTTTAGTACCAGGTTTCGGAGATAACGCTTCCTTCGTTATAGTAGAAGATCAACTACAAACAGCAGCTGCATTTGACTATGAAGCTCAAAATGAATACTCCATCAAAGTGCAAACAGACAATGGTTTTGGGGGAACATACTTAGAAGAATTTACCATCTATGTCAATGATGTGCCCTTTGACGGAGATGATGATTTATATGGTACACCAAAAAATGATACCATAGACGGGTCAAGAGGTAATGATACCATCCGCGGTGCTGGGGGAAATGACCTCTTAATTGGAGCAGAAGATAATGATAAACTAGTTGGAGGCTTGGGGAATGATGCACTCAAAGGAGAGTTAGGAAATGATTTTCTCTTTGGAGGAAATGGAGTTGATGAACTCACAGGCGGTTCAGGAAGGGATATACTCACAGGAAACAATGGAGCAGATAAGTTTATCTTTAGTTCACCTACAAATGGGATTGATGTTATCAAAGACTTCAGGGGTGCACAGCAAGGCGATCGCATTGTTCTCAATACTAGCAACTTTGAAGCACTTGACCCTGATTCTTTCTCAGCCGACAACTTTGTTAAAGGTAACAAAGCACTAGATGGTGATGACTATTTAATTTACAATAACTCCAATAATATCCCCAATGGTCATTTATTCTATGACCCAGATGGGGTGGGAGGAGAAAACCAAGTTAAGATAGCTGTTCTCATAGATGCTCCTATGCTCAGTGCTAATTACTTTGAATTAATTTAACTGCTATAGACATTATGACCATCTATGTCTAGTTATGTCTAGGAAAACGCAGGTTAGGATTCTTGGATTGGTTAAGACATGAGTAAAAAAAGGACACTTCGACTACGCTCAGTGTCCTTTTTTTACTCATGTCTTAACCAATCCTTTCTTGAATATACTAATTGACACTAAAGTAGTACGAAATGATATTATTAAAAGTCTGGTTAATGTTTGTGGAAACGAATGCCCAAAAAAACATCATAGAGGAAACTCCAGAAATTTTTGCCCTCTAGTAAACCTAAAGATTGATCGCAACCTTTAGCATCTAATAAAGGCTTAGTTGCATAATAAGCAGCCTCATATTTATACCAGGGAATAGAGGGCCATAAATGATGAACAAGATGATAATTTTGTCCCAAAATAAGTAAATTAAGGATGGGGCTAGGATAAACTCTAGCGTTTTTCCAGCGATCGCGTTCTTTAAAAGGGCGATGGGGGAGATAATCAAAAAATAGACCCAGAGTTATGCCCACAACCAAAGCAGGGACAAACCAGAAATTCATAATATAGCCAATAAAACCATAATGACAAGCAATAAATACCATAGAGACTAGAAAAAGTCTGCTTAAAAACCATTCAAGTAACTCATATTTGCGCCAGAGACGACGCTGGAAGAAAAACACCTCATGGTAAAAAAAACGAGCAGCTATTAACCATAAAGGGCCCCCTGTAGACACAAAATGGTCTGGGTCATTTTTTGGGTCATTAACATGGGCATGATGCTGTAAATGAACCCTAGTAAATACAGGGAAAGCAAAGCCCAACATTAAAGCGCTGCCGTGACCTAAAATAGCATTAAGAATGGGGTTACGGTGAGCGCTGTTATGGGAAGCATCGTGAATTATGGTTCCCGCCAAATGCAAAGCCAGAACATTTGAACAAAAACAGATCCAATCTACCCAACCCCACAACCAGTAACCGCAGGTTGAGAGAATGATTAGCATTAGAGCTGCTAAAAACATACCAAAATTAATATTAAAATCACCATCCGCTTTAAGAAACTCTTTTGGAGGTGTCAGCAGCTTTGAAGCAGACTGCATTTTCGTTTTTGCTCCTTATTTATCCTTTCCGAAGGATAGTATAGACCAAAACGCGCCTTGTGTAAAGATTTGTAACGAAATCTCAGCAAATTCCCAGATTTCGTGGGCAATTATTTATATTGATATATAAAAGTAAAACATTATCCTATTAACCAGGCAAGGGGATCCGCGCTGGGGTGTTGATTTTGGCTCAAATTTAACAACGTAATTTCATACACTTTTTATTTTAAGTAGGCTATGCCCACCCTACAAAGAAAAATTGTCTGATTTGAAAATTTGTAACTTGATAAATAATCAACACCCCAGGCTTAAGCCCTTTGTCTCTAACTATGATCTTTGATGATTGACTCTTTTTTTACTATAATTTAACAAAATTAGCATTCACTAAGCTCACATGGTAACAGCACAAAGAATATCCCTAAGTTTAGAAGAGTTTCTGCAATTACCAGAAACAAAACCAGCCAGTGAATATATCAACGGTGAAATCATCCAGAAACCCATACCACAAGGAAAACATAGCAGACTGCAAGGAAAATTAGTCACCCATATTAATCAAGTACTTGAAACTAGCAAAACTGGTATAGCTTTTACCGAGCTAAGATGCACTTTTGGCGATCGCTCACTTGTACCAGATGTAACAGTATTTTCCTGGGAGAGGATACCCACCGATGAAGAAGGAGACATTGCTAATGTCTTTAAAACCGCCCCAGACTGGACAATTGAAATTTTATCTCCAGGACAAAATCAAATGAGAGTCATAAGTAATATTATTCACTGTCTGCAACATGGAACTAAATTAGGCTGGTTAATTGACCCAGAAGTAAAAATGATCTTAGCATTTATTCCCAACAAGCAACCAGTATTTTTTGAAAAACCAGAGGATGTTTTACCAGTACCAGAAATGTTTGCAGAATTATCCCTGACATTAGGAGCTGTGTTTGGCTGGTTGAAATTATAACGAATTTAAACCAACCGCCTGAGAAATATGAGTTAACCCATGTTGATCTAACTTGTCGAGTAGTCCTTTAAGAATAGTGGGTAACATCCAGGGGCCCTCATACAGCCAACCAGTATAAACTTGAAAAAGAGTTGCACCAGCAGTAATTTTTTCCCAAGCATCCTCAGCAGTGAAAATACCACCCACCCCAATAATAGGTAACTTTCCCTGAGTTTGTTGATAAATAAACTTAATAACTTCAGTGGAGCGTTGTTTGAGAGGTGCTCCACTAATACCCCCAGCTTCTTCTGTAATGGGGTTGCCTGTAGTTGGGAGAATTTCTGTTTGCAAAAGATCGCGGCGGATGGTGGTGTTAGTAGCGATAACCCCAGAGAGGTTGTAGGTTTTGGTTAAAGCGAGGATAGAGGCGATCGCCTCAAATTCCAAATCTGGGGCTATTTTAACAAAAAGAGGCATTTCCCCTTGATTTTCTGCTTGTAAAGCGTCAAATATTGGTTTTAACTGCTCTTCAGCTTGTAAATTGCGCAAACCTGGGGTATTAGGGGAGCTAACATTAACCACAAAATAATCAGCCACATCTTTTAAATAACGAAAACTTTCGAGATAGTCTGTAGCTGCAGCTTCCAGTGGAGTTACTTTAGACTTACACAAATTAATCCCAATGGGAATGGTGCGGGGTTGATGAGTCCAAGTTTGCTGTAGTCTCTTAGCTATTATTGCTGCACCATCATTGTTAGCTCCCATACGATTTAAAACCGCCTTATCTGCGGGTAAACGAAAGAGACGGGGGCGAGGATTACCAGGTTGTGGTTCAAGGGTGACAGCACCCAATTCTGCAAAACCAAAACCAAAACTATGCCAAATACCTGCAGCTAAAGCATCTTTATCAAAACCTGCAGCCAAACCAAAAGGGTTAGGAAAATCAAGATTCCAGAGCTTTTGTGACAAACGGATATCATGAAAACCAAAAGACTGTTGTAATTGTGATTTTAACCAATTAGCAAGGGAATTTTTGTGAGAATTATTGAGCCAAGAAAGAGTTTTCATTAATTGGTTATGGGCTGCTTCTGGGTGATTTTTTAAAGCCGAGAAAAAAAGGGGATAGAATGGTTTAGTTAAATCTAACATTTGCGCCAAAATTTTATAATTATTTGCTCTTATATAGTCAGCCTAAATAAATTGTAAAAATTAAAACTTCAATCATAAATATTAGACAATGGGCTTAAGCCCATTGTTTTTTCACGATTAAAAACGGTCTCGCTATACCATTTTTTAGTTATGATATCAAGTTTTAAAGGACAAGGAGCAAGACAAAGGTATCCGCGCTCCTTATTGCTCATAACTTGAGAAAAATGGCATGACTCAGGTAAATTAGAAGCCATTAATTAAGTAAGTTAAAACCATAGGAATAACCCAGAATCATTTTGATAATTATAGCCTAAAATAAGCTGTTTATTAAACTTAGTTTTAACTCTAGCAATTATCATAGTAGTGAGGTACAGTTTTTCTTGGTAAGACAAGGGGATGGGCGCCCCTTGTCCGTACCTCGAAACTAAGAGAAATGCTATCTTCACAATTGGTTTATTCATTGGTCATTATCTACCTCATAAGCTTGGGTTTGGCTATAGATTAACTGATAAATTTTTGTTGGAGTTAATTCCTGCACATTGCTCAAAACAATAGCAGCACCTGCAGTTAATAATTTATGGGTATAAGCCTGTTTAATTTCGGTTATTGTTTGCACATGGGGAGGTAAAACACCAACTGCGACCCATAAACGTTCTGGATGTATTTCTCTAGCTTTAACCACCGTATAAATATCGGCTACAGTATCGCCAACATAAATAACAGGTTTACCCAAAAAATCCTGATTTTGCTCCTCTAATAAATTTACTGTAGCAAATAACCCAGTAGGGTCAGGTTTACCTGGAGCATCCTCCATTGCTATTAAAATAGGATTTTCAAGACCAATACGTTTTTTTAAGACATATTCCGCCGAACCTCGAGTAGCACCACTAAAAAAACCCCAACCAATATTATTAGCAGTTAATGTAGCTAAATATTCTGCCTGCAATAATAAAGGTTCTGTGGTAATATAACCATCCCAATTTTTTCCACGATAACGAGATTGGAAGAAATTAACCAGAGTATCGTAATTTAGATTAATCTCACTGCGTGGTGTTCCTCCAGACTCAAAGTAGCGATAAACTAGCTCAAGGGATGCTTTCCAGTCATTATTCCACACTCCCTCCGATTTAAGCTGGTCAATATCTTCCATAGTAGGGCGGTATTGAGTATCAGTAAAATGCGCCACAGTATCAGCGATCGCCCTCCGATAAGAACCACCCACATCCCTTACTACGCCATCAATGTCAAAAATAATTATCATAAAACAAAAATCATACCCCAATGATTGTCTCAATAGGTTAAAATAAAAAGCTGTCAACTATGATAAAACACCAGAGTAAATTGTCGGAGGTTTATTTGCAGTCTAAATTTATTTTAAAAGTATTGTGGTTAGATAAAGACGTAGCGATCGCTGTCGATCAGGTAGTAGGTAAAGGAACAAGTCCTCTAACAGCTTATTTTTTCTGGCCACGTAATGATGCGTGGCAACAACTACAAGAAGAATTAGAAGCAAAACATTGGATTTCTGACACAGATCGCATTGAAATTCTCAATAAAGCCACAGAAGTTATTAATTTCTGGCAAGAAAAAGGTAAGACTACCTCTATGATGCAAGCTCAAGCTAAATTTCCTGAAGTAGTATTTAGCGGTACTAATTAGTCATTAGTCATTAGTCATTGGTCATTAGTCATTAGTCATTAGTAAAACATTATGATATTTTTAAGAAAAATTAAGAATTAGAAGACATACTACTGAGTAGGGACGTTTTGACCAATGACTAAGGACTAAGGACTAAGGACGTTTTGACCAACACTTCGACTGCGCTCAGTACAAGTGACTAATGACTAAGGACTAATGACTAAATTATCGCTTACGCTTGATGTATGAAGAAAAACCAAAATATGCCAAGCCAAAGAGACCAAACATAGAAGTAGGTTCAGGGATAACTTGCCCTCCACCATTGTCTCCACTCTGAATAAAGATAGCAGAATCGCGAATATCATCAGTGGTGTCAGCGATCGCTATTTTCACTTTATGGGTTCCTGGTGTTAAATCTTGGTCAATAGTAAAGATATCGGTAAAACCATCATAGGCGAAATTCAATAAAGGATCGGCAGTAGTAATATCGTTATCATTAAAATATTGTTCGTTAACTGGATTAGTGCCCAACGGAGAACCACCATTAACATTATTAATTGTCACAGGTAAAGTAGTTTCAGGGACAAAAGCCACATTTTCCCCATCTACGAATACCCCTAGTACATCATTAAATACTAAATCGAAACCCGATACACCAAACTCATTGTATTCCTCTGAAGCAAAAACATAGTCAAAATTCAACGTACCTTCTGCTTCAGCTAAAATCTCAAATTCGAGAAACGCTGCATCTTGAGTAGCATTTGGCGCAACAAGAGTATCGAGGTCTGCATTTCCAGGAAATCCATGTTGGGTAGTGACATTTTCAAGTTTATTTGGACCTTCTCCATCTACTGCTAGACCTGAAGTCAAGACGATTCCTTTATTTAAACCAATAGAAGAGCCATTTTCAATAAACTGTCCTGATGCTCCAGGTGCACCTGTATAGGTGATAGAGTTTTGTATAACTTTTATATTTTCACCCCAAGAAATAGTGTTAACCAGTCCAGCACCATTATTCACTGGAGTTATGAGAATTGCTTGAGCTGACCCTGTTGTAATGTTTAATCCAACAAAAGTAATGCCAAATACCTGAGTTAAATTACGGATGGTTTTGAGTTTTCTTATATTCATCATTATTTGAACCTCTTTATATTTTTTTATTGGTGTGATTTTTTCTTTATTGCACTTTCAGTATCGCTTATTTATTTGTTATTTGACAAGGGGTTTTTCCAATTTTAAGGATATTTTTATATCTATCTTTTTGATTTATTTGTTTTTTATTTATCTAAATTAAAGCTTAAAAATAAAACGTTTTTGAGAGAAATAAATCTTAAATAAACATGAAAAATAGGAATATTTTATTTATAAAATAAAAATAAAAAAATGTCCAAAAGCTTATCATTGCTAGACTATAGCAATAAAATTAGAATTAATAATGAGCGGAAATATATAAAATAAATATAAAACTAAGTCAAATGGGCTTTAACAAAATTTTATAATTAAACGAAAAAATCAATTAAAAATATTTCCCTAAAGGAAATTAAATATACTATAAGTTAAATTAGAGAAGAGCAAAAATAAAATAATAATAAAATATTAGTAGAAGAAAAACCTATACTTGATCAAGGATTAAAGCAAAATATATACTTGAAAAAGCGTATTATGACGTTCAGGACAGTTATCAGTGAGCAGTTATAGCATTTTAAAATAGATTGAGGTAATACAAAAGCGATCGCCCTTGTCTTGGGATCTTTGTTTATTGGTCACAAATCATTTAAAATACACTACTCGAGCAGATCACTGGTCACTGAGTTCTCCCTTTCAAAGGAGGGCTCGAAAAGATACAATAGAAAATACTCCCCAAAACACTCAGAAAAAATCGCCCAGAAAAAACAATGACATTTGCTTCAGTTATTCAAGCCTTAAAAAAATCACCACTTACCGCTGAACTGGTTTCAACATTAGAAAAAAGAAGAGTGCTGCATTTAAATGGCATTGCTCGTTTGCCAAAAGGTTTAGTAGCGTCGAGTTTAGCAATGTCCAGGGAAAAAAACTTATGTGTAGTAACAGCAACTCTGGAAGAAGCAGCACGTTGGGCAGCACAATTAGAAGCCATGGGATGGAACACAGTACATTTTTACCCAACCTCAGAAGCAACGCCATACAATCCAGAAAACATGGCAGTAAGCACAGCAGAAGCATCAGAAGAGATGATCTGGGGACAAATGCAGGTATTAGCAGACTTGCAGACAGAGAAAGAAAAAATAGCCATAGTCGCAACAGAGCGATCGCTTCAACCCCATCTCCCTTCCCCAGAAATATTCCAAAAATCTTGTCTAACCCTCAAAAAAGCCATAACCTGGGAGGAAAAAGACTTTATCACCCAACTAACCTTACTAGGATATGAAAGAGTACCCCTAGTAGAAACAGAGGGACAATGGAGTAAAAGAGGAGATATCATAGATATTTTCCCAGTAGCAGCAGAACTACCAGTGCGTCTTGAATGGTTTGGGGATGAATTAGAAAAAATCAGAGAATTTGACCCAGCAACTCAACGCTCTCTAGATGAAATAAATCATTTAACTCTCACTCCAACTAATTTTGCTGCCATTTTTGGTACAGATATTGATTTAACAACCACCGAGACACCAGAAACACTTCCCCCCCTTACCAAGGGGGGGTTAGGGGGGGTTTTTCAACAACCAGCATCATTATTAGATTACTTGCCAGAAAACACATTATGTGCAATAGATGAGTTGTTGCAATGTCGCGCTCATAGTAACACTTGGGTAGAATTAGCAGAAGAACAATGGGAACAGGTAAATATTCAAACTCCCATAGCCAAACTGCATCGTAACTTTGATGATTCCCTGAAATTTATCACAGAGAAGTTTAAAATATTATATCTCTCAGAAATAGCAGAAGAAAGAGAAGAAGGAGCGATTAATCTTTCAAGTCGCCCTATCCCCGTAACTCCACACCAGTTTGCCACCCTGGGGGAAATAATTCGGGGGAAAAAAGCTATTTACAGTGGGATAACCCTAGATAAATACTCAACCTGGTTAATTTCCGCCCAACCCTCCCGTTTAGTCTCCCTCTTACAAGAACACGACTGCCCAGCCCAGTTTATCCCCAACCCACGCGACTATCGCACCATAGAAAAACTCCACATTCAACAAACAGCCATAGGGTTAAAATATTCAGGGTTAGCAGAATTAGAAGGATTTATTTTACCCACCTATAGAATAGTAGTTGTCACCGATAGAGACGTATTTGGACAGCACAAATTAGTAACCCCAGGATATGTCCGCAAACGTCGCCGCGCAGCATCCAAACAAATAGATGTAAATAAACTGCGTCCAGGTAATTATGTGGTGCATAAAAATCATGGCATAGGCAAATTTATCCAGTTAGAAAGTTTAGCCAATAGAGAATATTTGGTGATTAAATATGCTGATGGTTTATTAAGAGTGCCCGCAGACTCATTAGAACTACTCTCAAGGTATCGTCAAACAGGTACAAAACCCCCCGAACTTCATAAAATGTCCAGCAAAGTCTGGAAACAAACAACTTCTAAAGTTAGGAAAGCAGTAAAAAAACTCGCAGTAGACTTACTCCAACTTTACGCAAAGCGATCGCAACTTGCAGGTTATGCCTATCCTATAGATACACCTTGGCAGGTAGAATTAGAAGACTCATTCCCTTATCAACCAACCCCAGATCAATTAAAAGCAACACAAGACGTAAAAAGAGACTTAGAAAGCGATCGCCCCATGGATCGTCTTGTTTGCGGGGATGTAGGGTTTGGGAAGACAGAAGTAGCAATACGCGCCATTTTCAAAGCAGTCACCAGCGGTAACAAACAAGTAGCCTTTCTTGCACCTACAACCATTCTCACCCAACAACATTACCATACCCTCAAAGAAAGATTTGCCCCATATCCCATCAATGTGGGGTTACTCAACCGTTTTCGTAGTGCATCAGAAAGAAAAGAAATCATGCAACGGCTGGCGACGGGAGAATTAGATATAGTAGTAGGGACACAACAATTATTAGGAAAAGAAGTAAAATTCAAAGATTTAGGCTTACTGGTAATAGATGAAGAGCAGCGCTTTGGGGTAAACCAGAAAGAAAAAATCAAAGAAATGAAAACCCAAGTAGATGTTTTAACTCTCACCGCAACTCCCATCCCCCGCACCCTCTATATGTCTCTTTCAGGGATAAGAGAAATGAGTTTAATAACCACACCACCCCCATCTCGTCGCCCCATAAAAACCCATTTAGCAGCATATAACCTCGAAATAGTGAGAACCGCCATCCGTAATGAATTAGATCGAGGAGGACAAGTATTTTATGTAGTACCAAGAATAGAAGGAATAGAAGAGCTGGTAGGAACATTGCGAGAAAACGTACCAGGAGCAAGAATTACTATGGCGCACGGACAAATGGCAGAAGCTGAATTAGAACAGACTATGCTTGCATTTAACAACGGTGAAGCAGATATCCTAGTTTGCACCACAATTATTGAATCTGGCTTAGATATACCCAGAGTGAATACTATTATTGTGGAAGACTCCCAAAAATTCGGTTTATCACAACTGTATCAACTAAGAGGAAGAGTAGGGCGAAGTGGAATACAAGCTCATGCTTGGTTATTATATCCTGGGCAAGATCAACTAACAGAAACTGCTAGAAAACGTTTGCGCGCATTACAAGAATTTAGTCAGCTAGGTTCAGGGTATCATTTAGCAACAAGAGACATGGAAATTAGAGGAGTAGGCAGTCTTTTAGGTGCCGAACAATCAGGACAAATGGAAGCAATAGGTTTTGAACTGTATATGGAAATGTTGCAAGAAGCCATTAGAGAAGTTCAAGGACAAAAAATACCCACCGTAGAAGATAGTCAAGTTGATTTACAAATAACAGCATTTATTCCCGCTAATTATATCCCCGATGTGGAACAAAAAATGGATGCTTACCGTGCAGTAGCAACAGCAAACTCTGACGCAGAATTAAAACAAATAGCAGCAGAATGGAGCGATCGCTATGGACCTATTCCTGCTCCCGCCCAACAATTATTAAAAGTAGTAGAATTAAAACAAATAGCCAAATCAGTCGGTTTTTCTCGCATCAAACCAGAAGGAAAACAAAACATAATTTTAGAAACACCAATGGAAGAACCAGCCTGGAAAATATTGTTAGAAAAACTCCCCTTACATCTTCATTCTCGTTTTGTTTATGCTCCCAAAAAAGTCATAGTGAGAGGTTTGGGACTATTGAAACCTCAAAAACAATTAGAAAATTTAATTGAATGGTTAGGTAAAATGCAAAATGCTTTACCAAATAATTAACTGAGAAACCTGGCGATTGAAATCGCGGCTATAGAGACGAAGTCCGCCTGCGCGGACTAGTTAAAAAGCTTAATATTTAACAAAAAAAATAACTATTTACATGATTGATATCCACTCTATTTGATGTTAGTCCGCGCAGGCGGACTTCGCCTCTATAGCCGCGATTTCAATCGCCAGGTTTTTAGAAAAAAATTATATCACAAAGGTCCTTTATTAATTATTTTATTTATCAAACATAACCTAAAAAAATAACCAAAATCATTCATTATTATTAGGAATATTTCTATCAAACAACTCACTAACAGAAATAGAAAAACCAGGTAAAACAGTTTGAGTAGTAGCCACCTCTCCTAAAGTTAATAATAAATGCTTTTCTGAAGTAAGAATAATTAACCATAAACTCTCAGGAAAAACTAACCAAACTTCCTGACAACCAGACTCTAAATATTCTTGAGCTTTAGTAAATAATGCTTCTCCACTGTCATCAGGAGAAACAATTTCTGCAATTAAAGGGAAGCTTTGAGGTAAAATAGTAGCTGAGGCAAATTGAGCTAAAAGTTCAGGGGTAAGATAAGCAACATCAGGACGACGATTTTGTTTATTAGTCCGACAAGCAGCTTCTGTATAAACTTCCCCCCCATTATTACTATTTAAACAGTAATTTCTCCAATAAGAACCAAGTCTCAGTTGAATTTGTCCATGTCTTAAAGTCATCCCTGTTTTCTCAATTAATTTACCATCTACTAATTCCATATTTTCTGGAGGTTCGGTAATTTTAACTGCTGTTGAAGTCATGGCACTCAACTCCTGATATATTGAAATAAAAGACTTAGATTAAATTTATCCCATTCTTATAAAAAAACGATAGACAAGGGGCTTTAGCCCCTTGCGCCCAGGCAAGGGGCTAAAACCCCTTGTCTCTGGGTAGTTGATCTATTCAACATTTAATAAAATGATATTAGTCTGCGCAGGTAGGCTTTGCCTGGAGTAGGCGCGATTTTAATTGCCAGATATTTAATATAACTTTGGGTGAACTTTATGGTTATGGCAGCAACGAAACAAAGAGACGTGCAAATATTACCAGTAGCAGCAGATACCAGAGTATGGCGATCGCGTACTTGGGACCGACTAAAATTTGAAATAGAATATGCTTTACAACGAGGAACAACCGCTAATAGTTATCTCATTGAAGGTGAAAAAACTGTATTAATTGACCCCCCAGGTGAATCATTTACTGAGATTTTTCTCGCAGCACTGCAACAACGTTTTGATCTCAAAAAAATTGATTATGTAATTCTGGGTCATGTTAACCCTAACCGTCTGGTGACTCTCAACACTTTACTTCAACTTGCACCTCAAATAACTTTTGTTTGTTCTAACCCAGGTGCAAAATCTTTACAAAGTTTATTTGCAGAGAAGTACCCAGAAACTCAAAATCTGAAAATTCAGGTGATGAAAGGAGACGAAACCCTGGACTTAGGAAAAGGTCATCATCTGGAGTTTATCCCTACCCCAAACCCCCGCTACCCTGACTTACTTTGTACTTATGACCCGAAAACCGAAATTTTATACACTGATAAACTTTTTAGCGCCCACGTTTGTGGAGAACAAGTATTAGATGAAGGGTGGGCAGTATATCGGGAAGATAGACGCTACTATTTTGATTGTGTGATGGCTCCTTATGCTCGTCAAGTTGAGGTGGCGTTAGAAAAATTAGGTGATTTGACAACAAAAATATATGCTACTGGTCATGGACCTTTGGTACGCTATGGTAAAACAGAACTGACAGCAGCTTATAAGCAATGGGCTACAGCACAAAAGTCCCAGGAAATAACAGTAGCTTTGATTTATGCTTCAGCTTATGGGAATACTGCAACTTTGGCAACGGCGATCGCCCGCGGTATTACTAAAGCTGGGGTAGGAGTGGAGTCTATCAATGCAGAATTTTCCGAACCAGAAGAAATAAAAACGGCAGTGGAAAAATGCTCTGGTTTTATTTTTGGTTCCCCCACTTTAGGTGGGCACGCACCAACCCAGATCCAAACCGCTCTGGGTATTACTTTGGCAAATGCTGATAAAAATAAACTGGCGGGAGTTTTTGGATCTTTTGGTTGGAGTGGTGAGGCGATCGACTTTTTGGAAGGTAAGTTTAAGGATGCAGGTTATCGTCTCGGGTTTGAGAGTATTCGGGTGAAGTTTACACCCACCGATATGATTTTAAAATCCTGTGAAGAGGCTGGCACAGATTTTGCTCAAGCTTTGAGAAAAACTCAACGTGCTCTGAAAAAATCTGTTAGCGGTTCTTCTAGCGCGCGGATGGAGCAAGCTTTGGGAAGAATAGTAGGATCTCTTTGTGTGGTAACTACCCAAAAAGAAGAACTTGGGGGCGCAATGTTGGCTTCCTGGGTGTCTCAAGCAACTTTTAACCCCCCAGGTTTTACCGTAGCAGTGGCAAAAGAAAGGGCGATCGAGTCTTTGTTACATACGGGAAGTAAGTTTGTTTTGAATGTGCTTGAAGAAGGGAAGCACTTAGGGTTAATGAAGCATTTTCTTAAGCCTTTTGCTCCAGGTGAAGACCGTTTTGCTGGGGTAAAAACCGCAATGACTGACAATGGTTCCCCTTATCTTCAGGATGCTCTCGCCTACCTTGAGTGTCGCGTTGATAACCGTATGGAATGTGGCGATCACTGGGTGGTTTATGCGGTGGTTGACAAGGGTCAGGTGTTACATGAAGGTGTAACCGCGGTGCATCATCGCAAATCTGGTAATCATTATTAGGTCTAACCTGGTGGTTGAGCGCAGCTCGTTTCCACCTTATTACTCCTAACCTGGTGGTTGAGCGCAGCTCGTTTCCACCTTATTACTCCTAACCTGGTGGTTGAGCGCAAGTCGAAACCACCTTATGTCTAACCTGGTGGTTTCGACTATGCTCAACCACCAGGTTAGACATCATAAGGTATAATATAAAACATACATCAACTAAATTATGTATTAAGTTAAGTTACTTTTAGCACAAAATACGATACATAAGACTAGCAAATAATGCCAAAACAAAGACTTGACACCCTTCTAGTTACACTTAACCTTTGTCCCTCCAGGGAAAACGCCCAGCGACTAATTCGCGCAGGTGAAGTAAAAGTGAATGATAGGGTAATTGATAAACCAGGCACAGAAGTAGATACTTGCGCTCAGGTTCAAATCTTGGAAAAACCGCCTTATGTGTCTCGTGGAGGGGAAAAGCTCAAAAAAGCCCTAAATGAGTTCAAAATCTCTGTAGAAGGGCGAATCTGCCTTGATGGTGGGATTTCTACAGGGGGGTTCACCGATTGCTTGTTACAAAATGGAGCAAAGCAGGTTTATGGGGTGGATGTGGGTTATGGTCAAGTTGCTTGGAGTTTACGCTGTGATCCCCGTTTGATTTTAAGGGAAAAGACAAATTTTAGGTATCTTACCGCATCTGAGTTGTATGGGGAGCAACCTCGGGCAGATTTGGGCGTGATGGATTTATCTTTTATTTCTCTGAAAAAAGTTCTTGAACCTCTCTGGGGTTTGTTGGTTGAACCTAAAGAAGTGATTTTACTGGTAAAACCCCAATTTGAAGTGGGGCGGACAAAAGTGGGCAAAAAAGGTGTTGTCCGCAATTTTTTAGATCAAGCTCAGGCTATTTTTGCTGTACTCCAAGCTGCTCAAAACCAGGGTTGGCAATATGGGGGTTTGACTTGGTCCCCCATAACAGGACCTGCAGGAAATATTGAATACCTTGTCTGGCTAAATACTATCATCAAGAGCGAATTTCCTCCCTTAGACGAAATTGAAGCCTTTACTAAACTCGCTGTATCTCAATTTTAGATTCAAAACTACATACTTAAGTTATCAATGTATCCTTTGTATCCTTTGATAGCTGTTCTTTGGTTAAATGGGAGCGACGCTCTTTGTCTGCTTTTTGCATCTCTTGTCTTTTATCTTCTGATTCTAACCAAATCTGAATTTTCGGCCCCGATCTGGCTAGACATATTATCATCCCATCAATGACTGGAGCTTGGTTGATCCTTTTTCCAGTCTTAATTTCATAGGTTCCATTTGTCCCTAAATTTACCAATTCCCAGCTAGAATCAGTTGGTCTAATTTCGAGGTGATGGCGGGAGACTACAGCACTGTAGAGAATCACGTCATTCTTCGTTGACCGCCCAATCCGAATGGGTGAGTCTGGTTCAAAAGTCCATTTTTGAACTGGGACATCTTTGATAGGGTGCAGTAGTGTCAAAGTAATCACTGACGTTCCATTGAAAAGGTTTATACTTTTTGAGCTGATTCACTATAGCAGTCCTATTTGGGTTGCGAATAAAAATTCTCCTCAAAAGGAAACAGGGAACTGAGACACTGAAACTGGGTTCTGGTCAATTTTAACCATCTACCAGTTACAAGTTATCAGTTAAGTATCCATCTTTGGTTTCATCAAAGCTCAGGTTGCTCAACTTGCCTATTGCCTGATCATAAGCCAAAGCTCCATCACTTCGGTATATGAGACAGCCTTTCCTCACTTATATTAAAAAAAGGCTGCTCAATTTACCTTAGAACTGATAACTGATATCTGATTTCATCTCTGTGTACGATTGTTCACGAATCATAACTGATTGCTATAGCAACTGCCGCCAAATTTAATTATATCTTTTAATCTTACTCAATTCAAGCTAAATAACCACGTACCTGATTGACTTCGATGATACGTGGTCTCTTTTACTATGTTATTTTTTTTCTTCTAGAGGATCCCAGCATTGGCAAGACCTAAAATGAAGCCTGCACCCAATATGTGACCAAAGCTAGTGGTGGCTAATAATTCTGGAATACCGAAGTTTTTCCACAGCGCAGGTTTCCCTACTGGTAAATCAGGTCCAACACCAGCATTCTTAATCGCAAAACGTCCTATGCCAATTGCTACTAGGTTACAAGCGATCATTATTATTGCTACTGATGGATTCCACTCTATTGTTTGAGGTATAGTTGTTTGAGCTGCTAGCAGTAAAGTTGAATTAATCAAGGTTTATATGCTCTCCTTATTTTATAATCAGTTGAAGTGATATTATATATATTTATTCTTTTCTTTTGTTCGGATTTTTAACAGTTCTTGATTCTTTTTTACATTTCTTTATATGCGGGTTAAAATTTGTGGAATTACTAACCCTGAACAGGGAAAGGCGATCGCCTCTCTTGGCGCTACTGCTTTAGGTTTTATCTGTGTCACCAAATCTCCTCGTTACGTTTCTTTAGCACAAATCAGAGAAATTGTCAAGGTTATTCCCCAAAAAATTGATAAAATTGGTGTTTTTGCTAATGCTACTCAAGAGCAAATTGCTGAAGTTGTGGCTGCTACTGGTTTAACTGGGGTGCAACTTCACGGAGATGAATCCCCTCAATTTTGTGGCTCACTACGACAAATATTAGGCAATATTGAAATAATTAAGGCTTTTAGGGTTTCAACTCCTGAGTCTTTATCCATGACTCTTACTTACACTAATTATGTAGATACCCTCTTATTAGATGCTTATCACCCCCATTTACTCGGTGGTACTGGAAAAACTCTTAACTGGGAGATATTAACTGAATTTCGTCCCCATCTCCCCTGGTTTCTTGCAGGTGGTTTAACCCCTGAAAACATTAAATCTGCTTTAACTTTACTCCAACCCCATGGTATTGATTTATCCAGTGGGGTAGAGCGATCGCCTGGTGACAAAGACTTAGATCGAGTTGCTCTTTTGTTCTCACAACTTTAGTCCTTAGTTATTAGTCCTTAGTTATTAGTTATTAGTCCTTAGTTATTAGTCCTTAGTTATTAGTTATTAGTCCTTAGTTATTCCACATATTAATACGTTTGAATAATGACACGGAGACCAATAACTAATGACTAATAACTAATAACTAATAACTAATGACTAATGACCAATGACTAAGGACTAAAAGAAATTAGGTTGATGACGTATTAGATTTAAAAATTCTTCGCGACTTTTCTGCTCGTCTTGAAACATTCCCAGCATCGCACTTGTTACTGTCCAAGATCCAGGTTTTTGTACGCCCCGCATTGCCATACACATATGAGTAGCTTCCATAACCACTGCTACGCCCTGGGGTTCTAAAATTGTTTGAATTGCTTCTGCTATTTCACGGGTAAGACGCTCTTGTACCTGTAATCTTCTTGAATACATCTCTACAATACGAGCTAATTTACTCAGACCCACTACTTTTTGGTTTGGAATATAGGCTACATGAGCTTTTCCCATAAAAGGTAACATATGGTGTTCGCAAAGACTAAAGAAGTCTATATCCCTTACTAACACCATCTCGTTGTGACCTTCGTCAAAGATGGCACCATTAACGAGTTTTTCTAGAGATTGATTATATCCTTGAGTCAGAAATTGCATCGCTTCTGCCACTCGTTTGGGAGTTTTCAGTAGTCCTTCTCGTTCTGGATCTTCCCCTACGGACTCTAACATTGTCCGTACGGCTTTCATCATTTCTTCTTTTGCCTGTTCTGATGCTGGTTTAATTTTTGCCTCTTGACCGTTATGGGTATTGCGATCTGGTCTACTGGATACTCCCTCAATTACCTTATTTTTTGTGCCATTTACTATATCCGAACCATTTTTCTGGGAAGATAATGAGGCATTGGAACCGTTGGAAGATGCTATTGTCATAATTAATTGATGTCAAACTTTTACGAAGGTGGTTTAAGAGATAGCTTTTTATCAGTTACCAGTTATCAGTTACCAGCGATCAGTTACCATGTACCCACACCACCAGTTATTTTTTTAGTGCTCACTGCTCACTTTTTCCTAGTACGTGCTTCCTGGTACGTGCTTCCTGGTACGTACTCACTGTTTTCTGGTACGTGCTTCCTGGTACGTGCTCACTGTTTCCTGGTACGTGCTCACTGTTAAAGGGTGCCTGCACTAGGCATTATTTTTACTTCTTCTACCACAGCTTCTGGTGGTAATAGAGCTGTTTGCAGAATTAACTCGGCGATTGTTTCTGGTTTTAACATTGCTGCACGATTTAAGTCAGCTTGTACTGTATCAGTATCCCATATTGGAGTATTTACTGCCCCAGGAGAAATACTCATTACTCTAATGCCGTTTGCTCTTTCTTCTTCTGCTAATATTTTGGAAAAGGCAATCAATCCTGCTTTGCTGACGCTATAAGCTCCCCATTGAGGAATAGGTGTACTTGCTGCCATTGAAGCTACATTGATAATCGTTCCCGTTTTTCTGGCTTGCATGGTTGGTAGTATCCCCACTATGCACTGATAAACCGAGGTAAGATTGAGGTCAATTATTTTTTGCCAGTCAGCCAGGGGCGTTTCGCTGATCAGGTTGGTATAGCCCATCCCTGCATTATTGACTAAGATATCTATGCCTCCAAAGTCCACTGCGAGATCTTCTATTTTGGCTTTTACCTCCTCTATTTTTGCCAAATCTATGGGGTATGCTTTTGCTTCTACTCCCACTTCTTTTGCAGCCGTTGTCACAGCCTCAAGTTTTGCTGAGGATCTGGCTACTAATGCCACATTTATTCCTTTTTTGGCGAATGCTAAAGCTGTGGCTTTACCTATCCCGCTACTTGCTCCTGTGATTATTGCTCGCAGTTTTTGCAATGGATTCTTTCCTCATGTTATGCTTAACTTTTTACAATCTTTTTTGCTATTCTTTCTTCCCTGTTTCATCTGGGTTGAATCAAGCTTAAAACGGTTTTCGTTTTCCTGCTCCACCAGGAAGATGCCTCTGGTAGAGCAGTTTCATTAACTTAACAACCACCCATGCTGATTGCGTTTTCAATCAACAGGGGTTGATTTAGGGTAGTTAAAGCTTCAAAAGCAACTGGTAAATTTTCCTATTTACCTGTGAACGCTACTGAACTGGGGTAGCTTTTGATTTTGGTGTTTTTATGTTCTTTACAATTCGTTACCTTTTCATTATAACATTCTCTGCAGTCCCAAAAAATCCTTTAAGCAGAAATTTCTTGAAAAACCCCCAGTCTGCGAAACTTTTGGTATCGCAACTCTTGTAACTCTCTTGGTGTCATCATCCCTAGTTTTTCTAGGTTTTCTTTGAGTGCTTCTTTGAGAATAGCTGCTGCTTTCAGTGGCTCTGCGTGGGCGCTATTTGCTGGTTCTGCTACTATTTCATCAATAATTCCTAATTGTAGTAAATCTTGGGCTGTTATTTTCAGAGCTGCACATGCAGATGGTGATTTTTTGGCATCTTTCCAGAGGATAGCTGCACAGGCTTCTGGTGTTGCTACAGTATAAACTGCGTGTTCTAACATTAATAATCTATCTCCTACACCAATACCTAATGCACCGCCAGAACCTCCTTCACCGATAACCGTGCAAATTATTGGCACTTCTAGGGAGAACATTTCTCGTAGGTTATAGGCGATCGCCTCTCCTTGTCCTTGTTTTTCTGCTTCTACTCCAGCCCATGCTCCTGGGGTATCAATAAAGGTTAAAATTGGCAACCCAAACTTATTGGCGTGTTGCATCAATCGCATGGCTTTCCGATAACCTCCTGGGGATGCCATGCCAAAGTTACGGGCTACATTATCTTTGGTATCTCTTCCTTTTTGATGTCCAAGCATCATCACTGGTTTTCCATCTAAACGAGCTACTCCTCCTACCAGGGCTGGATCATCTCCTCCAGAGCGATCGCCATGTATTTCAAACCATTCATCAGTTATTGCTTGGATATAATCTAAGGTACTGGGGCGGCGTGGATGTCTTGCCAGTTGTAGTCTTTGAGCTGGACTTAAGCTACTAAATATTTCTTTTCTTAGTTGTTCTGCTCTTGTTTCTAACTGAGATATTTGCTCAGATACATCTACTTTATTTTCCTCTGCTAGTTCTCGGATCTGGTTAATTTTTCCTTGAAGATCGTACAGGGGTTTTTCAAAATCTAGCAGAAAGGTTCGGCGCTCTGTCTTTGCCATATTTACCATGCCAATAGGGGTTTAAATCCGTGTTTTACTGAAGCTTGACCTATTAGCTCCATTTTTTCTACTGTAATCTGATTTCGTCCCCAGGAAAAGTTTGTGCGCCATCCCTCAAACTCTAGGAGCATTGCTTCTGCGAAACAGGCGAACATTTGTCTTCCTGGTTCTTCCATTTCGACTATTTGCATTATTTTCCAGTTTATATCCAGGGAATGTTCCACTATTCCCCCTTTGACTACAGTTATTTCTGGATGTTTAATTTTTGTGCCTAAGTTTTTGGGATAGCCGCCATCTATTAACAGTGAGGGTTTTTTCAGTACTGTATGGTTTATTTCTACACCTTTTGGCATACTCGCTACCCACACTACTACATCTGCTTGGGGTAATGCTGCTTCTAAGCTCATTATTTTGCCCCTACCCAGGTTTGCTTGTAAATTTTCTAATCTTTCTTGGTTACGGGCAATGAGTAAGATTTCCTCTACATCCGTTCTTGCTTCTAGCCAACGACACACGGCACTCCCTATATCTCCCGTAGCTCCACAAACCGCAACTGTTGCTTTGCTCAAGTTAATTCCTAGTTTGGGTGCAACTTCTTCTACCTGACGGCAAATTATGTAAGCTGTATGCGTGTTTCCTGTTGTGAAGCGCTGAAATTCTAGCTCCACATTGCGCACTTGTTTATTTTTTTTCAAGTCAAATTCTTCAAAGATGATTGAGGAAAAACCACCTAAAGCTGTTATATCCAGCTCTGATTTTTGGGCTAATGCCATTGCATTTAAAATTTTGCGGATGGCTGCTTTAACCCTACGCTGGGTTAGCATTTCTGGCAGAAAACAAGATTCTATATACCGCCCTTCTATTATTTGCCCAGTGATACTGGTGACGGTTATGTTATCTACTATTAGTGGCGGTGCTGAACACCAAAAATCTAGTCCTTGATTGGCATATTCTGGGTAGCCTAGATCTTCAGCCACCGCTTGAGCGTGTTCTAAACTGGTTAAATGACCGATAAGACCAAACATTTATTAATCGCTTTAGGCAAGAATCGGATATGGATTTGACAAAGTTTTAAAACTCTTAATTATCATACATAAAATGTCCCCTCTTAGAAGAGGGGAGCAAGAATGTTTTAGGCTGCTTTTAATCCTGCCGAAGACATCCGCATTATTTCCCTTGTGTTAAATCCAATATTGCTTAGAGCTTCTCCATAACTAATCATAAAGTCTTCTACTAAAGCATCTTTGTCCATTCCTAAAATCCGCGCATCTTCTTCTACCTCGTTGAGCATTTTCCAAACTATGGGTAAATTCTCGCTGTTGGCTTGTTCTAATTCTGCTTTGGATGTTTCAAAGTGTTCATTTAGCCAGACTTCGCCAAAGTTGAGGTGGGTGTATTCGTCTTTGACTACCCCTTCGGTGATTTTACGGGCAAATGGATCTGCTACTGGGATATAAATATTGTAAGCGGCGATCGCAAATGCTTCGATGATTAGGGCTTGGATCAATAAACAAGTTACTACTTTCCCTTCTGCTTTGGCTTTTTGAAAGTTTCCGTGTAGTTGGCTGAAAAATTCTTTGGCATATTCCATGTCTGGAGTTACCTTTAAATTCTGCCCACAGGCTGTAAATCCTTTCTTATGCCGATTTTCCATCTTGGAAAGCTTTACCAGTTCATCTTTCTGCTCTGGCAGCATTTCCGTGATGGATATATAGTTATCTGCTGCCTCTTGTTCGCCTTCAATGACAATGGCATTAATCCGAGAGTAAGCGTCTTTGTAAGTTGCGCTATTAAAATCTAGCTCTGGACGTACTGCGAGCTCTACCATAAGCTGGGTTTTCTCCTATGTTTTTGTAGTTTACTGTTATGCTTGATTATTAAGCAGTCTTAGTTAATTAATTAACACCATAGCTTAATATAAGTTTACTGATCAGGGAAGATGTTAATGGATCGGGGTAGGCGATCGCCAGCCATCTGCTTTTTCTTTTTTTGAAAATCATTTAATATCATGGTAACAAATACTTATGTTTCCTTAGTCCCAATAAACCCTGAATAAGTACTACAAGATTGCATAAGTTTTTTTCAATTATGCCGCTAAAAATCAGAAAACTTTTTCTTCTCTTGTTGCTTTTGCTTGGGGCGAGTATAGTATTATCGCCTTTGGCTATTGTTTTCCTCACTTCTCTGTCTGCTACTACTACGGGTGCTAATATTTTACCTCAGTCGGTAACGTTACTAAATTACCAGGAAGCTTGGAATAGGGGGAATTTTCTCCGAGCTTTTGCTAATTCTACCATTGTTGCTTTAGGTGTAACAGCTTTTCAGCTTGTTACTTCTGCTTTGGCTGGTTATGCTTTGGCTAGGTTGAATTTTTGGGGGCGACAGGCTATTTTATTGATGATTCTAGCTACTTTGGTTATTCCTTTTCAAATTTTGGTTATTCCTATTTTTTTGGTGTTAAAATGGGGCAATCTTATTGATACTTATTGGGCTTTAATTCTCCCTACTGCTGTCAATGGTTTTAGTATTTTTCTGATGCGTCAGTATTTTGTTACTGTGCCTATAGAATTAGAAGAAGCTGCTGCTTTAGATGGTGCTAATCGTCTCCAAATTATTTGGCAAATTATGTTGCCTTTGTCTCGTCCTGCTTTGATTACTTTATTTTTGTTTACTTTTATTGGGGAATGGAATGATTTATTTAAACCTTTGGTTTTTACTAATATCCCTGAATTAACTACTGTTCAGTTGGCTTTGTCTCAGTTTCAAGAACAGTTTACTAATAGTTGGTCACTGTTAATGGCTGCTGTGATTATTGCTACTATTCCTGTGGTTTTTCTCTTTATTATTGGTCAACGTCAGTTTATTCAGGGTATTGGTTCTACTGGGATTAAAAATTGATTGTTTTATTTGATAATTGTTAAATTAATAAACATAATAGCTATAAATACAAAATTGTAATTAAACATATTTTAAGAGTTTATTTTGAAACTTCATGCAACTTTCTTGGGTTCAGAAAAAATTAATAGTGATTGATTGAAAATTATTTAAACAACAAGAAGTATCTTCACAAAAAAAGAATAGAAAACAAGTATCTGTCTAAACTTAGAAAAAAAACACACTAACTCTTTTTTTGTCAATAAAATTAAAATCTAACTTAAAATGTAGCTAACGATTGAATGCTTACGTGATAATTTATTTGAGTCATAAGTATATTTGAATAAACCAATGTATGTAGCTTATAAATTAATAAGTAATGTTATTTTTTTTGATAAATTTAGGATAAAATTTGTCTTTACCTTATGATTAGTATATGGGGAGTAAAATCAGATGAAGATAGATTTGCTTGACTGGGTGTAAATTCGCCAAATCAAAAGAAAACAGCTCAATGTAGTCAATCTCTGATCTAAACAAAATTTGAAACTCATAAAATCTAAACAAGATTAATTTCAAGTTTTTATACTATGTTTTTTTTAGATAAAAGTTAGTTGTTTTTTATTTTAAAATCGAATATTATATTAAAATAAGGATTTAGAAAAAGCATAGAAGAAAAATTCTAACATAAGTAGTAGATCTAATCAGATTTACTTTTATCAAATTTTAAATTTAGCCCAACTGGACTAATTGGAATTAAATTTATTGAAGGTTGAAAGAGAATCTTTTAATTTTTTAGTTTGAATCAAACATATGTAATCTGAGCAGAGGTTTAAAAATCTCTAAAATAAGCAAAAATACAGAAGCGATAAAAGACAAAAATGAGATAAAGTTAAAATAAAAATAAAAAAAAAGAAGTTAAATATGTCACAAGACAATCTAATCAACACAGTGAATAATTCATTGCCTGCAGATGATAATCTGATCATGCACCTGAAGTTTGATGAAGTTTCAGGAACAACAGCGGCTGACTCATCACCAAATGGTAGTGATAACTTTGGGAAATTGCTGAAGGGAGCATCTTTTCAGGATGTGGGGGGTGATTTTGGAGGAGTAGTCGAATTTGATGGAGAAAATGATTATATTCATGTCAATGACTCTCTAGATTTAAACCTCAGTCTCCAGGGAAAGCGTACGGTTTCTCTCTGGTTTAAAGCAGATGATGTAGATTTATCTAACGGAAAACAAATTCTGTATGAAGAGGGTGGGGAGACAAAAGGATTAAATATATATATTGACGATGGAAGTTTATATGTTGGTGGGTGGCATCTATCAAATAGTAATTGGAATGGGACATATTTATCTAGCGATGCTATTAGTGATGATACTTGGCACCATGTCGCCCTAGTTTTGGATGGGAAAAAACCATTAAAACAAACCACTGATGGAGCATTTCAAGCTTATCTGGATGGGGAGTTAATTGGGAGTGGAGCGGGTTCTCATTTATGGAAGCGACCAGATAATGTAGGTATTGGAGGTTTGAATCAATCAACAAAGTTCCATGATGGATCTGCTAAAGGGAGTGGTACCAATACTTTAGATGGGATGATTGAGGATGTTCGGGTGTATAACCAAGCTTTGACAGCAGATGAAATAAAGGCTTTATTTGAGTATAATACAGCGCCAGAACAATTAACAGAAATTCCTCTGAGAATGGGAGTTAATTTGCGATACGTTACAGACAACGATACTCTCATTCCCTTTATCGATCTTTTTAAAATGTCCATACCCTGGATTCCTCAAAATGATCAAAATAGTTGGATTCCAGAAGAACGTGATTTATTAGACCTAGATGAACATGATTGGGTTAAATCTTTACCAGATCCAGAAGCTCCAGAAGAGTATGATAAAGTTAGTACTAGAATTTTTAATCAAATTAATGGAAATTTTCCAGATGGTAAATATATTGTTCTCTACGATGGAGAAGGAACAATTAAATATGGATGGAATGTGATTAAAGATAAAGAAGCTTCTAGTCCAGGAAGGGATGTAATTTCTGTCAATAGAAGTACTGCTGCAAGTTTGAATGCGGGTATATACTTGACTATTACCGAAACAGATCCATACAATAATGGTGATTATATAAGGAATATTCGCATTGTCCAAGAACAATATGAAGATCTTTTGGATGTGGAAATCTTTAATCCAGATTATGTAGACTTTGTTGATGACTTTGAAGCGATTCGTTTTGTTACATGGATGGTAACAAACAGTTCTGAGCAATCTGAGTGGAGCGATCGCCCTACTCCTGAAAATGCCAGTTTCAATTATGTTTTCAACCGCATGAATGCAGTACCAGTAGAGTACATGGTTGAACTGGCGAATCAAGCGCAAGTGGATCCTTGGTTTACACTTCCCCACATGGCAACTGATGAATATGTTTACAATTTTGCTCAGTATGTCAAAGATAATTTGGACCCAAATCTAGAAGTTTATGTGCAATATTCCAATGAAACTTGGCAAAACATTACTGGGTTTGATCAATATAAGTGGATATTAGAACAAGGGAAGAAGGAATGGCCAAATTACACTGAAAGTAACGGCATGTTGGTTACAGACTGGTACAGTAAACGCACCACAGAAATAACTCAAATATGGGATGAAGTATTTGGAGAAGATAAAGACCGTGTCAAGGGTGTAATGGCTGTTAACTCTGCACATACTCCATCAGGGCAGCGGGCTATTAATTATTACTGGAGCGATTCTCCAAAGTCTCACGAAGAATATGGAGTTGATGTCATTGCCATTGGAGCCTATTTTGGTTCATACATGGGTTTTGCACAAAATGAAGCAGAAGTGACAAGTTGGACTAAAGATCCAGACGGTGGTCTTGATAAACTATTTGATGAAATTACTCAGGGAGGAGTGCTAAGTAACGGACCGAAGGGTGGTGCTTTAGAACGTGCATACAAAAATATTCAGGATTATGTTGCACTGGCAAATGAGGAAAACTTAGAACTCGTTGCTTATGAAGCAGGTCAACACTTAGCTGGGATTGATAATGTAAAAAATAATAAGGCAATTGTGAAATTATTTACCGAGGCAAATCGCGATCCTCGCATGGGAGAAATATACAGAGAGTTTTTCCCGAAATGGTATGAGTTGGGCGGTGGTTTGATTCTTCATTATGGTGATATCTCCACCCCTACCATCTATGGTAGTTGGGGATTGGTAGAGTATATGAATCAGCCTCGCGAACAGGCTTACAAATATGATGCGATCATGGATTTGATTGAACAATCACCAGTCATGTAATCTAGTATTTGATTAAGTTTAATACATAGAAGGTATGAAGACAATGGGATGGGCGCCCATTGTCTCACCAGCACCTAAATAAAGTGAGGGAGACTAGCTAAAAAAGGCGTTGATGAATGCGTAATGCTTTTTTATGCAACGATCAACGCCAAAAAATTAAGTAAGAAAATTAACAGAAACACCTACATTCCGATAAATAAATTAATTTTTTAAAGTAATTCATTGAGTGGAAATAGCAGGAGAAAAACAAATAATAAAAAGTTTAAAAATATTTATCTCCTGAATGTGAAAAATATAATTAATCTCTAAAAAATACAACAACAATCTAGGGAAATTGTGAAATAAAAAAAATAATTAGCGAAAAATAATCGCTAACAAATTGTGGTGTAAAAAAAACAGTACTAAGAGTTTTTTTTTAGACAAAACCCAGAAAAATTCTTTTAATACATAAATTAATCACAAAATAACTGGATTTACCTTTAAGAGACATAAAAATCACAAGTGAAGTGGAATTTAACTCCTTACTTCCTACTTTAAGGTGTCATTTTCCAAGTTGAATTGGAGAATGACACCTTAAAGTAGGGAGTGAGGGGTGGAAAGTAGGGAGAGGGTTTTGGTTTGGTGTGTTTAGTAGTTTTTTGTAAAAAAATAATTCATTACTCAAAAAACGCAACGCCAAGAAATAGGGAGTTTTTTTACACAAAAAACCAGACACAAAGAGCAAAAATCTTTTTTTGCTCTAAATCAAAATCACGCAAATCTATGATTTTAAAAGGTTTTATTAACTTCACAAAAACCCGTAGCCAAAAATTTCTGTTTAACCCCTTGACATTCACACAAAAATGTGTAAAAATGAAAAACAAGTTCACAAGAAAATCTAAAAAGATGAAGTTGAACTTGAGAGTCCACCAGGGCGATCGCTAACCAACAAACCTTCGGAGTAAATTAGAAATGACTGAACTATTTATTGATCCAAACACTCAAAAAGTTGAACTCACAGAACGCAACAACACCCCTTCTGTTTTGTGGGATAATGCCATTCAAAAAGCAGTAATCGAAACTAAAGTAGGTCCAACAATTGCATCTCGTGCGTACGCAATATTACACACAGCAATGTTTGATGCCTGGGCAGCATATGACCCAACAGCGATCGCCACTCAACTAGGAGATACTCTACAACGTCCAGAAGTAGAAAACACATCAGAAAACAAAATTGAAGCGATGAGCTATGCAGCTTATCAAGTACTCAAAGATTTATTCCCAGAACAAGAAGGGATTTTCAATGAATTAATGATTGCACTGGGAATAGATCCTAACAACAGCACCACTGATACCAACACTGCCGCAGGAGTTGGTAATGTTACAGCAGCAGCCTTATTAGAATTTCGGCATCAAGACGGTTCTAACCAGCTAGGGATAGATCCTTTAGGAACAGAAGGAGTTCCCTACTCAGATATCAGTGGTTATCAACCGATCAACAGTCCTGAAGCAATAATTGATATTGAAAGGTGGACACCAGAACACGTCTCAATTGACGATCCAACCTCACCAGCTCAACAATTTCTCACACCTCACTGGGGTGATGTCACCACCTTTGGTACAGAAGCTGTTGAACAATTACTACCCCCAGACCCAGAACCTTTTCTCCTGGTAGAAGGTGAAGTAGATTTACAAGCAAAAACCATCACCTTAGCGGATGGGACAGTATTAGAAATTAACAAAAACTTAATTGGGACAGTAATTAACCCCGAATTTATCGAACAAGCGGAACAAATAGTAGAATTTAGCGCGAACCTCACAGATGAACAAAAAATAATAGCCGAATTTTGGGAAAATGGAGGTGGTACTGCATACCCACCTGGTACATGGATGACTTTCGGGCAATTTGTTTCAGCACGAGACGAAAACACCATTGATCAAGATGCTCAACTATTCTTTGCTCTTGCTAATTCTCAAATGGATGCAGGTATTGCTACTTGGGGAGTAAAAGCCGCCTATGATTATACTCGTCCTGTTCGGGCAATACGAGAACTTGGCAATTTAGGTTTAATTGGGGAATTTGACGAAGAACTGGGCGGTTATGCCATTGAAGCATGGGGAGGGCCAGAACATGGAACTCAAAGAATTTTAGCTACTAACTTTATCACCTACCAAACTCCTGGATCCCATCCTTCACCACCCTTTGCTGAATACGTTTCAGGACACAGTACCTTTAGTACTGCAGGAGCAACCGTTCTGAGATTATTTGCAGGAGAAGAGTTTGGGGGAGAAATAACCGTTGAGGTTGGTTCCTCTCACTTTGAACCTGGTACTACTCCTGTTGAAGAAATCACCCTTGAATGGGAAACTTTTCAGGATGCAGCAGATCAAGCAGGAATATCTCGTTTATATGGTGGGATTCACTTTGAAGATGGTAATCTCAATGGTCAAGCTATCGGGTTAGAAATTGGTGAAAATGCCCTTCAACAAGCACAATTTTATATTAACGGCGGCATAAAACCAGATTTATCAACCAGATCTTTTAATATCATTGAAGAACCATTAGAATATGGAAACAACTTTAATGTAGAATTTGAGTTTCAAAACACCTCAGTAACGGATGTTGTTAAAACCTTTAATAGACCTCTTGCGAAACCGTAAAAAACCCCCCCAACCCCCCCTTACTAAGGGGGGGAAAATGCTTATTTTTTCGGTCATCTCCCCCCCTTACCAAGGGGGGGTTGGGGGGGTTTTTTACGGTTTCGCAAGAGGTCTAATGTAGCTTTTTATCTCTCCCAAAATGATTGGATATCTTCTACTGATAAATTACTTGGAGAATTTACAGTAAACGGTCTTGAAGGAGAAAGTATCACAGAAAAGTTAGTTCAAAATTTAATCCTACCAGAAGCAAATGACTCTTTCTGGCAAGATAACGATGGAGATGATATTTTCTATGTTGGCGCTATTGTTGATTCTGATAACGAAGTGTCGGAAATAGATGAAAATAACAATGCAAGTCTTGGGTGGTTTGTGGATTTTGATGATGTGATCATTACAAATCCTGCTCCTGTTATCGATTTATCTGGAAAATTTTTCGATATTAGACAAGAACCATTACAAGTTGGTAATACTTTCGATATTCACTTTAATATTGAGAATACTCAAGCAGGAAATGCTAATTCTTTTGTGGTTGACATCTATCTTTCTGACAACCAATTTATCTCTAGTAGTGACCACAAACTCAGAAGTTATACCGTTGAAAGTTTAGCAGGAAATAGCGAAACTGGAACTCTTCAAGACACCTTAACTTTACCTGATCAAAATGACCTGTTTTGGCAAGATGGAGATGAAGATAATGTTTATTACATCGGAGCTATCATTGATTCAGAAAATCAAGTTGCAGAGGTAGATGAATTAAACAATTCCAATCATCAAAACAGCTTTGCTGACTGGGATGATGTCTCGATTGATATAATTAGTGGTACCTCAGTACAAGGTGTGTCTGCACAAGGTTTTACACCTATTTCACAAGAACAAAATTTGCCAGAAATTATTTCACAACATAATAGTTCCTCTGGTATTTATTCCCCAGAATTATCTGTTGATTATAATCCTTTATCCAGTCAAGATGTACTGAATGTATTGGGTGTAACAGAAAACATTTTCTAAAGGATGGAGAATAGTTTAATCAATAGGAGAAACTTGGTGTCAAAATTATTATATAGAGGGTTAAATCACGATAACCATCTCTCCGTTAAAAGTACCCTTCTTCTCAAAAATTAGCAAACTAAATCAAAGAGGTAATTAACAAATGTTAAGTAAAGTATCAGAAAAAACTTTCCATAAAATCAGATGGGTGCTAGTGATAAGTTGGCTGTTATTGATTTTATCCTTATTTATTGATGACCCTTTCACTTTAAATTTAACAGACCCTAATTTTCAGTTTTTCAGCCCCCTCAAAGACCAAATTTTACTCCAAACTAATGACCCTTCTACTTGTGTCAAAGTTCAGGGAAAATGCTTGAATCAAAATCCTTATTATCCAGGAGCAAGAATTTTTTGGGCGATGATTATTCCCAGTGGTATTTTTATTGTCTTAACTTTTGGTCACGAATTTTGGCGGCGCATTTGTCCCCTGTATTTCTTCTCACAAATTCCTCGTGCATTAGGATTACAACCTAAGTTAAATATTGAAGATAATAATTGGCTGAGAAAAAACCATTTATATCTTCAATTTTCTCTATTTTTTATAGGCTTAAATTTTCGTATTCTTTTTGTTAATTCCGACCGTCGTTTTTTAGGTGCTTTTCTTCTTTTAACTATTATTTCCGCAGCGATTGTGGTTTTTCTTTATGGTGGTCGTAGTTGGTGTCATTATGTATGTCCATTTGGAATGGTGCAAACTGTTTTTACTGGAACTAGAGGATTATTAGGAAGTGAAGCATCTAAATTACCGCCAGGGAACATAACTCAATCTATGTGCCGTACAATTGATTCATCAGGTCAAGAAATTAGTGCTTGTATCAACTGTAAATCACCCTGTATGGATATAGATTCAGAAAAAGCTTATTGGGAACAGCTCAAAATGCCTGGCCGTAAATTAGTTCAGTATGGATATTTAGGATTAGTCATCGGCTATTTTGTTTATTATCCTTTATATTCTGGCAATTTCTGGTACTATTTTTCTGGGGCTTGGACCCATGAAAAGGAGCAGTTAGCAGCAATTTTAAAACCTGGTTTCTATTTCTTTGGTACCCAAATTCCCATACCTAAACTAATAGCAACTCCCCTAACATTGGCTTTTTTTGCTTGGCTATTGTTTGTGATTTGTCAAAATATTGAAAAGACTCTCTTTTCTCATACGAGAAAGAAAAACCCAGATATCAATCGTGAGTTAATTCAACACCGAGTCTTCTCAATGTGTACCTTTATTTCTTTTAATGCTTTTTTTGTCTATGGAGGTCGTCCAGAAATTCTCAGATTACCTTTTCCACTACAGCTTGTTTTTCAAGGAATAGTGGTTTTAGTCAGCTCCATTTGGTTTTATCGTACTTGGGGGCGTAGCAATGAACAATATAAAAAAGAAACTACTGCTAACACATTGCGTCGCCAATTAGAAAAGCTCTCTAAAAAGCATAATCTTGATTTTTCCCAATTTATGGAAGGTCGCTCTCTTGACAAGTTAACCCCAGATGAATTGTATATTTTAGCTAAAATTGTGCCTGGTATCACAGCAAAAAATATCTTAGAAATCTACAAAGGGGTTTTAACAGAAATGATTGAAGCAGGTAATATTAGTACTTTTAATAGTTTGGAAGTTCTCCAACCTCTACGACAACAATTAAACATCACGGATCAGGAACATCAGCAACTTTTACAAGAGCTTTTCTCTGAAAAACAAAAAAATCGGCTAGAAATATATCAAAAGTTTTTGCAAGATATGCTTGAAATAGGAAAAAAAATTACTGCTCCTAACAACTTAAAAGCTATTCAAAACCTTCGACAACAACTAGCTATAACTGAAGAAGAACATGATAAAATTTTGCAAGATTTGCAAGCAATTATGGTTGATTCTAATGCAAATACCAGCAATGATTCTCCTCACAATATTCAAAATGAAATAACTTTAATTGTGCCTATAAATCATAATCCAGCCTTTTCACCCACAGATCTTGACCATTCTAACCAGAATAAATCGGCAGATCCCCGCACCAGTATTGACTATTCTAAGCAGAATAAATCGGCAGATCCCCGCACCAGTATTGACTATTCTAAGCAGAATAAATCGGCAGATCCCCGCACCAGTATTGACCATTCTAAGCAGAATAAATCGGCAGATCCCCGCACCACTAAGTAAGTAGGCAAAATTAATGGCATATTTGTTTTTTCAAAAACCAATAAGACAAGGGGCGCGGATCCCCTTGCCCTTTAGACAATAATTTTGCACAAGTACTTATTGACCATTATAATTTTGGGTTAAAGTCAGTTATTTATTTAAAAGTAAAAGGATTTTTTGAGTAATTATTAAACGAGGGTTGAGCAGTTGAAAAGAAAAATTAGAGGAAAAAAAAAATGAAATTAAAAATAGTAGATTTAAAAACAGACAAAATCCACCAAGAAATTCTCCCATTTGAAAAGGAAGGAGATGAGTATTTTATAGGCAAGCATATTGACTGTGGAGTCAATTTAAATAAATCTGAAGTTAGTCGCGTTCATGCTAGAATTAAATGGAAAAATGCCAAATTTTTTTTTAATGATCTCGGCAGTACTAATGGATCTAAAATTAATAATCAAGAAATTGATCCTCTTAAAGATTATCCCATAGAGCAAGGTTATACTATCAGAATTGGTGATTTTTTCCTCCTAGTTGAAGATGTAGCATTGGACAATTTAAAAGCTCCAAATCTTCAAGACAAAGATCCAACCCTACAACCTCAACAGTGGGGAGGAGGAGAAATAATTGCTCGTTGTGTAGAGATAATTGATGAAACTTATGATGTCAAAACATTTCGCTTTGTAACCTCACCACCGATGGTCTTTAACTACCTTCCAGGTCAGTTTGTCACCTTGAAATTAGAAATTGACGGTAAACAGGTGATGCGCTCCTATTCTATTTCTTCCTCTCCCTCTCGTCCTCATAGTTTAGATATTACTGTCAAAAGAGTACCTCCACCTATGGATGTACCAGATGCTCCCCCAGGTTTGGTTAGTAACTGGTTACACGATCATCTGCAAGTGGGTACGGAAGTAAAATTAAGTAGCCCTATGGGGAAATTTACTTGCTTTCCTAATCCTCAACAAAAATTACTTTTTATTTCCGCAGGTAGTGGAATTACGCCCATGATGTCTATGTCACGCTATCTTTGCGATACAGTATCAGATACAGATATTATTTTTATCCATAGTGCTCGCAGTGAACAAGATATAATTTTCCGACAAGAGTTAGAATTAATGGCCTGTCGTCATCCTCAATTTAAATTAGCAATAAATATTACTCGTTCAGAACTCCGAAAAGCTTGGTTAGGCTACATAAAAAGACTAAATGAATCAATGTTACAGGCGATCGCCCCTGATTTTCTTCAACGCACAGTTTATGTTTGTGGGCCAAATCCTTTTATGCAGTCAGTCAAATCTATGCTACAAGGTTTGAATTTCCCAATGGAGCAATATTATGAAGAAAGCTTTGGCTCACCCAAAAAAGTTAAAACTCCTTCAAAACCTAAAGATCAAGCACCCTTTTCAAATTCAAACAATTTTAATGTGGTAACTAAGTTACAAAAAGTTGATGATCCAGAACAAGAGGTTCAAAAAAGAAATCATGTTACACCTGAATTAATTGCTGAGGGTGGTGGTGAAACGGCGATCGCTTCTCAACCAACACTTCTCTTCACATCAAATCAATATTTAGTCGTCTTCGCTAAGTCTGGAAACGAGGTAGAAACTGATGGTAAAGAAAGCATCCTTGATATTGCTGAAATGGAAGGAATTGATATTCTTAGCGGTTGTCGTATGGGAGTCTGTGGAGCTTGTAAACTTAAAAAGTTAGAAGGGGAAGTAAAATATGACAAAACTCCAGGATTTAAATGTAATTCAGGAGAGGTTCTTGCTTGTGTTGCCAAACCCCAAGGCAGAGTAGTAATTGATGCTTAATTTAGTAATATAAAGAGGTTTCGGCTCAGTGATCACTGATCACTGAAATGATTTTCTTAACTCATGCTAGCTCTATCTTTAAAGGTTTTTTTTTCAAATAAATCTTTTTTTGAGCTAGGGAGACTGTTAGGAATTGTGAAAAGACGATGTTTTGGGCGTCCATTGTCTAATATTTATGATTTAATTTTGTATTTTCACGCTTTTCACTAGATTAATAAATCAAGAAAAACTGGGGATATTGTTTGACAAATAATGCCAATGAATAGAGAATAATGGCAAAACCAAGAGTAGCCCAAGCTAACCATTCTTTTTTCCAGGGCAACTCTAAATATTTGTCAATTAAATATAAAACAAAAAACGTCCCGCCAATTCTTTGTAAGAGCAAAATCTGCCAAACTGAACCGATATAAAGTGCTAAAATTCCTGAGACAATGGTTAAAATTTGCATTGATAAATATCGGTTCTGTTCTAAAGCCTGATTATACCATTTATTGGAAATAATTAAACAACCCAGATAATAAACAAATGACCCCACAAATAACACTCCAGAGCTAAATATTCCCACATAAGGAAGTTCTGTTTCTGTTATTTTTAGCCCAACATAAATAATTAATAAGAATAAAGAAGCAGACATTGCTCTGGGAATTACATCACGCTCCCTAAAACCAATAAAATAACAAAGAGGCAGAACTACAACTGAAAAACCCAGGGATACTTCTAAGGCAATAACTGCTAGAAAACCTATTAACTCACTTTGATATAAAATTGCGATGATAAACCAACAAAAAAACAACACTAAACTGTTGAGATAATAGGGATTAAAACGTGGTTGATTATCTGCTTTAAAGTAAACTTTTTTTAAAGCTTCTCCATGGAGAAAATTGGTAAATCCTAATGCTCCAATTAGCCCTAAACAACCAGGTAAGGCAATAAATTCATTTACTGCTGGAGTCAACCATTTACCGCCAATAATAAAGGCAAAACACATTAAATAAATGAGAATTTCATAGACAGATTTGGGAATAAGTTTGAGGACGGGAATTAAGTATATAGAAACGAGCCAAGCAACGGCGATCGCCAGTAAAATCGCCGCTAAAGTAGCTATTATATTAACAAAAGTCAAAAAACCTTTGACTTTTTGCAATAATCCTTGTTGCTCTTGAAAATTAATTGATTCAAGTTCTTTTAACTCAATTTTTCTTTTAATTATTGACTCAGTTTTGTCTAAATATTGCTTTATTTCTGTTTCCGCTACTGAGTTAGAAATAATGTTTTTTTCATTTAACTCTTGAATAGTATTAACACTGGCTTTAATTTCAATCAACTCTTGTATTTGTTGATTATTTAAGTTATTGAGGATATTTTCAGCTAAACTGATACCTGGAAATAAACCCCAAAATAGCAGAGTGAAACTAACAATTAAACTGAATAATCTTTGCATATTTTTACGATTTTAACAATCTTAATAATATGTTACGCTCTTGAAAAGATACATTACGCCATTCTCCAGGTTGGAGTTTATCTAAAGTAAGTTCTTGTTCTGGAGAAATACCAATACTTGCTCGCACGAGACGTAAAGTGGGAAAACCGATGGCAGCAGTCATGTGTCTTATTTGATGATTACGCCCTTCTGTGAGGGTAATTTCTAACCAGCAAGTGGGGACATTTAAACGATAACGAATAGGGGGAATACGGGGGGGTAATAAAGGAGCTAATGGTAGTTTTTTTACTTGAGCTGGACGGGTAAAATAGTCTTGAATTTTAATACCTTGTCGTAAATTATTAAGGGCTAATTCATCGGGTATGCGCTCTACTTGTACCCAATAAGTGCGAGGATGAGCAAAGTCTCGATGAGAGAGACGGTGTTTTAAAGCGCTATGATTAGTTAATAGTAATAAACCTTCACTATTTTTATCTAATCTACCCACAGAATAAACATCTGGGATGGGGATATAATCTTTTAGTGTTGGGCGTGGATTTGGGGAATTATCTGTAAATTGACATAAAACTCCATAGGGTTTATGAAACAAGATATATTTATATTTTTCTGGTTTTTTGTATTGATTCAGCATCATAATTGATGTTTGTGTTAACTTAAGTATACTTTTTTTTACCTTTTTTGTTTCAATTGTCGCTATATAACCTAGTCTGGCTACGGGGACTAGGTTATACCATTTTAATAATGAAATAAATAAAGTCCTGGAAGACAAGGGGCTTAAGCCCCTTGTCTATGACGATTCATTAATAATTCTTTAGATCAATTATAAAATTATTTTTTATCAATTGTTCAAAAAAAGGTCTTTTATTATTTGGGGAAGCTCTTTAATTTGTTGCCAAATTTCTGGGGGCGCTATCCCAAAAAGAAGTTGCAAAATCAGGAGAATAATGGCAATAGCAAAGGCAGTATTAACACTAGCTTTCACTACTTTAATTAACCAGGTGAAAACTAGCCAAGACACTACCATTGCTGCTAAAAGAATAATCAACTCGATGGGCATAGAAAAAACAATTAAAAGTTTACCATTATTCCCAAGTTATCTAAACAAGCTATTTACTAATTGCCAAATAGCATTTCCTTGATAGAGTTGTAAAAATCAAAAATCCTATCATAGGATTTTGACAATGGGCTTAAGCCCATTGTCTTTCCACAAATCCCTTGGAAATGCTATTGTTAAATTTTTACTAGCTTCAATTACTTCTTTTCTTGCCCATTTATCTGCGGCAAGAATATCATCCAAAGTGGGAGTAGAAGTATTGTGATTAGTAAAGATTTCACAGGTTTTTTCTATCAGACGGGGAATATCCAAAAAGCCGATTTTTTCCTCTAAAAATAAGGCTACTGCTTGTTCATTTGCAGCATTCAATACCGCAGGCATAGAACCACCTGCTCGTCCTGCGGCATAGGCTAATTCCATACAAGGATATTTTTTGTGATCTGGTTCACGGAAAGTCAAACTCCCTGCTTTAACTAAATCTAATTGTTGCCAATCAGTATAAATTCTTTCTGGCCAGGAAAGAGCATACAGTAGGGGTAAACGCATATCTGGCCAGCCTAATTGAGCTAACACAGAAGTATCTTGAACTTCTATCAAAGAATGAATAATACTCTGGGGATGAATCACAATATCAATTTTGTCATAATCCAAACCAAAGAGGTAATGAGCTTCAATTACTTCTAACCCTTTATTCATCAGAGTAGCAGAGTCTATTGTAATTTTCTGTCCCATTGACCAGTTAGGATGTTTCAGAGCATCTTCTACTCTAACTGAGGTTAATTTTTCCACTGGTAAATCACGGAAAGCGCCCCCAGAAGCAGTAAGAATAATGCGCCGTAAGCCACCTGCTGGCACTCCCTGGAGACATTGAAAAATAGCGGAATGCTCTGAGTCTGCAGGAAGTAATTTAACACCGTGTTTTTCCACGAGAGGTAGCACTACTGGGGCACCTGCAATGAGGGTTTCTTTATTTGCAAGGGCGATATCTTTTCCTGCTTTAATGGCGGCGATGGTAGGAAGTAAGCCTGCACAGCCTACAATACCTGTTACCACACTTTCCGCGTCACCATAACCTGCCACTTCGATTATGCCCTCTTCACCTGCCAAAATAATGGGCTGATAGTCGAGGGAAGCTGTTACTGCTTGTAAATCAGGGAACTTTTCAGTTGCTCGAATTGCTACAATTTCAGGGCGAAATTGTCTAATTTGCTCCGCGAGTAATTCTATATTATTACCAGTTGCCAAACCTACTACCCGAAACTTATCGGGGTGTTGAGCGACGATATCTAAAGTTTGAGTACCAATAGAGCCAGTTGAGCCGAGAATAGAGATTGATTTCACGATCTTATTTTGATTTGGGATCACCTTCTCATTACTATAAATTCAAATGAGTCATTTTATCTACTCGGAGATAAGGGGATGGGTGCCCCTTGTCTTCGAGTACTTGACCTGTATATATATTAAATATATCAAGTACTGGGAGACAAGGGGCTTAAGCCCCTTGTCTATAATTTATTTAATCAATAATATATTTTATGCTGAATTACTTACTATTTCTACTGATTCGTCTTTTACTTCATAAAGCTGTTTTAGAGTAGTTTCTAAGTCTTGTCTAAGCGCAACAGAGCTTTTTTTGAGTGATTCAGTTTTATAGTCAGCAACATTTAAAGGGGTGCCTATTTTCACTTCTATTTGAGTGCCAATACTGGGATAAAGTTGACTGTATTTAATACTCATGGGGAGAATTTTAACCCCAATACCTGGTGATTCTGCTTCAGCTTCTAGCGCAATGCGAGCTACACCTCGTTTTAATTTATGCACTTTTTTATCATCCCGAAAAATCCCCCCTTCAGGAAAAATTACCATCATTTTTTGTTCAAGTAATAATTGCACACTATGACGTAAACTACCTAATTCTGGGCGCTCAACATTTACAGGAAACCCCCCCAACCTTTTAATAAACCACCCTTGTAACCCTTTTACTTCGCTAGATGTTACCATAAAGTGCAAATCGCGTCCACTGACAAATTTTCCTGTGCTATAAGGAACAATTAAAGCATCCCAACGAGAGCGATGAGTTGGGGCAACAATTACAGGGCCAGAAGTAGGTATATTTTCTTGGCCACTAACTTTAATTTTGCCAAACATAAAGGGGATGACAATATAGCGAGCTAAGGGATCAACTAAACTGATTAACCAGGGAGAAACACGGGATTTAACCATAGCTGATTGATTCATTTTGTATGTTCCTAAAATCTTGATTAAGGCTTTTCTTTACTTTAGTTATGCTCAAGCTAAATTTATCTCTATCCAATGACAGTTATTTAGCTGTCATTCACTTATTCCGCTTTTGAGCAAACCAAGATTTTAATTCTTGTTTACAAGCAGATTCCATAATGCCTGCTAACACTGATAAACGATGATTAGAAATAGCGCTATCTGGCAAATTTGCCGCCGTACGAATTGCCCCAGTTTTCGGATCATCTGCACCATAAACTAATAAACCAATTCTGGCTTGAATAATTGCTCCACTGCACATGGGACAAGGTTCTAAGGTAACATAAAGAGTGCAATTATTAAGATGCCAATTACCTATTATTTTACTCGCTGCTCTTAAAGCAAGTATTTCTGCGTGGGCGGTGGGATCATTATCCCGCTCTTTCCGATTACTTGCTTGTGCAATTAAATTTCCACTTTCATCTATTACTATAGCACCTACTGGTACATCCCCACACTGTCCTGCTTCTTGTGCCAATTTTAAAGCGTGACTCATCCATTTTTTGTGAGTTAAATAAGTTTGATAATTGATTTTTGGAATCATAATTTTATCACGAATAAATTGGCGATAAATTGGCGATTGAAATCGCGATTATCTTAAACGCAGGCGGGTTTTGTTTGGGTAGCTTTATGTTTTAACCTATGGCATTCTGGGCTATTAAACGCAATAGGTTGAAACCTGTTGCTACTCAGACAAAACCCGCCTGGGCGGGTTTAAGTTTATACAGTGATTAATAATTAATTTAAGTTAATTCACATTAGAGATTTTCATGACTATTTAATTAGCTCTTTTTTGAGTTTAACTACCACTTTGGGCCAATAAAGGATCTAATTGCCCTTTTGTATCCAGGCTATAAATGTCATCACAACCGCCAATATGGTTATTATTAATAAATATTTGCGGTACAGTTTTTCTCCCATTTGCTCGTTGTGCCATTTTTTCCCTTGCTGCTTCATCACCGTCTATTTTATATTCAGTAAACTTAACTCTTTTCCACCAAAGTAATAATTTAGCTCGAATACAATAAGGGCAAGTTTGCCAAGTATATATTTCTACATTTGCTTTTACTTTTTCTGGATGACGCCCAAATAAAGAATTGAGAAAATCAAACATTTTAAACTCCTTTTTTTTTATTTTAATATTATAGCGAGGAAAGGAAAGGTTAGGACTTAGTACAATGGCGATCGCCATTGTCTGTCATTATTTTTATATATTTAAACCTCCTAAACTTATTTTTTATACTTCTTAAAAATGTTTGTTTAAATACAATAAACTTAAGCATATTGTATTACAAAAACCTATTTAGGGATGCTTTATACCTTAATCATCGGGAAATTGCCAACAAGCGATATGTTCTACTTTTTGACTTCCACAAGTTTTACAAATTGCATCTAAACTAGAATCTATCCATTCTTCGCCACAAGTTTGACAATGACAGAAAATATTATTTTGATTTGCTGTTTCTATTTTTTGTTGCCATTCTTGCAGTATTTTTTTATCTATTTTATCATTTTGTTTTGACATTTTAATCCAGATAAAAATAATTTTTTATTTTGCATTCTGCTGCATTAACGAGTTAGTTACACCAGGAAATAAACGATGAGCAGTTGTGGCGATCGCGCTTAAACCTACCACTATTTCTGCTTGTGGTTTTTGCACCGTTTGCCAAATTTCTTTGGCTACATCTTCGGGTTGACTGGTTAAAGGAGTAGCAAGCATTTCTTTTAATTGTTGCTGTTGTTTTTGCGCTTCAGTTTCACTTTCTCCCCTAAATATGGCGTTGCTGAATTGAAGAATGAAACCTTAAAATAGGGAGTTAGGGGTGGAAAGTGCGGGGTGGATTAGTTTGGTTAGTAGTTTTTGTAAAAATATAATTTATTACTCAAAAAACGCAACGCTCAAAAAAAAGCCTTTAATCCTGAGGGATAGCGAAGGAGCAGGAGTCGGTTTGGCGGGGTATTCCTGTGAAAACGGGAGTACTAGCTCAAAGGCAGTGAAGCACGAATCTACCGTTATACCACAAGGTTAACAGGGGAGTGTCAATCCTCATCTCGCTTACTTAATTCGTCTATAAGAAAGTTTTTTCTCCCATGCAAGACAGCCATGATCTCTATTTCTTTCTCTCCTACAATTGTGTATAAAATAACATAAGGCTCAACAAACCAACTTCTGTAAATAGCAGGGGTAAAATCTTCTCGAATGGGAGCAATCTTTGGGTTATCTGCTAACCATTGAAATTTTTGATACAGCATTTCCAAAAATAGGGTAGCCCTATTTTCACCCCATGTCTGAAATCCGTAGTTAAAAATATCTTCTAAATCTCTTTCAGCATAAGGGTTGAGCTTAAATCCCATAACGATCCTTTGCTTGTTGTACAATATCTTCCACTGTAGCTGTAGAGGATTTTCCTTGCTTGGATAGTTCTAAAGATTTGTCCAAGCGATTTTGAATCTCCTGATGTTTAAGTCTTTTGTATTCTTCAAACTCTTGAGGACTTAAAATGAAAGCATCTGTCCTACCATGAGACTCTACCTGAATTATGTCTTCTCGCACCTTTCGGCTAACCTCTCCCCACCGCTTAGTTTCACTTGCTGTAATTACAATCATAAAAATCACCTTTTTGTACAAAAACTAGCCTTTGTACATTTTATCCGTTAAAAACAAAAATTACAACAATCTTCAAACTACATCTGGTGCTGTATATTATCTGTATTGACACTTCCCATAGCGTTTAACAAATTTTTGGCAATTTATACTACTAAAAAGCAACTAAATTAATACTTACTCAATTCTAGCTCACTTCCCAGTTTTGAAGGGCAGAACCAAATGGAGAGTTAAGATAGAAGAAGAAAAATAATTAATCAAAAATAGCTAAAACTTATAACAAGTTAAAAAATCTAAAACTACATATGGCAGCCAAAGATATCTATCACGATACCGTTAAAAAAGCTCTAGAAAAAGATGGGTGGATTATCACCAAAGATCCATTAAAATTAACCGTTGGTAGTCGTTCCCTGTATGTGGATTTAGGAGCAGAAAAATTAATAGCAGCAGAAAAAGAAAATCAAAAAATAGCTGTTGAAATCAAAAGCTTTTTAAACCCTTCTCCTATTAGTAGACCTCTTGCAAAAGTCCAAACTTAAAACTGTCATCCTGAGCGCCAGCGAAGGATCTCGGAGATCCTTCGCTGGCGCTCAGGATGACAGTTTTTCGTAGTTTCGCAAGAGGTCTAGTGATTTAGAAGATGCTCTTGGTCAATATATTCTCTATCAAGATATTTTACAAATATCAGACACAGAAAGAATACTTTATTTAGCCATTCGTCAAGAAGTATATGATGAATTATTTACTGAACCAATTGGACAAATATTATTAGATAATAAACGACTTAAATTAATTGTTTTTGACCCAGATAAAGAAATGGATAACCTAAACCAATATCGTCAAATTATTAAAACTATACTAGCAAATCATGCAGCCATTCCCTATAGTTATGGAGACATAGAACAACAAGTTATTATAGATGCAGAGCAAAATAACTTTTTGTTAATAAATACAGGGTGGGATAAACATAAACGAATTCATGGTTGTGTTGTTCATGTTTCCTTAATTAATGGAAAAATTTGGATACAAAGAGATGGAATAGAAGAAGGAATAACCAAAGAACTTTTAGCAGCAGGAATTCCTAAAGATAAAATTGTTTTAGCCTTTCATCCTCCTAGTGTTCGTCAATATACCGAATTTGCTGTTAACTAAATTAACCATTCATCACACTTAAATATTTAAAACTATGCTTTAACTACCCAAGAAACCAATCATGAAATTGGCAAAGAGTACACCCAGCGGCTGGAGCGAACGAACGGAATTTTTTGACAACAGACTGGGCGATCGCCTGTAAATTCTTCAAATATTTTAAACACCAAGTAGTTGCTGAGTGCTCTCTATGGAGTTTGAGAAGTTCCGTTATTATTCTCCAAAAGTGCATGAAATTACTTGTCAATATGTAGCTGACAATCAACACCCCAGTTTCAATCCCATTGCGGTGGATATTTGTCACCCAAAACTTCAAACTGGCTCCACAGGTTACAAAATCCACCAGCAACCCAAAAAAACCCAGATTTTATCCCTCAACCCGCCTATATCATATCTGCCGCTCCTTGTCAAGAAAAAATCCAAAATATTAAGTTTTGTTAAATGTTGTAAAAAAAAAAAAAAACAAGTGTAAGATATAAACAAGGCAAAAAAACCAGCTATTGGAGGTAGAAAAGGGCAAACTCGATCGGGACAGAAGGGAATGACTCGCTAGTAGGAAGAGGAGACGTGGAAAGTGCGGGGTAGATTAGTTTGGTTAGTAGTTTTTGGACAAATACAATTCATTACTCAAAAATCTAAAAAGGAGATAAACGAACATGGCTACAATTCACGGTACAAATTGGAACGATTCTCTTTATGGGGGGAATGAATGGGATAAAATTTATGGATATGATGGAAACGATCTTCTAAGTGGATGGATTGGAAACGATACTCTTGATGGAGGAACTGGATACGATACTCTTTGGGGATATGATGGAAACGATCTTCTTTTTGGATGGACAGGAAACGATACTCTTCATGGAGAGACTGGAAACGATACTCTTTGGGGATATGATGGAAACGATTATCTAAGTGGATGGAC
>Ga0209594_1000188_pt1 | contig 45489 bp, 31 predicted proteins | sample AshMeaCrysSpring_FD_184126 | JGI IMG/M metagenome (GOLD analysis project Ga0209594, IMG submission 184126) | Groundwater microbial communities from Big Spring, Nevada to study Microbial Dark Matter (Phase II) - Ash Meadows Crystal Spring... | ecosystem: Environmental > Aquatic > Deep subsurface... | reverse complement strand
GGGTTTAAACCCCTTGTTACTCATTTTTCAGACAAGGGGTTTAAACCCCTTGTTACTCATTTTTCAGACAAGGGGTTTAAACCCCTTGTTACTCATTTTTCAGACAAGGGGTTTAAACCCCTTGTTACTCATTTTTCAGACAAGGGGTTTAAACCCCTTGTTAGTGATTTTTCAGACAAGGGGTTTAAACCTAGGGTGTTGATTTTGGCTCAAATTTAACAACGTAATTTCATACACTTTTTATTTTAAGTAGGGTGGGCATTGCCCACCACAAATGCTATTGTGGGCAATGCCCACCCTACAAAGAAAAATTGTCTGATTTGAAAATTTGTAACTTGATAAATAATCAACACCCCAGTTTAAACCCCTTGTTATTCAAGTTTAGACAAGGGGTTTAAACCCCTTGTTATTCAAGTTTAGACAAGGGGTTTAAACCCCTTGTTAATCAAGTTTAGACAAGGGGTTTAAACCCCTTGTTAATCAAGTTTAGACAAGGGGTTTAAACCCCTTGTTAATCTTCTAACTTTCAGGCGACTACTAGAAAACTAACTGAAAAAAACTTGTCTTTATGTATTCATTTTTTAAAATACAAAATACAAAAAGAAATCCAAAGTTAAGTGTATAATAGAAAAATGATGCTTGCTTAATTATGCAAATATCTTGCTTACCAGCAAAACAGATGTTATTGTAGGAATCAAAAAACCAATTAAGTCATCAAAGGAAAAATTTAAAGGTAAAGATGAAAAATATTGAAGACTTGTTAAAATTTGCCCAAGTATTAGTAGAAGTTAATACAGGAGAAAAACTTCAAGAAATTGAGATCATAGTTTTAAAAGAATGCTTGGAGAAAAACAAAAAAAACTATAGAGAAATAGCAATAGAACGAGATTATTCTCACAATTACATTCAACAAGTAATTGCCCCCAATTTATGGAAAACTCTCTCAGAAGTGTTAGGTGAAAAAGTCAGCAAAAGCAATATTAGTTATGTCTTAGAAAGAAAAATTGCTTTTAAAGAAGAGAAAATAGACCAAGAAAAAATAATCACACTGGAATCCCCAGATGAAGTAATATCCACCAATGATAGTTTATATATAGAAAGATTACCCCAGGAAACAACCTATTATCAAGAGTTAACTAAACCTGCAGGTTTAATCAGAATTAAAGGGCCAAAAGAAATGGGGAAAACTTCTCTATTGATGAGAATTATGGCACAGGCTGAAAAGCTCAACTACACAACAACAATTATTAATTTGCAGCAAGTAGAAAATGCAGTGCTGATAGATTTAAATAAATTGTTGCGTTGGTTTTGTGTTAACTTGACTTTACAATTAAAATTAATACCCCAGCTTGATGATTACTGGGATGAATCCCTGGGGGGTAAAGTAAGCAGCACTTTATATATTCAAGGATATTTATTACCAAAATTAACCAATCCCATTGTGATTGGTATTGAAGAAATAAATGAAATTTTTGATAATTTTAAAACTGCTCAACAATTTTTTGGTTTGATTCGTTCTTGGCATGAAAAAGCTAAACATAATGAACTTTGGCAAAAAGTTAGGTTAATTCTTGTCCAATCTACAGAAGTTTATATTCCTTTAGATATTAATCAATCTCCTTTTAATGTAGGATTAGACCTCGAATTACTACCATTTACATCAGAGGAAGTAAACAAATTAGCCCAACTTTATCAAGTGGTTTTAAAACCTGAGCAATTAGTTAGTTTAATGGAGTTAGTTAATGGTCATCCTTGTTTAGTGCGGATTTTCTTATATTATTTAAATCAGAAAAAACAAGGATTTGAAGAGTTAATCGCAACCGCAGCAACAGATACAGGAATTTATAGCAATCATTTGCATAGATATTTTTGGAACTTACAACAATATCCCGAACTGGCAGTAGCTTTTAAAGAAGTTTTAGATGCAAATGAACCACTAGAATTAGAACAAATTACAGCTTTTAAACTAAAAAGTCTCGGTTTAGTTAATTTGATAGATAAATCAATGTACTGTTTTTTGTAAATTATATCAACGGTATTTTAGTCAACGTCTTTCAAGGTAATTAATATCTTTCTCCTCAGCTCCTCTCCTTCTTGGAGAGGTTTTTTATTTTTTAGGATTTTTTTAGAGTTTATCACAATCAGAAAAATTCGCGCTTTTTTTATTGTGTATATTTTGGTTTTTTCATTAATAATTTATTAGAAAAAAAAATATTTTAAATATATTTATCAAGCTCACGGATTGAGCAATAGTTGTTAACACATCAATAAAAAGTTAGTAAAAAAAATACCAAATAAAAGTTATCAATTTGGGTTATAGCGTTTCTCTTGGTCTTCAGGTACGGACAAGGGGTTTAAGCCCCTTGTTTTATCAAGGATAACTGTACCTTAGTTATTTGATAATTGCTATAGTTAAGCTTAAAATTACTCTATCAAAAAATGTAATACTTGTTGATTCAGGGAAAAAATGCTAAAATAAAAATAAAATAAAGAGAGGAATAAAACTAAGAAGAGGAAAAGAAATGTTGAGCAAAAGATTATCAGGAACCATAGTAAGCGCTATCTTAGGAGCGATCGCCGTAACAACCCCAGTAACAGCACAAACAGAGCTTGGAGGAGCATTAACAGTAAGATCAGATATTCAAGAAGCTAACTCAGAAACAGGAGTAATTACAGCAAGGGGAAATGTGCAGATAGATTACCCAGCAAGACAGTTACAAGCAACCGCAGCACAAGCTCAATACTTTACTAAAGAAGGTCGTCTGGTGTTAAGTGGAGATGTATATGTCCTGCAAAATGGAAATAGTATGAGAGCAGAAACCATGACTTATCTGATAGATGAAGGAAGATTTATTGCCACTCCTCAAGGAAAAGGACAAGTAGAATCAATATATATTGTAACAGAAGACGGCAACAATGCTAGGATAGAATTACCTGAGACACCACAATTTAATTCTACTGAAGAATAAAAGTGACAATTACATTAGAAAATATCCACAAATTCTACGGCAAAAAATGCGTAGTCAATAGAGTTAACCTGAGAGTATCTCCAGGGGAAATAGTAGGACTATTAGGGCCAAATGGAGCAGGGAAAACAACAACATTTTATATAGCCACAGGATTAATTAAACCAAATGAAGGGAAAGTGTGGCTAGATAAACAAGATATTACAACCATGACCATTGATCAAAGGGCAGGTAATGGTATAGGTTATCTTCCCCAACAAGCAAGTATTTTTCGTCATCTAACTGTTAAAGATAACCTCAAACTTGTCTTAGAACAAACTCAAATACCTCCCCAACAAAGACCAATGAGACTAATGCAATTATTAGAAGAATTTAGATTAGAAAGAGTAGCCAACACTAAAGGCTATCAAGTATCAGGGGGAGAAAGACGCAGAACAGAACTAGCAAGAGCTTTAGCAGTAGGGAAAGAAGGTCCGAAATTTTTACTATTAGATGAACCATTTGCGGGAGTAGATCCCATCGCCGTATCAGAAATGCAAAAAATAATTGCTCGGTTACGCGATCGCCAGATGGGAATACTAATTACAGACCATAATGTGAGAGAAACTTTAGCAATAACTGACCGCGCTTATATTATGAGAGATGGTCAAATTTTGGCATCAGGAACAACAGAAGAACTTTATACTAATCCTTTGGTTAGACAGTACTATTTAGGGGATAATTTTCAAAAATAGTAGATTTAAAAACTCATATTAAAAAGCAAAAATTGCTCCTGAGTTGGGATTAAATCCCGACTCTAAAAGCAAGTTTTATGTTAGAATAAAAGACATTATAACGCTCACAATCAAGTTAGTATATTAGGAATTTCAACAAAATTAAAGTAGGATTTAAGATTATGAACAACCCCAAAAAAGTTAGCCCAAGTAATCGGTATTTCAAAGCAAGATTAGAACCTTTTGCAAGACCAATATTTTGGTTATCAGGGGGAATGTTAGTTTTATTGTTGGTGATAGTTTGGCAATATTGGACTCATCCAGAATGGATCGGTGCTAGCATCGACGATGAAGACTCACTAGCTGCAATCAGTCAATTAAACCAACAAAACAATAACACTCCTCCAACAACTACAACCCAAACTGCTCCACAACAAGGACAAATAACACTGCCAGATCCTAGCAGTATTGTTAAGGATCCAGTTGCTGACTTAAAGTCTAATGTAGAACAGTTGGTGGAAGGTACCCCAGGGCAAAATGTCCAACAAGCAACAACAGGAGGGATACAGCAGCAGCCTACCCCAACCAACGTACAGCAACCAACAACTGTGCCAGATCCCCAAAAATTAGGCATAGCCAGTTCTCCTCGAGCAGGTTTGGTTGCTGACAAAAAATTATATGAGCAAGTAGTAGCTTTACCTGAATTATTCCCTCCTTTGCTTGGTGCAAGTAACGTATCTGTAACAGGAGGCTTATTACCAGGTGCTGGTACTTCTCAAGAAGAAAATACTCAACAACCTCCTAACACTTCTTATACCGCACCTCCTACGGGAATACCTGCTCAACCTAGTGCTTTAGAAACTGCAGTTAACCGAGTATTGTCAACCAATAATAACCCCACCGTAACGGGTTTAAATCAAGTTAACCCAACTTATCCAACACAAGGATATCCAACACAGGCATATCCAACACAGGCATATCCAACACAGGCATATCCAACACAGGCATATCCAACACAAGCATATCCAGGACAAACAGTCCCAGGACAAGTATATCCAGGACAAACAGTCCCAGGACAAGCATATCCAACACAAGCATATCCAGGAGTAGGGGGTTACAATCAGCCAGTAACAACACCTGTACCCCAAACAAATCCATACAATGCTTATAATCCTATTCCTGGGACAACTTCTGGAGTAATGAATAATTTAGGGCAAGTAACTCCAGGAAGCTATGGGCAGGTTACCCCAGGAGTGAGTGCAAATACTCCCTATCAAGCAACTCCAACAGTACCAGGCATAGGATATAACCAAGTACCTCAAACTACTTATCCAGTGAGTAACGGGTTTTAACCAATTTTTTGGTGTGCGTTAAAAAAGTAATTTTAAATACACCAAGAAAAACCAGATAAAATCCTCGCTGTGAGTTAGCCATGCTTTTAAAGGCGTGGCAGTGGAGCGAAAAAAGGTTTTAACCAAATCCTCGATTTATGCTATAATTTTGCAAAATCAGCGACACGTTGAACTGCGCTAGTACGTGGTGTAACTCCTGCTTCATAATTGAAACAACGGATTTTAAAAAAATCGTCAGTATGACAATTTAATGGCGAATAGGCAGCGTAGGGAGTGTTCCCAACTGGCTTAGGCTGAACCCAAATCAAAAAGTAAGCATACAGCTAGACATAAGTCTAGTCAAGGTGTGTAGGGCGTAAATGAGCTGCGCCAAAGCGATATTTTATACATGAGGATTTATGCGATGCACTGAGCGTAGCCGAAGTGTAGAGAATATCGAAAAAAGGTGGAGCGTAGCAACGGCTTTAGCGCAAGCGTTGCGATTCCTTTTAGAATCCCCGTCGTTTTAACGCGGGGAGAAATCAATTATAGCATTGTTAGACGAACATGAAACAAATAAAGACAAGGGGCTTCAGCCCCTTGCCTATTTTTTCAGGTAAGTATTAAGTAATACAAGACAAGGGGCAAGGGGCTGAAGCCCCTTGTCTTGTATTAAGTATTAAGCAAATAAAGACAAGGGGCTTCAGCCCCTTGCCTATTCTTGAGAAAAATGGTATTAGAAGTGGTCAATAATTGCCTGAGCAAACTCAGAACACTTGAGAGGAGAATCAACAGGGGGAGTCATCAAACGGGCTAAATCGTAGGTAACTTGACGATTGGCGATCGCCTCTCCAATTCCTTTTTTAATCAGATCCGCTGCTTCTTGCCATCCCATAAACTCCAACATCATTACGCCAGAAAGAATTACTGAACCTGGATTAATGCGATCCAAACCTGCGTGTTTCGGTGCTGTTCCATGAGTTGCCTCAAAAATAGCACAAGTATCTCCAATATTAGCACCAGGGCCCATGCCCAAACCGCCAACAATAGCTGCTGCAGCATCTGAGAGATAATCCCCATTTAAATTCATAGTTGCCAAAATGGAATACTCATCAGGGCGGGTTTGAATTTGTTGAAAGATACTATCAGCGATGCGATCGTTCACCATGATCTTCTCTTTCCATTTTCCCTGACCGTGAGTTTCCCAAATATTATTAAGAACTGTTTCAACCTCTTGACAAATTTCCTGTTGTTTGTCTGGGGTCAAAGAATTATAACCAGGCTCAACCTGACGAGCATTATCCTCAACAGTAATATCTGGATTACCTTCCTTATTACTTAAAATCCAGGATTCCCGTTCAGTAACACAAACATCCCGAAACTCGGTAGTAGCTAATTCATAGCCCCAATCCCGAAAAGCCCCCTCAGTATATTTCATAATATTACCCTTATGAACCAGAGTAACTTGTTGTCTGGAGGGAGGGAGTCTAAGAGCGTGTTGGATCGCACGACGTACCAAACGCTGAGAACCCTGTTTAGAAATAGGTTTAATCCCAATACCAGCATCAATAGGAATTTGCTTTTTACCATGTTCTGGGGTAGCGGGGATCAATTCAGTATTGAGGAGATTAATGAGCTTCAAGGCAATTTCAGTACCTTCACGCCATTCAATACCTAAGTAAATATCCTCAGTATTTTCTCGATAGACGATCACATCCAATTTTTCAGGAGACTTATGGGGCGAAGGAGTACCAGGATAATAACGACAGGGACGAACACAAGCATAAAGTTGAAAAATTTGGCGCAAAGCAACATTAAGGGAACGAATACCACCGCCAATGGGAGTGGTTAGAGGGCCCTTAATAGCAATACCATATTCTTTAATTGCGGTAAGAGTATCTTGAGGGAGATACTGATAAGTGCCATACTGTTCGCAAGCTTCATCACCCGCATAAACTTTAAACCAATTAATCTTACGTTTATCGCCATAAGCAGTTTTTACCGCCGCATTAATCACTTTTTCCGTAGCAGGCCAAATATCAACCCCTGTACCATCCCCACGAATAAAAGGGATAATAGGATCATCAGGAACAATGGGTTGACCATCTTTGAAAGTAATTAGTGATCCAGTACTGGGTGGTGTCAGTTTTTCGTACATTAATTAAACCTTTGAGCTTTACTATTTTCGTAGGCTAGCAGATCTTAGCCTTAATAATGGTTAAACTTGGTCAACAAAAGGTGACAAATGAAAAACTGGGTAATCCAAGAGGGTGGGATTGAAATACTTGAAGAAATACATATGAGTGGAATATATAAATTAGAAGAACTGAAGAAAGCGATCGCCTCCAACCCTTTTGAATGGCGACCATTAGTATTTACCAATGGTTGCTTTGATTTACTGCATGCAGGGCATGTAAGGTATTTAATACAAGCAAAATCATGGGGAAAAAAATTAATAGTGGGGTTAAATAGCGATCGCTCGATTCAAACCATCAAACCGCAGCTTTCTGGCTTACCTCCTCGTCCTATCATACCTGAAGCGGAGAGAGCAGAAGTACTCGCAGCACTTAAACCAGTAGATGGAGTAATTATTTTTGCAGAAACCACAGCCACAAACTTAATTGAAACCCTGAAACCAGAAATTTATGTCAAAGGGGGAGATTATAGTATTTCCAGTTTGCCAGAAGCACCAACAGTAAAAAGCTATGGAGGTGAGATAAAATTAGTGAAAGTAGAAATACCCTCCTCAACCACCGCTATTATTGAGCGTATTTTAAGCAAAATGTGAGAGGATTAAAACGAAAGAAAACACCCCTAGAGGAAAAATATGGTGTCAAAAAAAACACCATCGTAGCAAAATATGGATGATATCTTGCAGTTGTTAGCTCAGTTTGAATCGGAATCGGAAAAAAAACAACTTCAACTTATTCCCACACTTGTCAGTAGTGGCGAACCTGGTTTAGCAGCATTAAGGGAATTTTTGCGTAAGCGTGAGTCAAGTTCAATCAATTTAGTTGTGGGAAAAGCTTACTCTACCCTCTATCAAACACCCGAAAATCAAGAATTTCTCAAAACTCATTTTCCCAATGGCCTAGTACCACTTAAATCTGAGCAAAACATAGATTACCAGCAATTGGAACACTTACTTTTACAGCAAGATTATCAAGCCGCTGACACACTCACCAGAGAAAAGTTGTGGGAGTTAGCTGGTGAAGGAGCCATGAAGAGAAAATGGGTTTATTTTACGGAAGTAGAACAATTCCCCATCACAGACTTATACACCATAGATTTACTGTGGTGGATTTACTCAGAAGGTAAATTTGGTTATCGAGTACAAAGAGAAATTTGGCAAACATTAGGGAAAGATTTTGTTAAACTTTGGCCTAAAATTAACTGGAAAAATGGCAATAAATGGACTAAATATCCTAATGAATTTACCTGGGATTTAAGTGCACCTGTGGGACATTTACCCTTGACAAATCAACTGAGAGGAGTAAGAGTAATTGAGGCTATTTTCCGTCACCCAGTCTGGTCAGAAACTAGCAGATAACTAATAACTAAAAGTTGCTCAATTCTCTTGGTTATCCACTGTCATCTTCCTGGGTAAAAGTTCACTAAAAAAGTATTGACACGGGAGATATTTTTCTGGAAAAAATAGACAAAATCATAATTAATATAGCTTCGATAAGAGTTGATTAGCACAATAATTAACAATTATGATACCAGACAAGGGGCTTCAGCCCCTTGTCTGATAGTATTATTTGATGGACAATTTTAATAAAGTTATAAAATAAATCAAGTCCTGGGAGACAAGGGGCTGAAGCCCCTTGTCTGGTAGTATGATTTTTATGAAATAAATCAAGTCCTGGGAGACAAGGGGCTGAAGCCCCTTGTCTATAACTTCTTTAGAAAAATGGGATAAAATTCAGAGGGGTGAGAATGGGTTTTTTAGAACAATGTTTGTTAAGGGGGTTTTTCGGGAACTTTATTTATAGTAGATTAAGGGGTTTTCAGTAATAAAATGGAAAACCATTAACCTACTCTCAAAAAAGTATCCAAGAAGATTAATCATGGAAGAAGAAACATTAAACCCAGGAGAAGTCAATCAACTCCACCCAAAAAATAGACTTTTTTGTTCATTAGATGGACTCACTCCAGCAGAAAGGGAACTAAAAAGAGTAAAAGTATTAAAACAGCTAAACTTATTAGAAACAGATACAATTCCCGTATTTGATGAAGCAACCCAAACTGCTGCGCGGTTTATTGAAACACCGATCTGTTTTTTAGGTTTGATGGTGAAAGATGAACTTTTACTTAAGTCTGCGGTGGGTTTATCTCGTCTGGGATTGATGAATGAATTAGCAGCATTCCGTAAAATCCCTAGACAAGAAGCTTTCTGTACTTACGTGGTGGATAGTCACCAATGTTTGATTATTGAAGATACCCTCTATCACCCAGTATTTGCCAGCAGTATTCTGGTGCAAAACTATAATATTAGGGCTTACTTAGGAACTCCGTTAATAACATCCAAAGGAGAGTGTATCGGATCCCTGGCAGTAATGGATTTAGAACCACGTCGGTTTACTGCTAGAGATGTTGAATTTTTAGCCATTACTGCTCGTTGGTGTTTAGGAGAATTTGAACGTAATTATATCTTGGCTACTCAGTTATTAACTAACAATTTTTTAAAAGAATTTGCTATTTCTAGTCAAAATGAAATACTCAAAAACTCAAATAATGGTCTCGAAACAAATCCCTCAAATAATAGTATTGATCTTCAAGTAAAATTACTAGGAAAACTTACCGAAAAACTCCGCTCTCCTTTAACTTCAGTAATTGGTATGGCTAACGTTATACTCAAAGAGATTTATGGAAGCTTAACCATTAAACAAAAAGAATATCTTAAAATTATTTATCACAGTGGTGAGGAGATGAAATCTTTGGTAGATGAGATGTTTACTCTAGGATTATTAGATGAGAAGAACTCAAAACTGCAACTAACTCCTGTGGATGTAAAAATGCTCTGCGAACAGGTTATTTTAAGTCTTCAGTCAACCGCCAAAGCAAAAAAACAAGAACTTCTCCTCTCATTAGAATCTAAACATCGCATTTGGTTGTTAGATAAGGAAAAAGCAAAACAAGCTCTTTATTTTCTCCTGATGAGTATAATTGAATGTTCCGAACCAGAGCGGGAATTGCGTATTCATACATACCGTAAAAATCAGACTCTCAATATTGCTATTTCCGTTGTTAAACCTGGAGAAAAAAATGAGCAAGAAAAAGTAAAAATAATTTCGGGTTTAACGGGAAATTATACCTCATCTACTTGCCAAACTTTACAAAATTCAAACCATAATCACTTGAGAGAAGTTAGTCCAGTATATTTAGGAGAACATAATGCAGTTCAATGGGATTTGATGACAGTTCTTAAACAACCTGAAAAATTAAATAAAAAATTGACAGACACTAATAGTTGCGAATTTATCAGTTTATTATATAGTTGCAATTTAGCAGAAATACATGGAGGAAAAATTATGATTAGTGGTTCATTAAACTCAGGTTATCGTTATGTTTTAAAACTGCCTAAAATACTAGAAGCAGAATAACTAATTTGTTTTATGAATGTTGCTTTTACTAGATATTTTCTTCTGAATTTACACCTGTCTCAATGGCAAAATGGGAGCTATTTTTATCGTCTGGTTGGTATTCTCCGCTCTTGGCGTGAAGGTAGCTTTTTACTTCAATTTTCAGAAGCGATCGGTGCTCTTTTAATTAGTTTGGTTGTGGTTAGTGGTCCTTTTGTTTCTACTAGTTTAATTGGGGTTTTATTATTGGCTTGTAGTGGCTATTGGGGCATTATTACTCTCTCGGCGGAGCAAAATTCTGGACTTACTCCTATCCATTTGTTGGTGTTGTTATATTGGGCAATTTCTACGGTTGCAGTGGGTTTTTCTCCCCTCCCTCAAGATGCTTTTTCAGGTTGGGTGATATTTACTCTCTATCTGCTATTTTTTGCTCTTGCGGCGAGAATAATGCGATCGCCTCGTATCCTCAATTGGGTAATTACTATTTTTCTCCTGGTTTCTCTCGTTGTTAGTAGTTATGGTGTTAGACAGGAGTTTTTTGGGGTAGAGCAGTTAGCAACCTGGAATGATCCTACTTCTGTTTTGGCTAAAGATACCAGAGTTTACAGTTATTTGGGTAATCCTAATTTATTGGCGGGTTATCTTTTGGCTGCTGTGGCTTTAAGTGTTGCTGCTGTAGTTGTATGGCGGGGTTGGTTTTGTAAAGCTTTAGCTCTGACTATGGTAATAATTAATATTTCTTGTTTGTATTTTACTGATAGTCGGGGCGGTTGGATTGGACTTTTGGCATTAATTATTACTTTCCTCCTCTTGCTTCGTTTCTGGTTTCATAACTATCTCCCTCGCTTTTGGCAACTTTGGTTATTACCTCTAATTTTTGTTAGTTTGGCAGGTTTTTTATTCGCAGGAATTTTATTGGTAGAACCCCTACGTTTAAGGGTTTTAAGTATTTTTGCAGGCAGAGAAGATAGTAGTAATAATTTTCGGATGAATGTCTGGTTAGCAGCATTGGATATGGTAGGCGATCGCCCTTTAATTGGTATTGGTCCAGGTCATGAAGTTTTCAACAAGATTTACCCGCTTTATATGCGCCCTAATTATACTGCTTTAAGTGCTTATTCTATTTTTTTAGAAACAGCAGTTGAAATTGGTTTAATTGGTTTAAGCGCTTTTTTATGGTTAATTATTGTTACTTTTTCCCAGGGAATTAGAATTTTAGGATATTTTCGATTTACGGGAAATAATCAGGGTTTTTGGTTAATTGCTGCCATTGCTGCCATGGTAGGAATGTTAGCTCATGGTTTTGTAGATACTGTTTGGTTTCGTCCGCAAATTAACACTATTTGGTGGTTAATGATGGCCATAATTGCTAGTCAATATTATTGTTTAAATAGGGAAGAAAATTCTATTTATTAAAACCACAAATAAGCAAGATGGTTTCAACTTCGCTCAACCACCTGAGTTAGTTAATGGTGGTTGAGCGCAGTCGAAACCACCTGAGTTAGTTAATGGTGGTTGAGCGCAGTCGAAACCACCTGAGTTAGTTAATGGTGGTTGAGCGCAGTCGAAACCACCAGAATGTGGCGGAAAAATACCAGCTTGAAAATTTGGCTAATTTTACGGAGCTCCCACCAAGGGGTGCAAAGGTTATAATAGGCGTTTGACTTGTCAAAGATGATTCCCAAGCACAAGCCAGAATTTTGGCACTACTACCTGTTTCCTAATTTGGGCGGTTTGGGATTATTTTCTGTGCAAGGTAGAATATAAAAGTAAAGATTTGCACAAAACCAAGTAAACAACCAAGTAAAAGGAGATCGAATGACGCAAGTAAATGTAGGAGAAAAAGAAGGAATTGAATCAGCTTTACGTCGATTTAAGCGACAAGTGTCAAAAGCAGGAATTTTTTCAGATTTGAAGCGGATACGCTATTTTGAGACTCCCATCGAAAAGAAAAAACGTAAGGCGCTCGCAAGACGGCGGAAAAGACGTTTTACTCGCACTACAACTAAGATGTAGAGTTGCACAAAGTAGGTTAGGGATACTGGGTTAGGTGAGTTTTGGTGTTGAGGTAGTAATTAAAAGACACCACCACCTAACCTAATTTTTATGTAGGTGATAAATTAATTGTTAATCATTCCATTGAATTTAAACCCGCGCAGGCGGGTTTTGTCTATGTAGCCATAGGTTTTAACCTATTGTTTTTTGAGTAGCCATAGTTTTAAATCTGTGGCTACCTTGATAAAACCTGCCTGCGTGGGTTTAAATTCAACCAAAACATAGCGCCATAGGTTTTAACCTATGGTTTCTTGAGTAGCCATAGGTTTTAACCTATGGCTACATAGACAAAACCCGCCTGCGCGGGTTTAAATTCAACCAAAACATAGCGCCACAGGTTAAAACCTGTGGTTTCTTGAGTAGCCATAGGTTGAAACCTATGGCTACATAGACAAAACCCGCCTGCGCGGGTTTAAATTCAACCAAAACATAGCGCCACAGGTTTTAACCTATGGTTTCTTGAGTAGCCATAGTTTTAAACCTGTGGCTACCTTGATAAAACCCGCCTGCGCGGGTTTAAATTCAACCAAAACATAGCGCCATAGGTTTTAACCTGTGGTTTCTTGAGTAGCCATAGGTTGAAACCTATGGCTACATAGACAAAACCCGCCTGCGCGGGTTTAAATTCAACCAAAACATAGCGCCACAGGTTAAAACCTGTGGCTACCTTGATAAAACCTGCACAGCAAGGGTTTAAATTCAACCAAAACATAGCGCCTTATGGTTTTAACCTGTGGCTACTCAAATAAAACCCGCCTGCGTGGGTTTAAATTAACCCCATACTGTAATTATTCCATCTGCATCACCTGTTACCAGTTGCTCGCCGTCTGGGCTGAATGCTAAACATAAAATATTGGCTCCATTCCCAGTAAGACTGTGCTGCAATTTTCCTGTACCTACATCCCAAAAATGGATTTTATTGTAATTTGCACTGGCGAGAATATCCCCTGATGGGTGAAAAACTAAATTTGAGGCTGAGTTGACAACTCCTGTGCAATTGTGTAATAATTCGCCACTACTTAAGTGCCAAAGTTTGATGGTTTTGTCTTGCATCCCTCCACAAGTGGCTAAGGTTTGTCCATCTGGACTAATGGCTATACTAATTACTAAGTCTGAATGGGCGGTTAAAGAGTAGATTAATGAGCGAGTATTGATATTCCAGACATTTACTGTTTTGTCGCCACAACTCACCAGGGTTTGTCCATCGCTGCTGAATGCTAGAAGTGCTATCCCCCCTGAATTTGCGGGTAAACGGGTGGGAAGCGATCGCCCAAACACCTGACGCAGGTTGATATAATTATCCCACCCTCCACTGGCTAATATTTGTCCATTTTCACTGAATGCGAGGGAAAATACTGGGTTATTGTGGTCTGTGAATGTACGCGCCGCTTCACAAGTTTTTGTTATCCACAAAATCACTTGATTATCTTCACTACCACTGGCAAGCAAAGGCTTATCTGGACTGAAGGCGAGAGAGGTCACAGGTTTATTGTGAATTTCCAGGGTGCGCCACCAAGTGCATTTGTGCAGTGACCAAAGGCGGATGCTTGTATCTTGGCTGCCACTTGCAAGTAGTTTGCTGTCGGGACTGATGGCGATCGCCTTTACTGAGCCTGAATGACCTTTTAATGTGTGCAGTATTTCAACCTGGCGCAGGTGTTTTACCAAGTTTTTTTGAACTACAGGCAATTCTACAACCTGACTTTCAACGTTTTGCTCTCTGCCAAAAACTGCAGCATCGGGGGAAGGAATAGTTGTTGATGGTGGGTGACTGGGTACAGTTTCCAGGGGCACTCCTTTATTTACTAAAATGCGCCTTCTCAGCAAGTCAGTAACTGTTGCAATTACAATTCCCTGTTCATTAACTGCAAACGCAACCATGAGGCGATCCTTATCTATTTCTCCTGGAGGTTGCAAAGGTACTATATACTGAGGTTGATGGGGGTGATCTAAAGGCTGATATTCGCTTTGTTGTTCTACTGTAGTTCCCATTTTTCCACTTTCTGCGTCGTAGGTGACTTCCCCTTTATTTATCAGTTTACCTAACTCCAGTCGCAAGAAAAGTTGACCGTCGGTTGCAGCTTGTAGGATTATGGGTTTCTGACGGCGGCAGGGGTAGCGGGTTCCTGGATTAAATAATCTAAAATTAGTATAGGTTTGTGTCTCTTTTTCCCAGAGACGGAGAGCATAACTATGTTCTAAGTTTGTTAATATTTCTTCGCTTTCACCTATTGATAAAGCGCCAAAAGAAACTGCTGTTAAGGGTTTATTTAATTTTACTTTTTCTTGTCCAAAATAATCAATAATCAATTTTTGAACTGCAGGAATTAAACAACTACCCCCTACTAAAATTACTTGTTTGATTTCGTTTTTTCCTATACCTTTGGTTAAGGCAGTTTGCAGGATTTCATCTAAAGTTTGTTTGATTTGATCTAATAACTGTTCTGAGGTTAAAATTCTCTCTAATTCTTTTCTATTTAAGCAAATTTCTTGGGATATTCCTTCAGCATTTTTCCAACTTCCAGTTGCTTCTATTGTTTGAGAAAGTTTGATTTTTAGACTTTCCGCTACTTGTAATAAATTTTGCCAGCTTATTGAGTTAAGATAGATTTTAGATAAACCAATTTGTTGGAGATAGTTTTCAGAGATCCAGTTATCTATATCTATTCCTCCAAGATAAGCAGATGCAGTGGCGATCGCTTTTCCTTTAACTACTTTTGCTCCTGGATTTTTTGGAGTAGTAACTAAACTCAAATCTAAAGTACCTCCACCAAAGTCTATAGCTAAAATTATTGATTCTGGTTGATTAATAGTATAACCATTAGCTGCTGCTGTTGGTTCATCTATTATTTGCACTGTGGGTACATTTATTTTAGTTGCAAACTGCTTAAACCAGTTATAATATAAGTCAAATCCCGCTAAAGGTAGAGTAAAAATTACTTGAGAGGGTTGAATATTTTGGGTGAGTAACTCATTCCAAAGTTTGAGGAGAAATAGCTCACAAACTAATTCTGAGGTGTAGGTTAACCCATCAATTTGACGAGCGGGTGAGCGATATTCTGCGGCTAAATCTTTTTTAAAACCTTGAAATAATCTTTCTGTTTGGGGAGTTTGTAGGAATTTTTCCCGCGCTTTTTCTCCCACAATAATGGTTTCTGGGTTTTCTATAAAAACTAAACTAGGTACTAAATTTACCCCATTTACTTCTCTGGTGAGTTGGGGTAATTTTACTGTTTGGGGTGTTTGGGTATTGGGGGCTAAAATAGATATTACTGTGTTGGTTGTTCCGAAGTCAATGGCAACTTTTGTCACTGTTTTACTCCAACTGCTATTCTAGATGTTTTCTTATTTTTATAGTTTAACATAAGTATGTTTTTTAGAAAATGAGGGATTCCAGGCAAGGGGCTGAAGCCCCTTGTCTTGCTATTATTGATATACTTGGCAAAAAAACTGAAGTTTTTTTCTATTATTATTGTTTTCATATTCTGCAAGGGGCGATCGCTTTTGGCTTTCTATTGATTTCATATAAAACACAAATAAATCAATAATCATAATTAGTTGTTTCTACCTCTAAAATTTCGGTATATTCAAATTGATTGGGGCTAGTTTTAACTAAGGGGTAAAATTTGCCATATAAATCGATCGCATCTTCTTGACAATCTGGTTTAGAGGAGTTATAAACCAACACATATTCTTTTCCTATAAAATTAGCCATTTCTGTTGCTACTTCTCCTCTCCATTGAGTTTTGGAAGCTAAAACAATCAATTGATTTGCTAATTGAGGAATTGACTTTGCTACTTGTCTGCGATAAATTTGATCTAAACTACCAAAAGGTGAATCCATTACGATAGGAAAAGTACTTGTATCTGGTCCCATTAAAGTATTTTTTTGTTGACTCCATGCTCTTACTCTATCCATTATTGCACCAATAAACGATAAACTCAATATCTGATTTTCTCCTGTGGAAGCAGCAACTGTCATGGCTATTCCCGACGTATTTTCTATTAATTCTAGTTCGTAATTTTCTCTAATTCTAGGAAAATAAGGCGTAAAAGAAATGGAGGCAAATATTTCTTGTACTTTTTTTTCTAAAGAGACACGAAACTGTCTTTCTAAACGCCCTCTAACTTCAATTAAACGCTCAATAGCTTCTTCCGTTGCTTTAATTCTTCTTTGCGCTACTGCTTGCTTTTCTTCTTGCATTTGATGTTTATTTATTTTTTTATTTATTGCCTCTATTTCTTGATTAAAGCTCTCTATTTTTTGTTTATTTACTCCTTGCTCTAATGTTAGTTTTTTGATTTCTATTTCTAACCCATCTAAACTGTTTTGGAGTTGTTGAATATCTTCGTTAGGGAATTTTCTGAGTTTTTCGGTGACTTCGTCTAATTCTGTTTCAATGTGGGATATTTCTATGCGCCATTTGCTAATATTAGCTTGATATGTATCTAATTTTTGCCAAAAATCTGGTAATTGTCTTTGAATGTATTCCATTTGAGACTCTAAACGAATTATTGCTTCTTCTGTATTCGCCATTCCTGTTTGATACATTAACGTTTTTACCTGGTGATAATGTTCACTTCCTTCGTTTAATTCTAACCCACAAATACAACGTCTCTGTTGTAAGAGTTGATGGATAAATTGTGGTTTTATTCCACTAGATAATTGATTATTCGCCCGTGAATGACTGAGAATATTATTTATAATGGGTTGCAATTCTAACAGAAAAACTATATAAGCTTTACTGGAAAGATAGTTTTTGAGGTTATTTCCCTCTTCTACTAAATTTTTTCTAATTTTGGTTTCTTGTGCTTCTAGGTTTTGTTTTAACTTTTGCAATTCACTTGCACCACTAAGCTGCAATAAACGGTTAGCAATTTCTTTTTTTGTTGCTTCTAGTTGAGTTAATTCTTGAGTTATTTTTTCTTGGTTTTGTGTAAGTTTATCTCTTTCTGCTTCTTTTTTGCTTTGCTCTTTTAATAGTTGCTTGGTTTCGATATCACCGATATCTTTTAATTCTTTGGTGAGGTTTTGTCTTGCTTTTTTTAAATGCTCTATTGCTCGCTCTAATACTTTTACGCCTATTAATTCTTTGGTGTCTTCTGCGATTTTATTTTTTTCTCCATAACGCAAAATGTGGTCAATATGTTCCCCATCAAAAAAGAAATAATCATGTAAACTTTCGGGTAGAATAGTTTGAATAATATCTACTGGTTGTTGGGTAGGAATATACCATTTACCATTATCCCCTGCAAACTGCATAAAAAAATCAATTCTGCTGCTATGTTGAATGTTTTTAGTTTTATCTAAATATGCAGTTCCCTTCCGTTTAATTTTATATTGTTTATTATCATGCTCAAAATATAACTCTACCCAGTATTCTACTTCTTTTCCCAAAATCACCTCATTTACTGCTCTTTTATTTACTAGGTATTTAGGATAAGCAAAAGCAGGGTTTAATTTTTCGTATAAAACCCAAGTAAAAGCATTGAGTAAGGTGGTTTTTCCTGCTCCATTATTTCCATGAATAACTGTAATGTTTTTTTGCTCACCACCTGCAAGTTTTATTACTGGAGTTTCACCATAAAATTGTCTAAAGTTACATAACTGAATAGAGATTAATTTCATTTTATAACTCTTTTGATTACTGTAATGATTTCTTCGTTGATATTTTTCGGTATTTTCATATATATTTTTTCTTTTTCTAGTTGCAAGACTTCCTCAATAATTTTACGAATTTCTGGCTCTGCACTTGTAATTGGCTCTTGCACATAATTAATGTTAGCTTCTTCTGTCATCATTAGTATTTGTTTTATAATAATGCACCTTGTGGAAAATTTATACTGTTCCATATAAACAGTATTTTTCCTGAAGTGTTAATAGTTTATTGCAAGCATTATCAGCATTATCAGCTAAGTTAGCAAACTCCATCAAACGGTTTAATTCCTTGCGCAGTAAAGCACGCTCTACTTCCCAGGTATCACGGTCAAGATTTGGTGGCATAACCAGCATATCAAACAGGGTAGCTTTTTCTTTTCCTGGATGAGGGCGTAGGATTCTCCCGCGACGCTGGATAAACTGGCGGGGGTTGGTGCTACTTGCTAAAATTACAGCGTTTTCAATGGCTGGAATATCTACCCCTTCATCTAAACAGCGAATGGCTACTAATCCCTGTAATTGTCCAGTTTCAAATTGTTGGCGCATTTCTTCCCTTTCTTTGAGGGGAGTCTCAGCGGTATAAGTATTTACCCGATAACCCAACTCTTTCCCTAAAATGCGAGTAACTGCTTCTACTTGGCGATTAATTTCTCCACCATTGCTAACACAACCATCTCCACAGTAAAAAAGGGTGTGACTGGTATGCAATCTATTGACCATAAGCTTGTGTAATGCTATTAACTTATTAGCAGCAGCACCAATTAAACGCGATCGCTGCATTAATAAAGAGGTTAATATATCTTCGTTACCCATTTCTTTTTTTGGACTATTCCCATGAAGTGCCCAACCAATACGTTTAGTTAATCTTGCATAAGTTTTTGCTTCTGCTTCTGTTAGTTGTACCAAAATTGGATAATATTCATAATGTACCAATGCGCCTTTTTTGATAGCATCTCCTAAAGTAAATTCTGGTTGTAAAACCTCCCCAAAATAGTTAAATAAAGAGTCTGTACCCGCTTCATCTAAATATCTTTCTGGAGTTGCAGAAAGTGCTAGTCTTAACCCAATAAAACGGGGCAAACTTTCTTCTACTTTTGGCGCTCCTAAGTTATGAGCTTCATCACCAACTATCAGAGTTTTTTGCGGAAAATATGGCAATTGAGATTGAAAACTTTCGGTAATTAAAGTAGAATTAGTGGTGATAACTGTGAGAAATGGTTGAGTACCAGCAAGGATATTATACAGTTGATTTGATAAGAGACTTTGCCAGTTATTAACATTTTCAAAAGCTAGAATAGGTTGAAGATTAAATTTTTCACATTCTCGCTCCCATTGCTTGACTAAATGACAATAAGGGCAGACAACTAACAGCACTTTTAAGTTAATTTTTTGATAAAGTTTAGTGGCGATCGCCAATGCTGTGATAGTTTTTCCACTACCTGTCGCCATTTTTAACGTACCTCTGCCATTATTTTTAAACCAACTAATTATAGCCTCTTCTTGATAGTCTCTCAGTTGAATAGATGGCGGAATTTCTGGATATCCAGGTTTAATTTTAAACTGATATGATGCCTTTTTTTCCCCTACTTTCTTACTTATTTCTTTGGTTAGTTTTTCCCAGTTTATTTCTGGTTGAGTAATTTGAGAATTAATTTTAGTAACTAAATATTGTGTTTTCATTTAAGGCGATCGCTTTTTTATAACTTAAAAACATATTTTAACATACTTGGCGTAAAAATAGCATGAGTTAGTCGCTTCATTTCTACATCTAGTCTTTTAAATTCTTCTTTCATCTCAGTATCCATTCCTTTGAATTTTACTTCAACTTTAGTCAAACTAATACCTTTTTATCCAAGTCGCCTACTTTTTTATCTATCCCCCTATTTGTTGTTAAAGTTGTAAAAACATTTTTTTTTATTTTTCTCCTTGGGGAGACGCTTTGCGAACCTCACTTATGTTGCTTTACGTAATTAATTTTCTTATCCTTATTTTGATGAATGTAAACTCAATCAAATTACCCCCTGGAGAAGAAAGCTTAATAATTAATAATTAATAACTCATTTATTTCTCCTCTTTTGCTACTTTTACTATTAATATATCGTTGAGCTTTTAGTCTTTTTATGGTATAATCTTGATAGGCTAACTCAAAAAAATTATCAGTAATATCTTGATTTTTTGGGTCAGAATTACTCAACATTAATTTAGCCCCTTGACTATCTAATTTTACATAAAAATCTCTTAAGCGTATTTGTTCATTATCATCAAAATTTTGTTGAGCATAAGAGTTAAAATTTGAGGTATTACTAATAGGGCGATAGGGAGGGTCAAAATAAACAAAAGTTTGGGAATTTACCCATGATTCACATTGAGTAAAATCACCGCAATAAATCTGGGTTTTTTGTAAAATTTGAGAGCAAGATTTCAAATTTTCCGAGTTACAAATAGTTGGGTTTTTATACCTTCCCATTGGCACATTAAAATATCCTTTTGAATTTACACGAAATAACCCATTAAAACAAGTACGATTTAAAAATATTAGTTGAGCTGTTCTTTCAATCCAACTTGAATTATAGCTGTTAAAATCAAATAGCTTTTTCTGATTATTAAAATCATTTCTGATTTGATAATAATATGCTTTTCTCTCTATTTCCTCAAAAGAAAGATATTTAACTTGAATATCAGTTAAAAATGAGATTAAAGCTTCTACCTCATGTTTAATAGTTTGATAAGCTATAAAAAGTTCGGGGTTAATATCAGCAATAAAAAACTCATCTATTGAGTATAATGTTGCCAGATAAAAAAACATCGCACCCCCCCCAACAAAAGGCTCAATATACCTATTTATTGAGCCACTTTTTAACTCTTCTGGACAAACATTATCTAACTGTTGTAATAGTTGACTTTTTCCCCCAGCCCACTTTAAAAAAGGTTTTACTTTCATATCTAAATAATATTAGTTATTGGTTATTATTTATTAGTTTTAGAAACTTTATATGTTGTAGTAAGACAAGGGGCTTAAGCCCCTTGTCTTTTATTTTTGATCGCTCACAACCTGTAAAAGAATTGCTATGATAACTGGATATTAATCCTAATAACTAATAGCTAATAACCAATGACCAATGACTAATGACTAATGACTAATGAATGAGAAGAATGAACTGTTATTTGATTGCATTCTTGGATGAGAAAATCTTTAAAAGCATGAGCAATTACTGATATTTGTTTACCACCAAGAGAGGTAACATACCAACGACGCTCAATGGGAAAATGTTGAACATCGAGGATGACAAGTTCAGAAATGGGACCCTCCCAAATGAGGGTATGTTCAGAGAGTACAGAAATACCCAACCCCCCAGCGATCGCCTGTTTAATTGCCTCATTACTACCCAATTCAAGTTTTACTTTAACATCAATATTGTGTTGAGCAAATAATTTTTCAACTGCAGATCTAGTTCCTGAACCTTGTTCTCGCATAATAAAAGCTTCACCATTAAGCTGGTGAATGGGGATATTCTTTTTCCTGGCGAGAGGATGATCGCGGTTTGCTACCACTACCAAAGGATTATCAAGGAAAGGTTGAGTAACCAGGTCAATTTCTGCTGGAGGTTGACTGAGAATATAGAGATCATCTTGATTTTCCAACATTCGCCGTGTAATTTCCTGATGGTTAATCACAGAAAGAGAAACATCAATCCCAGGAAATTGTCTACAAAAGCGCCCCAGTAAGCGGGGGACAAAATATTTAGCAGTGGTAATGACAGCTAGACTCAAACTACCTTGTTTAGTACCTTTTAAGTCTGCCACCTTCATCTCAAAATTTTCTAATTTTTCAAAGATATTCTGACAAGTAGCCAGTAATTCTTTCCCCGCGTCTGTCAAATAAAGGCGTTTTCCAATTTGCTCAAACAGTGGTAAACCTACAGCAGAGCTTAGTTGTTTTATTTGACTCGATACTGTAGGTTGTCTAATGGATAACTCTTCTGCAGCACGGGTAAAACTCCCGTGTCGTGCAACTGCTTCAAAAACTACTAACTGGTGGAGGGTTGCTTGCATCATTTTTTTGTCACTTAAACCGCTCAAATGCGATTACTATCAATGCTATCCATTATAGATTAGAATCTATCTTATTTGCCAGATAATTTTCTTAAATCTATGATAGATCTGGCAAAAGCCCCCAAATCAGCCCCAGAATGTGCTAAAATATAGCATCAAACACAAAAAAAATATATAGTCAGTTCCGTGAGTAAATCCAGCGCCATAAACTAGCATCAAACTCATCATCATCCATTACTTTAGTTGAAAAAACCCTATGACATCCCTCGAAAATAATAAAATTATTCCCACAGACCTGAGTAACGAAATGTCACGCTGTTACCTTGAATACGCCATGAGCGTAATCGTAGGCAGAGCATTACCAGATGCAAGGGATGGTCTAAAACCAGTACACCGTCGCATTCTCTATGCAATGTATGAACTGGGATTAACTCCCGATCGCCCTTTTCGTAAATGCGCCCGTGTGGTGGGGGAAGTGTTGGGGAAATATCACCCCCATGGCGATAGTTCGGTATATGATGCTTTGGTGCGCATGGCTCAAAATTTCTCCATGCGTGACCCCTTAATCAACGGTCATGGGAACTTTGGTTCAGTGGATAATGACCCCCCCGCAGCAATGCGTTACACAGAATGTCGTCTTCAGACTTTATCAACTAACGCCCTCCTTCGCGATATCGAAGCGGAAACAGTAGACTTTATCGATAACTTTGATGGTTCTCAGCAAGAACCAGTAGTACTGCCAGCGAGAATACCACAACTACTGCTGAATGGCTCTTCAGGGATAGCAGTAGGAATGGCAACAAATGTACCTCCACATAACCTGGGAGAATTGATCGATGGGGCGATCGCTCTCATTCATAACCCAGAGTTGACCGATGTGGAGTTGATGCGCTATATCCCAGGTCCAGATTTTCCAACAGGTGGACAAATATTAGGTAAAACGGGTATTAAAGATGCTTACACCACAGGGCGCGGGTCCATCACCCTCCGCGGTGTAGCCAATATAGAAACCCTCCAACAACGCGGAAGACAAGAAAAAGAAGCGATTATCGTTACAGAATTACCTTACCAAACTAATAAGGCATCCCTGATCGAAAAAATAGCAGAATTGGTTAATGATAAACGCATTGAAGGAATTTCTGATATTCGCGATGAAAGCGATCGCACGGGGATGCGCATAGTTATCGAACTCAAACGGGATGCTTACCCACGAGTGGTTCTCAACAACCTCTATAAACAAACCGCCATCCAAAGCAATTTTGGCGCAAATATACTCGCCCTGGTGAATGGGGAACCCCAACTACTCACTCTCAAATTCGCTCTACAGGTATTTCTCGACTTCCGCATTGAAACTATAATCAAGCGCACTCGCTATGAACTCCGTAAAGCAGAAGAAAGAGACCATCTCCTGCAAGGTTTTTTAATAGCTTTGGGTAATATAGAAACGGTAATACAGTTAATTCGGGGTGCAGCAGATACCGCAACAGCTCGTAATGAATTGGTAAATCAGTTGGGACTCTCTGAAGTTCAAGCGGATGGCATACTTCAAATGCAACTAAGGCGCTTAACTGCTTTGGAAGCAGACAAGATACACGCAGAACATGACGAGTTGATGGTCAAAATCACCGATTTACAAGATATTCTGGCAAGAAAAGAACGCATAGATGAAATTATAGAAACAGAATTACAACAAATAAAAACCACTCATGCAACCCCCCGCCGCACAGAAATTGTTCAAGGTGAAGGAGAAATTCTTGATAAAGATTTGATCGCCAATGAACAAGCGGTAATTTTATTGACAGAGCAGGGTTATATTAAACGAATGCCAGTAAATGAATTTAATGCTCAACGTCGTGCAACTAGAGGAAAGGCAGGGGCGAAAATAAAAGAAGATGATGTGGTAGAACACTTTTTAACCTGTTGTGACCACGATCATGTACTGTTTTTTAGCGATCGCGGTGTAGTCTACTCCATCAATGCTTATCAAATACCTGCAGCTTCGCGTACTGCAAGAGGCGTACCCATTCTCCAAATGCTCCCCATCCCCAAAGAAGAGAAAATTACCTCAATAGTGCCAGTAACTGAGTTTACAGAAGATGAATACTTGATCATGCTCACCCGCAAAGGTTATGTAAAAAAAACCGCCCTCTCAGCTTATAGTAATATTCGCTCTTCAGGTTTAATTGCTATTTCCCTCGCAGAAGGGGATCAACTCCGCTGGGTGAGACTAGCGCGGGAAGAAGATAGTGTTTTTGTTGCGTCTTACAAAGGAATGACGATTCATTTTAAAGCCGATGAGAGTCAACTTCGCCCCCTCGGTAGAAGTGCAAGAGGAGTAAAGTCTATGAAACTCAGAGAAGAGGATGAGTTAATTAGTATGGATATTCTCCCCAGTCAAATAGTTGCAACTATGGGTGATGTAGGAGAAGAAGAAGAGGAAGAAAGCGGGGAAGCAGAAGAGTTAACCACCGAAACAGCAGCAACAGGACCATGGTTATTAGTAATTACTAATATGGGTTATGGCAAACGAGTACCCATAACTCAATTTAGACTGCAAAGACGCGCAGGTTATGGTTTGAGAGCAATTAAGTTTCGATCCGAAGAAGACAGGTTAGCAGCAGTACACGTGGTTAACCCAGGGGATGAATTTATGATAGTTACCAGTCGTGGGATTATTATCCGTCAGTCAGTAGATGCTATTTCCCCCCAGTCACGTCAAGCAATGGGAGTACGAGTACAAAAACTAGACAAAGAAGATGCGATCGCCGCAGTCGCCCTTGTACCCCCCGCCGCAGAAGGAACAGAAACCGAAATAGAAGAGGAGGAGGAGTTAACCCCTGTAGAATAAAATATTTCCCCATTGATAGAGCTAGTGGTGCGTTAGGTTTACGCTTAACGCATCATGATTTTTAGGTAGCAGCGATCGCTGCTATAACTGCTCACTGGTAATGGTTTTACTGCTGTAAATAACTCTTAAAAGTCGTGCAATTACTACCAGATTTTTCCAGTAACACTCGAAGTTTTTCCTCAGTTTTATTGAGATTAACATATTGCCTAAACCTACTAGAGAAAGACATACCTTCAACATGAGGTAAGGTTGCATCCACCTCCCAGGGATGACAATAAAATACAAAATCCTTTTGAGAGATAATCTTTTCTAAGCCAGACAAATAGAGGTTAACTGGAAATAAACGGAAATAACCACCCCCACCCCAAGGAATTGACTTACCTAAAATTTTCAAACAAGGCAGAGAAAACTCATACAAACCTTGATAAATTTCAAAAAAATCCCCAGCCTGTTTGCCAACAGCAGCATTAACCAAACCATAGCGATCGTGAATATCAGTAATTACAACTGAGGAATCATACTCATAACCCACTTCCTGAAGAATGGGAAAAGACCAATCAGTAATACTGAAAGTAGGAGCACGATAGCCCACAACTTCCCCCCCAGTGATATCTTCTAGCAGACTTTTAGCTTTACTAACATCATCTCGAAATTGTTCTGGAGTTTGATTATAAATGAGATGGTGGCTAAAACCATGGGATGCAATTTCGTGTCCAGCATCTGCTATTTGAGAAATAAGTTGCGGTACACGCTCTGCAATCCAACCCAAACAGAAAAAAGTTGCCTTAACCCCAAAATCATTTAAAATTTCTAAAATTTTGTTGACGTTTTGCTCAACTCGCAACTGCTGGGTGCTCCATGAGTTGCGACTAATACACTTAGCAAAGTTTTCTGAATGAAACCAGTCTTCTACATCTATGGATAATAATAACTTGCTTTTTTTAACAAACATACTCTTAAATTTGGTTAGATCCATCCCCAGCTTAAAAAAACATGGAGATGGATGGCAATTTTGATTAAAAACTAAATTCAGTAAAGTGAAGTGTCCCTAAAATCTGGATTTTAGTTGATTTAGCTCCCAGTTGCTCACCAATTTCTTGAATTTCTTTCTGGGTATAGAAAAACAGAGGACAATCAAGACCCTGTATTTTATAACGCAAACGTCGTATATAAGTACGGGGAGTTTTCGCCCTACAGAAAGAAACCAGGATTTTATCAGGATTGAAACGCAACATCTTTTGTAATAGGGGCACTGGATCGGAGATATATTCTACCAATCCTAGCATAACTACAATCTCGAACTTTTTGTAGGCATCTAGTTCATTTGGCCAATTATTAACTACATCCCCAAAGATTAATCTATAGGAGTCCTCTGAGATTCCCTTAGCTGTTAAAATCTCTTTAGCCTTGGTTAACATCTCTGAAGAGTAATCAACCCCCACAACGAAATGCTCTGTAGGGTGCAGAGCTTCAATTAAGCGGCAGGTTCCACAACCTATGTCCAAAATTGAAATCGGGCGATCGTATGCTTTCGCAATAGCTACTGATGCGTTAACCCGATCAAAGATATCTCTTCTCAAAATATCACTTAAAAGTTTATAAGGTTTTGGCCAGCCTTCACCCGTGTAAATAGCATCGAAATCTTTTACTTTCGAGTCCCAATAAGACGAACTTGATTGAAAAATCTCAGAACTTTCACCAGTCTTCATCACTCCTACCTCTCAAAATTATTAATTAACGTCTTAGGAAATCAAGATAACATCATTGGGGCTTATTTCAAAAACAAATAACTTGTCAAACAACGTCTCTGCCTTTCTAGGCTAGGGATTTACAAATTTCCAATCAAAACTATTAAATTTAATTATAAGTAATTATCATAGTCTGATCAATTTTAAATATACAAAATGCTAAAGACAAGGGCGATCGCTTTTTTTATTAACAATAACTATAAAGTCATTGCTAGAGGATTTTTCAGTTACTAATAATTTCCCAAAATTATCACTGCCTAATGCCTACTTATTACCAACCTGGGTCAGAATAAAGATTAACAGTTAGTTTATTTTTCCTAATAGGCACAGCAGTAATGCAAGCACAAATAGTCTTCCCATCATCTAATTCCACTTCGCAAGCGTGACAAGACCCCATTAAACAACCAGTAGGAATAAAAACCCCAGCTCTTTCAGCTACTTGAAGCATGGGTTCGCCTGGTTCTGCTTCTACTGTAATATTATCTGGTAAAAATCTAATTTCAATCTTCATTTTTTAACTCTTGTAATAGGATTTTTCTAAAGTTGTGAAAGAGATGATCCTCTGAAAACAAGAAGCTAAAGCTCCCTGAAAGTTGCTTAGGCTTAAACCTTCTTGTTTATTGTTTCTAAGGAAAAATCGTGTAAAATTGGTTTTAAATCTAAATATTGTTCAATAAAATCAGCGAGGAAATCAAACATTATCTCTCGCTGTTGGTGATAGTTACTCACTTCAGTATTTAGAGCAGATAAACCCTTTTTTTCTCTTAAAATATTTAACCAAGCACGTCTAAATTTTCCATTATCAAACAAACCATGTAAATAACAACCCCAAAGAGATTGACAACTATTTACTAACCCTAATTCAGGGTCATCAAATAACGGTAAAAAAGCCTCTTGTTCCCCTTTTTTTCCCTGAGTTAGGGGGTTATTTGAGTTACTCTTTCCCCCCCTTACCAAGGGGGGGTTAGGGGGGGTTAATTCCAGAGATATAATCACCTCTGTTCTTCCCTGATGAATTTCATAACCTTCAATGGGGAAAGTCTGGGGAAAATTAGACAAAACTTGTCGCTGACGAGCAATTTTTTTATCAGAAAGAGTAGTTTTCACAGGCAAAAGATTTAAGCCCAAATATTCCACCTCCTCTCCTTCAATTTGATCGGGATCCGTCACTTTTTGCCCCAACATTTGAAAACCCCCACAAATACCCATAACTGTTCCCCCATTATTAACATAAGCTTGTATTTGGGCAGCCATTCCACTGTTATGCAAAGCAATTAAATCAGAAATAGTGGTTTTACTTCCAGGAAGAATAACTGCATCTGGATGTCCCAAAGATTCGTTAAGATTTACATATTTAAGGGCAACAGTTGCCTCAGTTTCTAATGGCTCAAAATCAGTAAAATTAGCAATACGCGGTAGACGAATAACAGCTATTTTTATATCCCTTTGATCGTGACGACTTCTCCTTTCAAATAAATCTAAACTATCCTCAGCAGGAAATACTTGATCCAGCCAGGGAATCACTCCAATTACAGGAATATTTGTATATGCTTCTAACCAAGAAATACCAGAATCTAACAATGATTTTTGACCGCGAAACTTGTTAATAACTATACCTTTAATCAGCGATCGCTCTTCAGGTTCCAAAAGCTGAAGCGTTCCCACTACATGAGCAAAAGCACCACCGCGATCGATATCCACCACCAAAATAGTAGGAGCATTTAAATACATAGCCACTCGCATATTAGTCAAATCGCGGTGTTTAAGGTTAATTTCAGCAGGACTTCCTGCCCCTTCACAAACCAGCAAATCAAAATCTTGCGCTAACTCAGACAAACATTGGCGAATAGTCAACCAACCGCGCTCAAAATACTGCTCATAGTACTCCTTCGCCGTAGTTTTTCCCACTACTTTTCCCCGCATAATCACCTGGGAAGTCATATCACCTTGAGGTTTAAGTAAAATGGGATTCATTGCCACTCTAGGGGTTATTTTAGCAGCCCAAGCTTGCACCGCTTGTGCGTGGCCCATTTCTCCCCCATCAGCAGTTACATAAGCATTGAGGGCCATATTTTGCCCCTTAAAAGGAGCAACTCGCCAACCTTTGCGGGAGAGAATACGACAAATAGCTGACGTTAACAGAGATTTTCCTGCGTGGGAAGTCGTCCCCACCACCATAATACCTTGCATGATTTAATTTTTCTGAGGATAAACCCATATTTTAAATAAATTCAACCCGCGCAGGCGAATTTATTTTATCTAGCAAGGGGTTTCAAGCTAGGGTGTTGATTTTAAGGTTGATTACGCCAAATAAATTCCTACACTTTTTATTTTATTTTAAGTAGGGTGGGCATTGCCCACCCTACTACTAGTTTCAACCCCTTGCATCCTTAATACTTAAATAATTTGGAGATCAGAAGCGATCGCCAATACTGGTTCAGTAGTCAAAATAGCCAACTTAGTACTGCCAAAGAAAAGATTTTTACCATCGTAACTGAAGTAATCTTCTGGGTTGCTATTAACTGCAATGCCAAAACCACTAGCACTAATAGTAATTTTATCCACACCCGAAGCAAAATCCTTAATCTGGTCTCCCTTATCTGTCAGAGCTGTAAATTCAAAAACATCCTTACCTGTTCCACCAGTCAAAATATCATTTCCTGCACCACCAGTCAAAATATCATTTCCTGCACCACCAATGAGTTTATCATTCCCTGCAACGCCAATGAGTGTATCATTCCCATTATGACCACTCAGGATATCCCCTTCACTACCCCCATCGAGAGTATCATTTCCTCCTCGACCATTAATTGTATCACTTCCTCCTAAACCTAATATATGATCATCTCCTGCGGTACCTTCCATCAAATCATTTTCATTAGTCCCAGTAAAAACATTCTCTGACTCCACAGGAGCTTCAGGATTAAAGTTACCAAAATTAACATCTTTCACCGTATTCCCATTACTAACAAACACCTTCTGAGAAACAGATTCTCCTAGCACTGGTGAAAACTGTACCGCTAGCTGCTCTTTAACATATAAATCGTTATAGGATATTTGTTCCCCAACCTTACCAAAATAATCCTCAATCCCCACAGTAGCGCTGTTGATTACACCATTAATATCTTCGTACTGGAATAAAATACCTCCATTAGCATCAAGGATAGCTTGAAAAGTGTAAGAACCATTACTCCCTGTACGATAGATATTTTGATACTGAACAATAAATCTTTCTCCCAACTCATCATAGTAAGAATAAACCTTACTCTCAGGTTTCAAATAGAGGTTATCCCAGAAAGGTGCAATAAAACCATTAGGATTTGAAGTAGAAGGAATTTTAAGATTTCCAGAAACTGGACTACCAAACCCAAAAGTAAAATATCCTTGAGGAAAAATCTTGAGAGTATCCTGCTCTTTCCCATAAAAGTGAAAATTAAAAGGCAAGTTAACCACTACACCCGAACTTCCTACTGCTAACTCGGTTCCTACACCAGAAATATCGACCCAGTTATATTGAGGTCCATTTACACTATTGCTGTCTAACCATTGATATTTTGGTTTAGTAGGATAAGTTTGTTGCCAGTTTGGCTGTTGTATCTCATTCACAACATACCTGCCCGTTTTTAAACCAGTAAAAGCATAAAAACCCTTTTCATCAGTCAATGTAGAAGGTTCCCCATTATCCAACTGGCTATTATTATTCAAATCCAGATAAATAGTCCAACCAGACAAACCAGACTCAGATCCATCCCAAACCCCATTACTATTTTGGTCATTCCACTTGTATCCCTCTATACTCCCTACCTGAGAATCAGTATTACCAAAATTCACCTCTTTCACAGTCTCTTTGCTACCCACAAAAACTTGATGAGACTTAGGAGATGCAAAAACTGGTTTGATCGCCACAGCTAATCGATCTTCAACATACTCACTATTCAAAGCAACCTGCAACCCTTTAGTTCCTGCAGCATTCTCTACCCCGATGGTTGCACTTGTTTTCAGTCCTTCCATATTCCTGTACTGGTAAAGAATCTCCCCATTAGCATCAAGAATTACCTGAAAAGTATAATTACCAAAAGTACCTTTCCTGGGAATTTGGTCATATTGAATAATAAAGCGATCGCCCAAAGAATGATAATAAACCTTACCCCCTACACTAGGATCTAAATCATCCCAGAAAGGAGCAATCATATTATTAGTATTCCACTGCGTAGGAATAGCACTATTAGAAGGATTAACCCCATCACTACCAAAAGTCAAATAACCATTAGAAGACACCTTCAAAGCGCTATTTATCTCATCAAAGAATGGGAAATCAAAAGGAAGATTAACTACCTGATAAGCATCATCTCCTAAAGTTATTTGAGTCCCCACATTTGAGATTTCTATCCAATTATATTTAGGACCTCCAACAGAATTACTATCTCCCCATTCATAATCTAAAATAGCTGGATAACTTTGTTGCCATCCTGGTTTTTGTACTTCTGCTACTTTATATTGTCCTGGAGTTAAATTAGTGAATGAATAAAAACCATCAACATCAGTGGTTTTTGTTGGTTCACCCTCATTTAATTTCCCATCTCCATTTACATCAAGATATATTTGCCAATCAGCCAAACCTGGCTCATTATTTTCCCGCAAACCATTGTTATTTAAATCTTGCCATTTATAACCCTCAATTGCCCCAGTTATAGGCACATTTGACATACCAAAGTTAACATCATTAACCGTTTTCCCATCAGTTACAAATACATCCTGAGTAATTGCTTTTTCTGGAATAGGAACAATTTCTATTGCCATCCCATCTTTAAGATAATTTTCTTGGCGAGCTATTTGGATTCCTTCAGTTCCCGAAATATTCTCAATTCCTACCGTTGCTATATTAGTGACACCATTCAAATCTTTGTATTGATAAGTAATAGTATTATCCGACCCAATAATTACCTGAAAAGTATAAGAACCACTATTTGAAAAACGAGGAACATTTTGGTACTGAACAATAAAGCGATCGCCCGCTTGATCATAATGATAATAAACAGATCCACCTGCACTTGGATTTAAATCCGTCCAGAAAGGAGCAATAATATCATTAGGTTCATTACCATTAGGAATAGATACAAAACTCCCATTAGGAGATGTCCCACTACCCCCAAAAGTTAAATATCCATTGGAAGATATTTTTACATTATCTTTTACATCATCGTAAAACAAAAAGTCAAAAGGAAGATTTACCACTGCAAAATCATTATCTGCCAGACTCAACTTTGTCCCGACATTAGAAATCTCTACCCACTCAAATTCTGGGCCACCTAACGCCAAATTATCACTCCATTTATACCCAACAATACTAGGGAAAGTTTGGAAAACTCCTAACTTTTCAATTCCCAATTTTTGAACACCAGGCTCAACTTTTGTCAAGGTATAAACCCCATTTTTGTTAGTAGTTACCTTTCTCTCTCCAGTATCTAACTTACCATTGTCATTTTTATCTATATATACAGTTGATCCTTGCAATACTGGCTCATTCTGGTCCCAAATTCCATTATCATTCACATCTTGCCACACTTTCCCCTGTATTTGTCCCGCAGGTGGATTTTGTGAATTTCCAAAATTCACATCTTCTAACACTTGACCACTTCCAATATAAACCTTTTGAGGAGTTACCACACGAGTTGAAACAGGTTTAATTTCAATTGCCAAATTATCTTGAAGGTAAAACTCATTGTAAGCAATTTCCACCCCTTCTGTACCAGTTTGATTTTCAACTCCGATAGTGGCATTTTTCGCAGAACCATTTATTTCATCATATTGAAATAGGATACCACCATCATTTTTGAGGATAACTTGAAAGCTATAAACCCCTCCATTAAAATCGTGAGGCACATCCTCATACTGAACAATCAACTGCTTCAAAGCATTGTCATAATAATAATATATCTGACCACCTTCTTCTGGGTTAAGATTTCCCCAAAGAGGAGCTATATAATCATTTGGATCTGTTTTATTAGGTATTCCATCATTGGTAAAATCTATACCATCTCCTCCAAAAGTCAGATAACCATTTGAAGAAATCCTGATTATACTTTTATTATCCCCATAAAACCAAAAGGGAGAAGATAACTCTATAGTTGCAAAATCATTATCTTTAAGATTAAGAGCAGTCCCCACATTACTAATATCAAACCAATTAAATTGTGGACCACCTAAATTATGACTATCAACCCATTGATACTTATAAGTTGTTGGATGGGTTTGTACCCATGCTGATTTTTTCTGCTCCCCTACCGTATAAAACCCTGGATTTAAATTTTCAAACGAGTAAAACCCCAATGAATTAGTTGCCTTAATTGGTTCGCCTAATTCCCTTTTCCCACTATTATTTAAATCCAAATAAACCTGCCAATTTTCTAACCCTAGCTCTCCTTCATCTTTTACCTCATTATTATTAACATCATTCCAAACATACCCTTCAATTGTCCCCGTTAAAGGCGTGTTAGACTCACCAAAATTTACATTTTCAACAGCTTCTCCTTGACCAACAAACACATTGTGTGCAATGGGAGTACTTGGCAAACGGTCAATATCCACTGCCAATTTATCTTTAGCATAGAAGTTGTTATAGACAATTTGAACCGCCTTACTACCATCACGGTTTTCTATTCCAATAGTTGAGCTATTTACTCCTCCTACCAATTCCTTATATTGAAAGGTAATATCTCCATCTTTATTAAGAATAACTTCAAAGGTATTTGAACCTATATTAATATCCGCTGGTATCTCTTTATATTGAATAATAAACTGCCCTGCTACTTCATCATAATAATAGCTTACAGTTCCTCCTGCACTTGGGTTAAGATTATCCCAAAAAGGAGCTATTACATCATTAGGATTTAACTTCGACCCCAACTGTTTATTATCTTTTTCTTTTCCCTCAGTTCCAAAAGTCAAAAACCCATTAGAAGACAACTTTAAACTATTTTTTATTTGCTCATAAAAAGGAAAATCAAAAGGTAAATTTATTTGTTTATAATTATCATTTCCTAAAGATACAGTAGTCCCCACATCACTGATATCTATCCAATTAAATTTTGGTCCACCTTTTTTATTACTATCTGACCATTGATATACCACTTCTGTTGGATAAGTGCGAACCCAGCCTGCTGGTTTCACCGCTACTACGCTGTAATAACCTGGTTTTAACCCTGTAAAACTATAGTTACCATTAGCATCAGTATTTTTTTGTTGTTCACCCGTATCTAACTTCCCATTCTGATTTAAATCCAAGAAAACCTTCTGCTGCGCCAGAGCTGTTTCTCCCTGATCCCAAATCCCATTTTGATTCAAATCCTGCCATTTACTTCCTGATATACTCCCTGATGGGGGTGTCTGTACATTGCCAAAATCTATTCCTGTTACCGTCCCTCCATTATTCAAAGTCACATATTGAGCTTTAGCTTCCCCTACCAAAGGCTCGATCGCAACAGCTAACTTATCTTGAATATAAAAGTCATTAAATAATACCTCTACTCCATCACTTCCCCTGATATTTTCAATTCCAATAGTAGCTGAACTTGCCGTTGCTGCCATTTCATCATATTGAAATAAAATTGTCCCATCAGATTCTAAAATTACCTGAAAAGTTAATGACCCTTCCTTCAGATAACGAGGAACATTTTGATATTGAACAATAAACCTTTCTGCCTCTGCATCGTAATAATAATAAACCTTCCCTCCCTGAGCTGGGTTCAAATTCTCCCAAAACGGGGCTATTATTCCATCTATAGAATCTGCTAACGGAATAGGCTTATTATTAGGCTCAGTTGCATTACTTCCTATTGTTAAATATCCATTAGAAGATATCTTAATACTATTAATTGTTTCTCCATAAAAAGGAAAATCAAAAGGAATTGTTACCTCTTTAAAATCATTAGTCAATAAAGATATAGCTGTCCCTACTTCAGAAATATCTATCCAGTTATATTTTGGTCCACCTAAACTTTGACTATCTGACCATTGATAATTAACTACATTCGGATAAGTTTGCACCCATCCTGGTTTTATCACCTCTGTTACCGTGTAATTTCCTCCACTCAAATTATTGAAAGAGTAGTTACCATTAGCATCCGTTACAGTTGAAACCTCTTCTGCATCTAATTGTCCATCACCATCTTGATCTAAAAATATCGTCCAGTTTGCTAGTTTTTGCTCCCCTGCATCCCACAAACCATTTCCATTTACATCCTCCCATTTACTCCCTTGAATACTTCCTAAACCAGGCTCATCTAAAGTATCCAACGCATTTAATACCCCTTCTCCAGCAATTACATTTGTCAGATCTGCAGAAGGTTTACTACCCTTGACTATATGATCCTTTATTTGTTTTGTAGTTAAATTAGGTTCATCAGCTAACAACAAAGCCGCTACCCCCGCCACATAAGCCGCTGCAGCCGAAGTAGAATTTACCACCTCCGACTTACCCCCAGGTGCTATAGTACTTATATTTACCCCTGGTGCAACAAGATCAACAGACTCGCCATAATTTGAAAAACTTGTTAGCCCATTCTTAGAATTACTTGCTCCTACAGTTATTACATTATCTAAATCATATATGCTCAGATAACTATCATTTCCATCTATACTTATTCCCCTGTTACCAGCACCCACCACAAACAAAACATCTGGATTATTAGCGATCGCCTCTTTTATCCCTTGACTATAACCCCCCAATTCCAAATTAATCGTTATTACATCTGCTCCCATTTTTGCTGCATATTCTATCCCCTCTATCAGTGCAAAACTACTACCTATCCCATCATTTCCTACCACTTTGAGAGGCATCATTTGCACTTTCTGGTTTACCCCTGTGGATTTTCCCCCGATAATACCTGCAATATTTGTCCCATTACCTAAAGCATCTTTCGGGTTACTCCCTACCTCTACAAAGTTGTTCCCTACTACATCATCTACATAGCCATTTTTATCATCGTCTATTTTGTTATTGGGAATTTCTGCCTTGTTTTGCCACATATTCGTGGCTAAATCAGACAATTGATAATCTACACCTGAATCTAATATTGCTACTATTTGTTGATTTGTTCCTGTAGTTAATTCCCATGCTTCTGATAAATCTATAATTTCATTTGGGTTATATTTTTCTGTTGTTTTTTTTATATCTTTCTGTTCGGTACTGATTGCTACATAGTCTGGTTCAGCATATTTTACTATTGCCTCTTTTTCTAATATTTCTATTGCGTTTTCTACACTTAATACCAGTGGATTTACTTCTAATAATCCCAATCCTGACTTTTGTGTTTCCGCAATTTTACTTAATCCGAATTTATCTAATAATTTTTGGATTTTCTGTTCTGATGCGCTTTGCTGCCATTTTACTATTACTCTATCTGTATATTTTCTTCCTTCTATTTCTTGATACATAATCTTTTCCTCGTTTTTCTTATTTCTTTCCTAATTATACATTCCTTTTTTCTATATTTGGAGCTTTTACATAATAACTATTAATTTTTTCTTGTTCTCTTCTGAGCTTTTCTTGATTTTTTCTTGATTCTTTTTTCTTTTCTTTGATTTTATTCTTATAATTCTTGATTTTAAACTGTTTTGTTTGAAAAAAAAATATTTATTTTATCTGGTTAATTTTGATAATTTTTTTAAAAAAATATTTAAATAGACTTAAAAACAGACATTTTGGGTCATTAACCAAAAAAATCTCTTAACAATTATTAATCATATACTTTGTTTTACTACAAGTTTTGGGGCGAGAATTACATTTCAAAAAAAAATCAAAAAACGTTATCTATGTATAAAAAAAGGAATAACTCTGATTTTCCTCTTTATTTTTCTCTTAAATAAGGTTTGATAAATCCCCTCAAGATTGATTTAATAATTGATTTAAATCATTGACACATTGCCAAATTTTCCCTTTTTGAATAGGAAGAGTAATTTTAGGGTTAGCGCGATCGCTTTTACATACAATAGTTTGATATTTTTCTTTTGATCCTGTATAAGCAACAACCCCTAAATAACTACTTAATCCCCCTTTTTTGGCTGCAGCTAAAATAACAGTTTCTTGATTATCTGCTTTAATTATATGGGATTTATAGTTTTTTCCCCTTAAGTTTATAGGATGTTCTGGAGTGTTTAACTCTTGCAAACGATGACTAAATTTATCATTGTCAAAATGAAATGCCATTTGCATCTTGCTAATGGCATCTATTTGACTAATTGCTTCTATTTCTTTGTTATTTTTAATTATATTGATATAAATTTGTCTGCCTATTAATAATATTGAAAGAATAACAATGGATCCACCCCAAAAAATTTTATTGTTAATTTGTTTGCTCATCATCATCATCCCTTACCTCAGTTAATTCTTATTGTTGCTCTTTCCATTAATTTTTTGTTAATTTTTGGTTAGATTAATAGTTACAAAAAATTCTTGTTTCACCATTTTCTAAGAAGCAATTGAATTTGTCAACCATTTTTACTTTACCAGGCTTTGAAAATACATAAATAGTTATAAATGATTATTAATTGATTGCTCAAATATAACTATAACTAAATTTTAAACATTTATTGAACTAATGTTTTAGGCAATCAAACGGAATTTTAATTAGATTTATTTGGCAACTTGGATAAATTTACTGAGTAGGGAGATATCTTATATCTGAATTTCCCCTTTGACAAGGGCGATCGCCCCTTGCCCCTGTCTGCCATAATTTTTTTCAACAAATATTTTTATTTTAAAAAAATGACAAGACAAGGGCGATCGCCCCTTGCCCCTGTCTGCCATAATTTTTTTCAACAAATATTTTTATTTTAAAAAAATGACAAGACAAGGGGCTTAAGCCCCTTGCCCCTTAAAAAACATCTTAAAAAAAATGACAAGACAAGGGGCTTAAGCCCCTTGCCCCTTAAAAAAACATCTTAAAAAAAATGACAAGACAAGGGGCTTAAGCCCCTTGCCCCTTAAAAAAACATCTTAAAAAAAATGACAAGACAAGGGGCTTAAGCCCCTTGCCCCTTAAAAAAACATCTTAAAAAAAATGACAAGACAAGGGGCTTAAGCCCCTTGCCCCTTAAAAAAACATCTTAAAAAAAATGACAAGACAAGGGGCTTAAGCCCCTTGCCCCTTAAAAAACATCTTAAAAAAATAAATATAAATTAAATGACAAGACAAGGGGCTTAAGCCCCTTGCCCCTTAAAAAACATATTTCAAAAATACTTATCAATTATTAGAAAGTTATCAAATGCCTAATATTCTCCCTCATGACTGCGAGAAACCTTAGAAGCTGTACCAATAATATGTAAATCTACCTCTTTAAGATGACGCATAAGATGTTGAACAATAGAACCTCTTAATAATAAACTCCATCGGTTTTTTAAGGTTTGTCCGATCACAACTTGAGTGATATGGTACTGCTGGGCAACCTCTGCAATACCTAAAACAACATTAGCATTCCTGACTCGTAGAAATTCCCCACCAACTTCTTTACAAAACTGTTGACACATTTCAAGATAAAGAATTTCATCTTTAGTGAGAAAGCGCTCAGGATCCTCAACAAATAAAGCATACAGTCGCGCTTTCATCTGGTTTGCTAGTCTAGCACCTCTGCGGAGTAATCGCAAAGATTGGGAATAAGTAGAAATACAAACTAAAACCCGTTCTTGAATACAACAATAGTGTCCTTCTCCTTCAAGTTCCTCCACTTCCTCAATGTTATTAGCTACTTCCCGTAACGCTAACTCCCGCAAAGCCACCAAATTGCGACGTACAAAAAAGTTACGCAGAGACTGTTCTATTTTCTCTGGTTTATAAATTTTGCCCTCCATTAATCTTTCTTGAAGAATTTCAGGAGTAGCATCAACTACAATTACTTCATCCGCTTCATCGAGAAGGCGATCGGGTATTCTTTCCCTAACTACCACTCCTGTAATTTTAGCCACAACATCGTTTAAACTTTCAAAATGTTGAATATTAACAGTAGAAAAAACATCTAACCCAGACTCTAATAAATATTCAACATCTTGATAGCGTTTTTCTCTAAAAGAGCCTGGAATATTAGTGTGTGCTAATTCATCAACCAGAACAATTTGGGGCTGGCGGGTAATAATTGCCTCTACATCCATTTCTTTGAGGCTTTTACCTTGATAACACATCTCTTTTAAAGGGACTTGTTCTAATTCTTGTACTTGTTCTGCCGTTTCTTGTCGTCCATGGGTTTCTAATAGTCCAATTACTACATCTATCCCTTCCTCCCTTAGACCATTGGCTTCTTGTAACATGCGATAGGTTTTACCTACCCCAGGAGCCATTCCAATATAAATACGGTGCTTACCACGATGAGGTTTATCAAGAGAATCGTACATTGTTTTAATTTAATTGCTCTAAAGCTAAATTAAGCTTGAGGACATTAACACGAGGTTCCCCAAAAATACCGAGAAAGCGGTTTTCAGTGTACTCCTTAACCAGTTGCTCTAAGGTTTCAGGAGACTTCGCCCTAGCTGCAGCAACAGTTGTTATTTGAGCTTGAGCCGCTGCTGGGGTAATATGGGGATCAAGTCCAGAACCAGAAGCATAAACTAAAGAAGCAGTAGGAGTAATTCCCTTTTGATTAAGTTCAGAAATACTTTGCTTTATTCGATTAATGAGATCGGGATTACTTGGTGCTAAATTACTCGCCCCAGAAATACCTGTTGATCCCGCATTTTCTCCCTCGCTATAGTTTATGGTACTAGGACGAGAGAGAAAATATTTAGCTGTAGAAAAGTTTTGCCCAATTAATTCTGAACCAATAACTTGAGCTTGCTCATTTTGTATGATACTGCCATTAGCAGTATAAGGCAAGAAAGTTTGACCAATAAAGATGAGGAAAAAAGGATAAATGAGAGCCGTTAATATCCAAAGTATCAAACTAGAACGAAAACCGATAATGAGTTCTTTCATCATAATTTTTAGTATTTATTAATTAAATGTCGATTTAACATCAATAATATGCCTTTTTTATTAATCAAATAATTAGTCCGCGCAGGCGGACTTCGTTTAGGTAGCGGCGATTTTAATCGCTGCGATTGTCGATTTAACATCAATAATATGCCTTTTTTATTAATCAAATAATTAGTCCGCGCAGGCGGACTTCGTTTAGGTAGCGGCGATTTTAATCGCTGCGATTTTTGAGATTTTTGCTCCTTAAAAGCGTTCAGGTTGAAAAATAACCACGAATAAATAAAGAGATAAAGCGACAGTAACAAGAGTTAAAATGCCTAGTGCATAACTTGCTTTAGGGGTTAAATCTTCTCCAGTGGCTGCATAAATAGCTGGTGCAATAACTAAATTGAAACACAAAGCTAAAAACAACCAAATTGGCAAAGGATTAATCTTTCTTTGTTGGTAGAAAAGTTCTGTAATTTCTTCCAAAAAATCTGGTAAATATTTGGTAATAAACTTCATTTTTTATTTCTCCTGTTCTAAGCTAATCCTATAGAAGTAATAATCAAATCAATAATTTTGATGCCAATAAAAGGTGCGATAATTCCTCCTAATCCATAAATTAAAATATTTCGAGTTAGTAATTGATTCGCAGTTAAGGGTCTAAATTTAACACCAGTGAGGGCAAGAGGAATGAGAATAGGGATAATAATTGCGTTGTAAATTAAAGCAGAAAGAATGGCAGATTGAGAACTAGCTAAACCCATAAGATTAAGACTACCAATACCTGCAGCAGCAAACATTGCAGGAATAATCGCAAAATATTTAGCGATATCATTAGCTAAAGAAAAAGTAGTTAATGCTCCTCTAGTAATCAGCAATTGTTTGCCGATTGTAACTAAATCAATTAATTTAGTCGGATCGGAATCAAGATCCACCATATTAGCTGCTTCTTTAGCAGCTTGAGTTCCAGAGTTCATCGCCAAACCTACATTAGCTTGTGCTAAAGCGGGCGCATCATTGGTTCCATCACCCGTCATTGCTACCAACTTTCCTTGAGCTTGCTCCTGTTGAATTACCCGTATTTTGTCTTCTGGGGTAGCTTCAGCAATAAAATCATCAACCCCCGCTTCTTGAGCAATGACCGAAGCCGTAATACGGTTATCACCAGTCAACATAACACTTTTAACCCCCATGCGTCTGAGTTGGTTAAAACGCTCTTTCATTCCTGGTTTAATAATATCCTTGAGATAAACAACCCCATATACGTTTGAATCAAGCGCAACTGCTAGGGGAGTTCCCCCTAAATGGGATACCCTTTCATAAGCTTGATCCAGATCTGAATTATTTTTCCCACCGCGAGAACGTACAAACCCTTTAATTGCGCTTACTGCCCCTTTTCTGGCTTGAGAGCCATCTGGTAAATCAGTTCCACTCATGCGGGTTTTGGCAGAAAATTCGATTCCCTCTGCTTTACTTTGATCGAAGTCAAGAGCTGCTCCCAATTGTTGCGCAAGTTTTACAATAGATTTACCTTCAGGGGTATTATCAAAAATACTGGCTGCTAAAGCAACACGCGCTATTTCAGCTTGACTATGCCCACAAACGGGTATCAATTCTTCCGCTAAACGATTTCCTAGAGTAATCGTACCTGTTTTATCCAGTACCAAAGTGTTAATATCGCCACAAGCTTCTACTGCTCGCCCAGAAGTAGCCACTACATTAAACTGGGCAACCCGATCCATCCCAGCAATCCCGATCGCGCTTAATAATCCACCAATGGTGGTAGGAATGAGCGCAACTAATAAAGCGATCAAAGTCACTATTCCCACTGGACTCCCTACATAGTAAGCAATGGGGGGAATAGTAGCAACCACCACCAAAAACACTTGAGTTAATACCGCTAATAAGACGGTTAGAGCAATTTCATTAGGGGTTTTCGTCCGTTTTGCTCCTTCGACTAAGGCGATCATCCGCTCCAAAAATCCTTGACCTGGTTCGGCGGTTATTTTAATTACCAGTTCATCGGAAATAATCCGAGTTCCTCCAGTGACTGAACTGGCTACGTCTGAACCAGGTTCTTTTAAAACTGGGGCAGATTCTCCAGTAATCGCAGATTCGTCTACTGAGGCTACCCCATCTATAACTTCTCCATCTGCGGGGATGAAATCTCCAGCTATGACTTTAATGCGATCGCCTTTTTGTAATTTTGTTGAGCTAATTTCTTCTACAGAACCATCTGCCAATAAGCGACGGGCTACGGTATCAGCTTTAGTAGAACGTAATGAGTCAGCTTGAGCTTTTCCGCGTCCTTCGGCTACTGCTTCAGCAAAGTTAGCAAAAAGAACGGTTAAAAACAGAATAATCGTAACTAAACCATTAAATAACCGTTGATTTTCTCCTGGTGCAGGACCAAATAAACTGGGATCCACAGTTAAAAGTGCGGTAATAATGGTTCCTACCCAAACGATGAACATCACAGGATTTTTAAGCATCGTTTTAGGATTAAATTTGATGAAAGCATCTTTACAAGCGCGCGAGTAGAGGTTTTTAAGATTAACTCGTTGTTGCTTTTTTTGTTGGCGATGGGTGGATCTTGTGGGTTGATGGGGTAGTTTTTTGGGGGATAAGTTACTCATAAATTGATTTTTTGTAATTAAAAGGATTATGACAATCATCCAAGATTATGATTAGAGACAATGGGCTTCAGCCCATTGTGCACATCCTAACTATTCAAGTCCCAAGATTATGGTTAGAGACAATGGGCTTCAGCCTGGGGTGTTGATTTTCGGCAAAATATAAAAAAGTAAATAGCCTATCGGCAAGGCTTGCGCCTACATGCACTTTTTCTGCTTGGTAACATAGACCGCTTTGGGTTGAAACCCAAAGCTTATAGCGAAAGTCCGTTAAAACGGACTCAAATTATTCTGTGGTTAATCAAGATTTTTAGTCCACTTAAGTGGACTTTAGCTATTAGCCATAGGTTTTAACCTATGGCGGTCTAGGGAACTCACAGAATTTTAGAAAACTTTTTGACAGAAAAACTGTATGATATTTGACCATGTAATCAACCCAATAATCAACACCCCAGTTTGCAACAGAAAAATCACTTAACCAGGTTAAAAGCTTCGGCGATGGGCCCCAGGGCGAGAACTGGTAAAAAGGTTAAGGCACCAAGAATGAGAATTATCCCAGCAGTAACACTGGTAAATAAACTGGTGTCGGTTCGTAAAGTTCCTGGGGTTTCGGGTACAGGTTGCTTCCGTCTCATCCCATCTGCGAGCAGAAGTAAAGCAATAATGGGAAGATAACGACCTGCTAATAATACAAAACTGGTACTCAGATTCCACCACAGTGTATTATCTGCCAGTCCTTCAAATCCTGAGCCATTGTTAGCGGCGGCTGAAGTATATTCATATACGACTTGGGAAAGACCATGAAAACCAGGATTACTAATCCCAGCAAGGGTATCAGGAAAACCGAGAACAAAAGCACTCGGAATTAAAACAACAAAGGGGTGAACTAAAAGAATTACACTAGCTAAAACAATTTCCCGTTTTTCGATTTTTCTGCCTAAAAATTCTGGAGTTCTTCCTACCATTAATCCAGTCAAAAATACAGTTAAAATCAAAAACACAAATAGATAAGCTGTTCCTGTTCCTTGACCTCCCCAAACAATTTGTAAAAACATATTAAACAGGGTAGAAAATCCCCCAGGTGGCATTAAAGAATCGTGCATTCCGTTCACCGCACCCGTCATTGTTCCAGTGGTAGTAATTGCCCACAAAGCAGTTTGATGCCAACCAAAACGAACTTCTTTCCCTTCTAAATTAGGTTCAACTGTTCCCAATAAATTATTAACTAAAGGATTGCCTTCATATTCGGCGATCGCCGCAATAATAATTAGCACCAGATAAATAACAAATACCATCCAAAACAGCAACCAACTTTGTTTTTTATTACCTATAATAACCCCAAAAGTATAAATTAGAGATGTGGAAATTATCATCATAATTACAGTTGCAATTAAATTAGTTAAAGGGGTAGGATTTTCAAAGGGATGAGCCGAATTAATCCCAAAAAAACCCCCGCCATTTTCTCCTAATTGTTTAATAATTTCAAAGTGTGCAACGGGGCCCCTAGCAATAACTTGAGTTGCACCTTCAAGGGTAGTAACTTCTAAAGGACCTGCTAAAGTTTCGGGAATACCTAAAATAATAAAAACAATCCCGCCTATAATTGAAATAGGCAGAAGAATGCGGGTAATTGAACGAATTAATTCCACATAAAAGTTGCCAAGATTTTGTCCACTTAAACCTCGAATAAAGGCAATACCAACCGCTAATCCAGTTGCGGCTGATGTAAACATTAAATATCCCAATGCCCACATCTGACTAGCATAACTTAAAGTCGTTTCCCCTGAATAATGTTGTTGATTAGTATTAGTAACAAATGAAATAGTAGTATGTAAAGCTAAATCCCAACTTGGGGCAGCAAGTTGTGTAGGATTTAAAGGTAAAAATCCCTGCCCCATTAAAAAAAGGAAAACGAAAATTCCCATAGCTATATTGCTATACAATACCCCTTTTATATATTGCCAACCAGTCATTTCTCGTTCAGGTTGAACTCCACTGGCTGCATAAATAACTCGTTCCACAGGGTTCATAATTGGGTCTAGCAGAGTTTTTTGTCCTAAATAAACTCTTGCCATATAGCCACCGAAAAATGGCACAATTGCGACTATAATTATTAAGGTTAAAGCAATTTGTATAAATCCTTGAATCATTTCTTTGACTATTTTTTTCTCTACTTGCTTCAAATTTTATCTGTTTTTTTTCCCATGTCAATCTATCAAGAAATATAATTTTTTCTTGTTAAAAGTAAACAAAAATTATAGAGCTATATTTAGAGATATAGACTTGACTAGCTCAATAAATATAAAACCCAGCTCGGCGCGGTTTTGTCTGGGTAGTTAAAATGCCATAGGTTAAAACGCCACGGGTTGAAACGCCATAGGTTAAAACCTATGGCTACCTTTACGAAACCCGCCTGCGCGGGTTAGGTTGGTGGATGAGAATAATAGTATTATATATATTCAAAAATTGAAACCCGCGCAGGCGGGTTTGGTTTGTGTAGCCATAGGTTTCAACCTATGGCGTTTGCGGTGTCCATAGATTGAAACGCCCATAGGTTAAAATGCCCATAGGTTAAAGCGCCCATAGGTTAAAACGCCACGGGTTGAAACGCCATAGGTTGAAACCTATGGCTACATAGACAAAACCCGCCTGCGCGGGTTTGGTTGGTGGGTGAGAATAATATGATTATATATATTCAGAAATTGAAACCCGCGCAGGCGGGTTTTATCTGTGTAGCCATAGCTGCGCGGTCATTGAGCGTAGTCGAAATGCAGCGCACCGCCTATGGCACGCAAACGCAACGGGTTGAAACCAGTTGCATCCGAACCCATTACCTTTTGTTAAAAAATATGTAAATTTTTGTATTAATCAAGTCCAATTTAAAATTGAACGATGTTATAATCTAATTTAACCTCGCAGACAAGGGGCTTAAACCCCTTGCCCCTTGTAAA
>Ga0209594_1000186_pt1 | contig 46281 bp, 33 predicted proteins | sample AshMeaCrysSpring_FD_184126 | JGI IMG/M metagenome (GOLD analysis project Ga0209594, IMG submission 184126) | Groundwater microbial communities from Big Spring, Nevada to study Microbial Dark Matter (Phase II) - Ash Meadows Crystal Spring... | ecosystem: Environmental > Aquatic > Deep subsurface... | reverse complement strand
CATCGTGGATGGGTGGCCAAAGATAGGACTTCAACCCCGCCATCCGGACAGAAGATTTCCCCAATTAATGATCGAATGTAAGGGTCACGCCGCCCAGCATGTTGAAGCCATACGCATCATATTGGTGCCAGCGCTGGTACTTCGAATTGGTGATGTTATTAAACTGCGTCCACAAAACCAGGTTTTTCATCACACGGAATTCAAGCCCCGCATTCAGGTCAAATGCACCAGGAAGACGATCGCTTCCCCCGCTGCTGGTCTTGTACAGCGGTCCCTCCCACATGAATAAGTCGCTTTTCAACCAAAGGTCTTTCAGGATCATCCAGCGAAAATGCGCTTTCAGCTCAAGGGGAACAAGGCCCCAGGCTCGGTCTTCAGTGCGCTGCTTATTGAAAGAATACCAGTTAAACCCTGCCTGAAGGGAGAATTTCTCGCCTTTTGTAAATCCCATTTCGGCCTGGATCTGCATCGCGTCAAGCTTGTCTTCGAAAACAATCGGGAATGATTTTCCGGAAGCGGTATCGTTGACAAAAAGCGGTACCGAATTAAACTGGGCGGAGCCAATTTTTGCATTGTAGGTAAAGATCTGAAACAATACCCCCTTGAACCCAACATATCGCTCAATCATGCGCGTATTCTTCAAATCAGTGGGGACGGACAAGTATGGATTAATCCGCGAAAAGCGCTGGTAATTTCCCTTTTCATAGTAACTGATCCACCCAGCCTGTATGACCCACTTTTCCCTGGCGATGGGAAATTCTGCCCAGAAATTGGGCAGGAGGTGGAATTTCCCGTTATCCCAGGAAGGACTCGCAGCAGCCTGGAAACGAAGATTGGGTGTCCTGAATTTAACGGCTACCGGTACCTGATAAATGCTGTTGTTGAGGGCGCGCGCACCGGAGGGATCAAAGCGGGTCAGGTCTGCGTTGAAACCGAGTCCGATGGAAAGCGACTTCCCCAGATATTTTTCAATGGGGACATTCAGCACGATATTGGACTCGTTATTGGACAGATTGTCCGCAAAGAAATCCACCTGCAACTGGGGCTGGTAGCTCAGGCCGAATTCTGTCAGGGTCAGGTTGCGGACACCTGCCCTTGCAGAAAGGGTGTTGTATCTCCGCAAGAGGTCTGATTTTGAGAAATTGTATTTGGAGCGATCAAAACCATACTGGAAATACTTGTCCTGACGAAAACCCACCTTACCATTGAACTCCAGGTTTTCAGAAAGGGGCATGAAAAGGTATCCGTCCACGGCAGTCCGCGCATAATCCTGGTACTCAATGCCGCCATTGGACGATATATGACTGGCCAGCACAACAAATTTGGCCTTCTGGTTGCCGAGGCTAAGGCCTGCTTCCGCATATGGCGTGCTCAGATTGCCGAAACCTGCTTTGATATAATTGCTATTGGGCCATGGTTCGGTACTGTCTATCTTCAAAGCCAGCGGACTGAGGTTCACCGGAGCGAGCCCGGGCACCAGGTTCTGCACCGGTACCTGGTAGGTCAGGCTCGGCCTGCCGGTGTCCGGCTTGGGCGGGCTGGCGTTAAACTGGATTTTGGCCGCATTGCGCAGCACAGGCTTGAAAGAGGAAGTGATGTCAATGGTCTGCTTTTTGCCGGGCTCTTGTGCAACGGACCCCGTTCCCATGATGATCAGGAAGACCAACAGCAGACCTGAACCCTGCTGCCAGGCACGATTCCATCCAAACGGATGCTTAACAAGGTTTATCTTATGTGTCATTTCCCGTCTATAATATTTGAATTTTTCTTCTCCTCCTCCGTCACCAGTTCGAGCTTTACCTGCGCTTCCTCTTTCAGCTCAGTAATGGCACTGTTTTCCACAACACTCTGAAGGGTAGCCTTGGCATTGAAATAATCCTTCTGCTTCCAGAACAAATCCCCCAATAAAATATAGGCGCGGGTAATCCAGAAATCGTAGGAACCCGACTTATTAATCGTTTCAAACGCGGCTTTCTCGGCATTTTTCAGATCATTCAGCCTCAGGTAACAGGACGCAATCTCATAGCGCGCTTCAGCGGCATAAGCTGCATTGTTGAGCGGAATCACGGAGCGGAAAAACTGGATGGCATCTGCGTATTTTGCTGCCGACTGGGCCGCACGGCCCCGGACCATGGAAGCCAGGACCTTATCGTCCGTGCTGATTGACTTCTCGCGCAACAACTCATCCGCATTGGCAGATGCCTCAGTCCACTTGCCCTGCTGGTATTGGCTGCGCAACAGGCCCCGCATCGCATCCAGCCGCTGCTCACGGTCGCCTGTAACCGATTTCGACAGCAAAAAATATTTCTCTGCCGCAGGATAATTCTTCAGCTCAAAATAATTGATTCTTCCGGCCTGGTGACTGGCTTTCTCCACAAACCTGCTGTTTCCTGCATCCGCAATCTGCTGATATCCTTCCACTGCATTTTTCCAATCCTTTTTGCCCTGGTATATTTCGCTGCGCATAAACAGCGCATCGTTGGAGAAAGACCCGTCAGGAAATCTTTTCAGGTATTCCCCGGTTGCATTCAAGGCGCCATTCAAATCTGCGGAAGCATACCTGCTTTCCGCCACGGACCAGGCCAGGGAATCTTCCTGGCTCTTACTGACCTGCCGCCCCGCAGACCGCAGAAATGCCGCATACTCGCCGGTCTTGCCTTCCTCCACATAAATTGCTTTCGCACTCTCGAGCGCCTCATCGGTTTCCGGGGCATCCGGGAAACTGCTCACCAGTTTCTGATAGGCTTCCAGGGCCTCGCGGTTGTTGTTGAGGTTGTATTGGGCGATGCCCATGCGCAGATATGCCCTGGGTTTCAGGTTTCCACTGTTTGCGGGCGCATTGATCACCTGCCGCAGGTAAGGAATTGCCTCCCTGTATTTTTCCTCAGACAAGTACGAATTCGCTATCTCCATATGGACCAGCGGCACCAATTCAGAGGATGGGTACTTTCGCTCAAAAGAACTCAATTGCCGGATTTTTTCAGAAGGTTTGCTGATGCCTGCAATCATTGCCTGTTGATAGCTGGCGTAGTCCGCAGATGGCCAGGAAAATTCCTGTGCTCTTGCATACATGGCATTCGCCTTAGTGAAATCCCGCATCATGAAATGACAATCTGCATTCCTCAGGTATGCATCCTGTTCCAAGGAAGGGCTGCTTACACGGATGGAAGGGGCCACCTGTTCAAAGTATCCCTGCGCGAGCTTGTAATTTTCTTTCCGCATATAAGCATACCCCAGGGTGTACCTCGCGTGCTGAGGACTGATTTCGCCCACGTTTACCGGGGCGGACTCCAGATATGCGTGAAGGTATCGAGCGGCCTCGTCCAGCTTATTTTGACGGTAGGCAATCTCCCCTCGCCAGAATGTGGACTGGGACAATACGGGTCTACCGTTGGGATCCGTCAATACCTTGTCCAAAAGACGGACCGATTCCTCCAGTTTTTCTTCATTCACCAACTCAAGGGCCCTGCCGTAAGCCACTTTTGGAAACAATGCCTTGGACATCTCAGTGGGCCTGGCTAAGCCATTCAGCAGGTCCAGAGCCTCCCGGTAATTGTTGGTGTTGGCCAGCAGAGAAATCATCAACTCCCTGGCCTCCGTGGCATAGACAGAACCTGGATACTGGGCGATGAATTTCTTCAACTCCGCCAGGGCGAGGTCCTGGTAACCCAGTTCATAAGAGAGTTTGCCGTATAAAAAGAGAGACACCTCTTTCTGCTGCGGAATGCTGCTGTTACTGGCACAATAGGCAAATGCGGTTCGGGCATTGGGCTTATCGCCCATTTTCAGGTAAGCATCGCCCAGCAAATACATCGCACTCTGCGTCAGTGAATCTGTGCCTTCCGATAATAGCCGGAAGCCATCCGCCGCCTTTCTGTACTGCCTGGCGTCGTAATAACAATAGCTGAGCTCATACAATTGTTCCCGGGTCAGTTTCTCCTGGCCTTTCAAGCCCGCTTCCAGCAAAGGCAGCGCTTTTGCAAACTGTCTTTTTTCAAAATAGGCATGCCCTGCCAGTTGCTGGAACTCCTTGTCGTACAAAGCCCGCCCGTCTCCCAGCTTCGCTTCCGCATATTTCAGCGCTTCATCCTTTTTACCCTGCTGGTACTGGATGGAGGCAATATAAAAGGGAACAGCCTGACCATAGTCAGGATGGTTTTCTACCTTCCGGAACGCATCCAGGGCCTCACTGTTCCTTCGCTCCCCATAGGCGATGAAGCCATAATAATAGTTGGCATCTGCGAAATTTGGATCACCCGGAACTTGCCTGACTTCGTTGAGCAAAGGTTTTGCCCTGTCCATCTGGCCAAGGACAAAATAGCTGTAGCCCTGCTGAAACTTCATGGCTGCGATTTCCTCCTGGCTGAGCTGTTCAGGGTCCGTCTGCTCAAAGTATATGGAGGCGTTTCGGAAATCACCTGCATAAAAATAATAGGTGCCTAGGTGGAAGGCCATCTTTTTCTGCAGCGCATCGTTTCGCTCGAGCGCGATAAATCCCTTGGCCTGCTCTTCTGCCAGTGGCTCCGTCTGCTTCAGAGCGCAGACAATGGCGTAAAAATTCAGTTCATCGGTGGATAGCCGCTGACTGGCATAATCCGCCTCCCGAAGGGCGATCTGTAAATCTCTTAAAATGGGGTAAGCCAGGCTGTAACGGCCCTGCTGAAAAAGGTCTTTGGCATGCCAGAACCTGCGCTGCGGATCCGTATAGACGCGCGTCTCCTGGCTATGGACGCGAATCATCAACAAGAGCAGGATTAAGAAAATGCTGGTTCTGATCATAGTATATGAGGGCTGAGATACCGGGGCATCGAACCCGGAGTTCAAATGCAAAGTAAAGGTCTGTCTTGTTAAAACCGTGTGATAAATTTAGATTTGTGACCAATTTGATCAGAATGAAAAAAATGCTGAGTACTTCCTACAAACATTGGGGATTTAATCTATCCATGTTATTACTCAGACTGGGGCTGGGAGCGCTGATGATTCCGCATGGATATGACAAGCTGATAAACTTCTCCAAATACAAAGGAGACTTTATGAATTTTCTTGGCCTGGGGGGTACTGTCAGCCTGGCGCTCACCGTGTTCGCTGAGTTTTTCTGCTCCATATTCCTGGTTATGGGACTCTTCACCCGGTTTACGGTGATCCCCCTGATCATCAACATGCTCGTGATCATCTTTATCGCCCACAATGCGGAAGTTTTTGGCGATGGAGAACATGGAGCGCTTTTCCTCATTGGATACCTGGTGATCCTGCTATGCGGACCTGGAAAGGCTTCCGTGGATGGGATTATGGGTAAATAAGCTGATGTACGCATTCGACTACCATATCCGCGTACGTTATGCAGACACAGACCAGATGAACGTGGTCTATCATGCAAACTATGCCACCTATTTTGAAATCGCGCGGACTGAATCCATCCGCCACCTGGGCTTCACCTACCGCGAAATGGAGGCGATGGGAATCGAAATGCCCGTTACGGAGATAGACATGCGCTTCCTCAGGCCGGCACGGTATGATGATTTGCTGAGTGTCCGCACTACGCTCAGGCATCTGCCGGACAACCATCGCATCGAGTTTCTGCAGGAAATTTTCAATGAACAGGGCAAACTGATCACGCAGGGAAAAGTCACCCTGTTTTTTTTGGATAAGGCCACCAAGAAAAGAACCAGGATGCCGGAAGAACTCCGAAGCAGGCTGGCGGTTTACTTTGAAAGTTGAGCAGGCTGCTGGTGGGCTTTGAATGCTGCGCCAGGACCTGATACCGAATTTTTTTAAAAGCTGGGATGGAGGGAGATGCCCACTCAGTCAAAGCCACCATGGCCACGGTAAAGCCTGATGGGGCCTTTCAACTGAAGTTCCAGCACAGTGAGATATTTATCCCTTGCATCCTCCGGCACCGGAATGTACACGAGTCCCGGAACGGAACTCCAGTAAATTTTTCCCACGATTTTATGGGTCAGCATGCGGTCCTTTCCCAACACGCGGATGGACGAAATGGGATTGACAAGTCCCTTCACCACGATTTCACCACTCGCATTCCCGGGGAGGAAAAGGTAAAGTCTGGTTGAATCCGGGGATAGCGTGGTAGGTCCGTAAAAATGTCCCTGCGGAATGCCAGCCCTCGATCCAAAAACGGCTGCGCCATTGCGTTTATTCCATCCCCCCAATTCTTGCAATATATGCGCCTGCTGAGGTGGAATCCTTCCGTCCTGCATCGGTCCAATGTCCAGCAACAGATTGCCGCCGTTGGAAACGGCATCTGCAAAAATGGTAATCACCTCATATGGTGTTTTCCATGCCGTGTCCCGGAACTGAAAACCCCAATTGTCATTACTGGTCATGCATAACTCCCACCAGTCGTAACGCGGACGCGTAACCGGAAAATTCTGCTCCGGCGTAGCATAATCGCCATAGCCCTGTAACCTTCCGTTTATGATGGCGCGGGGGTTCCGGTTGAGAATGTCCCGCCTGATGCGCACGCTTTCCCATGCATCGGCCGGATGTTCCCAATCGCCATCAAACCACCATAAATCCGGGTTTGCCAGATCACCCACTTCTTTCAACTGGGCCTGGAGAAATTTATTGAAACGCTGCCAGCGTGCAGGATCTGATGTCCGGGTATACCTGCTGCTGTCCTTCCTGAAACCGGGATAATCCGGGTGGCTCCAGTCGATCAGGGAAAAGTAAGCCCCCGCCTTGATGCCTTTTTTCCGGATGGCTGCATAAAACGGGGTGAGCAGGTCTCTCCCAGCGGGTGTTTGGTCCACCACATCAAAATGTTTCTGTTTCGAATCCCAGAGGGCTACCCCATCGTGATGCTTCGTGGTCAGCACTGCATATTTCGCGCCAGATGCATGGATCAGGCTGGCCCAGGCTTCGGGGTCATAGGCGGAAGCGGTAAAGCCTTTCATCTGCGCCATGTAATCAGCCCAGCTGATTTTGTTATTGAAGAAAGCCCAGCTCTCATCGGTTCCCTTGACGGAATAAATCCCCCAATGGATAAAAATGCCCAACTTGGCATCTGCAAACCACTGCATCTTTTCCCGGATGCTGTCCGGCGGAATTTTCTCCTGTGCCCGGAGGTCCGGATATATCCATAACAGCAATGCGATCCATGATATGCGAACGGAGCCCCTGTTGATCACTGACAATTGGTTTAGGTGCATAAATGGTTAAGCTGGTTTGCCGGGCACCCAGGTGACCTGCCCTCCTTTGCCCAAGTTGATTTTTTTCAGAATCCCCCTGTATTGCAACGTGGTCTGAATGGCTTGCCCTGTAGCATGGGCAGTGGCTTTGGTCAGCATTCCGTCCTCCCATTCCAGGTCCAGGACCAATCCGCCCCTGGCCCGCAGACCCCTCACGCTACCGGTTCTCCAACTCTGCGGCAGGGCCGGCAACAGATCAACGGTTCCAGGTATATGGCTCTGCACCAGCATCTCCAGGATGCCGGCAGCACCGCCGAAATTACCGTCAATCTGAAAGGGAGGATGAGCATCAAACAGGTTTGGCAGGGTGGACTTTCCCAGGAGCTGTTCCGCATGATATAAAGCAGTATCCCCCATACGCAATCGTGCATAGAAATTCAAAATCCAGGCGCGACTCCAGCCCGTATGCCCGCCACCGCTGCGCAACCTGCGCTCAATCGTGGTCTTTGCGGCCTTTATCCACGCACTGTCCTGATTGAATGTGGAACCTGGGAATAGTCCAAAAAGATGTGAGATATGACGATGTCCTGGCTCTTCTTCCTCATAATCCTCGATCCACTCCTGGATGCCCCCATAACGGTTGATGCGCGTAGGGGCAAGCTGAACTTCCGCCGCTTCGAGGGACCTGATAAAAGCGGGATCTTCCCGCATGATGGATTGAACGGAACGAATCGACTGAAATACCTGCCGGATGATCTGATTGTCCATCGCAGGACCATAGGTGATTACATGCCTGCGACCGGTATCACCCCGGAGGTAAAAACCATTCTCTGGCGACATAGATGGCGCCGTAACCAGGTAACCCTCGGGGCTTCTGACGAGGAAACTCAGGATGAATTCCGCGGAGGCTTTCAGTAACGGGTACGCATACTGCCGAAGGTATCCCGTGTCCCTTGTAAAGTCATAGTGATCGAACAGGGACAAAGCCATCCATGCACCTGCAAGGGGACTTGTGCCCCAGATCGGGTCCGTGTTGATGGCGGTCCGTCCATAAATATCCGTGGCGTGGTGCATGGCCCAACCACGGGCTCCATACATTTCCCGGGCACATCGTTGACCCGGCTTGGTCATGGCATTCATGAATGCAGCGAGGGGCAACATGGTCTCCCCTACATTGGCCAGGCCGGCTGGCCAGTAATTCATCTGCAGGTTGATATTCGTATGATAGTCACTTTGCCAGGGCGCGTCAAAATGCTCATTCCACTTCCCCTGAAGATTGGCAGGCAAGCGACCCGGGAACCGGGAACTCGAAAGCAACAGGTAGCGGCCGTATTGCACATACAAAGCGTAAAGATCCGGATCATAACTACCCTGTCGAAGCCTTTCCAGTCGCTCATTGGTGGGGAAATGCTCTCCACCCGAACCGCCCAGGTTAATCTGAAGGCGACTGAACCGGGGGCGATATTCTTCCAGATGCTGATTCAACAGGGTTTGAAAGGATTGCTTTGCACGATTATCGAGCATAGTCCTGCAACGCTCCGCCGGATCCACCGTACGGTCGAATCCAAGGGATTCATGGTGATAGTCCGAGTAAGCGGTAAACCTGACTTCCAGCCAGGTTGCACCACTCACCACAATTCCACCATCACTGGCCCGCTGGGCTCCTCCTCCAGACCTGACCTCCGCCAGACCGGCAAAACGCAGGTGATCACCCGCAGGGCCCTTCAACTTCTCATCAGCGCTATCACGAATCTGCCCGAGCATCTGAATACGATTATTCGTTACCGTTATATCGACATCCCTGGCTCTTTTGAGGGAAATGCTGGCGTGCAATGGTCCGCCCCGTGCATCGTATCGTATAACGATCATATTGGCTGGAGCGGACACAAAACTCCGTCCGGTGACATGGGCCGGGCCTTCTGTATAACAGGTAGTATGGACCGCGGAATCCAGGGACAGGCTCCTGGAGTAGGAACCCGGTTTCTGCTTGCCCTTGTTCCATTGAATGAACAGATCACCCAGGGTCTGATAAGACCGTATTTGCGGGGGCGTGCCCAGCAGTTTCTCCCTGGCCTGCTCATAGGCTTCCTGGTTCCTGCCCTGGAAGAGCATCTGTTGAATGCCAGGCAGACCCTGGCGTGCAAGCGGATTGATGTCATTCACCGGAGCGCCGGCCCAGATTGTTTCTTCATTGAGTTGAAAACGTTCCGTATCCGTGCCGCCAAAAACCATGGTTGCCAACCTGCCATTGCCCAGGGGAAGCGCTTCCGTCCATCGTTCGGCCGGCTTGTCATACCAAAGGCGGAGGCTCTCCTGAGCGTATCCGCTGAAGGCCATCAAAAAAGCACACGTGCAAACCAATCTTCTGTGCATCTTCATGGATTTGGAAGGGCAAAAGCCAGATACTGGTCCCCGCTTCGGGTTCCCAGTTTGCCGCCGCCACAGGCAATCACCAGGTATTGTCTGCCGTTGATGGAATAGATGGAGGGGGTAGCGAATCCCGGAGCGGGAAGCGGGTATTCCCAAAGGAGTTTTCCTGTGTATTTGCTGAAAGCCCGGATCATGCCGTCACTGGTGGCTGCAATAAAAACCAGCCCACCGGAAGTCACAACGGGGCCTCCGTAATTTTCCGTACCTGTATGAACACCTTGTTTTTTGAAACGCGGATCTGCACCCAGTGGTACTTTCCAATCGATCTCTCCGGTATTGAGGTTAATGGCATTCAGCGTGCCCCATGGTGGTTTGATGGCCGGATGGCCTTCCCTGCTGAGGAATTTGTTGTACCCGGTGATGCCATAGGGCAACTGCAGGAAACTGTCCGCGGTCTGTTTCTGAAAAGGTTTGTTGAACAGCTTCTTTTGGTCAAGCATCACCGCCACGATTGCCTCTTTCTCCACCTCTTTGAGGTGCCTGAAAGAAGGCATCATACGTCGTCCGCTGTTGAGTAAGGCGGTCAGCGTGGACTCCGTATATTTCAACCGGACTGAATCAAGGGATGGATAATTGCCCGTTCCTTTCCGGTCTTTGCCATGGCAGGCCATGCATTGCTGCGTGTACAAACGGTTCCCGGCCAATTGAAAGTTCTCCACCACGGCCTGAACGGGTCTGTCCACCATGGTCAGCACCCAAGCCATTTCATTGGCGTTGACAAAAAGCCTCCCTGTTTCCGGATCAAAAGCGGGACCTCCCCATTCGGCGCCTCCGTCGAAACCCGGCAGGACAATCGTTCCCTGCTTTGAAGGAGGGGCGTACATATGTTCTTTCCGGTAAGAAGCCCATCTACCCCGGATTTCTTCCCGGGAGCTGTCTGGCAGCAAATCGTTGATCTCAGCTTCGGTAAATAGTTGTCGCACGAAAGGCTTCGGCAATCTTGGTATGGGTTGGGTGGCGGAGAGTTTCTCGCCCCGCAACTCACTGTCCTGAGGTACCGGTTGTTCATCCACCGGGAACAGCGGTTTCCCGGTTTCACGGTCCAGCAGGAAAACAAATCCTGTTTTGGTTGGTTGGGCCACCGCATCAATTTTTTTTCCATTATGCGTGACCGTGACCAATGCGGGTGCGGTGGGCAGGTCGCGGTCCCAGACATCATGATGGATCTGTTGAAAATGCCAGCGCCTTTTTCCGGTTCGGGCATCCAGGGCCAGCAGGCAATCGGCAAACAAATTGTCGCCCCTGCGCATGCCACCATAGAAATCAAAGGACGCTGACCCGGTGGGTACATAGACAATACCTCTTACCGCATCCAGGCTCATGCCACTCCAGTTGTTGGCGCCACCGATTCGTTTGTATGCTTCCGGGTTGTCCCAGGTCTGATGGCCTTCGTCACCGGGCTGGGGTATGGTGCGGAAAATCCAGCGCTGCTTTCCGGTTCTGACATCAAACGCACGGATATGTCCAGGTGCGGCAGCAGGGCCTTCATCTACGCGACTCCCCATGATGATCAGATCCTCGTAGATCAACCCGGGACTGGTGGCGGTGATAAAGAGATCGTCCACCTCCCTCCCCAGGCCCTGGTGCAGATCGATCTTGCCCTTATCTCCAAACCCCGCCAAGGGCTTACCCGTCTTTGCGTCCAGCGCATAGAGGTAGGAGCCGGCTGTATAAAAAACCCTCCGGTCTTCCGCGCCATCCGTCCAGTAAGAAAGTCCACGGCTGTTGTTGAGTACGAAAAACATCTGCTTCTCGGCCGGGAGTGAATCAAACGGGTTGAAGGTCCACAGTGGAACACCACTGGATGCGTCCAGTGCAAACATTTTCATCCCCGGAGACGTGCCGTAGAGGACACCTTCAATGATGAGCGGATTGCATTGAATCTGCGAATGGTGCACAGAATCCACATCCCCGGTGCGGTATGCCCAAACCGGCTTGAGCAGGTGTACATTGGAACTGTCTACGCCGGAAAGCGCCACGTATCGGGTGTTCTCCGGATTTCCCCCATACGCCGGCCAGTCTTTATCCGGCAAGTTTCCGGTACATGAAATGATTAGGGAACTGGCAACGCAAGCAAGTATCAAACGCATGCATAAATATACTAATTGCGGACACATGGACGCCAGGCGGCAAGCTCAGGACTCACCTTCCACTTTCTCGCGCACGGAAACAAGGTCCGCGTACTCCACGGTGATGGGAAGGCTGCCTAGTTGCACGATGGCTTTTTTACCACGGATTTCCAGCAGCGTGCCCACCTGGTTATTCTGCTTCATCAGAACTTTGTTTCCGGGCTGGGCCATTCCCCCGGTAAAGGCGTATCGTGCGTCCAGTTTCTTACGCGATTTCTCTTTCACCTGCTTCTCTTTCTGCCTGAACAGCAGCGCGTGCATTTGTTTCATCAGCGCCTGCTGATCTGCTTCATCCGCACTCTTTCTCCAATCAAACACGATCTGCTTGATCTTCCGTTCAGTGTCCTTCAGCCAGGCAATCCTGTCCTCCGTGATTCGGTTCTGTTGTTTCAGCAGCTCCACCTGCTGGTTGTGCTTCTCCCGATCCATCACTTTTTCCATTTCTTTCCGAAGCCGTTCGTTTTCTTTGAACAGTTTTTTCAGTTCCTCCTCCCTTTGCGCCAGTTTGCGAAGGTCCTGCTCCGTCTGATTCAGTAATTTATCCAGCCTGAAATGGTTTTCGTCAACCAGCTGGCGTGCGCGGTTGATCAGCCTCGGCTCCAGTCCTATGCGTTCAGCAATTGAAAATGTATAGGAACTGCCGGGTTTGCCGATGTTGAGTTTGTACAGGGGCAGGAGGTTTTTTTCGTCAAAAGACATGGCACCGTTCACGATGCCGGGCGTTTTACCCGCCATCACTTTCAGGTTGAGGTAATGGGTGGTGACGATGCCCATCGCATGCTTCCGCACCAGCTCTTCCAGGAAAACCTCCGCGAAAGAACCGCCGAGGCTTGGATCACTCCCACTGCCCAACTCGTCGATGAAGAAAAGGGTCCTTCCTTTGGCTTCCTCCATCAGGTACTTCATATGACCCAGGTGGGCACTGTATGTACTTAGTTCGAATTCCAGGCTCTGCGTGTCCCCGATGTGGATCATGAGTTGCTTGTAAACCCCGAAAACCGAATCCGGATGGGCCGGCACAAGCAGCCCGCTCTGAATCATCATCTGTTGAAGGCCCACTGTTTTCATGGTGACGGTCTTGCCGCCCGCATTGGGACCCGATATCACCAGGATACGCTGTTTTTCATTCAATTCCAGGTCAACGGGCACCACCGGCTTGGCGGTTTTTCGGTTATACATCCACAAAAGGGGATGGTATGCTTTGATGAGTTTGATGCCGGACCTCTCCACCACATGGGGCAGATGCGCATCCAGATCTGCCGCCAGCTTGGCCTTAGCACGGATCAGGTCATATTCTCCGAGGATCTGGTGGTAGCTTTTCAGCAGGGGTGCGAACCCGGAGAGCGCGGCCGTCAGGGAACGAAGGATGCGATGGACTTCCGCCCTTTCTTCGTTCTCCAAAGAATAAATATCATTATTCAGTTCGATGGTCTCTTCAGGTTCGATGAAAGAAGTCCTCCTTGTATCACTTTCGCCATGCAGAATGCCCTTGACCTGCCGCTTGTGTTCCGCGTGGATGGCCACCACCCTTCTGCCATTAAGGAAGGCTTCTTCGATATCTGCTATGTAACCCGACTTACCCAGCTTCTGCACGATTTTCTCGAAAGACCGGCGGAGCTCGTTTCTTTTCCGGTAGAGGGATAGCCTGATCTGGGATAGTTCCGCGGAAGCAACGTCCTTCACCTGGCCCAGTTCATCCAGCACGGCATCGATGCTCTCCCTTATATACGGTTCATACCAGCTATCCCTGACCACATGGTAGAGGGATGGATAGGCTTCCTGGCGCTCCGCATCAAACCACCTGAAAATGTCCTGCATGGCAACAGCCAGTTTCCGCACCAGCAAAAAATCCTCCCCTTTAAGGACCGCTCCCGGGATGCCGAGCATTTTCAGCTCCTTTTCGATGTTCAACACCGTATCATTTGGGAAATGCTGCCCTGTTTGCAGGAGCAGAAAGTACTGGTGACTCTGATCCAGCGCACGCTGGATAAAATCCAGCCTGGTATGGATGCGAAGATCGAGGGCCCGCTCCCTGGCATAGGAACCACGGGTATGTTCAGCCAAAAGGGCCTTTATTTTGTCAAACTCCAACTGCAGGGCGGCGGACTCCGGGTATAATTTCATATGCGCTGGCTTTCCCCCGTTTACAAAGGTATTGTTAAAAGAACGCGAAAATACCTCAAATCAAAACATGCCGACACATCATCCGTTGGTGATCAGGAAACAATCACTCAACTTTACAAGCTGAACCCACGCAAGCATGATAAAACCTTTACTTCTCTCCGCAACTTTGACAGGAATTGGTTTGTTATCCTGCTCCCAGCGGGAGTCAACAGGGAGACTGCAATACATTCAAAGCGGATTTAGCATGGAAACATCTTACAAGAACCTGGATACAATCACCTTTGGCTCTGGATGCTTCTGGTGCACGGAAGCGATCTTTCAACAGATCCCGGGGGTAGAAAAAGTCACCAGCGGATACAGCGGTGGCCATGTGGCCAACCCAACCTACGAGCAGGTATGCGAAAAAAACACCGGTCATGTGGAAGTCTGCCAGCTTTTATTTGACCCGGCAAAAGTCACCGTGGATGAATTGTTGGAAGTATTCTGGCAAACTCATGATCCCACCACCATGGATCGGCAGGGCAATGACGTGGGTCCCCAGTACCGCAGCGCCGTTTTCTACCACAACGAAGGTCAAAGAGAAAAAGCCCAGCAATATAAGGAAGCACTGGATAAAAGTGGCGCCTTTCCGGCACCGATTGTCACGGTGATCGAGCCCTTTAAAAATTTCTATGCGGCCGAAGACTACCACCAGAACTATTACAATAATAATGGCAACCAGCCCTATTGCTATTTTGTCATTCGCCCCAAGCTGGAAAAATTTCAAAAAGTCTTCCGGGAGAAACAAAAAAAATAGTCCCGGTTAACCGGGACTATGATGGAAAGTGGGACGTTGCGTTGAATCAGAGCCTCATCATCTTACCCGTTTGTTTGGTGCCTGCATATTGCACCACTACGAAATATTGACCCCGTTGAAGAGAGGACAATCCGTCCAGCGGAATATTATTCATCCCTTTGGATAACCTGAAAGCCTGTTGGCGGACCATACGGCCAGAGGGATCGTAAAGGGCATATGTTCCTGCTTCATTAGAAGCAGACTGAAGTTGGAGCGTGGCCTGGTCCTGGACCAGGTTTGGATAGATGCGCATGTCCGTATTTGACCCGGATTCATTCCTGAACACCAGGATTCTGCTGTACTCAACCGCTCCGTTCCTGTGCTCCAGGCGAAGCCTGTAGTATTCCAGGGGGGTCGTCATCCGGCCTTCCCAGTCTGTGGACAGGTCCCCGGCCGAACCGGTTGAAAGCCGGGCCATCACCGTTGAAAAAGACCTTCCGTCCGTACTTAATTCGAGTTGCTCCGCTTTAATCTCCGAGCCATTTCTGAAACTCCAGTGGAGGGAAACCTCATTGCCATCCACGGAACCCGCAAAACCGGAAAGAAACGATAAGGGCAGGATCCCGTTGGGAAACTCAAATTTCTTGAAGTATACACTGCGCAGGCGGGTCATGGGTTCCTTCGATTTGTTATCCGCACCTACACGAAAAAGGATCTTGGTCACGTCCGCATGTACGGCCGTGAACATCACATCTTTCTGCAGGGTATCAATCCCGTCATAGGTGATGGCCGACTTGTTGATCACGGATACCCAGCCGGATGCGTCCTTAATGTCCAGGTTTGAACCCAACAGATCATACCTCGAATAGAAAGAAGAGGATTTCTCAAACTCATCGGTTTCGTAGAGCTTATCATCCGGGAACTCCCATCCGTCGATGTCAATGGCCGTCAAAGGAAGCTCCGCCGCAAAGACGTTGGTATAGGTCCCGGGGGCTACCAGGTTCAGTTCAAACTCCACGTAGCCTTTCTTTTTGGGTGCACAATTGATGTAGGGCTGAAACGCTTCATCAAATCCAGAGCCTCCATCCAGCTGATTCAGGGTCATGCCACCGGTCATGTCTTTGATTTCCAGGATGGCGTCCATTCCGGGGCGTACATCCCTGAACCGGTACTTGGCCCCGATCTGCAGGTCTGTACCGTACTCCAACTCGGCATTGCGAAAGACATAGTCCGGCTGTGCCTGGGTAATCGCAGCCAAGACAAACATCAATACAGCAGAAATAAAAAGTGATCGAAGGGTAACATTTGTTTTCATAGATTTCTTTTCAAGGGTGAAAAAAAACAAATGTCTTTCGAAGGAGATCGGATGTTTTTCAGGACCTCATGGTCATCGGCACCGTATATTCCCGGCTTTCCGAGGGTGCTGTGTTGATATATAAACGTTTTTCAGAATCGGATATTACTAATGGCGGAATCGTATAAATACGAATCAGCATGCAAAACCCTGTAACTCAATCGCATAAAAAAGGAGAAATCCCGCATATTTTCCACATTTCTTTCTGGTAAAAGTTTTGATCCTTTACTGACGGATCATTTTGGCAGTCCTGCGCTCACCGTTGGCTGTCACAATGAGGACATATGTGCCTTTGCGCAAGCTTTCAAGTCCATTCAGTTGAATGGAATTCTGACCCGCATAGAGCTGAATGGAAGCCTGTCTGACAGGTCTGCCTGACATATCCACGAGGGCATACTGCGCCATGCTGCCCCTGTCCGCGTAAAGCGACAGGCTGGCGGTAGATTCCACCAGGTTCGGATAAATCCGGAGACCTTCGCCGGCTTCCCTCGTTCCCTTTATCAGCAGTATTCTGCTATAGCTGGTGGCGCCATTCCTGTCAAGCAAACGCAGCCGGTAGAACATTGTCCCGTCCGTGAATAAAGCATCCTTAAACGCATCGTACAACAACGGTTTTCCCTGCAATAGGTTTCCGCTGCCAATGGCATTGAAACTTATCCCGTCCTTGCTGCGTTCAACCGTAACGGAAACATAAGTGTTCAACGTTGACAGCTCCCATTTCAGCATCACGGCATCATCCTTTGCGCTGCCGGTAAATTGCAGCAAACCGGATACGGGCAACAGCCCATTGGCGTACCAGAAGTCCTTGAAATAGACACTCCGAAGGCGTACAGCTGAGTTGGCCGACTGATTATGCACGCCCACACGGATGATGGCTGATGATATGTTCACATTGACAACCGTAAACATGACCTGGCGGGCGGAAGTGTCTCTGCCGGGATAATCGATCCCTCCCTGGTTGATGCCCATGAAGACATTTCCATATTGGCCCATGGACAACTCCGTTCCCAGAAGGTCGTAGTTCATATATCCTCCACCCATATCAACCTCGTCAAATTCGTGTACGCCATTACCCAACCCGTCAAAGTTCGCAATCCCGTCCACATCGATGCAGGTGATTGGTATGCGCCCTTGGTTCATGAGCGTGCTCGTGCCGGCAGTCACAAAATCAATGCGCATCTCCAGGTACCCGGTTGTCCAGGCATCGATTTTCAGCGTTGGCTGAAGCGCTTCCGGATAGCCGGAAGCACCATCCATCTCACTGACGGTCACACCGGGACTGATTGAGGTAATATAAACCAATGCATCTACCCCCGCACGAACAGTGGCAAACCGGTATATGGCCCCTACCTGGCGGTCTGTACCCGATTCGAGGCTTCCGTTTGTGAAGTCGTAATCTGGTTGAGCAAAGCCAATCACCGGCAGAAGCAGGCACATCATGATGAACTGCACCATACTCGGCTTTTTTTCTGGATTGTGTTTCATACTTCCCTTTTTCAATGATGAGCAATGGTTTTCAGGTAGAAGGGCGATGGCTTCCATCATCCTGAAAAAAGTATCTGGCTAACTCGTATTAAAACGTTGAGTGAATTGAATAATTACTAGCGCGAGATATCGTAGATTTACGCGTATTTTCTGTAAGGTCCTGCTAATGCGTTTCTTATGTATCAATGACTCTTCTCAGGTTTAGATCAATTGAATGAATTCTTCGATCAATGGACCCGGGTCATGCAAGGAAATCAGTCAGGTTCCGTTCAAGATGAACTTTAATTCCATACAAAAATCATTTCCCTTCCATGCGTGTCTATGTGTGTTTCTTTTTTGCACTGATCCTCACCATTGCTTTGAAAGCAGATGCTCAACTCACTACCCAATCAAAACAGTATACACGCGCGGACACCCTTCGCGGAAGCATCGGACCCGGCAGGGTCTGGTGGGATGTCAGCTGGTATGGCATCGAAGTAAAGCCGGATTATACCGATAAATCGCTCACGGGAAATGCCACCATCCGCTTCCGCACCATCGCCAAAGGCCGCCGGATGCAACTGGATCTGCAAGCGCCAATGGAGATCAAATCCGTACAGTTTCGGGGAAATCTGCTTGAGGTTCAGCGTGATGGCAATGCCTGGTTCATCGATTTTCCGGAGCTATTTGAACCGGGAAAAAACCATGAAATCCAGGTGGCCTTCCAGGGCAAACCAAAAATTGCTGTGCAACCTCCATGGGACGGAGGTTGGATTTTTACGCGCGATAAGAAGGGCCGTCCCTGGATGTCAGTTGCCTGCCAGGGGCTGGGCGCCAGTGTCTGGATGCCTTGCAAAGACCACCAGGCAGATGAGCCGGACAGCATGCAGCTGAGCATTACGGTGCCGGATACCCTAACGGCCATCGCCAACGGCAGGTTAAGGTCGGTTGCTTCAACAACCGGCCGCCGGAAAACCTGGACCTGGGCGGTGTCAAACCCCATCAACACCTATAATATAGTCCCCTATATTGGCGTATACGATCATTGGGAGGACAGCTATTCAGGGGAGAAAGGCAGGCTCGACCGTAGTTTCTGGGTACTCGACTATCAGCTGGAAAAAGCCAAAAATCAGTTCAAACAGGTGGATACCATGCTTCGATGTTTTGAGAATTGGTTCGGGCCTTATCCGTTCTATGAAGACGGATTCAAACTCGTGGAATCTCCGCACCTGGGTATGGAACACCAGAGTGCTGTGGCTTACGGCAATGGATTTGTCAATGGCTACCGGGGACAGGATCTAAGTAGAACGGGATTGGGATTGAAATGGGATTTCATCATCATTCATGAAAGCGGGCACGAATGGTTTGGGAACAACATCAGCGCAAAAGACATCGCAGACATGTGGATCCATGAGAGTTTTACCAACTATTCCGAAACGATTTATACTGCATGCCAAAGCGGACTGCCAGCCGGAAACGCATATTTGATCGGCACCCGGAAACTGATCGAAAATCAGGCACCCATCGTGGGTCCCTATGGGGTGAATGAAGAAGGTTCCGGGGACATGTATTACAAGGGAGGGAATATGATTCATTACATGCGGCAGCTCATTGGCAACGATTCCCTGTTCAGAATGGGCATGCGCGGTATGAACGAGCGTTTCAGGCATCAAACGGTCACCTACGAAGATATCCTGACTTTCTGGAACCTGAAAACCGGTAAAAACTTTACCAAACTTTTCGATCAATACCTGAGGGATATCCGCATACCGGAATTGCAATGGAACATAAAGGGTAACAAACTGAAATTTCGCTGGGCCAATTGCATGGATGGCTACGACGTTCCGGTACGTGTGTATCTGCAGGGATTTGCGGAAGGAATCTGGCTGAACCCCGGCAAAACATGGAAAACGATTGATCTGGCCGGCAAAAAGAAGCCATCCGGCAAGACTGGACAGGAATCCGGAATTTCCGTTGACCCTAAGGGTTATGAAAACCCGGCCTTAATCATCGACCCAAATTTGTACTGTACGGAAAAAAGGGTGCGCTAGAATATCAAAAGAATGGGAAAGTACATTTCCGGACAATCCGGACAGACAGTTCACCTCATCCATCGGCCGTTGAAGCGCATTAGCCTATTGAGCTGAAAGAGACTGGCCAATGGGCAGCGCAGCAGGCCTGCCGGCTCCCAGAAAACGCTGTTTCCAATACGATTCTTCAAGGCTGCTCACCGTCACGCCGCCGGAGGTTGATGCGTGGACAAAGTGATTGTTGTGCAGGTAAATTCCCACATGAGATACCCCACCGCGGGTATTGAAAAAAACCAAATCGCCTTCCTGTAAGTTTTCTGGCTGAATACGCTCGCACTGTTCCTTTTGCTCCCGGGCCACCCGGGGAACTGAAACCCCATACACAGTTGACATCAGCCCCTGCACAAATGCGGAACAATCAATCCCCTTCCTGCTGTCGCCTCCCATCCGGTAGGGCGTTCCCCACCATTCGCCGATGTAACGATACAAAGATTCGTTGTCCAGGGCTTCCACTTCCACGTCCATCATGATGGCATAGCGAAACCGATTGCTCAGAACGGACTCGATGTCAACCCTTTGCCCAAAATGATACTGGAAGGTATAATTGTCGTCCAGTGCCGGCATGGGATCTTCACTTGGGCCGGCAGCAGGGCCTGGCGAGGAGGGTATCGTATGCTGTTCCAAAAACACGGAGCCCTTCCCTTCCTCGCGGGCCGGTGAAGCCTGTGAAACGGGCTTTAGGGCCTGGCAGCCGGTCAGCAGGAGGCCTAACAGGGTGGTTAATAGGCTGATTCTGGACAAATTCACGTTAAGCATGCAATGTTAATAGCTTCATTATGAACAGACAAGAAAAAACTGTGGAAAATTCTAACGAATCCAAGCGCCTAATATTTCGGAAATTCGTCCTCCAGCCCCAAAAATCAAGCCATCTTTACCCCAATGAGCCGGTTTTCCCACCTTCACGTCCATACCCAGTATTCCCTGCTTGACGGGGCCGCGCCCATTAAAAGCCTGTACCAGAAGGCTTTAAGGGATAAAATGCCAGCTCTGGCCATCACGGACCACGGCAATATGTTTGGGGTGTTCAATTTTGTAGCGGAAGCTTATAAGCATCGAGCCAATCCGGACGACAAGAAATCTCCCCTGCTGGTCAAGCCCATCGTGGGTTGCGAATTCTATATCACGGAAAACAGGTTGCGGAAAACGTTTTCCAAAGAAGAGAAAGATCCCCGCCATCACCAGATCCTCCTGGCCAAAAACGATATTGGGTACCAGAACCTGATCAAGTTGACCTCCCTGGGATTTATTGAGGGGATGTATTCCAAATATCCGCGGATCGACAAAGAACTGATCCATCGTTACCACGAGGGACTGATTGCCACCACCTGCTGCCTCGGCGCGCTGGTGCCGCAGACCATCCTGAAAAAAGGGGAAGAAGAAGGAGAGAATGAGTTCAGGTGGTGGCTGAATATTTTCCAGGAAGACTACTATGTTGAACTACAGCGGCATGGAATGGCCGAGCAGGAGAAGGTCAACCAGTTATTGCTGAAGTTTGCCAAAAGATACAAGGTCAGAGTCATCGCTTCCAACGATTCCCACTATGTGGATCAGAAGGATTTCAACGCGCATGATATCCTGCTATGCATCAATACGGGCGAGAAGCTTTCCACGCCGGCGTTGAGGGAATTCTCGGATGACGATATCCATGTGAAGAACAAACGGTTTGCATTTCCAAACGACCAGTTTTATTTCAAGACCACGGAAGAAATGCAAAGCACCTTTCACGATCTGGAGGAAGCCATTGACAACACCAACGAGATCGTGGACAAAGTGGAACTCCTGGACCTGAAAAGGGATATCCTCCTGCCCCATTTTCCCGTACCCTCAAATTTCAAAACCCAGGACGAATACCTGGAGCACATCACATGGGAGGGAGCCCACAAACGCTATACGGAAATGACGCCGGACATAGACGAACGCATCCGCTTCGAACTGTTTACCATCCGGACCATGGGATTTGCCGGTTACTTCCTCATTGTCTCTGACTTCATCAAGGCAGGCCGGGAACTGGGCGTATTCATCGGTCCCGGTCGCGGCTCCGCCGCAGGCTCAGTCGTAGCCTATTGCATCGGCATCACCAACATCGACCCCATCAAATACAACCTCCTCTTTGAAAGGTTCCTGAATCCGGACCGGAAGTCGATGCCGGATATCGATACAGATTTTGATGATGAGGGCAGGCAGAAGGTGATCGATTATGTGGTGGACAAATACGGCCGGAACCAGGTGGCCCAGATCATCACCTACGGCACCATGGCGGCCAAGATGAGCATCAAGGATGTGGCGAGGGTGATCGATCTACCTCTCGTGGAATCCAACGTGCTGGCCAAGATGGTTCCGGAAAAACCCGGCATCGCACTGAAACGATTGCTTCATGCACCCATCACCGGGGAAGGCAGCCTGTCAGAAAAAGAATCCCTTAATCCGGACGAATTGGAAAACGTCAAAAGAATCCGTGAAATCTACACGGGTACGGATACCCGAAGTACGGTCCTGCATGAAGCGGAGATCCTGGAAGGGTCCGTGCGGAATACGGGCATCCATGCGGCTGGCATCATCATCGCCCCCAAAGACCTGATGGAACTGATCCCCGTATGCACAGCCAAAGACTCCAGTCTCTGGGTCACCCAGATTGAAGGATCCGTGATTGAAGAGGCCGGCGTCATCAAAATGGACTTCCTGGGCCTGAAGACCCTGAATATCCTGAAAACCGCGCTGGAACTGATCAGGCTGAATCACGGAGTGGACATCGACATTGACGAGATTCCGCTGGACGACGCAAAGACCTTCGAACTTTACCAGAAAGGGGAAACCATCGGGACCTTCCAGTTTGAAAGTCCGGGCATGCAGAAATACCTGCGGGAACTGAAACCGGATAAGTTCGAAGACCTGATTGCGATGAACGCCCTCTACAGGCCAGGGCCCATGGAGTACATTCCAAACTATGTGGACCGCAAGCATGGCAGGGAGGCGGTCTCCTACGACCTTCCGGAAATGGAAGAACATCTGAAGGAAACCTATGGCATCACGGTCTACCAGGAACAGGTGATGCTCCTGGCGCAGAAACTGGCCGGTTTTTCCAAAGGTGATGCGGACGTGCTTCGGAAAGCGATGGGTAAAAAGCAGAAAGCCGTCCTGGACAAAATGAAAGGGCAGTTCATGAAGGGAGCCGTGGAGAAAGGGCTGGCAGCTGAAAAGCTGGAAAAGATCTGGACCGATTGGGAAGCCTTTGCCATGTACGCGTTCAACAAATCTCATTCCACCTGCTATGCGATGGTATCCTACCAGACAGCATATTTGAAAGCCCACTACCCTTCTGAATTTATGGCGGCTGTCCTGAATCATGCCGGCAATATTGAAAAGATCACCTTCTTCATGGAAGAATGCAAGCGTATGGGACTGGTGGTCCTGGGACCGGACATCAATGAGTCTCTGCAGGGCTTTGCTGTGAACAGCAGAGGCGAAATAAGGATCGGGCTGGGGGGACTCAAAGGCGTTGGCGAAGCTGCCGTGGAGGCCATCATCGAAGAACGGAGAAAAAAGGGTGTCTTTACATCCGTGTTCGACCTGGTGAAACGCGTCAACCAACGAGTGGTCAATAAAAAATCGCTGGAATGCCTGGCCCTTGCAGGTGCTTTCGACTTTGATCAGTCCCTGCATCGTGCGCAGTATTTTCATATTCAGGAAGGAGAGCAGGTTACAGGACTTGAGAAGATTGTCCGGTTTGGAAATATCTACCAGGGACAAACTGCCAACACCACCAATACGCTCTTTGGGGATCTGCCCATGATGCATGATATCCCCCAACCCAAGATCGGGCAATGTCCAACCTGGAACCTCACGGAAATCCTGGATAAGGAAAAAGAAATCACGGGCATGTTCCTGAGTGGTCATCCGCTGGACCATTTCCGCTTTGAAATGAAGCACTATAACATCAGCTCGGTGGCGGATTTCAACACCTTCAGGGAAGAAATCGAACACCAGCCCTACCCTGGAAAACCATTCAGGCTGGCCGTACTGGTCACCACTGCCCAGCACCGGGTGTCCCGTGCGGGAAAAAAGTTTGGTGTATTGGGACTGGAAGACTTTAGCGGCAATATGGAACTGACTCTTTTCAGCGACCAGTACCTGAAGTATGCCCACTATTTTGAATTGGGAAACTGTCTCTATGTAAGCGGTCGCTTTGAAAAGTGGGAATACCGGAATGAATGGAATTTCAAAGTGACCGATATCTGCCTGCTGGAAACCATCAAGCGATCCATGACCAGGCAGATACATTTCGTGATCAATCCAAAAGTCTTCCAGGAAACCCAGCTTCGGTTTATCGAAAGAAATGTTAAAACCAATCCCGGCAAAGCGAGGTTAAGTTTTGTATTCCAGGAACAAAAAGGTCAGCATAGTGTTACCTTGCAAACACTCGATAAAGGATTTGAAATGAATGACGAAATGGCGGTATTCCTGATGGAAAACCCTGACCTGGAGGTGAATGTAGACACGGTTTGACGGGAATAATGCCATTTCATCACAGTTAAATAAATGGAATTACCTTTGCAGCAGAATCTATATTCGCTTTACATATAAAACAGATATCAATGGCTAAAGAATTTAATGATGCTAATTTTCAATCGGAAGTACTGGATTCCGAGAAATTGTCGATGATCGATTTCTGGGCTGAATGGTGCGGTCCCTGCCGTGCAATCGGACCCATCGTGGAAGAAATCTCACGCGAGTATGATGGCAAGGTGAACGTGGGGAAGGTCAACGTGGATCATAATCCTCAGCTGTCTATCAATTATGGGATTACTTCCATTCCCGCCATCCTCTTTATCAAAGGTGGCAAAGTAGTAGACAAACTGGTAGGCGCTCAGCCCAAAGTGAATTTCCTGAAGAAGATTGAAGCACACGTATAATCTGCATTGCAGATCAATATAAAGCGGGCCATGCCCGCTTTTTTTATATGTTCCACGGACTGTCTGACTGACGAGGAAAATGCTAATTTCGCCCACCTGCCCGGGGCACCGGTGCATACAATACGATGTACATAAAAGACAAATTCATACAGGTTGCAAAAGACATCCTCATCCGGTTCCCGAAAAAGCTGGGGGCTTTCTCTTCATACCTGGGCGAGTTCAACCGCTTCAGCCAATCCAATGACGCCCGCTTTCCCCTTTCCTGGAAAGAAGCCTATCCCTGCCTTGCTGACCGCACGGAAACCACTCCTTTTGACCAGCACTATATCTATCACCCCGCCTGGGCCGCACGCGTCCTGGCAGAAACGAGACCGGACCTGCACATCGATATTTCATCCATCCTCTCTTTCAGTTCAATCGTTTCCGCCTTTGTGCCTGTCCGTTTTTATGATTACCGGCCTGCGGAATTAAACCTGCCCGGCCTGCAATCTGAGCGGGCGGATTTATTGAAACTGCCTTTTGCGGACCATTCGGTTGCCTCCCTTTCCTGCATGCATACCATCGAACACATCGGTCTGGGCCGGTACGGAGATCCGCTTGACCCACAGGGAGACCTGAAGGCCATCGCTGAACTCAAACGCGTGCTGCGGCCCGGAGGCAACCTGCTTTTTGTGACACCGGTGGGCAAGCCGAAAATTGCATTCAATGCGCATCGCATTTACAGTTACGAACAGATCCTTGCATCCTTCGCACCGTTGCAGCTCCAGGAGTTTTCCCTGGTTCCGGACGCAGGCGGACTCCTGCAACATGCGGATCCCACCCTGGTGTCAAAGCAGGATTATGGATGCGGATGCTTTTGGTTTAAAAAACCCGTGTAGTAAATAAAAATAGCATGTTCAAAGTAGGCACCACCAATGAATCAACCCGCGTGGCATGGATTGAAGAGACCCTGAAAAAGATCCCTGCCGGATCCCGGATCCTGGACGCGGGTGCGGGGGAATGCCAGTTCAAGAAATTCTGCACGCACCTGGAATATACATCCCAGGACTTCGCGCAATATACCGGCGAGGGCTCTGTTGGCCTGCAAACGGGCAGCTGGGATAATTCCCGCATAGACATCGTCAGTGACATCGCCCGGATCCCTGTTGCTGATGGATCATTTGACGCTGTCATGTGTACGGAAGTCCTTGAACACGTACCCGATCCCGTGGCTGCGCTCAACGAACTTTATCGGGTGCTCAAACCCGGCGGCCGTCTGCTGATCACAGCTCCTTTTGCAAGCCTGACACACTTTGCTCCCTACCATTTCGCCACGGGTTTCAACCGCTTCTTCTATGAACATCATTTCAACCGGCTTGGATTGGAGATCATAGACCTGCAGATGAATGGAAACTATTTTGAGTTCCTGGCACAGGAGCTGAGAAGGGTCAAGCATGTTGGCGGCAAATACACGAACCGGAAAGTGGGTTTCCTGGAAAAACTGCTGCAACACGGCATGCTCTTTATCCTGCAGAGACTTTCCGACCGGGACAGGGGCTCCTCAGAATTATTGGCATACGGAGTGCATATATTTGCCACCAGGAAATGATCATAACCCGCATCATCGGAGGTTTGGGCAATCAGCTCTTCCAGTACGCCGCAGGCGCAGCACTTGCAGAGTCCCTGGGCAGTTCATTGAAGCTGGACCTCAGCGCCTATGGCCGTCCGGGAGAACGAAATTTCGATCTGCAAAAGCTGGAGATTCCCTTTGAAGCGGCCACGGAAGAAGAAATCCGTCCGTTTCAGGATTTTTCCCTGATCAAAAAAGCCCTGCTGCGGCTCCGCCCCCCGCATCTGCGCGGATTATATAAAGAGCCCCATTTTCACTTTGACCCGCATTTCACGCAGGCCCCGGATGGCACTTACCTGAAGGGATACTGGCAGAGCTGGAAATACGTTGAACCCATCGCCGCAACATTGCGGCGGCACTACCGGGTACGCACACCCTATATTGAATCGGTGGGTGGGCTGGCAGAGCGCTTGCGCGATAGTCTTTCCGTATCCGTACACATCCGCAGAGGTGATTATGCCAATGCCGCTGCCATTGATTATAATGGTATCCTACCAGCCAGCTATTATAACCAGGCACTGGAGATGATCAGGGAAAAGTTTCCCGGCGGGGAGGTCTTTTTCTTCTCGGACGATATCCCCTGGGTGCGCAGCAACCTCCAGACGCACCTGCCCCATACATTCGTTTCGGGCATCCTGTCAAAAACCGCATTGGAGGATTTTCACCTGATGCAGCAGTGCAAACATCATATCATTGCCAACAGCAGTTTCAGCTGGTGGGCTGCCTGGCTGAACCCGGATATGGGAAAAACCGTGATCGCACCAAGGCAGTGGTTCGCAGCCAAACACCTGGACACCAGGGACCTCCTGCCGCCAAACTGGATCCGCCTCTAGAAGAAATGTCTGCGGTTGGCGGATAAACGATTATTTTTATCCCTCGAACTTCCCTGCATGAGTTCCATCCGGAAGCAAAGTTTATACTCTTCGCTGTTCATCTATGCCGGCTTTCTCATTGGGGCGGTCAACATTCTCTTCTTTTTCCCCAACCAGGAGTATTTTACCACCGAGGAGTTTGGATTGACGCGATTGATGCTCGATGTGGCCATCCTCTTTTCCACGGCCTGCACCCTGGGAAGCATCAACATTACTTTCAAGTTCTTCCCATTTTACCAGAGCTACCTGCCCCGGCAAAAAAACGACCTCCTGGCCATCACACTGATCATCTGCCTCGTGGGATGCCTCCTGTTCAGCATCATCGTGCCGCTGCTGGAACCCTTCCTGCTGAGAAAATTCGGGGGTCGTTCTCCCCTCTTCCTGGACTATTTCTACCTGATCTATCCCTTTACCATCACCATGGCTTTCTTCAACCTGATGGAAGCCTATGCATGGAGCCTGCAGCGAACTATCCTGTCCAATTTCACCAAAGAATTCCTGGTGAGGCTGATCACCACCCTGCTGATCCTGTTGCTGATGGTTGGAATCATCCCGAGCTTCCGGGTTTTCATCAATCTCTATGCGTATATATATGGTATCCTTGCCCTTTTTCTTTTCCTCTTTTTCCTGTCCAAAGGAGAAATGCCCCTTCGGTTCCGGATGAGCTCCGTCACGCGGCGCCTTGGATGGCGGATGCTCATCTTCGGCTTCTCGTTCTTCCTCAGTGCGATGTTGAATATCCTGGCCAAAACGAATGATACCATCATCATCGCTTCACAGTCGAAAGGCGGCCTCGTGGACACAGCCGTTTTCGTAATCGCCACCTACCTGGTGACCCTCATGGACGTTCCGCACCGCAGCCTGATTTCCGCAGCCACCGCGCAGATCTCCTATGCCTGGAAGGAAAAAGACATGGAAAAAATTGGCCGACTCTACCGCAAGACTGCACTCAACCTCCTGATTGCAGCCATTGGAATTTTCGGGCTCCTCCTCATCAACGCGGATAGCATCGTGGAATTTCTGGGGCCCACCTATGCACCCATTCCCATGCTGCTGCTCGTGCTGGGCCTGGCCAGGCTGATCGACCTGGGCACCGGGCTCAACTCACAGATCCTGGTGCTCTCCAAACACTGGTGGATAGACCTGCTATCCAACCTTTTCTTCGTTGCAGTATCCATCGTACTGAATTATTTCCTGACCATCCGCATGGGCGTGATGGGACCGGCCTGGGGCGGACTGTTGGCCATCATACTCTTCAATGCCCTCCGGTTTTCCTTTCTCTGGAAACTTTACAAACTGCAGCCCTTCACCACGCAGAACCTCAAAGCACTCTGTATCGGAGCCATCGCCTTCCTGATCGCCTACATGGTACCTAAAACCGGGAGCCTGTATCTGGATGTTTTTCTGCGTACGGTACTCTTCACCGTTGTGTTTGGCGGGTCGATCGTCTACTTCACCATTTCTGAAGACCTCAACCATGGCCTCAAAACACTAAAGTCTAAACTGCGCTGAGTGCCCCATTACAAAGTTTGCCTTATCTTTCGCCTATGGGATTCAGTCTGGAAAATATTGGAAGGGGCCTGTTGGGAATGGCCTTCCTGCTGGGCATCTGCTACCTGCTGAGTAACAATCGAAAAGCCATCAACTGGAAACTGGTGGGTTTCGGGCTCATCGCCCAGATCGCATTTGCACTGGGCGTGCTCACCCAGGGCAAATACAATATTTTCCGGATCCTGATCCAGTGGTTTTCGGAGAAATTCGTGGAGCTCATCAACCTCGGACACAAAGGCATTGAATTCATGTTTGGCAACCTGGCGGATGCCAAAGGAAGCTGGGCCTATGTATTTGCCATCCAGGCCCTGCCCAATATCATTTTCTTTGCGGCACTCTCTTCCCTGCTTTATTACCTGGGCATCCTCCAAAAAGTGGTACACTTCTTCGCCATCCTGCTCAGCAAACTGCGCATATCCGGTGCCGAAAGTGTATCCACCGCGGGCAATATCTTCCTCGGGCAAACGGAAGCACCCCTGCTGATTCGCCCCTTCCTGGATAAAATGAACCGAAGTGAAATACTCTGCATCATGGTGGGTGGGATGGCCAACACTGCCGGCAGCGTGCTGGGTGCATATGTGGGTTTCCTCGGCGGCTCGGACCCGGCCCAACAAAGCTATTTTGCCCTCCACCTGCTGAGCCAAAGCATCATGAGTGCGCCTGCGGCGATTGTATGTTCCAAAATATTGTTCCCCCAGACCGAGGTTATTGACACCAAAGTTCAGGTAAGCAAGGAAAAACTGGGCGAAAACGTACTGGATGCCATTTCACTGGGTACAACAGATGGATTGAAACTGGCGGTCAACGTGGGCGCCATGCTGATTGTGTTCACGGCCCTGATGTACGTGTTGAACTGGATCCTGGGATCCATTGGCTATCATCTGGGCATCAATGACGCCATCAGGCAATTGACCGGAGGGAGATACGACAGCCTTTCTTTCCAGATGCTCCTGGGTTATCTCTTCTCTCCGGTGGCATGGATGATTGGCGTGGATGCCAAAGAAATGGTGCCGGTGGGACAGCTGCTGGGCGAAAAAACCATCATCAATGAATTTCAGGCATATATCACTTTTGGCGGCATGAAAAATGCAGGCGTCATCGCGGATCCAAAGTCTATCCTGATTACCACTTACGCGCTCTGCGGCTTCGCCAATATTGCATCTATTGGAATTCAAATTGGGGGTATTTCCCAACTGGCGCCAAACCAGCGAAAAAACCTCACGGAACTGGGAGTCAAAGCACTGGTAGGGGGAACCATCGCCTGCCTGATGTGCGCATGTATTGCAGGCGCCCTGAAGTAGCGCCAGACTATTCCTGAAAATCCCCCGCTGCAAAGCCTTTTTCTAAAAAAAAGGTAACTTTGTCATTCCCTGAGAACCGGACCCTTGGCAAAAACCCCCTACCCGCATGCGGAAGATACTCTTTGCTGTCTGGATTGCTGTCCTTTCCCTGCCATCCCTGCAAGCCCAGGTGGTCAGCAGCACCCGTGTGCTTAATGGAAAAAGAACCGCCGTCACCGGTGATCTGCACCAATGGACACCGGATATGAACGATCCCAGGTTAAGGATCAGGACCAGGGATGAACGAGGGCTGATTTTTGCACGGGACATGGAACCCCTCCAGTTCACGCAATACGGAAGCAGGCACAACGGGCCGGACCCGCTCTGGCAAAAAAGTCGATCCCTGGATGCACCCATCCCGTCATCATCCGGACAATCCCAGCAGGCCATCAAACTGGAAACCAGTTCCCCCACCAACGATCAGAGCCAATTGGGCGTGAACATCGAAGGCATCCCTTTTGCCAATGTCACTCCGGGTGATCCTACCCTGGCCGTGGGCCCCAACCACATCATTGAAATGGTGAACGGACAGAGCGGCAGTGCCTATTTTCGAATCTACCAGAAAGACGGGCAACCGCTGATGGATAGGGCCTTTATGGATCAATTGCCGGGAGCCAGTTACAATGGAGCAGGTGATTGCATCACCTGGTACGACCAGCTCGCGGATCGTTTCGTTATGACGGAATTTGGCGATTCCTCAGCAACCGGCACCAATGTCAACTCCCTGATCATGGCGGTTTCCGCCACCAGCGATCCCCTTGGGTCCTGGTATGTCTATGAGTTCTCGGATGCAAGCTTCTTCCCGGACTATCCCAAATTTGGCAATTGGCATGACGCATGGTACGGCATGTCCAGGGATTTTCAAGGCTCCTACCTGGGGAATTCCGTATGGGCTTTCAACAAAGCACGCATGCTGGCAGGAGACTCCCTGGTGGAAGTCCAACGATTCCGTTTCAGCGATCCGGACAACAAATACAATTCCATGTGTCCTGTCTCACTGGCCGGCAATACCGCGGCACCCGCAGGCACACCTGGATTTTTTCTTTATTACAACGATGACAATTTCACCGCCAGTGCAACGGATTCCGATAGCCTGGGCATTGTCAGCCTGAAGGTGGATTTTGCCAATCCCGCCAATTCCGTTGCAAAGATTGAACAAAGTATGCCCGTGGCTCCATTCAGAAGCATCGTTTGTGGCACGCGCAACTGCGCACCTTCGCCCAGCGGAAACGGTTATGATGTGATTGCCAGCAGGATCATGAACAAGCCCTACTATCGCAATTTCGGTGCGTTCCAGAGCATCGTTGCCAACCATACCGTGGATGCCACCGGCAACGCGGTATCCGGTGTCCGTTGGTACGAGATCAGGAATAGCGGCAGCGGCTGGAGCGTTTTTCAGCAGGGAACTTTTGCCCCGCAGGAAGATTTTTCCTGCAGCACAACACCGCCCATGCATCGTTTTATGGGAACCATCACCCAGAATGCCCTGGGACAGATTGCCCTGGCCTATAACTCGAGCAGCACGCAGCGATTTGCTTCCATCAGTTTCACCGGGAGAAACAGTTCCGATCCGCTAAACCTGATGAGCTACACAGAAAATGATGCATTCCTCGGGACCGCTTACGGCACTTTCGGAAACCGCTGGGGTGATTACAACGAGATTGTGCCGGATGCCACCAACGATTCCGTTTTCTGGTTTTGTGGCATGTATGGCGGTAGTTCGAATGGGTGGAGAACGAGGATCATTTCTTTCAAACTGGCCCCCAACCCTATGCTGGACGCAGCGCTCACACGCATTGAATATCCCAACACCTGCGAGAGCTTCTGTTCCCAGGTCATACAGCCAAGGGTCAGGATCCGCAACAACGGTACCCAAACGTTGACCTCCGCCAAACTTAACCTGCAATTCAACAATGAGCCGGTAATCACCATCAACTGGACCGGCAACCTGCCCATTTCACAGGAGACCATTTTTATCTTCCCATCCACCACCCTGCCCTTCGGCAATTCCGTCATTACGGCTTTCATCTCGGAGCCCAATGGAAGCACTGACCTGAATCCAGGAAATGACACATCCCGCTCCAACATCAGCATCAGCGCCCCTGCGCCCGTTCCTTTGACAGAAGGATTCGAAACAACCAGCTTTCCGCCAACCGGATGGAGCCAGATCAGCAGCGGAAGCGCCAATTTCCGCTGGACCAGGTCCACAGCAGCCAGCAAATCCGGTGCGGCATCCGCCAAATTCGACAACTTCAATAATAATGAACCCGGAGATTTTGCAGACCTCCGCAGTCCCCTTCTGGATGTAAGCAACAGTGATTCCGTCAGCCTTCGATTCTACATGGCGGCCGCATTGTTTGACCCGGTCACTTCAGATACACTGGAAATCCTGGTGTCCAATGACTGCGGGTCCAGTTTTACCCGTGTCTGGAGAAAATGGGGAATCGCACTGGCCACCCGTCCGGGGGCAAACAATGGGGAGTATATTCCCACAGCCAATGAATGGCGGGAAGAGATTGTAGATCTCTCGGCCTATGCGGGACAGGAGAAAATCATCGTGGCATTCCGCAACATCAATAATTTCGGAAACAATATTTACCTGGATGATATCGGCTTTGTAAAATCCAGCTTCCGGAACCTCGACGCGTCTGCCATCCGTATTATTGCACCATTGCCCGTGACCTGCAACCCTTCCGTTGAACCGGAAATACAATTTGTGAACCTGGGTAAGGATACCCTGAGGAACGTAAGGCTGGAATACCAACTGGACAATGGAACCATCCTGGGCACAAACTGGTCAGGCGCACTCGGGCGACTGCAGGGCTCTTCGGCAAAATTACCCGCATCTCTCTCGTCCACGGGTAACCGATTATTGAAGGTATTTATCTCCTCCGTCAATGGCTTGGCAGACCAGGACCCATCCAATGATTCCATCTACCTGCCCATCGGGATTAAATCAGTGATGCCCCTGCCGCTGAAGGAAGGATTCGAAGAGAGCAGCTTCCCACCCAACCAGTGGAATACCATCAACCCGGACCTCGGCAATACATGGATATCCACCAGGGCCGCGGCCAGAACCGGCATTGGTTCTCTCCTGATCAACAACTTCAACAGCACAAAGAAAAACGAACCGGATGAGATCGTCTCACCCCTGGTCAGCTACCGGAATGTGGATTCCGTCTACCTGCATTTCCAGCTGGCGGCAGCAACCCGCTCCTATCCCGGCAGTGCCGAAATTCCGCTGGATACATTGGAAGTGATGGTGTCAACAGATTGCGGAAACACTTATACCTCCGTTTATAAAAAATGGGGAGCGGAACTCCAAACCCTCAACAGCGCGAACGCACCCAACCCGGTGGAGTTTACGCCAAGGACAGGAAACCAATGGAGGAAGGAGGAAATAAACCTGACTGGTCTGTTGGGAAGCAGCAATGAATTCCTGGTGAAATTCAGAAATACCGGCAACGGCGAGAACAATATCTTCATCGATGATGTGGAGATTTTCACGCGTGTACTCCCACAGCGTTTGAAGAACAACGGTTTCCTCGCAAGTCCCAATCCCTTCCGCAACCAATTCCAACTGCAATTTTTCCCCGATGCCAGCAAACTGACAGGCGTGGAAATTGTTAATACAGCGGGGCAGCGTGTGTTTTTAAAGACATTCAAAGCAGGATCTGCTGCTTCCACCCTACCGGTTGACTTGTCCAGATACCCGGCGGGCACCTACTCCGTGAGGATCACTTTCACGGATAGGGTGGAGACCACGCAGGTGGTGAAGTTCTGAGGATAGAGACCCGGATATTGGACTTTTTACCTTTAAACCTGATAAGATATGGACAGGCAAGCGATTGAACGGATATTGAGCTCCAGCCAGGTTGCGGAAGAGATCAGGCAGATTGCGGAAAAAGCACTGGAAGGAGCCCGGATCAACCCCGATGAGGGCCTCCGGCTTTTCGAGGAAGCCCCCCTGTCCATCCTGGGTGCAGTGGCAAACTTCATTCGGGAGAAGAAGCACGGCCATAAAACCTATTTCAACCGCAATTTTCACATCGAACCCACCAATGTCTGCGTGTTCTCCTGTAAGTTCTGCTCCTATTCCCGACTCTATGCAAACCGGGAAGAAGGTTGGGAACTGAGCATCGATGAAATGATGGACAAGGTCAGGGCTTATGACGAAAAACCCATCACGGAAGTGCATGTGGTGGGTGGCGTACATCCCAAAATGGATATTCACTTTTTTGCGGAACTGCTGAGGCAGATCAAAGCGCATCGCCCCACCCTCCATATCAAAGGCTTTACGGCCGTGGAACTGGATTATATGTTCCGCAAAGCAAAAATGAGTAGGACCGAAGGGATGGAATATCTTCACCAGGCTGGTCTGGATTCATTGCCCGGCGGCGGTGCCGAGATTTTTGACCCTGAAATCCGTCAGCAAATCTGTGCGGACAAAGTGGATGCAGTCGGCTGGCTGGACATTCATGCCACAGCCCACAGGCTGGGCATGCACAGCAACGCCACCATGTTATACGGTCATGTGGAAAACTACGCGCACCGTATCGATCACATGGAACAATTGCGGAGGCAGCAGGATGAAACGGGCGGGTTCAACACATTCATCCCGCTCAAATTCCGGAACTTCGACAATGAAATGAGTCATGTGCCGGAGACCACCTTGCTGGAAGACCTGAAAATGTACGCCGTTGCACGGATTTATATGGACAATTTCCCCCACTTAAAAGCTTACTGGCCCATGCTGGGCAGGCAGCAGGCGCAACTGACCCTATCCTTTGGCGTGAACGACATCGATGGGACGATTGATGACTCCACGAAAATCTACTCCATGGCTGGAAGCGAGGAGCAAAATCCCACCCTGTCCACACAGCAACTGGTTGACCTGATTAAACAGGTGGGAAGGCAACCGGTGGAAAGAGACACGCTCTACCGTGAAATCCGCGACTATAGCCGGGAGCCCCTGGAAGAAACTGCCGGTTAATCCCTCAGAATCCTTTCGCCGCAGGCTGACCTGTCCGCGTTTTCCTGTCTTAACATTAAAATAAAGCACAATTTCACCCCTCTTCTTTTGGAAGCGCGGTTAGGCAGGGCGTACCTTCCCTTCAACTACGCGCACATGGGAACATCTTTGTTTTTCAGCTATCGGGTATGGGCAGGGCTGATGATCCTGGCATCGATCACCGCCTGCAATCCCGGCTCCGGCTCCCCGGAAAAAATCAGCGGTCCCGTCCCGGTTGCAAAAACGGATTCCATGCTTTCCGCATGGGCCGAAGCACCCCGACAAAAACTGGAGTCCTGGATCCGGGATGCAACCGATTCTGCTTCCGGCAGTTTTATCCCGGTGGCCGACCGGATCGCGGTCTTCGACAACGATGGAACCCTCTGGCCCGAACAGCCAGTTCCCAACCAGGCCGTGTTTGCCCTGGATTACCTCCGTTCCCAGTTGGCAAACCACCCCGAATGGCAAAAAGACCCGCTGATTCGTGGCCTGATAAAGGGTGATTTGGCCCCGCTGAAAAAAGAGGGTGTTCCGGGGCTGTTGAAAGTCATGAGCGCGTCCCATAACAATCAGACAGAAACAGAATTCAACCTAAACGTCCGCAACTGGATCGATACGGCTATGGACCCACGGTTCGGAAAACGGTATAAGGAAACGCTTTACCTTCCGATGCTCCAATTATTGGAATACCTGCGCGCTCACCAGTTCAAGACTTTTATTGTCAGCGGAGGCGGGGCAGATTTTATGCGGGTTTGGAGCGATGAAGCATATGGTATCCCACCCTACCAGGTCATAGGCAGCTATGGTGAAGTCAGGTACGAAGTAAAAGACGGAAAGCCGGTGATCAGCAAGATACCGGGGCAGTTTTATATAGACGACAAGGCTGGCAAGCCTTCTGCAATTCATCGGTTTATCGGGAAAACACCCGTTTTCTGCGGGGGGAACTCGGACGGAGACCAGGCCATGATGCAGTATACCACTGGATCCACTTATAAAAGCTTTTGCCTCATTTTACACCATACAGACAGTACCCGGGAATACGCCTATGATACCAAAACGCTTTCCGGTCACCTGGAGAAGGCATTGGTTGAAGCAAAAGAAAAAAACTGGATGGTGGTGGACATGCAAAAAGACTTTCTGAAAATGTTTCCTTTTGATCGCTGAATAGAACACTGAATCAAAAAACAACTGGTCATAAAAATCAAACCTGCGCTCATTGCAACAGTCATGGCAACGTTTTGTTAAGTGGTACAGGGTCAGAAAAAATCCCCACATCATTGTCGTCTGGGGGTATGACGTGTGATGGTACACCGTGAGTACCTATAACCTGGGTACGATGGGGTACAATACCCCAAATAGCTTACCTGCTTAAGACCCAAGGATATGCCACGGGCTAATTTGGGAAAAATCACCTGGGCGGCCTGGATGAAAAAATAGAACTGGTTTGGGCATTTACCAGGGCGGCATGTCAGAACAAGACGCTGCCATGGGAAGGTTGCTCAAGCTCATTGACTACCTGGGCATTGCAGACAACACCATTATGGTGTATTCTACGGATAACGGCGCTGAAGTCATGAGCTGGCCCGACGGCGGAACCACTCCCTTCCGTGGCGAAAAGAACACGCAGTACGAAGGTGCATACAGGGTGCCTGCGCTCATGCGATGGCCCCGCGTGATCAAACTATGGACGTTGGCGTTTCGAGCGGATATTTTTACTGGTTCCAGCCCAGGCCAATGTGTCCGAATGGCTGCAGTCTTTCAGAAAATATCTACCGCGCCAGAAACCTGCATCCTTTAACCTGGATCAGGTTATGGAAAATCTCTCAAAAGGCGCTGGTTCAAATAACTGATGAAAAGCCCAAACAAAACCTGCTGCCCTGACGGGCAGCAGGTTTCTTTTTACTGTAAACGGCTAGCGCAATTGCCCTGTTGCCCACTGCAGAGCGATGATGGAAGTAAACAGCTTCGTCTTTAATTCCAGCAGTTTTTGTCGAGCTTCCAATACCTTATTTTCCCGCTGATTCAATAGGAATAGAGTGCTTTCACCTATCCTGAAACGGATGTCTTCACCCCGAAAAAGCTTCTGGTAGTTTTCCAGGTTGTTTTCTGATATCCTGATCTGGCTCTGAAGAACGGCTACTTCGTTGAAATAATTTTTGATTTTGTTCTCGATGGCCAGTCGGGTCTGCACCAGGTCCAGGTTGGTCTGTTCGATTTTAATCTTCGCAGCACGAAACTGGCCCCTTCCCTGTGAGAGTCTTAATGGCAATCCGAAATCGAACCCAAATTTGTAATTGTTCTCGTAATAATTCCAGCTACCGCCCTTGAATACATTGTAGCCCTCATTCAGAATATTGTAATTGAGGTTGAGCATCGGGAGGATATCCTGGAATTTCATTCTGCGTTCGATGTCCAGGATCTGTAGTTTGAAATTATAGCTTTGGAGTTTGGGGTGATTTTCCAGGGCCACACGCAGCAGGTCTTCCACCACGGGCAACGGGGTATCTGCAAGGTTCTTGGTGAGCCACCCGGTGTCTGGTACAACCTGCGGGGGCATGTAAAAAGGCGTGTCATTGGCCCTCCACATGTAGTTCGAAAGCTCCAGTCCGGCGTTACGGAATCCCAACCAGGCGTCATTGCGTGCCAGCTGGAAACTTTGCAACTGTGCCAGTGCCTCGGTAGTATCAATCGCCGGCCTTTCGCCCTGCCTATAACCAAGTTTCACCAGTCCAAAGCGAACCTCATTGACGGAAACCGCGTCAGTCATCACCCTGAATACGAGGTACTCCCTGACCCAGTTCCAATATGCATAAGATGCATCCAGCAGGAGATCATTCATGATCAGGTTGCGCTCTGCCTTGCTTTGTTCCCTGAACACCCGGGCCTGTTGCAAAATCGCCCGTCGCTTGTCCATCACCAGGTTCTTGGCAAGCGGCACACTGACACCCAGGTAGCTGGATTGCCCCGGTGTGACTTCACTGTTTAGCAAATCACCCAGGTTCTCTTCGATTCCGGCCTTGAATTCAACGCCAAACCAGGTGGGGATTTTCAATTCAGCATGGAACCAGTCGTAATAGTTTTTCCCATCAAATACCTTGCGCTCTGAACTGGCGTAGAGAAGCGGATCGAACCCGGCGCGGGCGGCCGTGACTTCAGCCCTTGCCCGATCCACCAGGAGGTTACCCTGGCGCGCTACCGGATGATAGGTTCGCACAATTTCCAGAAAGGCTTCCTGGCTGAGCACGTGCAGGTTGCTGTCTGGGGGTTGAAGAGATTGCCCATTGGTGGACAGCACACAAAAAAGCAGCCCGATACTCAAAAACAGGGAATTCACCGTCATGTGCTTACTTTTTCCCTTCTTTGGCAACCTGTCCGGTTTCCTCTGGTTTATAATAATCCGGTGGGAACCCGTTGATATTCCGCCAGAGTTCATACCAGATGGGGACGTTTTTAAGCAATGCGATGCCTTGCGCCCCGGTACCCATCATCAATTGACGGGGCCAGGCTTTATCTAATGTATCCTCCCGGATCAGGACGCGGAACTTACCGTTATCGCTCACCGAATTTTCCACCACTGCTACTTCTCCACCAAATGTGCCATAAGAAGCTTGAGGCCAACCACTGAATACGATGGCAGGGAATCCGTCAAAAAGAAGGCGTACTTTCTGACCCCGGGACAGGAGCGGCAGGTCAACAGGACGCACAAACATTTCAATGGCATAGTCGATCTCCCCCGGTACGATTTCCACGATGATTTCTCCATCCTTCAGGATCTCACCAATACCCGCTTTCTTGGCCTTCACGATCTGTCCACTTTGCGGAGCTGTGATGGTATAAAGTCCTGCACGTACAGAATAGTTTGAATAGGCATTCCTGAGTTTGGCAATCTCTCCTTGTCCGGTCTGGGATTGGGACAAGGCCGTAAACCGGTCTCCCTCCGCTTTTGAAATCTTCTCCAGGTACTGCTGGATTTCGCCGCTTCTTTCAATTTGCAGTCTCAAGTATTCCTGCTTACTGTTTCCAAACTTGATATCAGCGCTCTGCTGCTTGGCCAAAGATTCCTGGTAGGCCTGATTTCTTTGTTCCAGCTGAACCAGGGAAGCCAGGCCGGAGTCATACATCGCCCGCTGACGTTTATACTGCTGGGTCTTAATATTCAAATCATTATTGGCAGCCAGCAAATCCATACTATCCGCACGGATCTTCATCTCCTGCTGGGCAATCTTATTGTCCATGTCCCTTACCTTCAGATCCAGACCCAGCTTCAAAGCTTCAATCTGTGTCAGGGTAGTTTCCGTTTTCTGTTTGTAGCTTTCCACAGCCTGGGACTTCGCATCAATCTGCTCCTTTGTCCGGGCAAGCAGTTCAGGGTCAAGGTAGTCGTCCTTGATTTCCGTCATCTGGATAATGGTATCACCGGCGCTGACAAAATCCCCCTCCTTCACATACCATTTGGCCACCTTTCCGGGGATGATGGTGGGAATTTCCTGCGGGCGCTGTTCCTGACGGAGCGTGGTTACACTGCCCCTGGCGCGGATATTCTGCGTCCAGGGAAGAAATAGCACCACCAGTATGCCGATCATGGTTCCAAGGACCCATTTCCGCACATTGCTTTGCCGGTGGATCAGGTAAATATGTTCATAGGAGCTCAAACTGTGTTCCTTGCACTGAACACCTATGTCCCGGTTTAAAAAGTCAGTATTGGAAATATGTTTTGGATCAGCCATTATGATTGATTATGGGTCATTTTCACAAAATCTTCCCAGGGTCCGTAATAGGAAAGCCTGCCTTCCTCAAATACCATGATCTCATCCGCCCTGCGCGCGAAGGTTTCATCATTGGATTCAACGAACACCGTTGAAGCCGGGCTTTCGTTGAGCAGGAAGTCCTGGATCCGAATCCGGTTTTCTTCCTCAAGGCCCCTCCACGGCTCTTCCAGCAGCATGAGCCTGGGATGATTGATCAGTGCCCGAAGTAAAAGGATCTTTTGAATAACGGAACGGGATAAGCGCTTTCCCATAGGATCCAGCATGGTTGAAAATCCTTCATCCTGTGTCTGTAGAAAATCACTCAGCCCGATCCTTGCAGCCAGATTCATGATATCTTCAGGCCGGACCTGGTCATCCCCCATGGTAATATTCTCCAAAAGTGTGCCCAGGAAAATATCCTGCTGCTGAAGCAGGACGCCGGTTTGCTGACGGAATGAGTCTCCAAGGTAGTTTCGCAGAGGTATGTCATCTATGAGCAAGCCTCCCTCGTAGCTGGGAAATACGCCGCTGAGCAAACGGAGCAGCGTGGACTTGCCGGAACCATCGGTCCCCATCACCGCGATTTTTTTTCCAGCCTCCACTTCAAAATTCACATCCTTCAACACATAACTGCTGTCATACTGAAAACTCAGGGAATTGGTCACCACCTTCATACCCCGGTTAACCCTTGCCATGGTCACTTCTCCTTCCATGTCCACCGGCTTGTCCGTTACCTTACCCAGCTTTTCCACGCTCGTCAGTACGTCATAAACCTTGTCCAGGTTGATGATCAGTTTTTCAACGGAGTTGAGCACCAGCAGGATTACGATTTCCGCTGCAATGAACTGGCCAATATTCAACTGCTGCTGTATGAGCAACACACTACCTACGATAAGCATGGCCGCCGTAATCAGAACCTTGAACGCAACCAGGGTCCAGTATTGAAACAGCAGGATCCGGAAATGACTGGTCCGGGCATTTAAATAGCCGTTCACAAGGCCATCCGTCCTGCGCAGATTGAGCGAAGTCACTTTGGAAAATTTAAAGGAACGGACCACGCGCGCCAGCTCTTCCAGCCAGCCGGCCACACCGTATTTGAAATCACTTTCCCGCAAAGATGTCTGCAATCCCCTGTTTCCGGAATAGTAAAGAATAAAATAGACAATGGCCACCAGTAAGAGACTGAACGCGATGAACACCGGGTGATAGAAACTCAACAGGATCAGTCCAAAGAGAATCTGGATGGTGGCTGTGGGAATGTCCAGCAACAGTTTTGAAATCCCTTTCTGGAGGGAGATGGTATCAAAAAACCGGTTGACCAGTTCAGGGAGATAATACTGATCCACGCTTTTCAGGTCCAGCCTGGGAATGCGGTGTGCATACTCAAAGGAATATCGGACAAACATCTTCTGTTGTACTTTCTCGATGATCTTCATCTGGTTCACCTGGAGAAGTCCGCCAAGAAATACACCCACCACCACCACGATGATCAGGATCACGAGTGAAGTAGAAATCGATCCCCCTAAAACAAATGAAATGATGCTCTGTATGCCAAGCGGAAGAGAAAGCTGGATCAGACCATTCAGGATGGCATAGAAATAAACGCTCCAGATTTCACGCTTATCAAGTTTAAGTATCTGAAAAATCCGCCTGACAGCATTTTCTGCGGGCAGGATTGATCCTGAATCAGCCATTGATGGTCCTTTATATTCAAAGAAAGTTATTCTTTTGTTTAACGAAACCTGCTTTTGTAGCCAACAGATTTCGACATATTACAAGCCAGCATTGAAATTGTTTGGCCAATTCGTCCATTTTAACCAAAAAAACCAAAAACCGGACTCAGCATTCACTCAGGCTGAGCGGAATGTGCATGGCAAGTCCTCCATCTGCAGTTTCCTTGTATTTATGACTCATGTCCTGTGCCGTTTCCCACATCGTTTTAATGACAGCATCCAGCGAAACCTTGGCAAAATCCGGTGTGCTTTGAAGGGCCAACTGCGAGGCGGTGATGGCCTTGATGGCCCCCATGGTATTTCGTTCAATACAGGGCACTTGTACCAGGCCTCCAATGGGATCGCAGGTAAGCCCCAGGTGATGTTCCATCGCAATCTCCGCAGCCATGAGGGCCTGTTTCTGTGTGCCACCCAGGCATTCTGTCAAAGCAGCGGCAGCCATCGCCGAGGATACGCCAATCTCAGCCTGGCAACCGCCCATCGCCGCGGAAATGGTGGCGCCCTTTTTGAAAATACTGCCAATCTCTGCTGCCGTCAGCAGAAACTGGATGATCCTGTCCGGATCTTTCCCATCGCAAAAACAAATATAATAATGTAATACAGCCGGAATCACCCCTGCGGCTCCATTGGTTGGGGCGGTGACAACGCGACCAAAAGAAGCATTTTCTTCATTCACCGCCAGTGCAAAACAACTGACCCAATCAATGATATATCGGAAATCCGCACCGCCCATGCGAATCGCAGCGATCCACGCTTCGTAATTGGTATAGGGCCTGCCTTCCGTGAGCCTGTTGTTCAGTTCAGCCGCCCTCCGTTTCACCTGGAGTCCACCCGGAAGGATACCCGAACTGTGGCAACCGCGATAGATGCAGTCGCGCATGACCTCCCAAATCTTCAACAACCCTTCCCGGGTTTCTGCTTCAGGCCGCCAACTGTGCTCGTTCTCCAGGACCACTTCGCTGATGGCCATGCCGGTTTTCATGCACCAATGCAGGAGGTCGGACGACTTATCCACCGGAAACGGCAGTTGCACCGCCTGCTTCCCGCCCAGGGACTCCCCCTCCTGCACCACGAAACCACCACCAACCGAATAATAGGTCTCGGAAAAATCATCGCCCTGTTGCATCGTGGCCAGGAAACTAAGCGCATTGGGATGGAAAGGCAGGGATTCCGTCATGAGAAACTCAATATCCTCCCTGGGATCAAATGCAACTTCGTGTACACCGCCGAGTACAATTTCTTTCATCTGGGCGATGTCCCGCATCCTTGCATCAATCTGGTCCACGGCAAAGTGGACAGGATCCTCACCGCAAAGTCCAAGCTGCACCGCAATGTCCGTGCCATGGCCCCTGCCCGTCTTGGCCAACGATCCATAAAGGAGCACCCTGACAGACCGAACGCTTTGCAGGAGACCATTCCTGGACAACTTCGCGCAAAACGACTGGGCCGCTCTCCAAGGTCCCAGCGTATGGGAGCTGGATGGGCCGATCCCAATCTTGAACATGTCAAAAACGGAAATGGGTTCGTGTGGCAAGGATCAGTTTTTTGTAAAAATAAACGGCCCGAGGCAATGATCGCATCGGGCCGACAGGAAATATATAGCCGGAATTACTTCCTTCAGGAAAAACTATTGGACGTTCAACAGGTCAATGTCGAAAATCAGAACGGAATTGGCCGGAATAGGTCCATTCTGTACCGAACCATAACCCAGGCTGGGCGGTAGGTACAGGGAAATCTTCCCGCCCGGCTTGACCAGGGGAATGCCCTTGATCCAGCCCGGGATCAGCTGCCCCAGCAAAAATGTACGGGATGCTCCAACTGGAGTCTGATCAAAAATGTTATCGTTGGTCAGCTTGCCCACATAACTGATAGTGATGTTATTGCAAGGACTGGCAACCGCCCCGGAGCCGGGCGTTGTGATGACATAGTAAAAACCACGAGGGTCCAGTGTGGCGTTGGTAATACCTTTGCTGGTCAGATAGGCCTGAACCGCCTGAACTTCAGCAGCCGGTACGGACACATTCGGATCAGTATAAGGACAGGTATCGTCGTCATCCTTGTTGCAAGACAAAACGCCAGCCAACACCACCAGGAAGAAAAAACTTAACAGGCTCGTACGCATGGATAGAAATTTATTGAGGCGCAAAGATACGAATTGATACCGAGTTCATCATCCCCTCAGCCCTGCTCTTCAGCCGCTCGTTTCGATTTATTCATTTTCGCTTTAAACTCTTGATAACGTTGTTCTTGCTGATCCCATTTAAACTTTTTTTGAAAGATTGCCATGAAAACGGCGATACCCAAAACGGCAATCACAAGCACCATCGGATTAAACTGGGCATTGCCCACGGCATCCGCCCGCTTGTACCAGAATCGCCCCAGCAGGAAGTTGACCAGGATGGGAATGGCAAAAAGCAGGCCGATGGGCAGTCCAACCCATAACTGGTAGAAGACCCGCTTTTGGCGCTCACGCTCCCGCTCCCAGTAATCGATGAATTTCTGTTCGTCTTCCGTCAGGGCCATACGCAAAGTTACGATGAGATTGTCATCGGTATTCTTTTGTGTAAAAGGATGATTCATACCTGATTACATAATAAACAGCAAAGCGGGGCGTTATGGCATGAGGATTGCTCATTGAAACGGGATTATCCTGAAAAACCAACGATTTTGAAACTATCGCGACTGCTTACAGACTATTTGATCCAGCACAAAGAACTCACCCTGGAAGGATTGGGACATTTTAGACTGGACCCATCACAGGCGGCGCTGCCAGAACCCGGACAGTCAGTCCACATTGGCCAGGTTCAATTCACCTGGGATACAAAAGCAAAGTCATCTCCCACCCTCATCGAATACATTTCGAAAGAAACCGGCAAGATGAAGCCCCTTGCCATCTCTGACCTGGAATCATTCCTGGAGATTGGCCGGCAACTGCTGAATATCTCCAAGCCCTTTGTCATGGATGGCATCGGCAGCCTGCAGTACAATGCGGAGAAAAAACTGGAATTCACCCAGGATAGTTTCTCAAAAACTACTTCAGAGTCTGGGGAGCGGAAGAAAGTGAGGAAGGCTCAGTCTACCGAAATTCATTTTGAGGATAATTACCTTCAGCCTGCCCGCAGGCCCGGTGGGGGCTTGCGCAGGATGGCGGTATTTGCGCTGATGGCTACCGGAATCCTGATCATGGCCTGGACTTCCTGGTTTTTCTTACAGAGAAACCAACAGGATCTGGATTCGATCGCCTCAGAACCCCAAAAATCCGCACCGGTCCAACAGGAACAGGCCACATCGGCCGCAGCGATCGACCAAAGCCTGTCACAAGCAACACCGGATACCACCCAAAAGCTTAGTCCTTCCATCGATAGCTCCCTGGCTATACAGACCGCTCATGTTGAACGCTCAAAAGGTTTCTCAGTGGTCCTTGAAGTGTCCAAACGCACCCGGGCCATCAGGCGCTACGCGGATCTTAGGGAATGGGGACATAAAGTACAGATGAGTACCCAGGATTCCCTTACATTTAAGCTGTCCATTCCTATCGATGCGCCGCTGTCCGACTCTATCCGTCACCGCGATTCACTGAGTCGCTTTTTTGGCAAAAAAGTCTGGATAGAAACCAACTGACATGAACAAACCCTACCGCGTGGCCTACCTGCTTTTTGCTGGGGCGGCGCTGGCTGACCTCTGGTTCGTACAACAGGGCGGCAATGAAAGGTATTTCACCAAGCCGCTGTTAATGCCCCTGCTGATGCTGGGATTTTACCTGGAAACCAGGCCCATGCGGTTTTTCTCCCGATTGATTTTGATGGCCCTGTTTTTTTCCTGGCTGGGAGACAGCTTCCTGATGCTGGAAAACAGAAACCCACTTTTCTTCACAACGGGCCTGGTCTGTTTTCTGACGGCACACCTTCTCTATATTTATTACTTCATTTCGATAAAACCGAACACGCGCTCCTTCATGCGCAAAAGACCCGTCATGCTGCTGGCAGTCCTGGCTTATGTGGTGGAACTACTCTATGTGCTCTGGCCCCACCTGGGTGGCATGAAATTCCCCGTTCTGATTTATGGCCTGGTGATTGGCACGATGCTGGCTTTCGCACTCTGGCAGTATGGAAAAATTACCGCCCGGGCTGCCTGGTTTTTTATCATCGGCGCCATCCTCTTTGTGGCTTCTGACTCCATGCTGGCCATCAATAAGTTCAAAACCCCTATCGCGCACGGCGGACTTTGGATCATGGGAACCTATATCCTTGCCCAGTTTTTTATTGCAAAGGGAAGTGTCTTGCACATCAATGGTCAGGGCGATGAAGAGGATGCCCCGGTTCCACCGGCCGTTTTGCGGAACCAGGCATAAAGCGGAATACCCAGGAGCACCAGGAGAATCCCCAGGACTGAATTCATGACGGCCGATTTCCCGTCCAGATAATTGCGGACATCATCGTATAAGGTGATACCCACGTAAAATCCATCGAAAAGGATCACCAGGATAGGCATCCATGGATAACCCCACACTTTATAGGGACGAACCCTGTCCGGATATTTTTTGCGCAGGATAAACAAGCCAACCATCAGCATCATGTTGAAGACCCAGACAATGAAAATGTACATATCCGTGAGGATGAAAAATGAGCCGCTCAGGGTCATGACGATCATCACTGCCAGGTGAATCAGGAGGGCATTGCCCGGCGTGTTAAACCTGGGATGCACCACCCCCGCCGCTTTGAAAAAACTGCCGCTCCTGGCCATCGCAAAACTCATCCTGGGTGGGGTGAGTACATTGGCTTGCGTAGTTCCCAGCACGGACATTGTAATCAGGAATGCAATGATCCCGCCTCCGATGGGACCAAATGCAATCATCGCTGCATCACTGGCAACCAGGGAAGACACCGCCATCTGATCCACTGGAAGGATATACACCATCGCCGTATTGACCACCAGGTAGACCCCCATCGCGGATAGCAGGCCCAACAGCAGGCTACGGGGAATATTGTAACCCGGA
>Ga0209594_1000184_pt1 | contig 46932 bp, 42 predicted proteins | sample AshMeaCrysSpring_FD_184126 | JGI IMG/M metagenome (GOLD analysis project Ga0209594, IMG submission 184126) | Groundwater microbial communities from Big Spring, Nevada to study Microbial Dark Matter (Phase II) - Ash Meadows Crystal Spring... | ecosystem: Environmental > Aquatic > Deep subsurface... | reverse complement strand
AAGTGGTGTTAACCCCCCCCAACCCCCCCTTGGTAAGGGGGGGGAAAATGCCTAGTTTGTAGGGCTCCCTCCCCGAACCTGCGGGGAGGGCTGGGGTGGGGTTTTTTACGGTTTCGCAAGAGGTCTAATGACTAATGACTAAGGACTAATGACTAATGACTAAGTTAATAAATACGACCGCGCCAGGAAGTAGGTTTGTGTGTAGCAGAGAGGAAAATACGCAAGACTGCTAGGGGATCAGCAAGGGGAGAAAGCCAGAAAAAGAAGGAAGCAGGAGAGTTAGAGGGATGATAAGAAGGGGCGATCGCCCAAAGTAAACCAATCCTAATAGCCACCAAAAATAAATTTAAACCAATTGCTGCCATTAAGGTTAAACAAGTATAACCTGGCAATAAACTAATTAAAATCACTGATAGGGGGATGGGTAAACCTTGAGTAGTTAAAAGCAGCCATAAATCATGGAAAAGTTGAGCTGGGTTAGAAGCATCTTTCAAATCAAGCGATCGCCCCCATTCCTGCCAAGTTTGCAATACCCCTTCATACATTCGCACTTTAAGAACTTGTGCACCATCGAGAAAACCCACTTGATAGCCACAAGCTGCTGCATAGCGAGCAAGAGTAACATCATCACAAAAAGATTGGGCTGCACTTTCATATCCCCCCAACCGCTCTAATACTTGACGACGAGTTAAGAAACACTGTCCATTAGCCATTACTCTCTCTGGGGTTTGATTTTTGACTCCTGCGGAGTCAAAGCGATAGAGTAAAGTCATCAACAGTGCAGGTTGTAACCACCATTCTCCTGGATATTTAAGAATAAACTGGGGAGATAGAGAAACCAGGTCATAACCTTCTTCTGTAGCTGCTTGAACAATACTAGCAACTAAACCAGGTTGAGGGAGGGTATCCGCATCTATACCTAATATCCATTCACTTTTTTGTGAACTATTCAGGAAACCATTATGTAATGCCCAGGGACGACCTACCCAACCTGGGGGTAAGGGATCATCAGTTATGAGGCGAAAACGAGGGTCAAATATTGCTGCAGCTTTTACCTTTTCTTGTGTTCCATCTTGGGAGTTACTATCAACAATAATTATTTCCCTCACTTCATAACTTTGTCTAGTTAAACCCTCAAGGGCTGGAGTTATTCTTTCTGCTTCATTGAGGGTGGGAACCACTACACTTACTGCCCCAAAAAGGTCGGGAGTAGGATGAAGCGGTTGTAGGGGCGGACGACGCCTGGGCCCTTTTAACAAACGAGAGAGGAGAATAAGTGTTGATGTTCCCTGAAAAATTAATAATCCCAGGGAAATAGCGCCCACAGTTTCCTCGGTGAGTAATTGGGCTAACCAGTTCATCTTTCAACACCAAGGGGTACTTTGACAACTTCTGAAGTAAAGGTATTTTCTGGATATTCTTTCCCAGTTGTTTGTGTTGCTGCTAACCAATAGAGTGTAATTACTGGAATTACTCCTAAGACAATTCCTAAGAGTACGGGAATATAAATACCTCCTCCTATACTCATAATGGTGGCAAAGGCAAAGTTACTGAGATAAATTGCTAGGGGGAGTTGGAGGGAGTTGTTGATTTTCACTGGTTTTACTTGCCACAAAATAGTGGCTACTGTCATAAATACTGCACCTGTTCCCATCCAACCTGCAAAATTTTGATAAGGCATACCAAAGAAAGCTCCTGGTTGTTTCCAAAGCCAAAATGGCATTGTTGTTTGACTCATAGCTGGGTCAAGCACAAAGTCCCAGGAGGTTAATAACATTGCACCAATGGCGATCGCTCCTAGATTCTGTAGCCAATTTGGTATGTTTTGGGTTGCTAAACCTGCTCGTGCGATTAAGTATGATACAAAACCTAAATAAAACCAGGATAGAGGGATAGTAAAAGGCACTAGCCCTGCAATTTTATAGCCTAACCCGTTTAAATAACCATAATGACCAAAAGGAAATCCTGTACTTGTCCCTAATAATTCACTACTTAATGAGAGGAATATTGCTGGGAGCATAAAGGTTAACCAATGCCATAGTCCTACAGTTCGATAAGCATAGATGGCTACTGCTGCTGTTCCCAAGGTCATATATACTACTCCGCCCCCTGCCATTGACCAGCGAAATGCTGTTTTACCTATTTCTGGCAAACTGGCTATAAATTCCGCATTTGGCAATACCAGTAATAATCCTGCTAAACCAAAGGCCATTGATAGTATATGACCTATCAATAAAATTCGCTCTGCGCTTTCAAGTCTTTTCATCTTTAATCCCCTGAGCTTTATATATGTTGTTGCAGCATCTTCTTGAGGATACCTGCATTTTTATTATTTTACAAATCTTTATTAAGATTTATGTACTTTTGGCGCAAAATTCCTTGAAACCGTGATTATGCCTAATTTTCCCTTGATTAAGAATTGTGATCTCAGAAAAAATCAACAAAACTAACTATTATACTAAAAATAGAGCTAAAAAACAAGCTAATAAAAATTTAAAACCTTAAGTAGGTAAGCAAAGTTAATGGCATATTAGATTGATTGTGAAAAAAAAACTGCAGACTGGGGGCTTAAGCCCCTTGCACCTTAGAAATTCATACATCAATACTTATCGATCTTGAATTAAGAAAAAAAAAAGGGGGTAAATCCCATGAGTACCATAGTTGTCAATAAAAATGCAATAACCGTCAAACATTCAGTAATAGAAGGGAAGTTTCAAGCCCACACGACAAAAAAAAGTCCTTTAGTAGCTCAGTGGAGCATGGATGAAAATGGAAGACTAATTTGCCGCTGGATTAGTGAATCTAGTTAAAATAAAAATATTAGGCATTTGCGGAAAAAATCCCGTCGATAGTCTGTCTATTAATGTATATACATAGTCCCATGACTACTAAAATTGTTACTCAAAATTCAAAAGTTGTTATTCGCTCAGTCCAATATCGCGACTTAGAAACAATAGAAAAACTAATTTCTTCTGTTTCTGAGTTGGAAGAGGATATAACCTCAGTTGCTATTACACAGCAATTAAAACAATTTAAACGCTGGTACGGATTGCTTAAGTTTTTACAATTGTTCCCTAACCCTTTACAACATTATTTTTGTGTTTATGTGGCTGAACAATTGCAAAATTTACGAGGATTAATTCAGGTTTCTCCTATTAACATTAGCCGCAGTACTTGGCGGGTAGATCGAGTTTTGGTAAATCCTAAAACTCGTTCTCAGGAATTGTTAATTGGAAGAGCAGGAATAGGTTCTCAGTTATTACGTCATTGTTTTGAAAATATCTGGGAAGCTCGTACTTGGATTGTAGAAGTAAATGTAAATTATAAAAGTGATCTGGGACTATATCGGCAAAATGGTTTCCAACCTCTGGCAGAAATGACTTATTGGTCGGTTGAACCAGATATAATTCAAAAATTAGCAGATCGCGATCCAGACCTACCAAATCTTCTTCCTGTAAGTAATGCTGATGCACAGCTTTTATATCAGTTGGATACTGTATCTATGCCTCCCCAACTACGTCAAGTTTTTGACCGTCATATTCAAGATTTTAAAACTAATATCTTGACCTCTTTATTAACTCAAATAAGTCAATTGTTGGGGAAAACTGAGGTGGTAAGTGGTTATGTTTTTGAACCTCAAAGAAAAGCGGCGATCGGTTATTTTAAATTAGAACTTATCTTAGATAGTTCTTGTGCTCATCAAGCTACTTTAACCGTCCATCCTGCTTATACTTGGTTATATCCTAAGCTTCTGGCTAAAATGGCTCAGATTGTTAGTATTTTACCACCTCGGTCTTTACATTTAGCTTCCGCTGACTATCAACCAGAGCGGGAAGAATATCTCGAAAAAATTGGTGCTTCTCCTATTGAACATACTTTGCTTATGTCTCGCTCTGTGTGGCATAAACTACGGGAGTCAAAAGCATTAGAAGGTTTACAATTATCTGATGTTCTTCAAGGATTGCACCCCGCTCCCCGTACTCCTATCCCTACTCCTTGGATTGAGAAAAATTATCAGCTTCACCATGAAACAACCCCAGCAAAAGATACTTCTAATTCTTTTCTATTGTCTCAAGATGAAGAAAAAAAAACTGATATAAATGAACAAAAATAAAAGAAGATGAAGAGAATTTCTGCTCTGGGTTTGGATGTGGGTAAAAGACGTGTTGGTGTGGCTGGATGTGATGGTACTGGTTTAATTGCTACTGGGTTGACTACCATTGTTCGCACTTCTTTTGAACAAGATGTACAACAGTTGAAAGCAATTGCTGATGAACGAGAAGCTCAAGTACTGGTTGTCGGTCTTCCTTATTCTTTAGATGGTAGCATAGGTCAAACTGCGCAGTATGTGCAACAGTTCGCTGAAAGGTTAGCAGACGCTCTCGAGTTACCCCTAGAGTATGTGGATGAACGTCTTACCACTGTGGAAGCTGAAGAGCAATTAAAGGCTCAAAAACGCTTTAATACTCGCAATAAGGGATTAATTGACCGTCAAGCAGCTACGATAATATTACAAGAGTGGTTAGATCAGCGTCGCTCTATCCAGTCATTGGTTTAATTGGTGATTTTTGACACAATAACTCTGCTTCTGGTTGAAAATTAGCTTACAACCATGTTTTTAGGTCAGTTATAAATCACCCAATTAGGTGAAGCAAAAGTTTATAGACAAGTTTTATATTAAAATTATATCATTACAATAAAGTTGTGAAAGAGATGATTGACTCTCAGACAATGGGCTAAAGCCCATTGTTAGTAACAATGGGCTTTAGCCCATTGTCTATCACAACTTTATAAAAATGGTATTAGATACCCCTCGGAGCTAAAAATGAAACAATTAGAAAAAATATTTCAATCCTTGATTGGAGTTTTTCTAGAAACCACTTCTCCAATTTACAAGGAGGAAAAAGAAAATCAAACTTATTTTAGTCATAAACAATCTGATTTATGGCAATCAGTGGCGCGAATTAATCCATTATCTATTTTACATATTATATTAATTAATCAGACTGGAGAAAGTTTAGAATATGGCTTTATTAATGAGGATAATTCTTCAGAGCAATTATTGCCTGGAGAAATGGTAATTATTCATCAAATTCCAGAAGAAACTTATTTTTTTACTGAACCTGAAAACTTGATGACCTCCTTTAAATATGATTTGTTGGTAACTGATAATTTGGTGACAGTTAAGGTTAAATTAAGTACTAAAGGTCAAACAAGCAATACTGTGTTAAATTTTGCTGCTGATGGAGCTATTTATCTTTACTAATCTGGTTGACAATAATGGAATGAAGTAATAGAATTAAAAAATCTTCTCCTTAAAGGAGATATTAAAGGTTCTTTAGTAATTGTAGAAGAGCTAGAAGAAATGGGGAGAAAAGCAATAATTAAAACTATTCGTAGTTATGCGATCATTCTCCTACTTCATTTAATTAAACAGCAAGCGGAAAAAAAACTACTCGCTCTTGGGATGTTTCTATTCGTAATTCTGTCAGAGAAATTCAACGGGAAAATAAACGTTGTCAAGCAGGTGGATATTACTTAAGTTCAGAAGAGTTACGGGAAATCCTAAATGAAGCTTATCTCAATGCTCTTGATGCAGCTTCTCTTCAAGTAGCAGAAGGCATTTATGAACCAGAAGAGTTAGCAGCAATGGTTCAAGAAGAAGTAATTATTAATCGCGCTTTGAGTTTAATTGAAGTTGCTAATTAATGTTCAAAAATATTTTGATATAATTCTAAGTCTAAAGACACAAATACAGGGATACATTCAAAACATTTTTGAGCTAATTCCCAGCGTTCTTCTCTTTTGAGCATAGTGATTAATTTATCTTTTAAACCGATTAAATAACGTACATCATTGGCTGCATAATTAAGTTGTTCATCGGAAAGATTACCCGCATTTCCCCAGTCTGAACTTTGAGAGGTTTTATCTAATTCTACTTTTTCTAGCTCTTGTACTAAACTCTTTAAACCATGACTTGATGTATAAGTTCTCGCAAGTTTACTGGCTATTTTTGTGCAGAATATGGGGTTAGTTTCAATCCCAAAAGTATGACGCAGTTGAGCAACATCAAAGCGGGCAAAATGAAAGACTTTGATAATGTTTTTAGCTTCCATTAATTGTTTTAAATTTGGGGCTGTTTTTTGTCCTTTAGTAACGCGAATAGCGGTGACAAAACCAGTGGGGTCACATAATTGGATTAAACAAAGGCGATCGCGTTGAGGTATTAATCCCATTGTTTCTGTATCTACGGCGAGATCTCTTACTGAGAGATATCTAGTTAAAATTTCTTCTGAGATATCTTGTTCACATACTTGAAAATTATCTAAACTCATTTAATTTTTTTCTCCTAAATCTTATTGAGAGTCAAACACAATTGATCAATCCGCAATTTTTAGGACAAAATCAATTGCGGACTTCAAATTTATTTATTAGATTTTTTTCTGATAGCAATTTGCATTAGTAATCGTAATGCTTCATTCACTGATTCGCTAGTTGGAAAAGCTTCAGCTACTTCAGGTTCTAGCAATACAACATTAGTTCCAAGCCGATAGCGGTCAACATATTTACCGCGAATACCTTCTCCCATTTGAGTCAAATCATATTCAGAACGTAATTCATCTTCCAATTCGTGATTATTTTCCTTCTGCATAAAACCTCCGTTCGTTTCTGGTTGCTTCTCGTACACTAATAATACGAATTTTTTCTCTACGCTCAGTGTGAGCAACAATTAATAAACGATTGTTAATAGACAAACCAATAATAATGTAACGTTCTTCGCCAACAGAATGATCAGGATCTCGAAAAGTTAGAGACAAAGGATCGTTAAAAACTGTTGTTGCCTCATTAAAAGTTACACCATGTTTTTTATAGTTTTTTTCTGCTTTCTCTGGACTCCATTCAAATTGCATTTAAAGTAAGGTTTTAATGTTTCCAATTGGCATTATTTGCATTCGTAACCCAATCCATAAATATAAATAATAAATGCTGTGTCTGAACAGTTAATAATAAGTCGGGTACTTCCTTATAGGTTACGAATTATTTTTGTAAGCTATTTTAAGCATATTAAATTGTGCGTTACTTTTTGGCAACGCACCTTAAGAAAAACAGTTTAAGAATTTAAAAATTTAGCCACAGTTTGCACGTCTTTATCGCCTCTTCCTGAGCAGTTAATAACAATTCTAGGACTAAGTTGTAATTGAGGACAAAGGGTTTCTAAATAGGCGAAAGCGTGGGCGGTTTCCAAGGCAGGGATGATACCTTCTAAGCGAGATACTCGCATAAAAGCAGCTACTGCTTCTTTATCTGTGACACTATAATATTCTGCGCGGTTGGTATCTTTTAAATAACTATGTTCTGGTCCTACCCCAGGATAATCTAAACCTGCACTGATAGAATGGGGTTCTATTACTTGACCGTCATTATCTTGGAGGAGATAACTCATTGCGCCGTGCAGTACTCCTGGAGTTCCTGCGGTGAGTGTAGCTGCGTGTTTGCCAGTTGGTACCCCATCTCCTGCAGCTTCTACCCCTATTATTCTTACTGATGGTTCTTGAATAAACTCGTAAAATAGTCCCATTGCATTGGAACCACCTCCCACACAGGCTAGCAAAATATCTGGTAAACCGCCCCATTTTTCCATACACTGAGCGCGAGTTTCTTTACCTATGACTCCATGAAAGTCTCTTACCATCATTGGGTAGGGATGGGGTCCCGCAACCGAACCGAGGATGTAATGGGTGGTTTCTACATTAGTTACCCAGTCACGGATAGCTTCTGATGTTGCATCTTTGAGAGTTCCTGTCCCTGCAGCCACTGGCTGAACTTTTGCGCCTAAAAGTTCCATACGGAAGACATTTAATTTTTGACGTTCCATATCGTGAACGCCCATATAAATGATACATTCCAAGCCAAAACGGGCGCACACTGTAGCTGTTGCGACTCCATGTTGACCCGCTCCTGTTTCAGCGATAATTCTTTTTTTGCCCATGCGCAGGGCTAATAATACTTGACCCAGTGCGTTGTTAATTTTGTGGGCCCCTGTATGGTTTAAATCTTCCCGTTTGAGGTATATTTTTGGGCCAGTACCATCTGGTTTAGTATAGCGATCGCTTAATCTTTCCGCAAAATATAGAGGGTTTGGTCGCCCTACATAGTCGCGGAGGAGTCCATCTAATTCTTGCTGAAATGCTGGGTCTGCTTTATATTTAGCGTAAGCTGTTTCTAATTCGCTTAGAGCTGGCATTAGGGTTTCTGGGACATATTTGCCGCCATATTTACCAAAGCGCCCTAAAGCGTCGGGTATTTGCGTTACTGGTGTTGATGTAATTGTCACGATTGCGAGAAAATGTTACTGATAAACCTTATTATAGTTATTCTTGCGTATGTCTAAAAAACAAGACAAAGTGGTATGGCAGGAGTTTGGTACCCCAGACAACTCTGCAGCCCTGGAAAGAGGTACCCCAGACTTACCCCCAAATCAACAAAATCTAAGGGTTGAAGCTTCTAAAAAAGGTCGTAAAGGTAAAACTGTTACGGTTATTTCTGGTTTTCAGAGTAGCTCGGAAACTTTAGCTAAGTTACTCAAACAGTTAAAAACTCAATGCGGTAGTGGTGGGGCGCTGAAAGATAATACCCTTGAAATTCAAGGCGACCATCGCGAGAAAATTCTCCAAATTCTTACCCAGTCTGGTTATAAAGCTAAAATTAGCGGTGGTTGAGAGGATAGCAATCGGTAAGTAGGTGGACAAAATTATTTACAGAATTTCTGTAGGGGCGGGTTTAGGGATAACCTATGTTGCACAACGCTTCGTCCTCGGTAGGCGCACCGCAAAAATTGATTGTTCAAAACCCGCCCTCACATAAGTAATTAATTTTGTCTAATTACTTATAGCAATAGGTTGAAACTGGGGTGTTGATTTTGGCTCAAATTTAACAACGTAATTTCATACACTTTTTATTTGAAGTAGGGTGGGCATTGCCCACCCTACTTCAAATAAAAAGTGTCTGATTTGAAAATTTGTAACTTGATAAATAATCAACATCCCAGGTTGAAACCTATTACTATATAAACCAAGTCTGCCAAGAGGAGAATTTTTGAGAGGTTTTCTTTGGTTTGTATCTGAGAAATTTTATTAGCTTCCTGGGGGTAAATATTTTGATAAGTTGCAGTGTTTGTTAAGAGCAAACTTAGGGTTATTGTGGTTAAAATTGGGGAATTTTTTTGGGTTCATATAATGTCAGTAAAAGTAACTGTTACTTTGTTAATTTCTGGTACTGATGGTAGAGGTTCGGTTTTAATTTCTGTCACTTTTCCTGTATAGTAATAAGGACGAATACCATCATTTTCTTGTCCTTGTTTTCGAGCAAAATAAAGTGTAACTGGTTGGTTTTGTGTCGCTTGAGCAGTTATATAACCTACAACGACGTGTTCGTGGCTGTGAAAACCATTTTTCCATTGATATTGTTTAGGTAGTTTTGGTGTTAATTCTGGCCAGGTTAGCTTATTCCAAACTTCATGATTTTGGTGATCTACCATATTTTCTAACCACCAATTAACAGTTGATTTTAAGTACTTGTCTATATAACTGGAATCTTCTAAACTTAATGTTGCTGCCATTTGGTCTAATTCTGTATAAACCCACCAGATCTTATCTAAATCATTAATAACCTCGCCATTTTCATCGAGAATAAATCGTAAACCCCACGTTCCCGAATCAGAATCATAAGCACTTTCTAGTAGTCGTGAAGCATTAGTTTGCGCAAAAGAAATCAATCTTTCATTATTTACCATTTTACCAGTTAAATAGATCATAAAAAAAGCTTTGATTGACTTGCCATAATCATTGTTATTGCTCACAAAACCAGGATCATTAAGGTTAATTATTTCTCTCTGAGTATTATTGTCAATCCGAAACCTAAAAATATTGTATTCTGGACTGTAAAATTGGTTCATCATTATTCTTGATAAGTGTACTAAATCTTCTTTCCATTGCGACTGTAATGGTTCTGGTAATAGTGGGGTTAAAAGCATCATATAAGTATTCATTTGATCCAGTTGCATAGGTAATCCTTTCCACTGTCCTTCTGAGTCTTCACTAGCAACTTGAATCGGTTGTCTCATCATTATGTCTTGGTTTGAATTATAATAATTTTCAAAAATAAAATCTTTGATTTCAATAATGTCTGACAAGACTGATTGATCTAGGGTTAAATAATAGTAAAAAGCCATTCCCAGTAAAGTATAAGCTAGATCCTGACTTGTGCGCTGTAAAACATTAGGTCCTGGGCGAAGTTCTTCCCCTTCAAAGTAAGTAAATGCTCCTCCATTTTCTCGATCTAGCCCATATTCACGAATCCAATCTACTCCTACTTTAGCTAGTTTTAGAAATTCTGGATTTCCTGTTAGGTGATAAGCTACGCCATAAGCATAAACTTGGCGAGACTGGGGGACAATATATTTTTTATTTAGATTGTTAGTAATCCAGGTATCATCTGGCCCTAATTTGCTGAAAGTTGGGCAAATTTCCGCAAGATTTACTAGCTCACCATTGTCACAACGAAAAGTTGGAAAATTCCCCACAGGTTCACCTTTTGCTGTTTCCATTAACCACCAGGGAATTAAGTCTTTTTCTAAGTGTTGTAACCACCTTTCTCCTGTCACCATTTCTCTTGGTTTTTCTGCAACTACTGGTTTACTAATTGTTGGCCATAACCCAATTATTATGGTTATTATTACAATAATAATAAAAAGCAATATAAAAGTTTTATAATTCATACTTTTAAAAATTTATGTAACTTAAAACAGGTTAACATTGAAATTCTGGAACCCATGCTCCCTCTGTCATTTTAGTCCGCGTAGGCGGACTTACTCTAGTCTATATAGGCGCGATTTTAATCGCTCGCTATTACGCAATAATATCATCAGCTTTTGCTAATTTTTCTTCTGTTAGTGTTCGCTTTTTTCTTGTTGCAATAACTCAACAAATTTTAAAACTTTTTGCTGTTTTTGAGATCATAACTCTCTGAATTTTTCTAACACCATTTTTCTCAACTTATGATATAAATTAATTCCTGGGAGACAAGGGGCTTAAGCGCCTTGTCTATCACAAATGGGAGACAAAAAGCTTAAGCGCCTTGTCTATCACAAATGGGAGACAAGGGGCTTAAGCCCCTTGCCCATCACAAGGTTTTCAAAAATCTAGTATAAAACATTTTTCATTTCTCATGATAAATTGCTTTTTACTCACGAAACAGTTAATTAAAACAAGGTTCATTTGTAAATCCTGTATTTCCTTCTACTTGAATATGGCAAGAATATTTGATTTTTCCTTGTCCACCACCTACATTATTTTTAATTGTATTCCCATTTCCTCCTAAACTTGCTCTTGCTATTATATCTGTTTCTACTTGATTATTTTCTATTTTTACATTATCCATTTTATGGGGAGCTTTATTGCGATCGGCGGATACAAAAATCTTATCTACAACATTTTCTGTTATTTCCACATTCTTCATATCCTGAACTTTATATAACCCTAAATAAGCATTACCTTGATTTTTAATTATCTTTGCTCCATTTACTATTGTTCCCCCACAACACTCCTGAATTAAAATTCCCTCTCCATCTACACTTAAATAAATAGTATCTGCTATTTTATGCCGAAAAACTTGATAATTATTCCCTTCTATTATTACATTCCATCCTGACCAGTCAATGGCTCTATTTTCTAATGTAGTTGCTCCATGTATTTGTTGAGTTCCAGTTGGATCTGTCCACCATTGTTTTCCATTTTCATCTTTGACTATATTATCTTTAATTATTAAACCATCTCCTGACCCAATAATTGCTACTCTCATGGTATGATAAACCCAGTTATCCCTAATCACAATTCCTTTACGAAATAGTCCTGGTTCTGTTTCTGGAATTGCTCCTATTTGAAACCCATCAGGTTTAGAACGATTTACCACAATTCCATAGTGATTTCCATAGTGAAATGGTACTTTCCATCCTTCAGTATAAGTAATAATTTGCTCCCCTTTTTTACGACTTTTTACTTGATACCCTGGTTGTTCATAATTATCTGTTATGTTATCATTAACTCGGTTGTTTGCTACTAAGACATTTTCTTGTCCGTTTACTTCAATATTAGCAGCAAATCGGTAACTATAACGTACCCATTTTGGTTGAAAATCTGCTGGTATTTTTGGGTCTGGAAGAGCGACGTTATTACTGCGATCGCCAAAAATCACAATATTTTTACTTGTCTCTTGATTTAAATTACCTAACAAGGAAATCGCCCCGCGATTAATATCAAGATTCACCACGCCAATATTACTATCTTGGTCAGGATTAGTGGTAGAAATATTTTTAAATGCGGTATCATTTGGTGTACCATTTCCTGATAATATTGGCTCATATTTAGGAAAAACCAACTGAGAAAGAAGAGTATAATTATCAGATTTAGCATCAGTTACTTGTGGATTTTCCCCACGAATAACCACACCATTTTTTAGTTTAATTCCCTCTTTAAAATTGTAAATCCCCCCAGGAAAATAAACAACTCCACCACCATTTTTAGCCGCAGTATCTCTAGCTGCGATAAACTGGTCATCTACCGCAGAACCTGGAAAATCTTTGATATTATATACACAATTCCATTTAATTTCCTGAGTCCAAGAATAAACAGAATCACCATATTTTGTGGTAATGGGGTTATCTGTTGGCCCACCGCTAGTACTTCCGCAACCATTACTACTCATTAAAGGAATGGGGTTAGAAAATAGCAATCCTGCAATAATAGCTAATAAACCAGTAAGGAGGAAAATTAACCAAAATTTTCTGTTTTTTTGACTCAAAAATATGTTATTCATTTGTTTGTTCTCTCACTAAGGTTTGGAAGATGAAATATACCCACCCAGACTAGGGATGAGGGGAGAGGGGAGAGGGTTGCTCAAGTTATATAATGCCAAAATAGGCTGAATGAGACGATTGAGCTTTCTGAATTGTAACTTTAATGGAGTAAGAGTAATGGCAAAAATCAAAGTTTTGATTGTGGATGATTCCACTTATATTCAAAAAGTGTTTCAAGAGTTATTATCCCGCAATCCATCTATAGAGGTAGTGGGAACTGCCTCTGATGGGGCTGAAGCGCTTGATAAAATTGAACAGTTAAAACCAGATGTGGTGACTGTTGACTTAATGATGCCTAAAATGAATGGGGTAGAATGCTTGCAACAACAAATGAAACGTCGCCCTCTACCTATGATTGTGGTTACCAGTTTGACTGAGGATGCGGATCTGTTGGCTTCAGCTATGTCCGCTGGTGCTTTTGATTTTGTCCGCAAACCTAGCTCTCAATCATCTGAAGAGATACTTGAAATAGGGGATAACTTGATCAAGAAAATTCAAGAAGCAGCCAATATGCCCATGGGCTAGTAACTGTAGCTTAAATATGGAGATTTTGCGAGGATTTAGAAAACAAAACCTCACAAAATCTATGGATATAGCAATCAGTATTGGAGAAGCAGCAGCGTTAAAAGGTGTAACAGTAGAAACTATTAGAAGATGGGAAAAAGCACGGAGACATTAAATGTGGGTTATAGTAGAGGAAAGAAAATAATGAAGCTCCAACTTGAAACCTACTAAAAACACTTTAAGTTATGTCAAGGCACTGCCAACACCTACTGAAGAAATGAATCTGTTGGGATATACTGACATGTCCATGTTTTTAACTGCTTATTCTTCAATTTATTTTCATGCAGTCTGTGAAACAGTTAATCATTTAATTAAAAGTTACGGAGTATATTCCCAAAAAGATGGAAAATGGATAAATAAATATTCCTTTGAAAAATCAAAATGGAATACTTATTTACAGAACAAGTATAATATTGCCAAACGGCATGCCGCAGGTATTATTGCTGATGCTCAAGGGAAAGTAAGTTCAGCAACAGAATGTAAGAAAGAACATATTAAAACTTTAAAACAGAAGCTGAAATCTGCTGAAAACTGGCTTAAAAGAAAAACGAAAATTATCAAGCAAACTAATAAATTTTATAACAAAACTAAGAAACTAAAGGGAAAAAATCGCCCAATCTGGCAGAATGCTAAACAGAGTTGCAGAATGCCACTATCTTCATCTATTAAATATCGCAAAACTAACTTAAATAATTTACGTTTTCAAGTACATAACAAAAAGCGTTATGTCAACCATTTAAAAGTAAAAATTCAACAATTGAAAACCACCCCAGTCGAGGTAAAAGTTCCACCAGGTCAAGTCTTTGTGGTAGGGTCAAAAGATGAAAAGCATGGTAATTCTGTTTGTCAGTGGGATGGAGAATATTTAACCTTTAGAGTTCCATATTGTTTAGAGTCTCGGTTTGGTAAATATATTACTACTAAACTGGGAGATTTTAAGCGCAATATTAATAGAATACCTGATGATGGAGCTCGTACATGGCATTTTTACCAAAAATCAGGTAAATGGAATGCATGTTTACAATTTACTCCAAGAGAAATAGAACCAGTAAGTCTATTTAAGAGTTATGGTGTTATTAGTTTAGATTTAAACTCAGGTTCTGTAGATTGGTGTGAGTTAGACCATGATGGTAATTTAGTTAAACATGGACAAATTAAATTAGTTCAAGGGTTACCAAATGGAAGAAATAAAGCTCAATTAACATCTGTTGCTTTAACAGTAGTAAAATTGGCTATTGAAAGTAAAAAACCAATAGTATTTGAAAAACTCAATTTCTCCAAAAAGAAAGCTTTAATGCGTGAAGAAGGCACAAAATATAATAGAATGCTTTCAGCTTGGAGTTATTCTCAGTTTTTTAAGTTTTTAAAAGCTATCTCAACTAATAGAGGTATTGAATGTATTTCTGTTACTCCTCAATACACTTCTTTGATTGGTTTAGTTAAATATATGAAGATGTATGGATTAAATAGCGGTGTAGCAGCAGCCATCGCTATTGGAAGGAGGGGAATGCGCAAAAGTGAACGACTACCCCGCGCCATCAAGACCACTCTATCCGTGAAGGATAGAGTGCATCTATGGAACGGTTATTACAAATTGAATAAGCTACTAAAAGCTAATTATGGTTACTATCTTAGGCATCACTTTTATAGTAATTGTAGTTATCCTAACTGGACTTGTAAGGTCAAGCCTATTATTGAGTCTGTGGCAGTGTCGCAGAGTACCGAGTAATAGGCAAGCTATTATAGCACTTTACAAGGCAAAAGTTATACCGCTTACTTTTTTCTACAGTAAAATTAGCAATTTCCTAGATTTATAGGTTTGTCTAGATTTTTATAAGCAGATAAAATCGCTATAATTTAACTCATTGCAGTAATAAGTCTAAAAAAAGAAAAATATATTGCCTGACAAGCTCTAAATTTTTGTTCTGAGTAAGACAACCACCATTCCCCAAGCTTCGACTGGGTAATGGTTGTTCACCAACATTGCTCCAACTACTTTAAAAATTAGGAGAACTTCAGTTGCCAAAATATTTTTCACCTCAAGCTCAAGTAATATTATGTCAAACTGCTCTGCGGTGTTTCCGTAAAAACCCGCAGCATCGGAGCAGTTACAAATGGGCATAGAACTTGTGGTAATTGGTATTTCGACAGGTGGCTCTAAAGCTTTAAAATTCTTAATTCCCCAGTTAGCGGCTAATTTTCCAGTTCCCATAGTTATCGTTCAACATCTACCTGTGGGTGAGACAGAATGGTTAGCACTACGGTTAGATTTACTGTCTCAACTTCAGGTGGTGGAAGCTAAACAAGGTGATATCCTCCAAGAAGGGGTGGTTTTTATCGCCCCAGGAGGGAAGCATTTAACTTTTGTGCGTCAAGAAGATGGGCGGGTAAAAATTGAGCTAGACACCCAACCAGATGATTTATGGTATTGTCCTTCAGTAGATGTGATGTTTACTTCTGCAGCTAAGATATTTGGCGATCGCCTTCTAGGAATAGTAATGACTGGGATGGGGAATGAGGGGACAATAGGCGCCGCTAAAATTAAAGCCCTTGGTGGTAGAATCTTTAGCGAACATGAATCAAGCTGTGTTGTATATTCTATGCCAAAAGAAGTAGCAGATGCAGGTTTAAGCGATCGCATTGTGCCCCTTGAAAATCTAGCATCTGCAATTTTAGCAGAGTTTAAATCAGTGAGCAGCTAACAGTAACCAGTAAACAATTAAAAATCTAAAATCTGAAAATTAAAGACTTTTAACCACTAATTAATTGTTTCCGCACTTCCGAGAGGAGAAAAACGAATTTCTATGCGTCTTCTTGATGAGTCTGGTTCCCTATTTGGTTGAGCAAAACCTCCTTCTGGTAAAAGTAATTGTGCGGCGGAATAAGCGCGAAATTCTAACCCTTGCAAACGACCTTCTTTTTGCAGTTTTTGCAACTCTTTTACCACTTCTAAAGCTCGCATTAAACCTAAATCAGCATTAGATCCTGGTTCAAGTTCACTCACTGGTTTATCGCCACTAGCTACGGCTTCTAAGTTACTATCTAAGTTACTATCGCGATTAATTTCTTGACCGTCAGTATGACCAATTATCTCGACAACATAGAAATTTCTTTCTTTTGCAAGTTGTTCTATTTTATCCACTAATTCTAATTCGATATAATCCCGTAGTTGCTGTGGTAATTCTGCACTTCCTGACCCAAATTGATAGTCTCCAGAATCTTGAATTACAACAACTGGAGGGGCTAATTTTAAACGTTGTACCTCACTTCCTAATTTAGTTAATTCATTGTTATTTTCCTGCAATTGCTCTTGTAATCTTACTGCAAGTCCTTCTAATTGTTCTACTTGATTTGTTCTTTGTTGCAGTTCATTTTCTAATGCTTTTACTTGGTCTTCTGTTTCACTCAGATTTAATTTAGTTGTATCCGCCTCATATTTTAAAAACAATGATTTAAATAAAGCAATTACTAAAAATAAACTCATAATCATAAAAGCATTGGACATCAAATCTGTAAAAGATGGCCATACATTTAATTCTTCTTCTACTGAATATCCTCGGTTTCTTTTTCTCATATTCCTTTCTTTTAGTTATGTTTTTTTTACAGGAATATTGCCTGTATTACGTTTAATAAATCATTGACAAATGCTAGATTTTTTTCAATCTATCAATTAACCTATCTAACTCATATTTTATTTCATTTAAGCCTGCTTCTTCTATGACAATTCTTTTTTCTGTTAGGGAAACTAGGGTTGCATATTTTTGATTAATACTACTTATTTCTTCGCCCATATTCAGCAAACTTTGTACTGAGGTTTGCATTCCTTGTAAAGTATATTCAATAGATTGAGTTGATTTTTTCAACACTAATGATGACTGAGAAAATTGATTTTGAGCGATAGATAAATCTGCTGTTGCTGATGATAGTTTTTCAGGAAATCTACTCTTATCTAAGATATTAGCTGCAGTACTAAAACTTTTAGCGCTATTTTCGATAGTATGGGAAGATTCTATCAAACCTTTGAATACTTCATTAGCCACATCGCTAAGTTGTTTATTTTGTTCAACTATTTTTTCTACTGGCACAACAATAGAGTTTTTTAATGTTTCTTGGACTGTTTCCCCAAAAGTATATAAAAAAGCACTTAACTCTCCCACTAAACGATCAACTGCTTCATCCATTGGATGACGAATAGGCAAATTTTGTAAATAAATATTATCGAGATAATCTTCTAAAGAATTAATCAGACTTGACTTAGCAATACTGGTATTCCAGGTTAAATTTACCACTATCAAAAATGCACTGCAAGCTACTGCAATTAAGCTAGTAATAAAAGCTATTCCCATCCCCTGAAGCGGTTTATTTAATTCCTCTACTAAACTTCTCATATCAGTTAGATCCACTTGAGTAATGGTTTGAGTTAAATTAGCCAGGTTAATAGTAATCCCTAAAAATGTGCCTAACAGTCCAAAAGATAACAGTAAATTGGGTAAAGTTCGCGAAAAGAAATCTATGGTTTCACAACGCAAAGGAATGCCAAAAAAACCAAACTTTTCTTGACTATAAACCGCCTCAATTAAAGCACCTGTATTTACTTGATCTAGGTTAGTTGTTGCTTGTTGAAATCTTTGCTCCAAGTTGTCGATTATTTTCGGTTGTTGTCCTTGTTTTTGTCCTGCAATTAATCTCCTAACTTTATTCCCTAAATATCGCAAATGTCGATAAAGAAAGTACCTCAGTCCCACTGTTATTAATGTGGGCAAAATTACCAACACAATGGACATGAAGATAATATAACCTGGTACTAATTCAAATCCTACTTCGATTTGTTGCAATAATTGAAACATATTAAAATTTGCTCAACTAAATTATTTTTATTTTAATCTTACTAGAATTTTATTGTTCGTTTTCTTCATAAGCGGTGACAATTTTCTGCACCAGAGGATGACGAACTACATCCGCTTGGGTTAGTTGACAAAAACCAATTCCTTCTACAGCATGAAGAATTTTCCAAGCTACTGTTAACCCTGACTGTTGATGCGGTGGTAAATCTGTTTGTGTAACGTCCCCAGTTACTACCATTTTTGAACCAAAACCTAAACGAGTGAGTACCATTTTTAATTGGGCAGGAGTGGTGTTTTGTGCTTCATCTACAATAACAAAGGCATTGCTCAGGGTACGTCCCCGCATATAAGCTAGGGGTGCTACTTCAATTTTGCCTCTTTCCATCAAATCGGGGATTTTTTCTGGTTCAATAAACTCATATAAAGCATCGTACAGTGGTCGTAAAAAAGGATTTACTTTCTGTTGTAAGTCTCCAGGTAAAAAACCTAGTTTTTCTCCAGCTTCCACCGCTGGGCGAGTAAGAATCAGGCGATCGCATTCATCATTCAACAATGCTTGTACCGCCAAAACCGCAGCTAAAAAGGTTTTCCCAGTACCCGCAGGTCCGATACAAAAGGTTATATCATGGTTTTGAATTGCTTTGATGTACTGTCGCTGGCGAAAGGTTTTAGCTCGAATTAATTCCCCTCTCCTGGTACGCGCAAGAACAATTTTTTGGATTTTTTCGTATTCTTCCAGGTTTCCAGTATCTAACGCTTGAATAGCTGTGAGTAAGTCTGGTTGCTGGATATTTTTAGCTTCGCTCCAATAAGGTTTGAGACTGTAAATTATTTTGAGACACCTTTCTACTGCGTTTTCTTGTCCAAAAATCACTAAATCTAACCCTCGTGGCACTAATGTTGCTCCAGTGTGACGGGCTAAAAATTTCAGGTTTTCTTCTGATTTTCCCGTTAAGGCGATCGCACTTTCTCTACTCGGTAGTTGAATTGTTTGGGATGTTTCTGCCATAAATTTATTATAATATTATCGTTAACTCGCCAAATTACTACTAATGCTATTATTGCAATTTAGCACTTCCCATTATTGTCGCAAAGCACGACTTGCACTTGGTTTTAAAAAACTTGAGTTTGCGGTTGAAAATCTTACCCCAGGAAAACATATTTTTAAACTCAAACCCTTGACAGGTTTAACCACAGTTCCTGTATTATTACCAGAAAAACCAGGGGAACCAAAGGCGATCGCCGACTCTACCCGCATTTTCCAATATCTTGAACAATATGCCCCCCAACCTTCTTTTTATCCCAAAGAACCAACCCAAGCTAACTTATTAGAAGATTGGTTAGATGAGAGTATTGGAACCGCTACTCGCTACGTTTATTATGATTTTCGTGCAAATGCTGGAAAAAACATTGATCCTTCTTTCTCGAGTCAGTTGGTAATTAATATTGTTCGTTATCAGTATGGCATTACTCCTGCTGCGGTAGAATTAGCAAAAGCTAGATTAAAACAGGGGATGGAAGTACTATCCATCTGGAAAAACCAACCTTATCTGGTGGGCGAAGTCCTAAGTATAGCTGACATTACTGCTGCAGCGCTTCTGTCTCCTTTAGCACTTATTCCAGAATACCGTCAAGATTACCCCTGGCTTTTTAACAGAATTATAGAAGTCCATCTTCTTTGCGGGGAACCTCTCCCCCCAGGTTTAGCTTAACCGTTATCAAGAGGAAAAACCATGCACCAGATCAATTATGAACAAGACTTTTATGGTTGGACACAACAACAAGCACAACTATTAAGAAATAAACAAATTGAACAAATAGACTGGTATAATTTAGCAGAAGAAATTGAAGACATTGGCAGATCTGAAAAAAGAGAACTAGCAAGCAGATTAGAAATCCTAATTATACACTTATTAAAATAGCAATTTGAACCAAAATTACGCTCTCGTAGTTGGCAATTAACTATTAAAGAACAACGTCTGCGCCTAGAAAAACTATTAGCAGAAAATCCCAGTCTTAAATCTAGCATTGAGGATGTAAAAGAAACAATTTATCCCCTAGCTGTTATTAGTGCAGAAAAAGAAACAGGTTTATCATCCTTTCCTCAAATCTGTCCTTATGATTTAAAAGAAATATTAGACTCCGAATTTTTCCCAGAAAATTAAGCAAAAAAAAATCAGCTTTAAATGCTGATTTTTTACTTAAAAAACAGTCTCTAAAATCAATGAACCTTAAATCATTTTCATTTCCAAATCATATAAAAAATGCTGATTTTTATAAAAGTAAACATTAGTCATTTCAGTGAGCAGTGATCACTGATCACTGCTCACTGAAAAGGCATAAGATTTCATTTTTGATTTTCACGATTCATTTGGAATCGCTATATAAAAATTACTCAATAATTTAAAAAGGACTTAACCTAATAGTAAAAAGAATACCGTTTTCTTGCCATGTTCTCTCTTCAGTGTTAACCTCAATTAAAGGAATACCCCAGTCAACACGAGCAGTAAAATTATCACTTACCTGAAATTGTAAACCCAAACCCACGGATGCCAAAGTTTGATCCTCTTCTATTTCTGGACTACCATCATTATTCCAACCAGTACCAAAATCAAAAAAAGGTACCACTTGCAGTACCGCTTCCTTTTCTTCTTGTCGATAGATAGGGAGACGCACCTCTACAGAAGCAAACCAACCATTATCAGTTAAGAGAAAATCTTGTCGATAACCCCTAACACTACCCAAACCACCTAAAGAATACTTTTCAATAGGAACCAAAGCAGTATCTGCGAGTTGCAATTCAGTACGAGCTAACAATACAGTATCCTCTGCTAGTAGTCTAACCCACTGAGCTTGTCCTCGCCAGGAAAAATAACGACTATCTGGGGGGTTAGGTTGAGTGGTATTATCAAAAGCATCAATCCCAAAATTAAACTGCGATCGCGCAGCAATTACCTGTTTTTCATTGCGATCGGTCCATTCCTGGTAAAAACGCAGACTAGAAACCCTATTTTTTCCTTCATCATCAGCCCCACTATAAGGAAAAGGAAAAGGTTCCCCAAGTAGAGTAGTTTCACTTCTCTGATAATCAAAACTTAAACCAATAGCAAATTCTTGATTAGGGTTTCGGATCAAAGGTTGACGGATACCCCCTTCATACTTTACATACTTTGATTCAATATCGAGGACATCAAAAGGAGACTCAATAATTTCCGCCCAGATATGACGGTATCCAAAGTAAAAAGTAGTATTATAAGGAGTGAGGGGAATATCGTAGCCCAATTCTATATCATCACTGCCATCCGTGTTGCGGTAAGATACATTAAAACTATCACCGATACCAAATAAGTTATTATCCCCCACAGTAACAATTCTCCGAAAACTACCCACAGCAGGACTACGACCATTATCTAAAATAACCTCACCGATAAAAGTCCTAGCACTAACAACCTTTACCTGTAAACTACTTGTACCAGGGCGAGGACCCGCAGCTAGTTCAGCAGAAATAGTATCAATAAGGGGACTAAGTTGGAGCATTTGCAACGCTTCCAACAACTTGGGCACATTGAGAGGTTTACCCGAAGCTACTTCCAGACGTGATCCCACATAGTCTGGGTTAAGTTTTCCTTCCACTTCCACATTGATTTCTTCGAGGGTTCCTTCTACAATCTCAATAGTCACCACACCTAAAGCAAACTCCTGGGGTGGGATAAAAGCCCCAGAAGTGAGATAACCATTATCCACATAGAGTTGAGTAATAGCCGATCGCGCTTCCAAAAGTTCAGCAAAACTAAGCTCTCTACCTGTATAGGGTGCGATAACTTCTGCTAGTTGCTCATTAGTAAAAGCAGTATTCCCCTCAAATTTAAACTTATTAACAGTTATGGTTCCTGGGATGGAACTAGGTAATTGTTCTGGTTGAGTAACAGGAGGAGTAGGAATAGGTAAAAGGTCTTCTGGTGCTGGTAATAGAGGTGGAACTTCTGGAGGCGGAGTATCTGGTAGCTGTGGAATTTGTGCCTGCGAGTTAAATCCTACAAAAGTGCTAGCTAAAGCAACTGATAAACAACAAAAACATTTTTTAAGACATTTTTCAATCATTGGTCAATCTCCCCACTTTAAATTCATACTCTCAAAATTAAACTATTCTGGACAAACTTATTTGCCTAACTGTTAACTTTTTGCCACTTATGCTAACCCATTTTTTCAGAGTTTTTACTTATTAATAGCTAAATTACTGATATAAATTTTAACATTGCACTTAAGAAATTCAACTAATTATACTCATTGTAACAACAAATTATTGCTGAATCTTGTAAGTATATTCATTGAAATAGCTTTTCTGAAATACTCTGAATTCTAAATTAATACAAAGCTCAAAAAAATCAAACCAAAGCCAAAAATTTTAAAAGTTTTGAATTTAACATCGGAGACCAAAAATAAAAAAGCTTTTCTCCTTGATTTTACTGGAGAAACTTTTATCTTGTCCTTAGTTTATTGTAAGTCAAAACCTCAGGACAACTCAGTAAATACACATAAATATGAAGAAATTTCTTTTTGAAGAAAGCCGAGAAAATAGGCAAATAATGGTTTGAAATGAATATCAAAAAAAAATACACAAGAGTTATATGACTCTAACAGAAAAGCAAATCAAGGAAAAAGGGAAAAGCCAGAAAAAACTCAGGGATATTATGGGAAAAAACAAAAATAAAAAAACCGAAAAAATCAGGGGTTCCCTGGATTGCAAGAGCTGATGGAGTGGTTAAAATATAAACAGCAATAACTTAAATAAATTAAACAATAAACTAAATCAGCGGGTATAAGGGAGCAAGAAAATGAAAACCATAAAAAGAAATAATACAGATAGGTTCAGCAAAAAACTTGCACTGGCTATTGCAGCAATAGTAGCAGGAGCAGCACCAGCCAGTGCGTTTAATATAGACTTTACTTATCAGCCAGGAATGACAGAAGACCAGATAACCGCAGTAGAAATGGCTGGTTTGTACTGGGAATCCTTATTGAAAGATGATATCAATGTTGAATTGCACGTAGGGAGTGCTAGCAACTTGCAAGTCGCGGATTTAGACCTGGGAACTGATACTCTAGGTCTAGCAATTCCTGGTTTTACTGAAGAAATCGATTACAAAACAGCAGCGACAAATCTAACAAAAGATAAAAGCTCACAAGATGACAAAACAGCTTTAAACAATTTAAATAAATTGTTTGGGAAAAATTCCTATTCAATGTTGGTTGACGGTGAAGTAGAAAGTGGAGATAAAATCAGAACCACCTATGCCAATGCCATGGCAGGTAGCAAAACAAGCATATATGACGACAAGCTGCATGGAGCAGTTATATTTAACGATGATGCTAGTATAAACTGGTCAGATGACGATGAGATAGGAGCAGATGAAACGGATTTAGTTAGCACCATCGCTCACGAAATTGGACACAACTTAGGCTTTGTAAGCGGTGTAGGGATTCAGGGAGAAGAACACGAATTTCGTACAACTTTGGATATGTTCCGTTATTCAGACGATAGTATTGCAAATAAGGCAATTGAATTTACCAAAGGGGCGGACAGTTTCTTTACTATTGATGGTACACCAGTAGCAGACTTTGCTAACGGAGTAGAGGAAGGAGCTAGCCACTGGAAGGAAGGCGAAATAGGAATAATGGAAGGTCACAATCTTTTGGGTACAAGGTTAGAAGCAGAAGATATTGACCTGAAAGCATTTGATGTGATTGGCTATGACTTAAGTGGGAACACAGATGTAGATTGGGCAGAATTAAGAGCTGAAGCAGAAGGTAAGCTAGAAGAAGGTGTTACTGAAGTAGATAGGGCTGAAGATGTGGAAGCAATGCTAGCTGAAAGTGGGTTTTCTGCCGCACGTCCACCCTACTGTCCTCCTTACTGCGGACAAGAATTAGCACAAGAGGCTGCAGTGGAAGCAGAAGCAGTACCAGAACCCGCAACAACAGCAGGTTTGTTAGGTTTAACCTTGGCAGGTGCAGTGGGTTATCTGTTCAAAGGTGGAAAAAAGGATGTAGAATAAGGTGAATGAATTGGAAGGGTGGGTGATGCAAAGCTAACCCACCTAACAAAATAAGATACTAAACAAAAAACCCTAAAACAAAAGGGGGGTTATAAAGTGAAGCTATACAATTTATCCTCATGGAAATTCAAAGGGAAAAGCAGGTGGATGCTTTTCCATTTTGCCGTTTGTCTGCTATTAGAAGCACCCGCCCTGGTATCTGCTCAAGTATCTGCTCAAATCGTCCCAGATAATAGTCTGCAAAATAATTCTATAGTAAATACTGAGGGCAATTTAAGTGAGATAACAGGTGGCACTGAAATGGGGGGCAACTTGTTTCATAGTTTTGCAGAATTTTCTGTGCTAACTGGCAATGAAGCTTTTTTCAACAATGCAGGGAGTATAGAAAACATTATCAGCCGCATTACTGGGGGGAATATTTCCAATATTGATGGATTAATTAGTGCCAATGGTGCAGCTAATCTATTTATTCTCAATCCTAATGGGATTGTATTTGGACCAAATGCTTCCCTAAATATCGGTGGTTCATTTGTGGCAAGTACTGCATCGGGGATTCAATTTGCTGATGGGACGGTATTTAGTGCCAGCAACCCCCAAACTCAACCCTTACTCACCATGAGTGTTCCTGTAGGTTTGCAATATGTGGGAAATCCAGGAAACATAACGGTCAATTCCCTGTATCTGGCAGTACCAGAAGGAAAAACTTTAGCTCTGGCGGGTGGGAATGTATTTATAGAAGCAGGAAATCTATTTGCCTCTATCGGTTCCATTGAGCTGTGGTCAGTGCTGCAGGGCGAGGTGTCTTTGAATTTACTGGGTGACGGAAAAATTGCTATGACTCCTGCAGGAATAAATAATAACTACGGAGACATCGAAGTGTCCCAAACCTCTTTAATAGATACTACAGGGGAAGGTGGAGGAAATGTCCAAATACAAGGAAGGCAAATTACCTTTACTGATGGCTCTCTCATTGGAGCAGAAACCTATGGCAGTTTACCAGGGGGAAATATTACCATAAAAGCCACCGAGACAGTAGAAGTTATTGGGGGTGCTGTAATAAAACAAATTATTGAGGGCACGGAAATAGAAACAGTACTTTCTAGTGGTTTGTTTGCTGGGGCAGGATGTGCAGGAGATGTTTGTGCAACAGGAAATGGTGGCAATATCCTGGTTGAAAGCCCTAACTTACGACTTGTAGATGGGGGGACAATTTCCAACAGTACCGCAGGCCCAGGAAATGGAGGAACAGTAAAAGTTATTGCCAATAATATAGAAGTAACTGGCTTTGTAGAAACTCCTGAAGGATTGAGGGGCAGTCGTTTTGAGGTATTAACCATTTTCGATGTAGGTAATGGAGGCAACATAATTCTGGATACCCAGAAATTAAAAGTTGCTGATGGGGGACAACTCCTAACTACTACTTTTGGTCCTGGAAATGCTGGAAATTTGATAGTTAACGCTCAAGAGGTAGAACTTAGTGGTGCATTAGAAAATGCTCGTAGCGGCTTATTTGCTGCTGCTATTGATGCTACTGAGTTTGGTCCTAACCCAGGTACTGCTACAGGAAACGGAGGTAGAGTAACTGTTAACGCTGATAATTTAATTGTTCGAGATGGGGCAATTATTAGCGCAAGTAACTTCCAAAGTCAAAACACCCTACCCCCAGGACAAGGTGCAGCAGGGAACATTGAGTTAAATGTAGGTTCGCTTCTTTTGGAAAATGACGGGACAATAAGCGCGGAAGCTAATAATGGTAACTTGGGTAATATTTTTATAAACTCAGGAGATGTTTTGCTACGTCAGGGGAGCAGAATTACTACCAATGCTCGCGGTACAGCAACGGGTGGTAATATATTTATGGATACAAATACTTTAACTATCCTGGAAAATAGTCAAGTAAGTGCAAACTCGATCGCCGACTTTGCAGGGCGAGTAGTTATAACCGCAGCAGGGGTATTTGTTGACCCTACAAGTGCCATAACTGCAACTTCCGCCGCAGGGGCTGAGTTTAGTGGAATAGTAGAAATAAACGGTCAGCAAATTGACCCAAAATCAGGTTTAGTAGATTTATCCACTAATACAGCAGACCCAGCAGATAAAATAGTTTCTGGTTGTTCTGGAGGGGAGGGAAGTACCTTCGCTTCCACAGGAAGAGGTGGGTTACCCGAAGCACCTAACCAAACACTCCGAGGTAGAGCAGTTTGGCAAGATGTACGAGAAGTAGCAGATACTTCAGGAGAAGCTGAGGTTTACCTAGAAGAAGTAGAAGAAACCCAACAAATAGTAGAAGCCCAAGGTTGGGCGATCGGGGAAAATGGCAGAGTAGTTTTAACAGCCAATAGCCCCAATGTTACTGTATCTGCTTCAGGAGTCACTAACCCTCAGTGTCAAGATGTACCTTTTGTTGAGTAAGGAGAGGGTTGCAACCCGCGCAGGCTGGTTTTGTCTATGTAGCCATAGGTTAAAATCTATGGTTGACAGGGAACAACGGAGTAGGGAGCGTTGAAACCCGCGCAGGCGGGTTTTGTCTATGTAGCCTTATGTTTTAACCTATGGTTGACAGGGAACAACTGGTATGACAAGGCACAACGGGTTGAAAAGGAACAACGGGTTGAAAAGGAACAACGGGTTGAAAAGGAACAACGGGTTGAAACCCGTTGCTACATAGACAAAACCCGCCTACGCGGGTTAAATGCGCGCTTAAGGAAAAGAAAGAAAGCGATCGCCTAATTTTGTAAACTAAAAACTTTCAATTTGAAGCAGTAATGTTTCTGTTGTCCAAACAGGACAACCACAGCCAAAAAAGTCATAATCTTGCGTCCAAATTGCAGCATTGAGTGCTAACGCTAAAGCTATTGTATGCCAATCATCAGGATCTCTGGGAATGCGTTTTCTGGCTTCTGTTTCCCAGGAACTATAAAATGAGAGTGCTAACGAAGTAATATAATTATCAATGGTGTGATTTACCAACTCTAGTAATTCTCTCTCTGTAACTTCAGTTAGTTTACTTTGGCTTACCATTGCCATCAATCTTCTTCTGAGTTCATAGCGTGTTTCACCCAAAACTTGTTCAGCAGAGTAAATTCTTAAGTCTGGATGGCGTAGTAAAGCTCGTCCCCTCTGCCGCAAAACTTCTCCTACCAAAACATTAGCATCTACTACTAATTTCATCAATCTAACTGAGGAGATTCAAAAGGAAAAGGTTTGCTAGGATCGAGAGCATTTATTAAAGCTTCTCGCTCAAGTCCACTTTCTCTTGCTGCCCGCTCTAAAACAGCATCAAGACGTTGCCAAAGAGCATCACTTTCTTCAAGCTTCTTAGCTTTTTCCTTAACTGGATAATAATAACCTATCAACTTACCGTTATTTTCTACACACACTGGCTCATTACCAGCTAAAGCTTCTATTTTGAAATTGCTTACTTCTATGTTTTTCATGGCTTTTAAAGAACAATTTCCCCTATCAATAAGATAACATAAAAACAAGAAATAAAAACCAATTTAGGGAGATTTATCAACCAACTCTGTTAAGTATTTAAAAACATAAATAATTCATTAGCTAAAAAAATCAAATATTTGGTAGGAAAAAATGAAAAAGTTAAAAGGAATATTAAGAAACAGTACCCACTTAACTTTGGTACTTTTAGGAGTAGTAAGCTTTTTGTTAGTAACAGCAGTGATACCAACTGTGGCTAAAACAGTACCAGAAATAGTGGTACAAGAAACCAGAGATGCACAATCACTTTTACAAACAGGAAGAGAATACTATGATGGTGGAAGATATGCAGAAGCAGCAAAAGTATGGTCAGAAGCAGCACAAAGTTTTGAAAAACAAGGCGATCGCCTCAACACAGCCAAAACTTTAAGCTATTTATCCTTAGCTTACCAAGAAATGGGGGAATGGGAATTAGCAGAAAAATCAATCAATACCAGTTTAGAAATACTCCAAGAAACCCCCGACTCAACAGCAGTATTAGCCCAAGCAATAAATACTAAAGGGAGTTTACAACTCAGTAAAGGGGAAACAGAAACAGCCCTAAATAGTTGGGAAAAAGCAGAAGAAATTTATACCCAACTAGAGGATAAAATAGGAGTACTAGGAACTCAAATAAACCAAGCCCAAGCCTTACAAAATTTAGGCTTATATCGACGGGCTGCACAAATGTTAGAAAAGGTAAATGAACAATTGCTAACTGAGCCAGACTCAGCCGTAAAAGCAACAGGTTTGCGGAGTTTAGGAGTTGCTTTACAAGTAGTAGGAGACTTAGAAAAATCCCAAGAAATATTAAAACAAAGTTTAGCAATAAGTGAAGAACTAAACTTAGTTCAAGATGCAAGCGCTACTTTATTTAGTTTGGGAAATACAACCAAAGCATTAGGAGAAAAAGAAACAGCATTAGCCTATTATCAACAAGCAGCAGCAACAGCACCAAATACCCTGGGAAAAGTAGAAGCTCAACTCAATGAATTAAGTCTGTTAATAGAAACAGAAAACTGGCAAGAAGTAGAAGCATTATTGCCAGAAATTGAAGCAAATATCGCTAAAATAAGCACAAGTCGGGGGGCAGTTTATGCCAGAGTAAATCTAGCAGAAAATATCCTCAGATATGGCAGAAAAACCAACCAAAACAAGACTCAAGCAAGTGCGCAAATCTTAGCAAAAGCAGTGCAGCAGGCAAAAGAAATACAAGACCAAAGAGCAGAAAGTTATGCCCTGGGCACATTGGGGAAAGTATATGAGGAAACAAACCAATTTACAGAAGCAAAACAACTAACAGAACAAGCATTGCAAATAGCTCAGGGAATAAATGCAACAGATATAAGTTATCAATGGCAATGGCAGTTAGGTAGAATATTAAAAGCAGAAGGAGATCTTAAAGGGGCGATCGCCGCAGAAACAGAAGCAGTAAATAGCCTGCAAGCAATTAAAAATGACTTAGTAGCAATCAACCCTGATGTGCAGTTTTCTTTTCAAGAAACGGTAGAGCCAGTTTATCGCGATTTAGTAGGATTACTATTAACGCCTCAAGATGGAGAAATAACTCAGGAAAATCTGCAACAAGCGCGACAAGTAGTAGAGTCGCTTCAACTAGCAGAATTAGACAATTTCTTTAGGGAAGCTTGTTTAAATGCACAGCCCAAACAAATTGACGAAATAGACAATAAAGCAGCAGTATTCTATCCCATAGTTTTAGCAGATAGGTTAGCAGTTATTGTTTCTATTCCAGGACAACAACTAAAACATTACGAAACTGATTTATCACAGTCAGAGATAGAAAATACACTAGAAGACTTGCTGAAATATCTTAACCCATACCTATCTAACACAACCAGGATAAACCTTTCAGAACAAGTGTATGACTGGATTATCCGACCTGCAGAAGCAGATTTAGCAGCTAATGGGATTGAAACCCTAGTATTTGTCAATGATGGAGTATTGCGGAATTTACCAATGGGGGCCCTTTATGATGGGAGTCAATACCTAGTGGAAAAATATAACTTAGCCATAACTCCAGGTTTGCAGCTACTGGTATCCCAATCATTAACCCAAGAGCAAATCAAAGCTGTCACCGCAGGAGTGAGTGAAGGAACTCAAGGGTTTATCCCTCTACCAGGAGTAAAGGAAGAATTAAATAATATAGGTACCATTGTAGCAACCGCTGATGTGTTATTAAATCAGGATTTTACCAAAGAAAACCTCGAAACACAGATAAATAATTCAAGTTCGCAAATCGTACACTTAGCGACTCACGGGCAGTTTAGTTCAAACCCAGAAGACACCTTTGTGATTACCTGGGATGAGAAAATTCAAGTGAAAGATTTTCAGAATATCCTGCAAGTAAGAGAACTAGGTGAGTCAAGTGCTATCGAACTACTGGTGCTCAGTGCTTGTCAAACCGCAGCAGGAGACAAACGAGCAGCTTTAGGTTTAGCAGGAATGGCAGTGCGATCGGGAGCTCGTAGTACATTGGCGACTTTATGGTCAGTCAATGACGAATCAACCGCAATGCTAATGACTAAGTTTTATCAAGAGTTAGCCCAAGTAGAAAACGAGAGCAAAGCAGAAGCACTTCGTCAAGCACAACTTGGTTTAGTGCAGTCCGCTGAATATAACCATCCTTTCTACTGGGCACCTTTTGTACTCGTCGGTAATTGGCTGTAGTAATCGGTAGTTAGTCATATTGGGAGTGTCAAATACCAATCACCAATGACTAATTACCTATGACCAATAACTAAAAAAAAATTAACAAAAAATTCCCCCAAAATAGCAACAAATGCGATATAATAATGTCAAGGATTCAGATTAAAATATCAATAATAATTAACCAGAAAAAAACCTAGAAAATATCACTTAATTTTAAGCCGATAAACGAGGAAGACAGGGAAAACATAGAAGTAAAAATACGGAATAAGGAATAAAAAGCAATAAAGGATTATACCTAAAAAACAAGAAAAATATCGGCTAGGAAAATTGAGAAAGGTTAAAGAAAAAAAAAGTAAAAGAAATGCTTCATAAAAAGACTCGAAGCAGAAAAAAAACAAGCAAGGTGGGTAGGAAAATGAAAAAAAGTAAAATAGGTCTATTAACAACTCTTGCAGCCGCAGGTTTTGCAGCAAATCTAGTATTAATTCAAGGATTATTAGCACAAAGCGTCATGTTTGTACCTCCAGAAGGAAGTCAACCGACAAAAACTTCAGGAGGAGCAACCAGGGGAAATCTCTGCGCTCAAGAAGCAATGGTAAGTCCAGATAGGATAACTCTGTTAGTGCCAGCAATAAACCAAACTCTCACAACAGATGCAAGACCAACATTTTTAGCTTATGTACCAAAAACAGGTGCTGAAAGGGCGTTGTTGGTAATTAAAGATGAACAAGATAATAACCATTACCAAGCAGAATTACCCATTAACGGGGAAGAAGGTATTATCAGTGTCAGACTACCTAATGATGCACCAGAGCTAGAAGTAGGTAAAAATTACAAGTGGTCTTTGGTGGTAATGTGCAATAATCAAGTATTGCCTGATAGTCCAGGAGCAGAAGGCGAGGTAAAAAGAGTAGAGTTAGACTCCAATATCAGCACTCAGCTAGAACCTGGAACATCCATGAAAAATGCAGCTTTATTAGGACAATCAGGAATATGGTATGATACCGTAGCAACCCTAGCAGAACTGAAAAAAGCTAATCCCTCAGATACCACTATCACCGCTGAATGGGAAACTTTATTAACCTCAGTAGGACTAGAAGAAGTTGCAACTAAACCCCTAGCTCAATAAGTTGATGGGTTACAGCAGTTAAATTAGAGTTAACTAAAGTGCGTTATGGTTGTTGGGAAAAATCAAGAAAAAGGTAAGTTAAGTGCAACCGTAACGCACCCAAAAATTAAAGTGTGAGAGAGAAATGCTGCCAAAAATAGGAAACAGAAAAAGTAAATGGCGCAGTGTAATAATAACAGCTTCTTGTGTAGCAGGAATAGTAATAGGAGGAAGCTGGCTAGGTATATTTCAAAAAGGTGAATGGGCAACTTTAGACGGGTTTTTTCGCCTCCGTGCAGACGAAGAAAAAGATGAACGCATTGTTATAGTAACAATTTCTGAGGAAGATATAAAAAGATTAAATACTTGGCCAATTCCTGATGGGATAATGGCAGAAATAATAAGAAAAATAAATGAACAAAACCCAAAAGCAATAGGATTAGATATTTATCGGGACTTAAAAGTAGAACCAGGAAATGAAAAATTAATAGAGGTTTTTGAGACAAGTCCTAACATAATAGGAGTGGAAAAAGCAGTAGGAGAAAAAGTAGCTCCACCCCCAACATTGCAAGCAAAAAATCAAGTAGCTATCTCAGATTTAATTCAAGATGAAGATGGAAATGTACGCCGCAGCATAGTTTCAATTTCCACAGAAGACGGTGCAGTAAAATTAGGTTTAGGTGCAACTGTGGCTTTAATGTACTTACAAAAACAGGGGATAAACCCAGAACAAGTAGAGCCACCTTTTCCCATTTCTTTATGGCATAAAGAAAAGGTAATTAAAGTAGGAGAAGCGGTATTTATTCCTTTTAAAAAAAATGATGGTGGTTATGTGGGAGCAGATAGCGGGGGTTATCAAACATTGCTCAATTTTCGCGGGGGAGAAGCTAGTTTTGAGCAGGTTTCTATGTGGGATGTACTGGACAATAAAGTAACACCAGAAAAGATACGCGATCGCTTAGTGTTTATTGGTTCCACTGCAGAAAGTTTAAAAGACTTCTTTTATACACCCTTTGGCAATGATCCAGGAGTGGTAGTACACGCAAATATAACTAGCCAAATTTTGAGTGCTGCAATAGATGGTCGTCCTTTATTGCGAGTAGTGCCAGATGCTTTAGAATGGTTGTGGATCATCCTCTGGTCATTGGTTGGGGGAATAACCAGTAAAAAGTTACTAGAAGCAAATAAACTGCGCGGTAGTGTATCCCTGGGCGTTATTACCCTGGGAATGGTAATAGTGGGGGGAAGTTTGGTATATGTTAGTTATTTGGTATTTGTAAGTGGTTGGTGGTTGCCTGTACTAGCACCAATGGTGGCAACTTATGGATCAGCAGTAGCAGCGATCGCCTATAAAGCCCAAGACTTACAATTAATAGCTACAGTAGATGACTTAACAGAAGTTGCGAATCGTCGTTACTTTGATGAATATCTTGACAGACAATGGAGTCAACAAGGATGGCGGGAAAATTACCTCTCTGTTATCTTATGTAATATAGATAAATTCCAAGAATACAAAGAAAAAAATGGCAATCTTGCAGCAGAACAATGTTTGCAAAAAATAGCCAAAGCACTACGAGATTCGGTGAGGAGTCAAGACTTAGTTGCGCGTTATGAGTCAGAAGACTTTGTGGTTATTCTCCCTGCAACTAACCCCAAAAATGCCTTCCAAATAGCCCAAAAAATTCGCTTCATGGTTAAACAATTACAAATTCCCCAAGATAAGGAAAAAACCAGCTTTGTTAGCATTAGTTGTGGGGTGGGGAGTACTATTCCAACTTCTCAAATGAATACTAAAGCTTTGTTAGCTATTGCTGATGATGCACTTTACCAAGCGAAAGAATATGGGCGCGATCGCGTTATTCTTCGCTTTTTAACTTAAAACTTCACTTTCACTGGGGGTTCACTTCGTCCTCGGTAGGTGACCCCCCAGTGAAAGTGACCCCCCGTAAAAAATGACTTAAGGAAATAGAGAACGGAAGAAAAACTGAGGTAAAGCCAACATTCGCCGCCAACGCCAGGGTTCTTGATACAATCTATAAAGCCATTCTAGGTTATTATCACGCAACAATGCAGGAGCGCGGGATTTAGTACCAGACCAAATATCAAAACTCCCTCCTACACCGATCCAAATTGCTTGGGGACAAAGAGAACGATTCTCATTTATCCAAAACTCCTGACGGGGAACACCTAACCCCACTAAAATTAACTTAGGTTGTTTTCTTTGCAGAGTTTGTTGCCATTGTTGTTGTTCTTCTGGGGAAAGGTAACCATGATTGGTAATAATGGATATTCCAGGGACTTTTTCACCCCAAACCTGTGCCGCATTTTCCGTTACTCCAGGTTTACCACCATAGAAACAAATGGGGCAGTTATCCCCTAGTTTACCTAATTCCTGGAGCAGGGATTCTGCTAATTCAATGCCAGGGGAGCGTTGTTGTTGTTTACCTCGCAAACGGAGATAGAGAATAATTCCCGCACCATCGGGAATTATTAGCTCTGAAGTTTGAATAATCTGACTTACAGAAGTATCCCGCTCCGCAAGCATCACCATTTCTGCATTAAGTGTGACCACATGAGTACCAAGTTGCTGGTTGAAGCGAGCGATTAACCAGCTAGAATAGTCGTCAAGAAGGTGAACTGGTTGATTGATAACAGATACTTTTGTGGGTTCAAGCATAGGGTTTTTCAGACAAAAATCAGAGTAGGAAATAATCCAATATAAATTAAACAGATCCACCAAACTTATTTAAACTTGTCTGGGTTTGCTCAATGTTCACTTCCTGCTTTATCTTATAAGATTTAGTTCTTATCTGGCATAAATGATTTAGATTAGGATAGGTGTTATTCGAGGGTCAAGTTACATTTTTGAGTTGGTTTTTTTTAGCTTGGTTATCACCTTAAAATTATTATAACTTTAATTAATTAATTTGTCAAGCTAATTTTTAAGTGTGGCTAAATTTAGTAATGAATTATAAATATTCAGTTGAACTTACTTGAGCTTTAACTATTGATTGGAATCCCTCATAGTTAGTTATTTTCTATTCCCTACTCTCTAGAAAAGAGTGCTGATTATATTGTACCCTTTTTTCAAAGGATTGGACATTCATTGTCTGCATTTCTATAATTACTTTGGTGCCATCTTCTAAGGTTGCTTTGACATCTAAGTAAGTATCTTTTAATTCTGCTACTTTACTTGGGTTATATGGGTTGAGGATGGTTAAATCTTTGATGACTGCTTGCTCTTCATAAATAATAGCATTGAGGAAGCTGATTAATATTTCCCTACTTTCTTCTCCACCAAAGATTTTTTTAAATGCAAAATCTATTTTTGGGCTGATATATGCCATAGTTTGTTTATCTGAAAAAATAACATAATAACATAAGTTTGTCAAGTCGATCAACTGATTAAAAGAAAAGGCGATCGCTTTGACAAAATTTACTACTTCTCCAGTTAATAGTTTTGTGAGAGGATCAAAGCTTTGTATTAGCCTACAAAATTAGCATAAAATCATTAAATAATCATTAAAAAATCTCCAGATTTGCTCTGAATACTTTACAAATGAAATAGGTATTTTACTTGGAAAAAAAAATGAATCAATCAGAATTATCCATTGAATTAATTAATGAGAAATCGCCCTATTTGCGTGATGTAATAGCTTTAGGTGATGCTAACACAGCAACTTTGGGATTTTTTCCTGAAAAAGCCTTTTATAAATCAGCAGCTAATAGTGAAATAATTTGTGCTTTTAATTCTAGAAAAGAATTTGCTGGTTATCTATTGTATCGCACTTCTTATGATAGAGTGACTATTGTTCATTTATGTATCAATCCTGCAGATCGTAGGAAGAAAGTTACGAGAAAACTGGTTGATTATTTAAAGCAAATAACTCAAAGTTATAGTGGAATAGGTTTACATTGTCGTCGTGATTATAACTTAAACAAAATGTGGTCAAAACTGGGTTTTATTGCTAAATATGATAAACCAGCAAAAACCCCTGATAAACTGCTGACTTTTTGGTGGTTAGATTATAATCATCCTAACCTATTATCTCAGCTTAGTACTCAACAAAGGGAATCTAAACTTTGCGTTATTATTGATTATAAAATTTTTTCAGATTTATTTTTAGATGAAGAGATAAATACCAAAGAAGCTAAATCACTTTTAGCTGACTGGTTGCAGCCAAATTTAGAATTATGTGTAATTGATGAAATCTATAATTTAATTAACAATGTTAATGACAGCGAGGAAAGAAAGAGACAGCAAATTTTTGCGCAAAAATTGACTTTTTTAGAATACTTGCAAGCCAAATTAGAAACTGTTGAGCAGCAATTAAAAGCTTTCTTTATTAATAACTTAAATGAATATGAGCAGCGTTATTTAGCTAAAGCGATCGCCGCAGACACGCAAATATTTATAACTCAAAATCCTCTTATTTTAGAAAAAGAAAATGAATTTTATCACCAATTTAAGCTTTCGCTAAAAACTCCAGTAGAGTTAATTTTCCAACTAGATGATTTATCAAGAAAACCAGAATATCAACCAGTGCGTTTAGCTGGTACGGAATTAATTAAAAGAAAAATAACTTCTGGGGAAGAAGACAGCTTAAACAAGTTTTTTTTGGCAGATAAACAGGGAGAAACTCAAGGCGACTTTCAGCAGAGGTTACGTCGTTTTTTGACTGAAACAGATAAATTTGATACTTGGTTAATTTTGGAAAATAAACAACCTATTGCCTTATTTGTCTATGATAGATATAATCAAGATGAGTTAAAAATTCCTTTATTGCGGGTGAGTAAAAATCCTCTTTCTCCAACTATTACTCATCACCTAATTTTTCAGTTAGCGTTACTTTCAGCACAGGAAAAATGCTCTTTTACTAGAATTACTGATTTATATCTACCCAAAACAGTAACTAAAGCTATTCAAGCAGATACTTGTTTTATTAAAATAAAAAATGACTATCTTAGGGCTAATATTGCGCTAGTTGATACTAAACAAAACTTAGCACAGCACCTCATTAATTTAAATATTAGACTAAGATCAGAATATGATTTTTGCAGTCAAATTGCTGACACTCTGAAACAAGAAAATATAGGAGAAACAATTTTAAGAATTGAGCAGTTACTCTTTCCTGCTAAAATTATTGATGCAGATATTCCTAATTTTATTATTCCCATAAAACCGCAATGGGCGCAAAATTTATTTGATGAAGAATTAGCAAATCAAACTCTATTTGGTTGTCAAAAAATTTCCCTAGCTCTTAACAGAGAAGCTGTTTATTATAAATCAAAGAAAGCGCCGAAAAATTTAAAACCAGGGGTAATAGGTAGAATTTTATGGTATGTTAGTCTAGATAAAGATAAAGGATATAATAGAGTAAAAGCTATTAGAGCTTGTTCTCGTTTGGATGAAGTGATTATTGATAAGCCAAAAAATTTATATAGTCTTTTTCGAGATTTAGGTATATATGAACTAAAAAATGTTTTTAATGTAGCTAATAATAATCCAGAAAAAGATATTATGGCTATCAGATTTAGCGATACAGAATTGTTTAAAAAACCAGTACCTTTACAGAAAATCCAACAAGTTTTAAATAAGCAAATGACTATGCAATCACCTATTAACATAACCCCTGAAAGTTTTGCTATAATATATAAGCTGGGTAGTCAAAAAAATAACTAATTACCATGCCAGAAAATTTTCTTCTCTTGTCTATTAAACCAGAGTACGCTAACAAAATATTTACAGGGGAAAAGAAAGTAGAACTACGTCGTGTTCGTACTAGACTAAAAAGTGATGACTTGGTTTTTGTTTATGTAACTTCACCCAAAAAAGCTTTGGTTGGTTTATTTGAGGTTGACAAGGTAATAATAGTAGAAAACCTCCAAGAAAAGCAACAACTAAACAAGTTTTGGAAAGAGGTAGAAAAAGATGCTGCAATTTCTGGCGATCGCTTTAAAACTTATTATCAAGGAGCTTCATTAGGTGTGGGTATTTTTATCAAAAACCCTGACTGTTTTTCTCAACCTATTACTTTACCAATTTTGAGAGAAACATTGCCTAATTTTAACCCACCCCAAAGTTATCGCTATTTAAATACCAAAGAAGTAAATATTTTTGAGTTTATGGTGAAGAGTAAAATAACAGAAACTGGTGTTTAAAACCATCCAATTTCCACCAATAGCGGGCGACTAAAATCACGCCAACAGAATCAAAATCCGCCTATAGGAACTTAAATTGATAAAATAATCAAAAAGCATTTAAGAATAATTGGACATGAAAATATCTAAGGAAAAAAGAGAGCAGTTTTTCAGGCTATTTCAGGAATTTATTGCATCATACCCTTATACATCAGAAGGATTATCTAACCTCAAAGATTATAAAAAACAGCGCCAGCAAATATGGCGCAATTTTGCTACAATCATTATGTCAACAGAAACTGAAATAGACATAACAGAAAAAATTCGGCTTAAATTTTTCCTCAATTTGGAAATGGAAGTTAAACCAGTTATTAATTTTCTCCGTAACTGTATTCAAAATCCTGTAAAATTGTCTACAGAAGTAGAGAAAATATCTGGATTTCCTAAGTTTGAACAGTTAGATACAGAAAGACTTTCTTTGATTTTAAATACTTTTTGTCCAGATGAATTTTTGCGCATTAACCATGAAACTCTAGTAGGGGTTAACTATTTTGCTGATAAAGGTTATAATCAGCAAATAAAAGAATATCCAGCAGTAAATGATACAGGAATTAAACTAATTCAAGAGTTAAGTCAGGAAATGCACAAGTCTGGTGTACCTGCATTGGGAGAAAATGATTTATTTAATCTTTTTTGTAGTTGGTCGAAAAATAAAAAATATTTAACAAACCCTGAATATTCCCTGAGTAAAATAACAGTTAATACTGGATTTTCTGAAGCAGAGTTAACAGCTTGGTTACGCTCTCTTGAAAGGAAAAAACAAATAATTTTTGCGGGATCTCCAGGTACAGGAAAAACTTATATAGCCCAAAATTTGGCTAAATATTTAATTGGTGGTAGTTATGGTTTTACTCAATTAATTCAATTTCATCCTGCTTATTCTTATGAAGATTTTATCCAAGGTATTCGCCCTCAAACTCGCCCCGATGGTAACTTAAATTATCCCATGATTCCAGGAGTTTTTCTAGAATTTTGTCAAAAAGCAGAGTTTTGTGAGGATATTTGTGTTTTAATTATTGATGAAATTAACCGCGCTAACCTCGCTCAAGTATTCGGAGAATTAATGTATTTATTGGAATATCGAGAGGAAAAAATACCTTTAGCAGGAAGTAGAGAATTATTTAGTATTCCCCAAAATGTACGCATAATTGGTACAATGAATACTTCTGATAGATCCATCGCCTTAATAGATCATGCTTTTCGCCGTCGTTTTGCTGTTATTCAAATACCACCTAAATATGAAACTCTCCAACAATATCATCAGAAACATACAGGTTTTCCAGTGGATAACTTGATTAAAATTCTCAAAAAGATAAATAAAACTATTGATGATCCTCACTATTTTCTGGGTATTTCCTTTTTTCTCACACCTTTAATTGAGTTTGAATTAGAAGGTATCTGGCGGATGGAAATTGAGCCATATTTAGCAGAATATTTTTTTGCTCAACCAGAGCAATTAGAACAATTTCGCTGGGAAAAAATCAAAGATAAATTAAATGAAAATTCTTGAGTTAACTGAGTATCAATCCTCTTTTATTGCTCATAAAGATTTACCAGAATTAGTGGTAAATAAATTAGAGCAAAATTATCATAATTACGTTAAGATAATTAGCACAAAAAACCAATGGAAATTAACTGCTCAAGGATGGGTTGGTTTTATCCCAATAACTCCTAACTTTTGCATCCAAATTAAACCAAAAGTCCCCATCAAAAATCTTTTTTTTATGCTAGAATATGTCTATAAATTTAAGAGTATTCGGTTGTTAGATGGTTTAATTAATTGCCAAAGTCTGGCAGAATTTTATAATTACTTTGCTGCTATTCTCGCCCGTAAAATTTTAGCTCGCATCCGTCAAGGAATATATCGCGCATATCTGCCAAAAACTGATAAACTTCCATATATTCGTGGACGGTTAGATGTGCGATCAACTATTCAAAAACCCTGGGATGTTAACCTTAAGTGTGATTATCAACAACAAACAGCAGATGTGGAAGATAATCAAATACTTGCTTGGACACTTCATAAGATTAGGAAAACAGGAATTTGTCAACCAGAAGTTAAGTGTTTAGTTGGTAAAGGCGATCGCCTTTTACAAGGTTTAGTTACTCTAAAACCTTTTACTCCTGAAGATTGTATCAGAACTTATCATCGTCTCAATCAAGACTATGAGGAATTACACGCCCTTTGTCGGTTTTTTTTAGCAAATAATAGCCCAAGTTATGCAACTGGTACTAATGCTAGTTTACCTTTTCTCATCGACATGGCTAAACTCTATGAAAACTTTGTCGCCGAATGGTTGCAAGCACATCTACCAGGCAATTTAAAACTTAAAGTGCAGTCACAAGTAAATTTTGGTATATTAAAATTTAAAATAGATTTAGTTGTTTATGAAACAGGAAAACCGCGTTATATTTTAGATACTAAATATAAGCTCAAACTAACCAACGATGATGTTTATCAAGTAGTAACTTATGCAGTGAGTAAAAATTGCCCTCAAGCAGTTTTAGTGTATCCAGCACCTCTTACTCAATCATTAGATGAAACTTTAGGAAATATCCGTGTCCGCAGTTTAGTATTTTCCCTCGATCATGACTTACAAGAATCTGGAAAAACTTTTTTACAAGCATTATTAAAATAGAAAATCATGTCAACTTCTCCTACTATTACTAACTTTAATCCTGCCCCAAAAATCTGGACTTGGAAAGGTTTTTCCATAGAATATCAAACCGCAGGTAAAACAGGCCCTGCTGTAGTTTTAGTACATGGTTTTGGTGCTTCTTGGGGACACTGGCGGAAAAATTTACCCGTATTAGGGGAAAGTTGTCGCTGTTATGCAGTAGATTTAATTGGTTTTGGTGGATCTGCAAAACCTACTCCAGGAAAAGAAATTGAATATACTTTCTCTACTTGGGGTCAACTGGTGGCTGATTTTTGTCGCGAAGTGGTTGGTAGTCCAGCTTATTTAATTGGTAATTCCATAGGCTGTGTGGTAGTTATGCAAGCTGCTGTAGATAATCCAGATATTGCTCAAGGTGTAGCGCTGATTAATTGTTCCCTGCGTTTACTCCATGAAAGAAAAAGGGCTGAATTGCCCTGGTATCGCAGTTATGGTGCAGGAATCATGCAAAAATTCCTGGCTTATCAATGGTTTGGTAATTTCTTTTTTCAGCAACTAGCTAAACCGAAGGTAGTACGCAAGATTTTGTTACAAGCTTACCGCCGTCAAGAAGCAGTCACAGATGAGTTAATTGATATTCTCATGAAACCTGCAGGGGAAAAAGGAGCTGCTGATGTGTTTCTCGCTTTTACCCGTTACTCTGGGGGTCCCTTACCAGAAGACTTACTGCCCATTTTACCTTGTCAAGCCATTATTCTCTGGGGTACCGAAGATCCCTGGGAACCCATAAAATTAGGTCGCGACCTCGCTAATTTTCCCACTGTAGACCAGTTTATTCCTCTTGAGGGTTTGGGTCATTGTCCTCAAGATGAAGCCCCAGAAATGGTCAATCCCGTCTTACTGGAGTGGATTAAACAGCGTTGCTAAATTGGAAAATGACACCCTAAACTAGGGAGTAGGGAGTAAGATTTTCTTCTGGTTAAAGCGTTTAAATTACTTTTTCTCTGAGTCTCCTTACAAACCTAAAACACTTTCCCAGAGCATATATTATAACTAGCTTAAAATTTAGCTTAACTAATCTCTCTTGAATCAGTGAACCAAAAATCATTAATTTTGATTGGGAGTTTAGCAGTAATAAACAGCACGCCAGTAACTGCTTTACCCCCACCCGAAGATATACCAGAAGAAGTGATGCGTACCCAGATAATAACCGAAGGGCGATCGCCTGTTGATGGGAGATTAGTTTCCCCTGAAGAATACGCAGAGATTCAAGCACAGTTAAGAGAAAATCCCTTTCCCCCTAAGTTAAACCCCGCAATACAAGAAAAAATATTCCTGTTGGAGCTTTTAAGGTTTATACGTATTGTTACCCCCTTCTAGACCAGAAGTCAGTTGCCAAAGTAAAATTCTGTATAATTTTCATAAATAATATTAAGCTTTAGTTTTGTTGTTCTTAAAATCTGGTAGATAAATGACAAATATAGCCCCCGAACAGGTAAATCAGATTGTTTACAATCTCCATCATGACCCCTTTGAAATCCTCGGTAGTCATCCTTTAGAAACCAACGGTAAAGTAAAGAGTTGGGTAGTACGAGCCTATCTACCAAAAGCTCATGCAGTAACGGTAATTTGCCCAGAAGTACGGCAAGAATATCCAATGCAGTCAGTGCATCATCCGAATTTTTTTGAATGTATCATAGAAACCGCAGAATTAGCCAACTATCAACTGCGTATCCAGGAAGGGGAACATGAAAGGGTAATTTATGACCCCTATGCCTTCCATTCTCCTAAATTAACTGATTTTGATATTCACCTATTTGGGGAAGGAAACCATCACCGCATTTACGAAAAACTGGGCGCTCATCCCACAGAAATTGATGGAGTAAAAGGGGTTTACTTCGCTGTCTGGGCTCCCAACGCCCGTAATGTGTCTGTATTAGGTGATTTTAATTCATGGGATGGGCGAGAACATCAAATGCGGAAAAACAAAAACAGCGTTTGGGAGTTGTTTATTCCTCAAATAGGTGTGGGAATGCATTACAAATATGAAATCAAAAACTGGGAAGGTCATATTTATGAAAAATCAGACCCCTATGGTTTCGCCCAGGAAGTGCGCCCGAAAACAGCCTCTATTGTAACAAATTTAGATACTTATGAGTGGCATGACCAAGATTGGTTAGAAAACCGCCGTCATAGTGACCCACTCAGTAAACCTATTTCAGTATATGAGGTTCATCTGGGGTCATGGCTTCATGCTTCCGCAGCAGAAAAAACCCGTTTGCTGAGTGGAGAGTCAGACCCAGTTCAAGTATCTGAATTAAAACCAGATACCCGTTTTCTCAGTTACTATGAGTTGGCAGAAAAATTAATCCCCTATGTAAAGGAACTGGGTTATACCCACATTGAGCTGTTACCCGTTGCTGAACATCCTTTTGATGGTTCCTGGGGATACCAAGTAACTGGTTATTATGCCCCCACTTCCCGTTACGGCCCCCCAGAAGATTTTATGTATTTTGTGGATAAATGCCACGAAAATGGCATAGGTGTAATTGTAGATTGGGTACCAGGACACTTCCCTAAAGACGGTCACGGTCTGGCATTCTTTGACGGTACACATCTTTATGAATACGCAGATTCACGAATAGGGGAACATAAAGAATGGGGAACTTTAGTTTTTAACTACAAGCGCAATGAAGTACGGAACTTCTTAGTAGCCAATGTGCTCTTTTGGTTCGATAAGTACCACATCGATGGGATTCGGGTTGATGCAGTAGCATCTATGCTATATCTTGATTACCTACGGGAAGATGGGCAATGGATTGCAAATCAATATGGAGGGAGAGAACACCTCGAAGCGGCAGATTTTCTGCGTCAGGTAAATAGTGTATTATTTAGTTATTTTCCAGGGACACTTTCCATTGCTGAAGAGTCAACTGCATGGCCGATGGTTTCCTGGCCTACTTATGTAGGCGGGTTAGGGTTTAACCTGAAGTGGAATATGGGCTGGATGCACGATATGTTGGATTATTTCCACATGGATCCTTGGTTCCGCCAATTCCACCAGAATAACCTCACTTTCAGTATGTGGTATCATCACAGTGAGAACTATATGCTGGCTCTTTCCCATGATGAAATTGTGCACGGGAAGAGTAACATGATCGGGAAAATGCCAGGGGATGAGTGGCAAAAGTTAGCTAATGTGCGTTGTTTATTTAGTTATATGTTCACTCACCCAGGGAAAAAGACCATGTTTATGAGCATGGAATTTGCTCAGTGGAGTGAGTGGAATGTCTGGGGTGACTTAGAATGGCATTTACTGCAATACCCACCCCATCAGCAGTTAAAGCAATTTTTTGCTGAACTCAATGCTATGTATAAGAGTGAACCCGCTCTGTATACTCGCGACTTTGAAGAAGAAGGTTTCCAATGGATTGATTGTAGCGATAACCGTCATAGTGTTGTAGCTTTTATCCGTCGCAGTAAAGAGTCAGGAGAGTTTCTGGTGGTTGTTTGTAATTTCACCCCTCAACCCCACAGTCACTACAGGGTAGGAGTCCCAGAACCTGGTTTCTATACTGAACTATTCAACAGTGATGCAGGAAAGTATGGCGGAAGTAACATGGGTAATTTAGGCGGTAAATGGACTGATGAGTGGTGGTTCCACAATTATCATCATTCCATTGACCTTTGTCTCCCTCCCTTGGGCGTGTTAGTTCTCAAATTAGACAGAGAAAAAACCACCTGGGTTGAATAAAAGTTCCGTAGTAACCTTTTTACACAGACCGCCTGGGAATGTAATTCCCAGGCTAAAAACTAAAGTCCGTTGAAACGGACTCCAACTCTCTCCCCTAGTCCATTTTAATGGACTTTAGCTATTAGCCTGGGAATTACATTCCCAGGCGGTCTGTGGCACTCACCTGTTACGACTGAGCACACCGATAACTGGTAACTGATAACTGTTCACTGTTCACTGAAAAAGCATCAAGGAGAACAAAATTGATGTCTGCTAAAGTTACTCTCAAAGTTATCACGGGAAACCTCCCAGAAAAAGAGTTTGTCTTTGAAGAACGCAGCACCTGTATTATGGGACGTGCTGATGATTGTTTCCCGAAAATTCCTGATGATGAAGCACATCGCTGTATCTCTCGTTACCATTGTCTCCTGGATATTAATCCACCAGAAATACGAGTAAGAGATTTTGGTAGTCTCAATGGCACTTATGTCAATGAGCAAAAAATCGGACAAAGAAATAAGGATGAAACACCAGAAGAAGCAAAAGCTCGTCAGTTTCCTGAATACGATCTAAAAACTGGGGATACCATTAAACTGTCAGATACTATTTTGCAAGTAGATATCAAAGTACCTGATACTATTAAAATTACTCCCCCTGTTGCGTCTTCAAATGGAGAAAAACCTAATTTATTTGAGTTGGTGCAAGAATTAATTAAACGAGCAATAAACGGAGAGAAAAAACTCCAAGCTCTTAAAGATTATACCTTACTTAAAAAGTTAGGAACAGGTGGTTTTGGGGCAGTGTATTTGGCTCGTCATCCTAATCAAACAATGGTAGCCCTAAAAGTCATGCTTCCCGAAGTAGCACAAAGTTCTGATTCTGTTGATAGATTTTTGCGGGAGGTAGCTAATACTAAAGCATTAAATCATCCTAATATTGTCCAACTTTTAGATTTTGGTTATGACTCTGGTACATTCTTTTTTACCCTAGAATATTGTGAAGGTGGCAGTCTCCAAAATCTGATAACAGAACAGGGAAATTTACCAATTGAGGCTTCTATTTCTATTATTTTGCAAGTATTAGAAGCCCTGGAATATGCCCATCAAGCAGAAATTCCCTATGTAAAATTGGCTAATGAACAAATAGCTAAAGGTAAAGGTTTGGTGCATCGCGATATTAAACCAGATAATATTTTATTCATCAAATCTAACTCAAATTGGCAGGTAAAAGTGGCAGATTTTGGACTAGCTAAAGCTTTTGATTTGGCAGGTTTAAGTGGTTTATCTGCTACTAATGGAGCAATGGGAACTCCTGTTTTTATGCCCCGTCAACAAGCCCTAAATTGTAAATATTCTCAACCAGAAGTGGATGTGTGGGCAACTGCAGCCACTCTTTATTATATGCTAACAGGAAATTTTCCCCGCCAATTTACAACTAATGACCCATTGCATGATATCTTAAAAAATCCTCCTACTCCTATTCGTCAGCACTCCCCTTCTCTTCCTAAAAAATTAGCTGATTTAATAGATTTTGCTTTGCAAGAAAACCCTGAAATTCGTTTGAAAACTGCTAAGGATTTTAAGGAGGCTTTATTGAATTTAATTAACTAATTTTTGCATTATTTGAATGAAATACAAAGCCTCGTAGGGGTACATATTCCGCGATCGCCCCATAGGTTGAAACCTATGGCTACACAAAGGAAGGCGATCGCCCCATAGGTTGAAACCTATGGCTACACAAAGCGCCACGGGTTGAAACCCGTGGCTACACAAAGAAAGTCCGCCTGCGCGGACTAGGTTCCAGGTTTTGTGAATAAATCTGGGTTAAATTAAAAAATGTTGGCACAATCATGAAAATTTAACCCGCGCAGTTTCAACCGCCATAGGTTTCAACCGCCATAGGTTTCAACCGCCATAGGTTTCAACCGCCATAGGTTTCAACCGCCACGGGTTGAAACCCGTGGCTACACAAAGAAAGTCCGCCTGCGCGGACTTGGTTTCAGGTTTTGTGAATAAATTTTTGTTGAATTAAAAAATGTTGGCACAATCATGAAAAATTAACCCACGCAGGCAGGTTTTTTTTAACCTATGGCATCCTCAAGGCGCATATTCCTCACACCTACCAACCTAACCCGCGCAGGCGGGTTTTGTCTGTGTAGCCACGGGTTTCAACCCGTGGCGCTTCCAGGTTTTGTGAATAAATTTTTGTTGAATTAAAAAATGTTGGCACAATCATGAAAATTTAACCCACGCAGGCGGTTTTTTTTAACCTATGGCATCCTCAAGGCGCATATTCCTCACACCTACCAACCTAACCCGCGCAGGCGGGTTTTGTCTGTGTAGCCACGGGTTTCAACCCGTGGCGCTTCCAGGTTTTGTGAATAAATTTTTGTTGAATTAAAAAATGTTGGCACAATCATGAAAATTTAACCCACGCAGGCGGTTTTTTTTAACCTATGGCATCCTCAAGGCGCATATTCCTCACACCTACCAACCTAACCCGCGCAGGCGGGTTTTGTCTGTGTAGCCACGGGTTTCAACCCGTGGCGCTTCCAGGTTTTGTGAATAAATTTTTGTTGAATTAAAAAATGTTGGCACAATCATGAAAATTTAACCCACGCAGGCGGTTTTTTTTAACCTATGGCATCCTCAAGGCGCATATTCCTCACACCTACCAACCTAACCCGCGCAGGCGGGTTTTGTCTGTGTAGCCACGGGTTTCAACCCGTGGCGCTTCCAGGTTTTGTGAATA
>Ga0209594_1000183_pt1 | contig 47004 bp, 43 predicted proteins | sample AshMeaCrysSpring_FD_184126 | JGI IMG/M metagenome (GOLD analysis project Ga0209594, IMG submission 184126) | Groundwater microbial communities from Big Spring, Nevada to study Microbial Dark Matter (Phase II) - Ash Meadows Crystal Spring... | ecosystem: Environmental > Aquatic > Deep subsurface... | reverse complement strand
TGGGAAAAAAGACGAATCAAAACTTCGTTCAAATTCCTCATGCCAAGTTCATAGAAATGTTATCTTATAAAGCCAAACTAGCAGGGATTCAGGTAATTTTAACTGAAGAATCATATACCTCAAAAGCCAGTTTTATTGATAATGATCCCATTCCGGTGTACAAAAAGGGTGAGAAAAATCAGTGGACTTTCAGTGGAAAAAGAGTCAAACGGGGTTTATACCGTAGTGGTAGTGGACGATTGGTTAATGCCGATGTTAATGGTTCTTTGAATATCATGAGAAAAGCAGTCCCAAATGCCTTCGGTTATGGGATAGAGGGTGTTGTAGTTCACCCCGTTCGGGTAACGCCGGCAAAGTAAAGGTGTGTCACATTTGACTATATTTTTATGAACTATTAACAATAATACTTCTATTTTTACTTAAATTTTTTATCTGCGATCTACAAATGGTCATAGGTGTAAGACAAAAACTTTAATCTTCCTGTAGAATCAACTCAAATCAGACAGCCTTAGTCGTAATATAATATTCCCCTGTTAAGTCCTGATTAAAAATATCTTGAATTTCAAAATAATCTCCAATATTACTATTACCATTAGGTTGAAAAAACCCTTTATTATTTTCAAATAAATCTGTCAGCAGTTCAACTGCATAACCATGTAAATCAACTGCTTTAATTAAATCAAGTGGGTCTGGAATACCAATTAATGTTTCTTCCCAATTTATATAATAATCGGCATTACCTATCGGAAATTCATAACCAAATAACTCTGTTGTATGAAATGCAACGACATAATTGGCATCAGAACTATCTAAACGATTATTTAAATTATTGAGTGGACTATCCTCATCATCAAAATCATTATGAAAATCACTACCAGCCGGATCTAATCCAATAATCATATCAATAGATTGGCCGGTTAATGAGTCATACTTCTCACCTGCATTTCCGACTAAATGACCGCCTAAGCTATGACCAATTAAAGTTGTATTGCTGGGATTTATATTTAAACTGTCTAATACATTAGCCAAGTTATCCCCTTGAGTTGTGACTTTTTCTGCAACTGAAACATAATTAAAAACTTCATCAGCTTCTTCTGACCAATCCCAGGTAATGATATTAACTAAATTATCATAATAATTGGATATGCTTTCCGCTAAAAATGTGAAATTACCGCTAATTTCAGAGTTAAAACCATGAGTAATAACAAATGTGTCAAAATCCGGATTAAAGTTCTCAATATAGCCTTCTACATTGATTCCATTTTCATAGCGTAACACACCATTTATATTACTAAACTGTAATTGATTTTTATTAAAATTAACTAAAGTATCAGTCCCTTCATTACGCCCATCATTTATATTGGTATCTTCAACCGTTAAAGTTCTATTTAAATGACTTGTAATTTTAAAATCCTCTTCCTTCCCATAATAAATAACAATATCATTGCCACCTCCACCCTCTATGTAATCATTGCCAATCCCACCCTCAAGATAATCATCACCCATTCCACCATTTAAAGAGTCATTACTATTCCCACCCAGGAGGGTGTCATTACCACTTTCACCACGTATAGAGTCATCTCCATTGCCCCCATCAAGATAATCCTCATCACTATTACCCTGTAGGGTATCACCTCCATTTTTTCCATATAATGCAGCGTAATCGGGTAGAAGAAATCTTTGGACTGACAAACTATCATTACTATCAGTCCCTTCTAAAAAATTATTAAAGAGGTTCAAATCACTATTATTGAAACGCATCCAGATTCTCCTAAAAAATTTGATATCTATCGCCTCGCTAAATCTTTAAAAAATAGCCTTGACATAGATCGCCATTAGGTTTGTCGATCATTAGTATAGCGCAAAGAAAGTTAATATCAGGCTATTGATGCAGCCATAGGCGCATCTCAATTAATCCGCAATAAATGTATGAAAAAGATTAAGTCTATTGACTCAAAATAAATTTAATTTTCTTTTGATTACACTGCTGTTTCCTGGCTACATAAACCCTTTCCTTTTTTCCTTAATAGTTTTTGCATCTCCATCCGTAATCACTTCCTGAAGAACATCCCTTGAAAAGGTGTAGGTTGGGTAGAACAAGTGAAACCCAACAACCTTTTATTCTTCTCTTCCCAAAGTCTACTCTCATTGATCCCAAGGGCTGAGGATGGAGGCAGTGGGCATTTTTGCAACAAGCAACAGGTAGAATAATCGATAACCCATGACAAAGTACAAGTAACAGATGACCTCGATGGTTGAGTCAAAGACGTTAGTAGAATTACTGGGCGATCGCGCTGCATCGTTACCAGAACAATTAGCCTATACTTTTCTTGCCGATGGTCAAACCGAGTCAGGTCATTTAACCTATCAACAACTGGATCGGCAAGCGGCGGCGATCGCGGCTCAACTACAAACTCAAATTCAACCGGGTGAACGGGTATTGGTGGTTTATCCCTATACCGCTGGTCTGGAATTTATTGCCGCATTTTTTGGCTGTTTGTATGCCGGGGCGATCGCCGTCACCATGAATCCCCCCACCAAAAGCGAAACCCTGCCCAAGGTATTTGAACGTCTCCAGGCTTGTGAAGCATCGATGGTATTGACCACCCAATCTTTACTGAATCAACTCAAACATTACCTGACCCAAAAACCGGAATGGGCTGATATCCTCCACCCAATTCCTTGGGTTGCCAGCGATACTTTACCCTTATCCATCGCCACGGATTGGGTACAACCGTCTATTTCTGCCGATACCGTTGCCTTTTTGCAATACACCTCCGGTTCAACCGGAACCCCGAAAGGCGTAATGGTAACCCACCGGAATGTTCTCCACAACTCTGCTGTGATTTACCACTGTTTTGAACATACCCCAGACAGTCGGGGTGTAATATGGTTGCCCATGTTCCATGATATGGGACTGATTGGCGGCGTGATTCAACCGTTGTATGGTCAATTTCCGGTAACGTTAATGTCTCCCATTGCTTTAGTGCAACAACCGCTACGGTGGTTAGAAGCGGTTTCCCGTTATCAAGCCACCACCAGCGGCGGGCCAAATTTTGCTTATGATCTGGTCTGTCGGCAGGTGAAGCCGGAACAACTGCAAAAACTAGATTTGAGTCACTGGCAAATCGCATTTTCGGGGGCTGAACCGGTTCGCGCCCAAACTCTCGAACGATTTGCCCAAACTTTTGCCCCTTGTGGATTTCGTCCAGAAGCGTTTTATCCCTGTTATGGTATGGCAGAAACAACATTATTAATTTCTGGGGGACTGAAAACTGTGCCTCCTGTGGTGCAATGGGTCGATAGTATTGCTTTAGAAGAGAATAAGGTCATTCCTGTAGATGCCCAACAGCCCCATGCTAGGGCGATCGTCGGTTGTGGTGTGACGTGGCAGGGGGATGAAGTGGTGATTGTCAATCCAGAAACGTTAACCGCAGTGGCAGACAATCAAGTAGGGGAAATTTGGTTTAAAGGTTCAGGGGTGGGAAAAGGCTATTGGAACCAACCGGAGGCTACACAACAAACGTTTCAGGCTTATTTGGGGGAACGGGGGCCATTTTTGCGGACAGGGGATTTAGGGTTTATCCAAAACGGAGAATTGTTTATCACGGGACGGATCAAAGAAATGATGATTCTCTGGGGTCGCAACCGTTATCCTCATGAAATTGAACAAACCGTTGAACAATGTCATCCGGCGCTGCGTCCCGGTTGTAGCGCGGCGTTTTCTATTGAACTGGAGGGAGAAGAACGATTAATTGTCGCGGCTGAAGTGGAGCGTCGGTTTTTCCGACAGTTAAACTCAGATCAAGTGATTGAAGCGATTCGGGAATCCATCAACACATATCATACTGTAGATGTTTATAGTGTGGTCTTACTCAAACCTGCCACCTTACCCAAAACCAGCAGTGGTAAAGTTCAACGTCGTACCTGTCGTCAACAGTTTTTAGCCGGAACCCTCAAAACCGTTGCCCAGTGGCAATATCAACAACCACAAGATAGTCGTTTGTCTCGCCTGACTTCTGAGTAGTTAAATATTCATCTTGTGATTGATCCTTCAATAATTTCTGTTTAACTAATAAGAGTTAAGTTATTAAATATTGATATACTTATCAGGTTTTGATAACATTGTAACGAAATATTATAGACTGGCATTGCACGAATTGATAGGGCTTGACAGCTCAGATCGAAGTTTTGTATGCTATATTATAAGAATTATAATTAGGTAATTTGCTACCTAAAAACTAAAATGAAGGTTAACATCCTCTTCAAACCCTGATTTTATCGTATAAGCTCTCGTTACCTGACTGAGATGAACAGACTTAAACCCCCTCACAAAAGAACAAAGATTAAATCCCCTAATGAGGCGATGGATTGACAAAAATATAAAAGTATGAATTAGCCACTTAGGAAACCCAAAGTGTAGAAGCCAGTACTCAACTCAGTGCGACGTGGATGAAAAACTAATGTTAAGATCAACCCCTCAGTCAATACGCTCATCAAATCAACTGTTAGAATAATAAAAACATAGACGGCGACAGAGGTTACCCGATATTCATTCTATTTAGAACTTTAAGTGCTTAATGTTTGATCAAGCCAAAACTCAGTATAATTCTCCTTCCTCCAATTCAGCTTTCAATCAGCCTGAACTGGATCAAAGTTTAGCAGTTGCTTTAGTGGCAGCTCAAGCCGCAGAGGATCGCAAAGCAGAGGATATCCTCGTTCTGAAAGTCTCAGAAGTCTCCTATCTGGCAGATTATTTTGTGATTGCTACTGGTTTTTCAACCACACAGGTGCGGGCTATCTATCAAGCTATCCTCAAGGCTATTGAAGCCGAGTTAGGGCGGGTTCCGGTGAGTGTGGAAGGACAAGGAGAAGGGATTTGGACATTAATCGATTATGGGGATGTTGTTATCCATATTCTGTTACCTGAAGAACGAGAATTCTACAACTTAGAAGCATTTTGGGGACACGCAGAAAAGATTGATCGGGCTGCAATTGATCTTCAGCAAGGAAAAGAACGCTAATTTCTGGACTTGACAACAAAATATGTTAATTATTGGGGAAAGATTATAAGTCTATGAAGGGCGTTTAATCTCTCCCCAATCTAGTTCAGGATGCTCCGCAATAAACTTTTTAAGAATCTGAATATATCCGAGAAGACAATGATAAATTTTATGCCAATTTTCCGATTCGGAAACAAATTCATATAAATCGCGCTTTAATAAAAAACCCGCGCCAGAGGTGAGATGAAAAGTATGATATTCTCTGCTTTTCGTAAATTTTAAAGAGTGACTATGAATTAAATCCAGAAACTTTTCATAAGTACTGTTTTTTTTGTCAGAAAAACATTGAGCAATAATTTCTGGCTCTTTTTCAAAGTTAAAACCCACTAAAATTTCAATATAGTTTTTTCCCTGAGGATGACTATGCTTCCAAAGGGCATAGCGATAGAAAGAATTGACTTGATCGACACTAGACGGACTCCCAAAAGCAGTGGTAAAATGAGGCTTAATTGAATTTAAGCAATCTTCCATCTTCGTGAGAGTGGAACGAAATAATCGCATGGCTTTGAGATTATCATAGTTAAAATCTGGAATGGTATGTAAATGACAACGTTCTAGAAAATCTAAAAACTCATAAATTAAAGATTGCTGGGGTAATAGATCATCTAAACGCACTGAAGTCATGAGAAAAACATAAATATCTTTCCAGCGAAATTGATAAAATTGATCGGTGTTTAAAGGTCGATATTCTTCGGGTATTCTTAAATGTTCATACTTTGTACAGTATCTTAAAAAGACATTTTTATAATGTCCCGAATAACTATGCAATATCTGGGAATATCGCGGTAAGTTACTGGCTTGATTTACCCCTAAACTACTTTCTAAAAAACATAAAGAATCTTGATTTTCAAAAACCAAATCAACCCGACAAACCAACTCTTGTCTACTGGTCATTTTATAGTAATTTCTCGTCTTTAGCCTAAAATTTGAACCACTAATTTTTAAAACACGGTTAACAAATGTATCGAGTAAGGATTGATTTGAAGATAAGATCCCTCCTAACACTTCTGTGGTAAAATCTTTTAGAGGAACTGTTGAATTATGCAAGCTCAGCAGTTTAACAAACAAGTTAGTTTTCATGAAATCAGGCGCTCATTCCAGTTCAGGACTTCCCCTAAGTGAGGCAGGGACAGATTTTAACAATTTTTAACTTCCCACTTGATTTTCTAGTATACTAGGGCGTGTCTGCAATTCCCCTAATACTAGAGTGTAATAGAAGTAATCGTCAACATAGCTCAATCATTGACGGCATATTTCTGATTATCAGTTGCAACTCATCAACTTTGCTTGAAGGAATTCCTTTCTCTGTAAAGCTCTCCGTTAAAGCCTTTTTGGTTCTTTTTGTTACTTTTTTGCGGGAGAATAAGAAGTGTATCCCTTTTCACTCAACAATCAATTTGAGGCTTTTTTCTGTTTTTCAGACCAGTACCATTGTTTATGTCCTTTTGCAGTATACCCTTTAACCATTTTTTCGGCTGCTTTTTGAGTCATATTTTTTTGGACAATAACAATATTACCATTATCATAATTACAATATTTCACTCTAAATTGAAATTGAACAATCTGAATTTCAATTTACGCCACTTTTTTGCAATTTGCCAGACTGAATTGCAATTTATGGTTACTTGTAGAGATTTTCCATGTCAGTCTCTGCACCAATCAGTAGATGTGTTAAATTTTACGGTACACGCCGATCAAAGTCTTGATCCATACAATCTAATAAAAAATTAGAGATAATTAAAGATACTTGATTAAACCGTTTAGGTGATAGTCCTGTAGAATTAGCACTTAATACACCATGAGCAAAAACGTGTCGTATAGATCGGGCAAAGCAACTAACATTAATATCATGACCTGCTTTGAAATCACACATCATCTGTTTTAAATCTTTACCCGTTAAATGTTGTTCAAGAAAATTAGAGATAGTATTTTTAGGATCTAGATCACGAATGGTTTTAATAACGTCTTCCTGTGACTGAGACTCTTGAATACATTTGATTTGTGACTCTTTACTTGGGTTTAACCCGATGATGTGGCAGTAGGTTTCAAATGCAGAGTAAACCAGAAAAATTCGAGTAATTGCAGAATAGAGTTGAGGGGTGTCTACACCGGAATAAGTGTCCCCTAAGTCTAATCCCTTAAAGCTTTTTGCGAGTCTAAATCGTGCTGACCACTTCGATAACAGAGCAAAGTTATTTACTAATTCTTCAGGGAATATGGTTTCTAATTCACGATTTTTGGAACAAAAGCGAGACCATGCTTTTGGGTAGTTGTTATTAGAGATCATCTAAAATTAAAACTTGTAAGTTTGGAATATTCGCTAAACGGATATCATTCGTTAGGAAAAATGTAGCACCTCCTTGCATAGCAGTTGCGATTTGAATTGCATCTGGTGTGCGTAAGTTCTGCGTTGCTCTCAATTGAGCAGCAATTTCAGCAATCTCAATGGAAACAGATACTGTAGCTAAATTTTCTTGGTCAAGAATAATATCACGATACTGTTGAGCAAGTTCTACATCACCTAAGCGCATAGGATGAACTAACACTTCTGTTAGAGTTAGTGTAGAAGTAATAACTTGAATCTCACCCTGACTCATTAATTGAAAGAAATCACGAACAGGCTGCAAATATCTCTCATTTTGCTCGATGAAGTAAATCAGAGGTGCAGTATCTAAACCTACAATTTGACCTTGCAGTGGAATTAGCCATTCCATGAAGCTCGTTCCTGGTTAATATACTCTTGAGCATCTAGCCCTTGCCAGATTTCTTTTCCTAAGCCTTCCAGTTCCATAATACTACGTTTGGGTTGATCTATCATCCGACGACGTACCAGCGTGGCTAATTCTGCTAATAAACGCAGTTGTTCATCAGGAGTCAGAGTCTCAACTTGACGACGAATATCTTGATAAGTAGCCATATTTTACTGAATTTATCCTCATCCAATAGCCTTAACTGATGCAGAGACGTTACCAAAAACGCCTCTACTTCATTTTAACAGCTTCGCTGTAGTTATTAGTTATTAGTTATTAGTTTATAGTTATTAGATTGAGTGTTACAGCCAATCGCTAACGACTAACCACTAACCACTAAAAACTTTTTTAAGTCCCCTCTTCTATCAGGTAGTAATGAATAGTCTCAATTAGTTAGTCGTTTAAATCTACTAATTAATTAAACTAACTACTAACTACTAAAAACTTTTTTAACCGTCAAATGATCCGAGGAAGTCGATGTTTAAAACCACATAAAATTTCCCAGGAAATGGTTCCTAATGTATCGGCCCAGTCATCGGCTGAAATACTATATTTACCATCTTGCCCCAACAGTGTGACAATTTCTCCCACTTGTAAGTCAGGAATTGAACTGACATCTAACATCAGTTGATCCATGGTCACTGCCCCAATTTGAGGCACAAATTGACCGCGAATTAACACTTGCATTTTATTAGATAAATTGCGAGGAACCCCATCAGCATAACCAATTCCCACAACGGCTATTTTTGTGGGTTTTTCTGTTACATAACGATAGCCATAACTGACTCCAGTATCGGCATCGAGGGTTTTGACTTGAGTCACTCTGGCTTTGACTTGCATCGCGGGTTGAAGCTGAACCGTTGACTGTAAATGGGGGGCAGGATATAAGCCATAAACCGCTAAACCAACGCGAACTAAGTCATAATGTAAAGCCTGATCCGTTAAAGCCGCAGCCGAGTTAGAAATATGTAAACAGGGACGTTGAGAGGGTTGAGAAAAATCCCAATGTTCCAGGGTTTTGATATTATCGATAACCTGCTGAAACCGTTGATGTTGTTGTCTCATTACCGTTTGATCCGGACTGTCGGCGGTGGCAAAATGAGAGTATATTCCGACAAGGGTTAAATTGGGTAAGCGCTGTACTAACTGAACAAATTCAGTGGCTTGTTGCCAAGCCGTCCCGAGGCGCGACATCCCTGTGTCGATATTGAGATGAACCGATAGGGTCTGGTTGCAGGTATTGAGGGTCTGAGAGAACAACAGGGCTTGCTGAGGGGTACATAACGTTGCCTGGAGGTTCCAGTGGGCGATCGCTTTGACTTCTTCTGGGGTATGGGCAGCCCCTAACACTAAAATGGGTTGATCTATTCCGGCTTCCCGCAGTTCAATCCCTTCGGGAATAGTTGCAACCGCTAACCCTTTTGCCCCTGCTTCACAAGTCGCCTGGGCAACAGAAATTGCCCCATGACCATAAGCATCGGCTTTCACAACTGCCATTAGGGCCGTTTGGGGGGATAATACGGTTTTGATCTGTTTAACGTTATGGGCGATCGCAGATAAATTAATTTCAACCCATGCCCGGTGTTCAATGCCTCCGGACACACTCCCCCCTCTCAGGGCTAAACTGAGGCGATCGCCGGTTGTTTTAGGGACATTCACTGGCTTCCAACTCACCATACTTGACTGACTCCTCACAAACGAAAATGAGCTAGGAATTTCATCAAGATTAACGTAGAGAGTTCCGGAAGTACAGTGAATTCAGAGATTGATTTTTAATGATCGGCGGCTGAGTCGGGATCAAGTTGCCATCGTTGTTGATCCCGTTTTTCTAATTTTTCCTTCATTTGTACAGGTTCTTCATCAGCCATTTCCACCCCCATGGTGTCGGCTAACTGATCCACATCATGACGTTCTGGAAAGGGTTCAGTGGCGGCAACGGGTTGATCGGGAATGACTTTGGTTTGATATTCAGGTGAATTTTGTTCTGTCATAGATTGAAATAAAATTCTACAGATTAACAAGATAAAATCTCCAATTTCCTACTCAATCTCACTCAAGCGAGTCTTTTACCTAGGAAATTAGAGATGATTGTCTATGGGGTTAGAACTAATGCTGGATAAATCACTTTAACCGATTTTTATGCAATGATTAGCGAAATTCCATTTCTTTTTTAGCCGCTTCTTTAACATTTTCTACCGTATGTCGGGCAGCAGCTTCGGCTTGTTTTGCTTGTCCTTCCGCTTTATCTTTCGGGTCACCCGTAACTTCTCCGATCATTTCTTGGGCTTTCCCTTCAATATTTTTCATCGTTGCTTCGACTCTATTCTCATTACTCATACTGTACTACTCCTTTTAATAAACTGTCTAATTAGTTTGGCTCTGCAACGAGCTACATTACCTAGAATAAAGATTAATAGCCTTGTGAACTTCTATCTCAAGGTTGATTTTGTAGTCCCTCTTTAGAATGAAATTCTTGACTCAAGCGAAAAGTTCAGTCTTTCTTCAGAAGTAATTTGAATAGATTGAGCTGAATTTCTAGTATCTTTGCTATTTTAGTAAGAATAACCCGCAGGAGTGAAAACTTTTAAAGGGTAACTCAATATCTTTTATTTTCTTAGATAAAAATACTTAGAGAAAACTCATTAATATGAAACATTCAACTTACTTAATTTTTAATCCGGTTTCGGGTCAAGGAGATGCAGAGCAGGATCTCTCGTTGATTAAAGAATGCTTAGCATCAGAAATGAATTTAGAAGTCCGGTCTACTACAGAAGAAATGAGTGCGGATCACCTTGCCCATGAAGCCGTAGAAGCGGGGGCTAGTTGTGTGATCGCTTCGGGAGGAGATGGAACGGTTTCTCAGGTGGCAGACGTGTTAGTAGGAACAGATATTCCTTTGGGTGTGATTGCCCGAGGAACAGCCAATGCTTTTGCTAATGCACTGAATATTCCAGATACAATTGAAGCAGCTTGTCAGACCATTTTAGCCCAAAATCAGCGGAAAATTGATGTGGCAAAATGCAACGGAAAACTGATGACATTATTAGCTGGAGTCGGGTTTGAAGCGGAAACAATTGAGAATACCCAGCGGGAAATGAAAAAACAGTTTGGGATTTTAGCTTACTTTTTTTCAGGTTTAAGTCAGTTACAAGAACTGGAAACCTTTCACGCTGAACTGGAAACAGATGATAAAATTATTCAGGTTGAAGCAGCGGCTATTACTGTGGCAAATATCGCACCCCCTTCGTCAATTTTAGCACAAGGGCCGGCTGGCATTGTCATGGATGATGGCTTACTGGATGTTACCATTGTTTCTCCTCAAAATCAACTCAGTGCGATCGCTGCATCTTACCATCTATTTCTATCCGCAGCCAATGAAGATGAGGCACAAAGAGATGATATTGGTTATCTCAGAACACGACGAATTAAGATTAAAACTGATCCGCAGCAAAAAGTCACAGTTGATGGAGAAATGCGAGGTAAAACCCCTGTTGAAATTGAATGTATTCCGAAAAAATTGATTGTTTTAGTTCCTCGAAAATTGTCTGAAAAATCCCCTGAAAAGTTAGAAGGACTACCGGGGTTAAAAATTGAAAAAAAGCAGGGTAAAACACAAGAAAAATTAGAAAGCGAGGAAAAAAAAGAATTTCAACAACCTTCTGTTAAAATTATTGATGAGCGAGACAATGATTATCTTTCCTTTGAAGACAATGACACGATTATTGAAACTCGAAAACCCCAGATAGAGATAATTGATCATCGAACTGAAGAGACTTGAACAAAAATCTGATAAGATAACAAATATCATCTTCTGTTGATTCAAGGCAATGGTAAAATCCTCAAAGCAATCTCTAAAAATATATTTTTTATCGCTATTTTCTTCTGTAATTGGAATCAGTGGATTAATGTTAGCGATTATTGCAACGGTCGTTTTTTTGTTTCTATCTAAACAGGTTTTAGGTCAAAAAACAATAGAATTTGACACCCATATATTGCAATATTTTCTATCCATTCAGAATTCTAGTTTAACTTTATTTTTTGTCACACTAGCATTTATTGGTAAACCCACATTTTTAGTAATTGTCGATGTACTTTTTAGTCTGTTTCTTTGGACTAAAAATAAAATATCCATGGCTATAGTGTATTTTATTATTGGCAATGGGGCGGCTGGTTTTAACTTATTTCTAAAATCTTTTTTAGGTCGAGAAAGACCTGCATTATGGGATAGAATTGTTGAGGTTAAACATTTAAGTTATCCCAGTGCTCATGCCATGAACTCTGTAGTCGTTTATGGTCTAATTTGTTATTACTTAATGAATCAATTTAAACCTTGGCGATGGCTAATTTTTGCTTGTACATTTCTCCTGGTGATATTAATTGGGCTTAGCCGTCTTTATTTAGGTGTTCATTGGCCGACAGATATTATTGCAGGATATATCATGGGTTTTGTGTGGTTAAGTATTGCAATTATTCTTGTAGAATTCGTGAAATCTTCGACGAATAATCAAGTTGATAAAAAATCAACTAATTAAGTTTATATCTGGGATTTTAACCAAAATGTAGCTAACTGTTTAACCCATCCTGTTAACCATTTTAAGTTATATTTATCGGCTGCTTTTCGGATAATTTCTGATTGAGTGGGATAAGGATAAATCGTATTGGCAATTTTACCTAAACCCACTTTTCCCACCATCGCTAATGTAATTTGACTAATCATTTCCCCGGCATGGGGTGAGACAATTGTTGCCCCTAAAATTTGATCACTGCCTTGACGAATATGAATTTTAGCAAAGCCTTGGGTCTCACCCTCAATTTTTGCTCGATCATTCTCTTCTAAAGCAATATAAAAGCTTTCAACTTTTGCCGGATTTTGTTGAATTTCTGCTTCAGTAATACCCACTTGCGCCACTTCTGGACTCGTATAAGTACAGGATGGCATAATTAAACTACTCAATTTTTTACGTCCAATTCCGGCAATAGAAAATAAAGCATTTTGTACGACAATACGGGCAGCCGCATCCGCCGCATGGGTAAATTTCCAATTCATACAAACGTCACCCACAGCATAAATATTGGGATGGGTTGTTTGAAGATAATCATTAATAATAATCCCTTTTTTATCATCAGATTCTACCCCAACAGCCGTTAAATTTAAGTTGTTAATATTTGGTGATCGCCCGGTTGCGACAATAATTTCATCTACGGTAACATCATACTCAATGCCGCCAACAATATAATGAATAATTTTTTCTTGATTTTGTAATTGAATAGATTGAATATCAGCATTCAAAACTAAATTAATTTGTTCCTTGTGAAACACTTGATGAATGATAAATGAAGCTTCTGGATCGGATTTTTTTAATACTCGTTCTCCTCTTTGTAAAAGGGTCACTTGAGAACCTAAACGTTGAAAGGTTTGGGCAAGTTCACAGCCAATATAACCTCCACCAATAATTGCTATGCGAGGCGGAAGTTGCGTTAAATTAAATACCGTTTCATTAGTTAAAAATCCGGCTTGTTCTAATCCTTCAATGGGGGGGATAGCAGGATGAGATCCCGTTGCAATGACTGCTTTTTTAAATTTTAAAGTTTTTCCCGCAACTTTGATTGTATTTCGGCTAGAAAATTGGGCTTCTCCTAAAAACACATCTACGCCAAACTCTTCTGAAAATCGCTTTGCTGAATCATTCTCACTAATTTCTGAACGAACTTTTCGCATCCGTTCCATTACTGCTGTAAAATCAATTGTCATTCCTTCCGGTATTTGTATTCCGTATGCTTGAGATTGTTTAATAGTAGCAGCAACGCGAGAAGAACGAATTAAGGCTTTTGAGGGAACACAACCGACATTTGTACAATCTCCTCCGAGTAAATGCTTTTCAATTAATGCTACTTTTGCCCCCAATAAACCCGCCCCGGCTGCCGTCACTAACCCAGCAGTCCCTCCGCCAATCACCACTAAGTTGTAACAGTTTTGCGGTTGGGGATTTTGCCAATTTTTTGGATGTAAATTCTCCACCAATTTTTGGTTATATTCATCCATTGGGGGAACATTAACAGGTGGTATTTCAGAAGAAGTCATAAATGTTTTCTTAATTTAAAATAGGGAATAATTAGGTTACTACAAGGAGCGAAGTGAATTGACTAGATCTATATCTGGGTGATCGGCTGGAACAAATAAGGGTGAGAATATAGGCGAGGGAATATTTTTAGCATCTATTAAATTAGCATATAAAGAAAGAAGTGCCTTCAAATTGAATTCCCTGCAAATCAGAACCTTTCAGATTAGTATGTTCAAATTGAATATTTGTGAGATTTGCATTTGTGAGATTTGCATTTGTAAAATTTGTGCAATATAAGCGAGTATTAGATAGGTTGGCTTTCGTTAAGTTGGTATTAGCTAAATTTGCCCATCCTAAGCGAGCACCAGATAAATCTGTTCCTGTTAAGTTAGCACCCATTAAATCAGCACCTTCTAGATTAATCTTTGTTAAATATAAACCCGATAAATCTAGATTTATAAAATCTCTACGTCCATTTTTATATTCTTGTTGAAGCTGTTTTTTATTCATAACAATACCTTTTTTTTTATTTCTAAATAATTATTCAGAGCAAATCATGATATGACGATCAAGCAACTTGAAGTGTATTGGGTTTAGGAATGAGTTCACCTTCTGCTTGCCAAGCCTCTAAATACATTTCAATCACTTCTTCACCATTAGAAATTGCTTCTGCGCGAGTTTTTCCATGAGTACAAGGCATCATCACTAAATCAGCAAACTCTGGAATAGTAACTAAGAAAAGTTGATCTTCATCAGACCACTGAACGATCATACTATATCGATTCATGAATCCTTATCCTCCATTCTTAAATCTTTGAGAGTATTTAGTAATTTAGCAAGTTGCTTTTCTAAGTAGAGTGGTACATCCGGAACCATCCTTACCTGGAATTGTCATTGTTTTTTTGAGCAGAGGATGTCGCCAACGTTCATGGCTACACAAAACCCGCGCTTCGGCAAGCATATAAAACCCTCACGAGTGAGTTGCGCTTTAAATTCTCGAATTTTTCTAGGCATGGAGATGGCTTAGATGCACTCCTTTAATTATCTCATATTGGTTTTGAAATTATAGAGGGGTGATTCTATGAGTTTGTGTCCAATTCATTTTAAAATAGTAAAAATGTTTTCATATAATCAACCAAATTTTAAGATTAATGGATGGGACTTTAACATCAACAGAAACGGCTAAACAAATTGATATAGAGGCATTACAGACAATTGTTGGTAATGATGGGGTCATTCCCTGGGACAATCTTAACCCCGCTTTACAACAAACTCTCACTCATGCCGTTACACCCGGAACTGATTTACAAGCGGTGGTTTATCCCAAAACTCAGGAAGAATTAGCCGCCGTTGTTGCCCATGCCAGCCAACATCGTTATGGCATTCTCCCATACGGTGGAGGGAGTAAATTACATTGGGGAGGTTTAGTAGAAAATGTACATTTGGCGGTCAGTTTAGAACGTTTAAACCGTTTAACTGAACACGCCGTGGGTGATTTAACAGTAACGGTGGAAGCCGGGATGAAGTTTGAACAGTTGCAGCAAACCTTGTCAGAAGTTGGTCAATTTGTTGCCATAGATCCCGCTTATCCCCAAACGGCAACGATAGGAGGAATTTTAGCCACGGCTGATACAGGTTCATTGCGGCAACGTTATCGTAGTGTGCGAGATATGGTGTTAGGGATTTCTTTTGTGCGTTGGGATGGTCAAATCGCCAAAGCGGGGGGACGAGTAGTGAAAAATGTTGCTGGTTACGACTTAATGAAGTTATTCACCGGATCTTATGGAACCCTTGGAATTATCACTCAGGTGACGTTACGGTTATATCCGATGGCTTTAGATTCGGCAACGGTAATATTAACGGGAGATGCTACTGCCATTACTCAAGCGAGTCAAACCTTATTATCTTCTGCATTAACCCCCGTGGCGGTTGATCTATTATCCCCAGCATTAGTGGAGAAATTTAAGTTAGGTTCCGGTCTGGGATTATTGGTTAAATTTGAAAGTATTATCGAAAGTGTTCAACAACAAAGTTCTCGGCTATTAGAAGTGGGGGAAAAACTCAGATTACAAGGCGGTTTAATCAATACTGATGAGCAGAATTTATGGCAACAATTCAATCAACAAATGAGCCAACCTGCCTCTAATTCACAGATTGTTTGCAAAATAGGAGTAAGTCCAACAGTGGCTGTTGAAATGTTGAACCAATCTCAAACAATTGGTTGGGTTCATGCTGGAGTGGGTTTAGGAATCCTACAATTTGAAACAGCAACAGTCGAACAGTTATTAAGCCTACGGAAATTCTGTGAAGCTAAAGGCGGCTTTTTATCTGTTCTAGCGGCTCCGGTTGAACTCAAACAACAGATAGAAGTCTGGGGCTATTCCGGTAATGCATTCAACTTAATGCAGCAAATTAAACAACAGTTTGACCCCCATTCTATCTTTAGTCCCCATCGTTTCGTCGGAGGAATTTAAATTTTATTGGCGATCGCCTCCGTTTAAAATACTTGTAAAAGAGTATAATCAATTCAAAGTATCTCCCTCTGACTCCCTGTTTAATAAATTGTGCTTAACTTTTAGATAAAAAATATCAACAACTCATATATTTATTAAGTTTTGCTAACTTTATTAACGACAAGTTCAGGTTCTCGATTCAACGAATTAATTAGGGGTTGACAGCAATAATTGGGGTTTGGTATCATGCTGAACATAGCGTATAGTGGTCTAGTGCTATGCCTAAAAACTGAAATTACAGTCAGTATTCTCTTCAAACCCTGATTCTATTGTAGAAACTCTTGTTAAAAATACTCAGTTTAAGTGCATATAACATATTAGAGGTTTAACGAATCTTGAATTCTCTCATTGAGGGGCAGGTTGACAAAATTACAAAAATATGCCTTAACTGCAAAAATAAGATCGGTTTATACATTCAGCTATTCTCCATTCTGATAAAAAATGCAAACTTCAGAACAACAATTTAACAACCCAGCTCAAACTGTTCCAGCCAAAGAAAGCAACTTTCTTGGACAAAATCCTCACTTCCAATCTCCCGAAGAATTTCCCGGCTTCGATGCCCAATCTCCCCCCAATCCTGATTTAATTAATACCTGTGTTCACTGTGGATTTTGTTTAGCCACTTGCCCCAGTTATCGCGTCATTGGTAAAGAAATGGATTCGCCACGGGGCCGAATTTACTTAATGGATGCCATCAATAAACAAGATGCCCCTTTAGAAGAAACAATAGCCCAACATTTTGATAGCTGCTTGGGGTGTTTAGCCTGTGTTACTACCTGTCCGTCTGGGGTACAATATGACAAATTAATTGCCGCTACCCGCCCCCAAGTGGAACGTAATATTCCCCGCAATTTACCAGACCGAGTCATTCGGCTATTAATTTTTAACTTATTTCCTTATCCTAATCGGCTGCGGGTGTTTTTATTCCCCTTGTTTTTCTATCAAAAATTAGGATTACAAAAATTAGTCAGAACCACAGGCTTATTACCGAAACTCTTCCCTCGGTTGGGAGCAATGGAATCCATTTTACCGGCAATTACAATAGATTCTTTTCAAGATAACTTCCCAACGGTTATCCCAGCAAAAGCAGAAAAACGCTATCGCGTCGGCATGATTTTAGGTTGTGTTCAACGGTTATTTTTCTCCCTGGTAAATGAAGCGACAGTGAGGGTGTTAACCGCCAATGGTTGTGAAGTCGTGATTCCGAAAACCCAAGGCTGTTGTGCTGCTTTACCGGAACACCAAGGACAAACCGAACAAGCCCATGCTTTAGCGAAACAAATGATTGATAGTTTTGCCGAAACTGGGGTTGATTTTGTCATTATTAATGCAGCCGGTTGTGGGCATACCTTAAAAGAATATGGCAATATCTTAAAAGATGATCCAGACTATGCTGAAAAAGCAAAAGAATTTGCGGCAAAAGTCCGAGATGTACAAGAATTTTTAGTGGAAGTGGGGTTAACTGCTTCTCTATCTCCTTTGCTAAAAGATCAAGATTTAACCTTAGTTTATCAAGATGCTTGTCATCTCTTGCATGGACAAAAAATTAGCGTACAACCGCGACAATTATTAAAGCAAATTCCAGGGGTAAAATTACAAGAACCCATTGATGCCGCCCTCTGTTGTGGCAGTGCTGGGGTTTATAATATGTTGCAGCCAGAAGTTGCAGATGAACTCGGTCAACAAAAGGTTGAAAATCTACTCAATACGGGAGCACAATTAATTGCTTCGGCAAACCCTGGATGTTCATTACAGATTAAAAAACATTTAGGGTTACAAGGAAAAGAAATGCCGTTAATGCACCCGATAGAATTGTTAGATTATTCGATTCGAGGGATTCAACTGAATTCAGATCAATTTAAGATAGGAAATTTTGAGCTTAAATGTTAAAACGTTCCTGAGTGGGACTTGAGCTAATCTGTTTTTAGCTGTTCCTCCTAAATACTTGAATTTTCGATAACTCCAGTAGAAAAGTGAAACTTTTTTATAGTCTGCTATTCCCGTTTCCTAGAGCGTAGCGCTATAACGAACAACCAATAACCAACAACAAATAACAAATAACCAAATCTCTAATTAAACCGAACAACGGTTTCTGTATCGGATAAATGGGACGTATCTCCGTTTAGTTCTACTCTCCAATCTGAACCCTGACGAACTAACTTCACCAAACAACATAAACTGGCTGTAATATCAGACTCTTGTAAACTAGGAACTAAACCCATTGCAGTTCCTAAAACTGAGGCTCCATGTCCGACAAACAATAGATCTTCAGCCGGATAAGACGCAACTAAACGCCTAGCGGTTTCACCTGTTCTTTGTAAGCAATCTTGCCAGGTTTCTGGGTATTGTGTAACGGGAGTCGCGTGAGTTTGATCAATACGGGGAAACTGTTGCGTTAACGCTTCAACGGGAAGGGTTTCTGGATGTTCAGACATCCAGTCTGCATTCAGCCATTCACATAAACCCCAGTCCAGTTTGAGGGGGAGATCCAACGCCTCAGCCACCGAATAAGCAGTTTGAACGGTTCGCAGAAAGGGGGAAGCAAAAATATGAGTAATATTCTCAGAGGCTAGACGGTTCGCCAATTGTTGGGCTTGAATGATACCATCATCGGATAAATGGGGATCATAACGACGTTGAGCCGTATGAAACCAGGCGGGATTAACAAAATCAATGCGGTTGCCATGTCTTGCGATCCAAACAGTCTGAGTCATGGGTTGAGGCTTCGATGTTTCTGCTTTTTTTACGATACCTTAGGATGGAATCGTCGAAGGTTAAAAGAAAAAGAGGATAGGGAGAAACTTTTCACTCACGGGTTTCTTCCCATAGGTAGCAATCTAATCCTTAAGATTGACTTAAATTTTAGCTAAAATTGACCGATTGATACTTCAAAAAACGGCTGTAGTTCGATAAAATGAACGCAGATTTAATCAAGTCTCCAATTAATCATTCATCTTCATCTTAATCATTACATAACATAGCGGAGGGTGCTCATGCGTTGGCAACTCGGTCGTCGGAGTCAAAATGTTGAAGATCGCCGTGGCAGTAGTAGTCGAGGAACCGTGGCGGTTGGTGGGGGAGTCGGTGTTCTGATTATGGCGGTGGTTGCCATGCTGCTGGGGGTTGATCCCCGCATTGTGCTTGAACAAACGGGATCGATTAATAATGCACCTTATTCTGATACAACGGTGAGTCGTCGTTCAGCCGAAGAAGATCAACTGGCTGATTTTGTTTCGGTAGTTTTAGCCGATACAGAAGACACTTGGAACAGTCTATTTCAACAAATGGGAAGAGACTATCGTGAACCGACATTAGTCTTGTTCTCTGATGCGGTACAATCGGCTTGTGGCTACGCCCAAGCAGCCTCAGGGCCGTTTTACTGCCCTCGGGATCAAAAACTTTATATTGACCTGAGTTTCTATCAAGATTTAAAATATCGCCACAATGCCCCAGGGGATTTTGCTCAAGCCTATGTCATTGCCCATGAAGTCGGACATCATGTCCAAACGTTACTGGGAATTTCAGACCAAGTGCGATCGCTACAACGTCAAGTGAGTCAAACCCAAGCTAACCAGCTTTCTGTGCGTCAGGAACTGCAAGCGGACTGTTTTGCCGGAGTTTGGGCACATCACGCCCAGAAAACTCGGCAAATTCTAGAACAAGGGGATATTGAAGAAGCCTTGAATGCCGCCAGTAGCATTGGGGATGATCGACTGCAACGACAAGCCCAGGGTTATGTGGTTCCTGAGTCTTTTACCCATGGCAGTTCGGCTCAACGGGTGCGTTGGTTTACTACAGGCATTAAAACTGGAGATATTGACCAGTGTAATACATTCGCGGCGAATTAGTCATTGGTTATTCGTTATTTGTCCTTTGACAGGCTCAGGACATACTTGGGAAAAAATCATCCCTTTTCCCCTTCTGTTCAAATCGGCTATTTAATAGCGTGACAACTGAATTAATTCAGTCCTAAGGTACAGGCTCCACAACATTATACTGTGATAAATTAATAATAATTTGAGTGTTATTGTCAATATAAAAACCACTCAAACTGACAGTGTTAGTTAAACCTTAAAACTCAAAACTAACAATTAACTTGCTGTATTTTTAGATAGAAATAGGAAAAATAATCCCAATGATTTTTTTACAAAGTAAACAGAACGGAAAGTTAGTTAAAGTCGCCGATATTCAAACACTGGCTGATCCCAATAAAGCTAAAGTATCCGGGAGAATTCAAGCTGGAGAGGAAGAACAACCCCCAGAAGAAATGGACAAAACCCAACTCCTTTTTCCATCTGGAGAAGCATTACCCCAATGTTGGATAGATGTTAATTATCGTAAAGCTTAATTCTTAACTGTTTTTGGAAGGAAGTAGGGAATAGGGAATAGGGATTAAGTTGGCTTTCCTGACTTGCAGACTTCTGACTTCTGACTTCTCTACATCCCTTGCTGTTTAAATAAATCTTCAATTTCCTCCTCAGAGTAACCTGCTATTTCTAGTTCTTCAATTAAAACATCGTGATACACTTCTGGTAAACGTTCCGTCATCACGTTATTTTCAATACCATAGCCTAAACTCGTCCAAGTTCCGGATAATAAATCTAAAACTTCCTCTAGTTCCCCATCTTCTAGTTTCTGAGCAATATCCATCTTCCAGAATTGTTCATCTAATAGCCAACGATAAACCACTTGATCTTGAAACTTTGGCTCAAAACTATAGAACTTTTTAGAAACAGCTTGTTGAGCTTGAGGATGATACCATCCGGAAATTTGTTCCCAAGTGGGGGTGAGAATTTGATAACGACCTGCGGCGGTGGTACATTGACCAGTATTGGGGCCAGCAACAATAGTGACACATTTATCCGGATGATGGCTCAAATTGGATAAGAACCTTCCCCCATAAAGCACATGATAGGGCTGAACATAATTAGATTCACTGGCTGAAATTGTTCGCATTAAGGCGCGAACATAAGGATTTCCTCCTTGCATCACCAGTGGCGGCCAGGAATCTTGTTCTGCCAATTCTGCCATGATTTCAGCCGCATCCGGATAGAGACTTTCCTGACTTTCTGGCCAGAATGTGACAATTCCAATCAAAACCAGAACACTTAACACCACCCGTTTGATATTGTGGGCTTGTTGTCTGGCTCTTCTAATTCTAGCTTGCCTTCGACGGGATAAATCAGCCGGATCAACCAATACATTCATCCCAACTGGTGGGATGGGGGGATGAGTCGGCTGACTCAATGCACTCTGGGAATAAAGGTTCGCTCTATTTCTCCTCACTCGACCCATGAAACTTTAGTTAACACTGGCAAACATTTGCTCGAAGGACTGTTGCTGTGCCTCAGGCTTGGCAACAATCTCGACAATTTTATTACGTGCGCTTGAAATCAACAAGGCTTCGACACAAACTTGAGCCACTTTGCCACGGGGAATACTCCCATCAAAGAGATTGTCCGCTGACTGCATTGTAATCGGAAATTCGTTTTCTTCATTCTTCAGTCCCCCTGGTCGCACGATGGTATAGGTTAAGCCACTGCTTTGTAAATATTCTTCGGCTTGTTTTTTCCAAACTAAGACTAACCCAAACAGGTTGAGAGGATGAAAGAAGCGGGACACGCACAGGGAAGACACTAAAACAAATTGTTCGATATTGTTGGCTTTGGCAACATTGATCAGGTTTTTTGTCCCCTCATAGTCTACACGATAAAAAATTGTGGGATCAAAACTTGGGGTTGCCCCTGTAGCACAAATCACCACTGTACTGTCTCCAATGGCTGCTTGTAAGCTACTGGGATTTAATACATCCCCTGTCACAGTTTCGACTTCTGGGGGAAGGGTCTGTTGGGCTTTGTCTAAATTCCGCACTAACCCCCGAACCTGAATCCCCCGTTGCACTAACTCTCGAACAATTCGACACCCTGTTTGACCCGTTGCACCTGCGACAAATGCTTTCATAAATCCTGAATATTGCTGAGGAATGCACTGAGCTTCAGTTGCTGTTATAACTAAAAAAGTTCAGTATATTCATTGTAGCGGTTTCCGCTCATCAGGGGCATTCTGGTATTAAGCAGATCGCACAATTTGCAGGAGAACGCATTATGCAGCAGGACTCGGTTCAACTTCAATCCGTCACCCTTTCTCAGCAAATGTTGAACGATTCCCTTCATTTTCCGCCGACACAAGCAACGAATCAAGCTGTTACTGAATCAACAGAGTCTACCTGGTTTCAGGCTCAATTTGAAGATTGTATGGTTATGTACGCTGAGGTTGACCATGTCGCTGAATATTTTGCCAATCACCAAGGTTGGTTTTGTCGGTGTGCTGAACCCATGAAAACCCAAGCCATTGGGGAAAACGCTTATGATATTTTAATTGGTCGTTTTGGCGCTTTAGGTTATCAGGTCGAGGCGCGAGTGGGTTTAGAATTAGCACCCCCTGATGAACAAGGAATTTATCGAATTCAAACTGTTGCGGTTCCGGGTTATGTTTCGCCCGGATATGTGGTAGATTTTCAAGCAGCTATGAGTTTGGTAGAGTTCTCTGTCGATGAATTTGCTCAGCAACATCAACTCAAATCGACTGAGCCAAAGGCAATTACTGGGGCAAAATGGACTCTTAATTTGGGGGTGGGAGTGCGATTTCCTCAATTTATTCGTTCCATGTCTCAGTCTTTAATTCAAACCACAGGCGATCGCTTATTATGTAATATTGTTAAGCAGGTGTCTCGGCGTTTAAGTTACAAAACCCAGTTAGATTTTCATACTACTTATGAGATTCCTTTTCCTACTACAAATAAAAGTTATATTCCTTGGAAATCAGGTAATAGACAGTAGACATAAAGTGATGAATCATCCAATCTAGATATAGATATATGAGTGTAGCAACTAAAGAATATCCAGGATACTGATGGTTCCCTGATAATCCTGACAAGAAAATTCCAGGTACTTTATCTATAGATCAACGTGAGGGCATTGAGCTTAGAACAATTGGTTCTCTATTACCTAGGCATGATATTAATTTATCTTTTCAAGAAATATTACTTGGACAAGCAGTTGACGGCAGTTATAGGTTCTCACATCTGAAATGTCAAAAACCTTAGTCGGACTATGTTGACGATAAATTGCTGCATAACAAGTCATTGCAACACCCGAAGTTATTGGTACAGAATAAATTAGCCTATGAAGTTACAATACTTCGTAATCAATCAGTCAGCGAATTGAGTATGCAGTATGCAGGAGACATTTTCACGACTTCTGACTTCTAACTCCCAATGCCCTCTGATCACCAAGTCCCTATGCCAAAATGAATCCGACTTCCTCCCTGATTATTAATCCCATAATCAATCTGAATTGGCCCGATGGGAGACTGAATTCTTAACCCTGCCCCGTATCCAAATCCTTCCCCTGGTTTTTGCCGACGTTCCCCCGGACTGCCCGGAACGGCTGATTGAGTCCCTAAGGTAGAAGCAGCATCCAGGAAAATTGCCCCCCCCACTGCAAAGCGATTCGTTGAGAAGATGGGAAAACGATATTCTGCTGAAGCGGAGACAAAACTCTGTCCGACTCCTAAAGCCCCTCCTTTCCACCCCCGCACAGAATCTGTCCCTCCTAAAGCAAAGGCTTCATAAGGGGGAAAGTCCCCAAAAATTGTACCGGCTTGAACGTTCAGGACAAGGGTTTCCGGCACTTCCGGTACAGAATCGAGTAACTTCAGGGGAAAATAGTGGGTATAACTCCCCCATAATCGATTAAACGAGAGGCTACCAGAACCCAACGGAAGGGCTTGCTGAGTAGCAATTTGAAAAAATGAACCCTGAGTGGTAAACGTGGGGGAATTTCGGCGATCGCGAATCATCCCGAATTCTAAGGTAAACAAATCATCCTCACCGGACGGACTCCCTGTTAAACGCTGTCCGGCATCATCGCGGGGTGTAATCTCACCATCGGCATCAGTCACTTGTACCCGTTGATAGCCTCCCCCCGCAAAAAGTACCCAGTTAGGACGAGTATGAGGATCGGCGGTGAGGGGACGGGTAAACCGCACACTTCCCCCAGTCCGCACCAGTCGAGGGCGATCGCCATTGGGTAAACGAACGTCTCTTTCTCCTTCCTCAAACACCAGAGAGACCCCTTCTCTGCGAAAGGCATTGATCGTGTAACTAGTACGATAGGGATCTCCGGCGATCCAAGGATCGCTAAAGCTGACATCAAACAGGAGTAAGCGTTCTCCTACCTGCAATTCTGCTGCCAGTTTTTGATTATTCCCTCCTAAATTGAGGTCTTGATAACGGGCTGATCCAAATAATCCGGTTTCTGAACCGACTCCCCCGCCGACGACTAAAGAGGCGGTACTTTTTTCAATCACATTCACGATGACAACGACTTGACTGGGATCAGTCTGACTGGGTTCGAGATCTAACCAAACCTCCTGAAATAACCCTAATCCCTCAACCCAAACTAAATCCTGTTGCATCGCTTGTTGGTTAAAAATGTCCCCTGGTTCTAACTGAATCTCGCGCCGGATAATAAATTCTCGGGTTCTGCCTTCGATGGGGTTACCCTCAACATCCACTGCTTGTCGTTCAATATCTAAGAAGCGAATCTGAATGTCTTGAACAATGCCTTCGGTGACCGTAAAAATGACTGTACCATCTGGTTGAATCTCAGGGGCTTGAACTTGGGCTAAAACATAGCCATTGTTCTGATACCAAGTCCTCATCTGTTCTACACCCTGTGCCAGAGAATTGAGGTTGATGGGTTGACCCTGTTGAGGGGCGAAACTTTGTTCAATCACCTCTGGCGGTAACACTTGATTCCCTTCAAGAATGACGGTCTTTAACGGGGGATAGGGTTGGACTCTCCAAGTCAAGCGGATACCAGTGGGAGTACTTTCTAATAAAGGCTGCACATCCTGAAACCAACCGGTTGCTAACACGGCATTTGTCGCTTGTTGCAGTTGAGGACGGGTGAGGGTTTGCCCCGGTTTTAGGACTGTTGCCGTCTCAATCGCGGTTTCCAGTTGGGGATCATTAGTTCCAGTAATGACAATTTCAGCCAGGACAATTTGAGATTGGGGGGGTGTGACGGGGATGGGTGTGGGCAGATTATCTGTGGGTGATTGGGTGGAGGAGGGTTGAAATTGTTGAACAGTATCCAAAATTCTCCAGTCCGTTTCCCCTTGAACCGGACTAGCCAACCCTAACATCACCATTGCAGCGATTACAACAGGAGATCGGTTGATGTAGTCAGAATAATTCACCAAAGTCCCCTAAAATCTTGAAAAGACCTCATTGATTGTACGATTGAACTGACTCAACTGTTCATGCCCAGATAACCTCTGGGGGTAATCATCCAATCGTGATAATAACGGGTACATTGATTGCCAATTAATACTGTCGTTAACATATCCACTGTTGCTTGATCGAGTTTTTCTAGGGTGGTAAGGATAATCTGTTCATCGGGACGATAAGCAGATTGAACCAAGGCAACTGGGGTTTGCGGGGAACGGTATTTGAGAAAAATTTCTTGCGCTTGGATCAACGGTTCTGTGCGAGTACGCGATCGTGGATTGTATAATGCACAGACAAAATCCGCTTGGGCTGCGGCAATTAACCGCTGTTCAATCACGTCCCAAGGCGTTAACAAGTCACTCAAACTAATGGTACAAAAATCATGCATTAACGGCGCACCCAGCCGCGACGCTGCCGCCTGCACTGCACTCACTCCCGGAAAGACTTCCACCTGAGGCGTTTTGCCATCCCAACCTTGGGCGCGGAGTTGTTCTAACACTAACCCCGCCATCCCATAAATGCCACAATCTCCAGAGGATACCACCGCCACCGTTAAACCCCATTCAGCCAAGGAAATTGCCCGCTCACAGCGTTGACGTTCCTGGGTAATGGGGTAGGACTCGATCACCTGTCCGGGACGGCGTAACGGGGCAATTAAGTCCAAATACAGGGAATAGCCAATCACCACATCAGCTTGAGTCACTGCCGTTTGTGCTGCCCGGGTCATTTGGGAGAGTTGACCGGGGCCAGTCCCCACTAGCCAGAGTTGACCGCAGCGGCCAATATATTCTTGTAGCGATTCTGCGATCGCAATAGTTACGGCCTGACCGATTCTCAGGGAATCTGTTGCGGTAGAAGATTGAACGGGACTGCGATAAATTTGTTTAGTGACTCGTAACTGTTCCACTCCGGCGGCTTTCAAGGCAGCGGCTTCAGCCACACTAGGAGTCCCGACTTCTTGCTCCACAACCGCAGAAGGATGCGGTACAGAGACTAAACGTAATTCTTCTGGTGTAAACGTGCGTAACGGCCATTGCCGCTGTTGACAAAGTTCTAGCAGTCCTGCTTCATCTGCTTTCAGATCTAGGGTGGCAATGCCCGCGATCGCGGCTTCTGCTAAACTTTCAGTCTGTAAGGCTTGTTGGATAGCGGTTTCAATCACCGTTTGGGGGGTGTTGCGTTCACAGCCAACTCCTATCCACAATACCCTCGGATGCCATTGGACTTCGGGAATTGCAGCGTTTTCATCCCAATGTCGCTGTTTGGGACTAATCCAAATTCTGGCTTCAACAGGCTCAACTGGAGTCAACTGTAACGGATGTTCAGGGGGTAAAGTGGTTTGCCATAGGGTAGAACCCGCTTCTTGCACCACTTGAATCGGTTTGTGATGGGCAAAAGCGGCGCTGACTTTTGTCCAGTTTCCCGGTCCTCGCTGCCAACCCCAAGGCTGCCCCAATTGGTCAACCCCTGAAAACCCTAAAGCCGTTGCAGCCCCGGTTAAAATGGGTGTTGCTCCCAGTTGTTGTGCCAATAAGCGCGTCAGTTGATCTGCGCCTCCTTGATGATTGCTACATAAACTGATCACGAATTGACCCAGTTCATCGATGACGACAACAGCAGGATCAACGGATTTATGTTGTAATAGAGGAGCAATCAGTCGCACCACCGCACCACAGGCTAAACCAAAAATCAGAGCGTGATGAGTTTGCCACAGATGAGCAATGTGAGTTTTCAAGGAGTCAGTGTATACTTGAGTTCCCGTCAAGTTCGATAAAGAGGGGGGAACATAGAGGACGGCATTGATGGATGAGCAGAGAGGCTGAAGTTGTTGAGCTGCCTGAGGTGTCGTTGCGATCGCAGCGATTGGCTCAAAGGATTGAAACAGGGACAAACTCATGAAACTGTAGATTATATTTGAATTCTATTCTCATGTTAATCTTGACCCTTGTCAATTCCATTATGATCTATAGGGAATGCACCACAAAACTGAGTTGTGTTGTGGAGGAAAACCCAAATTTTTTAAAACCAGAAAGTGGACAAGGGTTCTAAAATATCATTATTTTTTAATCTTATGAATTAATTTTTTGGGCAAAAATTAAAATTTATTACCCTAATTTTTGAGTTTATGGAGAATTTAACAATGTCTAGCAAGTCAGATATTTTTTTAGGACTAGATATTTTTAAAGATTTTTATACAGAAGAAATTGATATTATTAGTGAATATTTTTCAATCCATAAATTCTTTGATTTACAGGTACTGATGCCTCAAAAATCAAAAGATACAGCCTTTGGAGTGATTTTAGATGGTGAAGTCAGCATTATGGACGATCACTTAGATAATCAGAGTCGAATTCCAGGAGATTTTTTAGGGGAAACTGCATTACTTCAATCTACTCCTCGCAAAGCAGATTATGTAGCTGCTAGTGATGGTGCGATTGCCATTATGACTTTTGATGATATTGACAAGCTGAAGCAGAAAAATCCTCATCTTGCGGTAAAACTGATTCATATTGCGGCTCAATCTGGCTTACAACATATTTTTAAAAATGGCTTAATTCAACAGCAAGAGAGTTTAGTATTAATGGCCGATCTCAATCAAGTTTCTGACTTAGTCAGTTTAATCTTTAAAAATCAAGAAATAATATCTCGTTTCTGTTTGCTCACTTCTCCTATTTTAGGAGAAATTATTCAATCAGAAATTCAGCAAAAAATTCATATTATCAATCCTTATCTTTTAGTGGGGGGTTCTAACACCATTGGTTCAAAAATTATTTTAGGAAATGTTAAAGCCTTAATTAATTTAAAAGATCCATTTGCAGCTCCCTCTAACTCAGGTTCACTCGAGGCTATCTTAAGGCTATGTCATCTCTATCAGGTATTAGTTGCGCTGAATTTAGCAACAACTCAACTGATCTTAAAGTCTTTAGTTTAAATCAAAATCTGATTTTTGTATAGGGACACTGCATCAGCGCTACAATTAACAATTATAAGTTATGGCGACAGACAGATCGGGGCTAAATTAATGGAAGATTATCAACTTTTAATAGACCTGCATAAGAGAGCAAAACGGCAGGGTCCCGGCGGGGATACAGAGACGGAAAAGGCTATCAACCTAGGGATGATAGACCCGTCAATACCGTTAAGGATTGCTGATATCGGTTGTGGTACGGGGTCTTCTGCCTTGTTGCTTGCCCGCTTGCTGAATGCCCAGATTACAGCAGTGGACTTTCTGCCTGATTTTCTCGAAGTCCTGGAAGCCAATGCCGAAAACCTGAGCCTGACTGAAAAAATATCGACCCTCGCCTGCGACATGGACAAACTGCCGTTTGGCGATCAGGAATATGACGTGATTTGGTCTGAGGGAGCGATCTATAATATCGGTTTTGAGAAGGGAGTTAAGGACTGGAAACGTTTTCTGAAAACCGGAGGATTACTGGTTGTATCGGAAATCACCTGGATCACTGCGACCCGCCCGTCTGAACTTCAGGAATATTGGAACAACGAATATCCAGAAATAGATACGGCATCCTCCAAGATAGGTATTCTAGAAAAGAACGGCTATTCTCCAGTTGCCTACTTTGTTTTACCGGAGTCTTGCTGGTTAGAAAATTATTATCAGCCGATGCAGGATAGTTTTGCAGGGTTTCTCAAGCGTAACGGTAACAGTGAAACAGCACAAGCAATAGTGGATACTGAAAAAAAAGAAATTGCTCTGTATAAGAAATACAAAGCTCATTACAGCTACGGTGTATATATTGCCAGAAAATGCCGTTAGTCGGATGCAAAAAGGTTCTGGTCGCTCTTCTCTCACTTCATTGAAGATAGCCCATTAACTTTTTAAAGTACTGGTTAATCGCGCTAAGGGTTGGCAACAATCCAATCGATCTAAATGAACTTCGATAAAAGCAGGTTTATTAACATTTGATTTTGCCGTTTCTAAAGCCTTTTCCAGTTCAGCTTCTGTACGGACTTCACAACTGAAACAATCCCCAAACACTTGCGGGAGTTGATGATATTTCCAGGGTTGAATGTCGTTATAAGTATTATCATGAATCATCCGTTCAATGGTGTAGCCATCATTGTTAATCAAGAAAATAATGGGATTTAATCCCAACCGAATAATCGTAGATAGTTCCTGACAAGTCATTTGAAAAGAACCATCTCCAATAAATAAGACAACACGATTTTTAGGTAAGGCTAAAGATGCGCCTAAACAAGCAGGTAAACTATAGCCAATCGACATATAAAAGGCTTGAGCAATGTAATGAGTATCTTGATGAATCAGTAAATCAATGGTTGCTAAAATTGCATCTCCTGTTTCAGCAATAACGGTGTAATTCTCCTCAACAAATCCATTCATCCGCTGGTAAAAGCGAGCATTGGTTAAAGCGTTTTCAGGCTGAACTTCAAAGGAATCCTCTAAGGCTTCAGCAGCTGAGTGAATATTCAGGGTATTGTAATCCCGATGCTGTAATTTTTGAATTAAACCTTCAATAAAATCCCCTAAATAAATCGGTGAATAATAATGATGTTTAATTTTGACGGTTTCTGAGTTAGCATTAATCAGTTTACTATCATCTAAATGTGCTGTATAACCGCCTAAATTAATATCGGACATAATCGCACCCAAACACAGAATACAATCTGCTGTTTCCACTCGTTGCCGCACATAATCTCGACTCAATCCCCCTACATAAGTGCCAATAAATTGGGGATGCATTTCTGATAAACTAGATTTTCCTAATAATGTTGTGGCAATGGGATAACCCGTCACTTCTACCAATTTTTGCAGTTGTTCTGCAATATCATAACGATGCAGTTCAACCCCGCCTAAAATTACTGGAGATTGGGATTGTTCTAACCATTCTATAGCCTCATTAACGGCTTCTTCTAAAGAAGGACGATAGGCTTTTTCTCCCACACTGTTGCGAAGAATTTCAGCCGCACTGGGAACATTTAAAGAAACGGGAACGACACAGGGTTGAGTCACCATATCAACCGGAATTTCAATATAAACAGGACGTTTATAACGCAAACAAGCGGTAATAGCCTCATCAATTTTATCAGCCGCTTGGTTAGGGTTAGTAATGGTAACGGCGGCAACCGTAACTTTGTCAAAAATAGACTGTTGTAAGTTATAATCTCCCGTTGTATGATGCATCAGTAAATGATTCCCTCTGGCTGATGTTTTAGGCGCACCACTAATTACAATTAACGGCACTTCCTCTGCATAAGCCCCCGCCAACGCATTGACTAAACTGAGTCCACCAACACCATAGGTGACACATAATGCACCCACACCGTTCAGTCGTCCATAAGCATCGGCAGCATAGCCGGCATTGAGTTCGTTACAGGTGTTGATTAACTCAATCGGACTCTCGACGATATAGTCCATTAACTTTAAGACATAATCCCCCGGAACACCAAAAATATGGCGAACACCAATGGTTTTCAGACGGCTAATTAAATACTCCGCAACCGTTGTTGTCAGGGGAGAAACCTTCCTTAACCCCTGGCTTTGGATTATACTCATTTTTTTGCCTCCCCGAATTCAGTCTTTTCTTGATCTTAGATCAAAGAATTGTAAACTGATGTTGCAAAAAGTACAAAAGTGTGTATTGAGTTGTGAGGTATTGGTTATTCGTTGTGGGTTAAGGTCATCGAGGATAGTCATTCGATCTGAGTTGCTTGAAACGAGTTAATCATGTTGACTACATAGTCAGGCTTTGAGTTGATCCTGAACTCATGTTGTGCTTGATCTAATTTTTGTTTGATGGTTAGAGCGATGAAATTATTAGAAAGTTGTTTATATGGAAGTCTCTGCATTGCTACAAACTCTAAATAGCTATTTGCAGCAATTTTAATGAATCCTTCCCAATGAGAATATAACAACATTACTCCACTACGAAGTAATGCTTGATTTTTATCGGCAGACAATGATTTATAATCTATAACTCTTTTAAAAGCGGCTAGCTCTTTTTTACGCCAAGCGATTTCTTCAGCTATTTTATCAGAAAGCTGCTCTAGTGTTTTGATTTTCGTCATGGTTTAAAAATCTGGCGACCTAGAGGTAAGAGCTTTGGTATTCTCCGTTCTGCTGTAGTTCCTGAACCTGACCATTTTTTGTAAGTCTCATGACTATAGACTTGTTTAACACGCTCTTGAATATCAATATTAGATTGATATAGTTCAGCATATCTATAACCCACGCCTAAAGCAATCACTTCATAAGCTGATAACAGGTAACTGGAAACCCATTATCAAACAATTTGAGGCAATTGTGGGGAAATAAAAAATCGTTCAAAATATATTGCATTGCAAGAATTTCATCATCTCATTGATGCCGTAGATCAATTTCAACCTGAATTGCCAGCTTCCCTACTTGCATAGGACGTAGCGCGATCGCTTAGAATGAGGACTGATCACTCAACATTGCCCTACTCATTGTTCACCGTGGGGAATTCTTAGAAATATGCTTGTCTGTCCCCAATGTCAGTTTACTAACCCCAATGCCAATAAGTTTTGCCAGCAGTGTGGTACATCATTGACCCATCAATTTTGTCCGGACTGCGGCACATCAGTCCCCTTGAATGCTTTAAACTGTTCAAACTGTGGGGCATTGACGGGAACCTTGTGGCAAGCCGTTATCTCTGTTGCTGTGAAAGGGGAAACAGTTATAGACACTGTAGCTTCCGAAGATCAGCATTTAGCGGGGGCAACTGCTACAACTCCTGACTCTGTAGAATCTGCTGTCGATGTGATTGGTGAGTCTTCCCCGGAGGGTGAACTTCAGATAGTAGAGACTGAAACTGAATCATCTTCTCCTCCGGCAAAAGCCGAGAATGAGTCAGAAGATTGGAGACTGGAAACCTTTGATAAGCGTGATATTCCGCCGGATGATTCTTTAGGAACGACAGAGGACAGTGTAAATATAGAGAACCCTTTACCCTCAGTTGTTGGGAATGTGGGGGATTATTTAGATGTTCAACAGCGTTATCAATTGATAGAACCGCTGCCCTCTATTGAACCGAATGAAACGGTGATGGTGACCGTGTTAGACTGCCAACCGTTACAAATCTCCCCTGTCAAAGTTTTACAAAACTCTGCTACTGTTCCCAGTGAGACCCAAATGGAAGCGTTTATTATTCCACCAGCTCAAGCCTATTTTGATCTAAATACTCAATTCAGTCAATATTTTCCCCAACTCCAGGATGCTTGGGAACAGCCCCCCCAGACTCTCATTTTATTAGAAGATTTTACCCATTTCCCTCGGTTCTCTGAAAAACTCAAACAGCCTCAAACGACTACGGAACAAATTATTCGATGGTTGCAGCAAATGGCGGAATTATGGGGAATTTTAACCCCGTGGAATTGTCGTCAGACTGTGTTAGAACCCGCTAACTTACACATTCAACCGACAACGCCCCCGGTTCTTTGTTTACAGCGGCTTTACCCCGACCCGCCAGAGGGTGATTTAAGTTTAATAGAATTAGGACAAGCTTGGAAACGCTTGTTTCAAGAGTCTCAACGCACTGTATTCGGTTCCTTGACAGAATTGTTACAACAGTTAAATCAAGGGGAAATTCAAACCCTAGAACAATTGCAGCAAGGACTGACAACGGCATTACAAGAAGTACAACCTGTGGTCACAAAACCCACTGGCATCACTCAATTACAGGTTGATGCCGATACCTCTAAACCAGGAGAAAGTAATTTAGCGCCTACTGTTCCCAAACGTCTGCCGTTAAAGCAGTTAGAAGCGGTAGGGGGGTCGAGTGTGGGTCGTCAACGTCAACGCAATGAGGATGCTTATGGCATTCAAACCCTGTCTAACTATCAACAGACCCTTTCTGGTCAAACCTTAGATGTAAAGGGGTTATACGTCCTCTGTGACGGGATGGGGGGTCATGCGGGCGGCGAAGTGGCGAGTCAACTAGCAGTCGATACCCTTAGACAATATTTTCATAGTGAGTGGGTGGGTGAACTTCCTACCACTGAAATGATTCGAGAAGCCATCGAACAGACCAATCATATTATTTATGATTTGAATCAGCAGGGAGTCCGTTCTGGGGTAGGCCGGATGGGAACCACGTTGGTGATGGCGGTGGTGGCAGATAATCAGGTGGGAGTAGCCCATGTAGGGGATAGTCGTCTGTATCGTTTGACTCGTCAACGGGGGTTAGAACAAATTACAGTCGATCATGAAGTCGGACAACGGGCAATTCAGCAAGGGGTTAACCCAGAAACGGCTTACTCGAGTCCAGAAGCTTATCAACTGACCCAGGCTTTAGGACCTCGTGATCAATCTTATTTGCAGCCTGATATTCAATTTTTAGAGGTGAGTGAAGATACTGTATTTATTTTGGCTTCAGATGGTTTAACCGATAATAATTTATTAGAAACTTACCAGTCTACCCATCTCGATCCATTACTGGAGTCTCAAAACAGTTTAACCGATGGGGTACAAGCCTTGATTGATTTAGCGAATCAATACAATGGTCATGATAATATTACGGTGATTTTGATTCGGGCTTATGTTGCCTCAACAGGGTAAAGGAATCAATGGTTGAATTCTTTCTCAGCCAGAATGGGAAAGGCGATCGCAGTATGGCAAACTAAACGAATCAGAGACAAGGATGTTGCATCTGCGATGATCGCGTTCAAGATTTGATTTAAGTATTGGTTAGCATGATACTCTTTCCAAAAGCCTTGCATCTTCATGGGAGACAATAGCTTCAGTACCTCTAAAGTCGCCTGTTGACGATCAATAGATTGAGTAATTTCATCAGGAACCATGTTAAGTTGTCGATCAATTTCTTGCCGGACTAACTGCTTTAAGCTTTGATCTTCTAAGGTAACATTCTCAACAGATGCGACGTTCATTAAGGGAATTCCAATTGATTGATCAATTAGAACATATTTCTCAGGTAGGGGAAGTTATGCATTTTTTGAGGATATAAACTTGATCCTTACCCTATTCTAGCACGTAGTCTTCAACGAAGATTAGCCAGCCATTCTTAATCCAAGCAAATTATACAACATCATGGAAGATATCTTGAGCAGGCATTCTTAAATAATTTCTGATCAGATTAACGATAACCTCATCACTAAGAATAGCTGAATTCCCTCTCTACTAATCAGAATTTTCGCTATCATGATCGACCGTAGGTTGAGTCAGTTGATATCCTTGCAACCAGTCTAACGCCCGTTGCAGGAGTTGTTCTAAACTTAAAATATCCCAGAGATAAACTCGACCCTTGTGGGTTGCTGCCGCCAGTTGTTTTCCATCTGGACTCAAACAGAGATCAGTGACTTCTGTGGAAGCGGGAAGTTGCCATTGCGCTAATTGTCTTCCGTTTATATCCCACAGTTGTAGGGTTTGATCTTGAAACGCTAAAGCAACTATTTGTCCATCTCGACTCAAGCAAACAGGAACTAATTTTCCGGTTTCAATAGACCACTGTTGTTGTAATTCCCCAGATCTTGTCCATTGTGAGATCTGATGGCGACTAATTATAATTAAAGATTGTCCGTCTTCTTGCCAAGCCATTGCCCGAATCGGATCAACATGGGCATTCCAAACCTGTAATGGTTGTCCGGAAAGACTCCACAACTCTACTTTACCATTGCGTCCCCCCGTTGCTACAGATTCCCCATTCGGACTCAAACTCACCGTAGCAACGCCGCGATAACGGTTGCTATGATAACGGGCAAGAGGTTTACCCTGCAAGTCTCGGAGGGTTGCCGTACCATTTGTACCTACAACGATGACAGCGGCTCCTTGAGCATGCCATAATACCTGTAAAATTCGATCTTGACGGGGATTCCATTCCTGTATGAGGTCTCCGGTTAAAGTCCAAAATTTAACCCGATCCTGGGTGGCACTGACCAACTGTTGTCCGTCTGGGCTAAACTCAATACAGGTGAATCTGCCTTTGCTGCCTTGCCATTGAGTGATACAGTCTCCTTCCTGGGTGGAGAGGCAAATATCACCCTTTTCTGTAGCGCTGGCAAGTTGGCGACCGTCGGGACTCCAACTTATATGCCAAATGGTATTCTTTGCGAAGGGTAATGGAGTAAAACGGGGCTGGGTTCGTCGCCACAACTTGACGGTATCATGATCACCATCGGTTTCGGCTGTGACAATAAGCTGTTGATCCTGACTCGAGTCAACACTCCTGATGGTATTGCCGATGTGACCCCAATGATCCAGTAATTCTCCAGAAACGGTCCAGAGTTTAATGGTGCCATCACTGCCTCCACTCACCAGTTGCTTGCCATCAAAACTGAAGTGAATATTGTTAATTTTGCCTTGATGGGTTCTCCACTGATATAATTTTTGTTGTTCGAGGTTGAGCAGTTGTAATGGATCGCTTTGATCGATAAATAGACTAAAGCGAATATTATTAATTTTGCCTTGATGGGTTCTCCACTGATATAATTTCCGTTGTTCAAGATTGAGCAGTTGTAATCGATCTGTTTGATCGAGAAACAACAAATGCCGCCCATCTTGACTGATCTCAATTGAAGTGATGCTAAAGGCATCTGCACCGTTAATGCGTAATTCGGTGGGTTTACCTTTCAAGTTGTGCCATAATCGGACAATGTTTTGGCGGGCAGCAACCGCAATACAGTCCCCCTCGGCATTAAACCCCACAGTCGTGATCCAACTGGCATGAGAATGGCGTTGTTTGAGTTGTTGTCCGCAGAGGTTCCATAACCGCACACTGGTTTCACCCACAGTCGCTAAACGTTTGCCATCCGGACTAAACCGCAAATGATACACAGGACTGTTATGACCGTGAAATTGAGCCATTTCGTTGCCGGATAGATCCCATAATCGCACCGTTTTGTCTTCTCCGGCAGTGGCAAGGGATTCGTTATTGGGACTAAACGCAAGACACCAAACTTCTTGCTGATGACCCCTTAACCAAACGGTGTGCGATCGCTCTAATTGCTGTATTAAGACTGTACCATCTCGTCCGGCAATTGCCAAGTATTTTTGGTTGGGACTGAGGCTAATTTGAGTCACCCAACTGCGGGGAAACACCCACTGATTTTGTTGTCGAATCTGGTCTAAAATCGTTTGTAGCGCCAGCAACGGTTTTAACGTTGGATAATTGGGTAATATTGCATTTTCCGCTAATATTTCTTGTAATTGTTGTCCGGCTTGCAAAGCAGACCTTAACGCTTCAATTTCATTTCGTTCAAACTGTTTTAACGCATCCGCTGCCATTTGTTCTAAGACGGCTACAGGATCGACAGGGGTTGCTGTTAAGTTAATTCCCATTTCTGCTAAAGCGGTCTCAACCCAAGTTTGATCAAAAACTGTGGCATAAATTCGATTATAAACTTGCAATTGACTATTTTTTTTTACCACAATTCCGGTGAGTTGCAGTTCCTGCTGTAACGGTTGATTGATGGCAGGAATACTACCTTGATTCAAAATTTGACAATACAGTTGTAGCAGTTGCTGCTTATTATGCAAACTATAAAAAAAGCGATCTCGAATCGTTTTTAAATGTTCGGGTTGATCTTGGGTTTCCCAATTTTCAATAATTTGTGTTCTCACTAAATTTTCGATAGCAATTTTTGCATCCCATTCCCTAGGGAAATCTTGCGTTAAAATCAACTTACAAATTTTCTGAGTTAAAAAGGGTTGTCCGCCTGTCCACTCTAAAATAGTATTTAAAACCTGTTGAGGTTGTTGAACTTTTCCAATTAATCCTTCCACCAAGGGAGAAACTTCTGAGGGAGTAAACCCACACATTTCTATTCCTCGGCCGATATTAAACGGCGTACTTCTATTTTTATCCCGAATTAAATCTGAAGGCGTTGCTACCCCAAACAATGCAAAAGCAATTCGTTGATAATCGGGATTTTCCGCCCGTTTATTATGACAAGAACGAATTAAGGCAAAAAAGTTATCTGTTGGAAAACTCAAACTGAGTAAACTATCAATTTCATCGACAAAAATAACAATATTTTTATCAATTTGATTGAGTAAAACTTCCTTAATAAAATCCTGTAATTGTTGTAAATAAGATAAATCTTCCCGTTCCTGCAACCAAGCGCGACGATTTAAGCTTAAATTAAATCCACTAATCAATTCTTTAATAATACCCCGATACCACTGCTTTGGAGTAATTTCCTGTGAACCAATATCCGTTAAATCAATCACGGCACAAACAAACCCTTCACTTTGTAAGCATTTCATGGTTCGTACCATCAGACTTGATTTACCCATTTGCCGGGAATTCAAAACATAACAGAATTCTCCTGCTTTTAAGCCTTCATACAATTCATGATCCGCTTGTCGAACCACATAACTCATGGCTTGAGGTGGCAAACTTCCCCCCACTTGATACTGATAATTTGGGCGATTTCCTAAAGTCATAAATCGGAGATTTTAGTCTAAATTGTGCCGAGGCGATCGCGAAAATAAACCCGATATAATTGACAACGGGGAATAATATCATTTCCCGCCAACTTCACTAAACCTAAGCTATAGAGTTTATAAGTTAACATCGGTTCTAAGCAAACAGAGTGATCGGCATTAACCACTTGCTTCAAAGCGGTAATTAATTCCGGATGTTCTTGTAAATCAGACCATAATTCCTGTAAATGACTGCGATAGATTCCCTCTAAAGTTGGGGCTTTTTCTAATAGTTGTTCTAAAGTTAAATCCGGCAAGTTCTTTAAAATCGATAACGCCCGGTCAATTAAAAACGGATGTCCCCCTACCCAATCAATTAACCCTTGAATTTGTTGAGGACTTAAGGTCAGTTGATATTGTTGAGTTAACTCTTCAACCTGTTGAGTTGTAAATTCAGATAATTCTATCGGTTCCCCCACATTAAACGGTGATTTATTCACATCAAGAGGAATATAAACTTCCGTAGAATGTACCACGACTAATCGAAGTTTTTTCCATAAATAACTTCGTTTTGCTTTTTCATGCCAAGACCGTAATAATCCTAAAAAATCTTCTGCAATTGGATAGGGAAATACTCGATCTATTTGATCGATACATAACGTTAACGCTTGATCGGATTCAGAGAGTAAACAGTCTTCAAAATAAGTATTACAATTGACTTTACTGCCATCTTCTTCATCCCATAATTCATGTAAGACTTCTCGCCTAATCTCTAACTGTCGTCCAATACAACCACAAAACCAACGTAGGAATAAATCTAAATTGCTTAAACTGACTTCATCCGCATCTAAAAGATTCACATCAGCCGTCCGATATCCTTGTTTTTCAGCTTCTTGAAGTAACCAATTCATTAAGGTGGTTTTGCCCATTTTTTTAGGGGCTTTAATCCGAATGAGTGCACCGGGCTGTACTAACGTTTCATAACATAAAGACTCTAAAACTGAGCGTTTTACATAATAGGAATTCTCCTCAACTGGTGTAGTTTCTGTTTGAGAAATCCCTTTCCAATCTAATCCCAAACTGTGACAAATTTCAATAAAATTCAGCCGATCAATTGCAATTCCATTGAAAAAATGACTCACGGTTGATCGGGCTAAACCTAACTCTTCTGCTAAGGCTTTTTGACTCGGACAACTATTCCGCCTTAGGGCAGATTTAACAAATTTAATTTGATTGGGGGCAACATTCAGCGATCGCTTGTGGGACATGGTGAGCAACACGGGGGGATCTGATGATCATAGTGCCACTTGTCTGGGGGAAGCACAAGTCACTCATTTGATGGAACAGCTGTTATCAAGTCAGTCATCAACTCATACACCTCAACTCACTTCTATAACCTGAACTCACTCTCGGATCAAGTTTCATAAAGATAGTCAATACTCCACCATTCGGGAGGTGAGGAATTCATGAGAACAATTTCTGCTTTTATTTTAGCCGTATTTGTCGGTTTGAACGGAGTTTGTGTTAATGTCGTTTGGGGCGCAGATGTCGATCCAGATCCGCCCATCAGCAATGACGGAGGTTCTCGCTTCCATCAACTCCCGAAAGACAATCTTTAAGACAGACAGGGAGAGGGAAGATGGGGAAGACAAGGGGGACAAGGGAGATAAACTGTTACCAACACCCTACCCCCTACTCCCTACTCCCTACTCCCCACACCCTACTCCCCACACCCTACTCCCTATCTCTTCTAACAACGAATGACCAATAACCAATGACGAATCATAAATCCCCCATTAATACCATTTGGCTGGTGATGATTGTCTTCGCGACGGTGGTTGCTGCTTTCAGAGGCACTTTAGGGGATGTAACCAAGGCTTCTTTTGCAGCGGCTGAAACGGCTGTTACTTTAGCCATTGGTTTAATTGGAGGGATGGCGTTGTGGTTAGGTTTAATTCAAGTGGTGGAAGCAGGGGGAGGCATGAGGGCGATCGCCCGTTTAATTCGTCCTATCATGATTCGATTATTTCCGGATGTCCCCCCAGAACACCCAGCCATGTCAGCGATGGTGTTAAATATGGCAGCGAATGCTTTAGGGTTAGGAAATGCCGCTACACCCATCGGCTTAAAAGCAATGGCGGAATTGGATCAATTAAATCCCAATAAAGGCACTGCAACCGATGCCATGATTTTATTCTTGGCGATTAATACATCTTCTGTGACGTTAATTCCTGTGGGTGTGATTACAGTTCGCGCCAGTGCAGGAGCAGAAAATCCTGCTGCGATTTTATTACCCACCTTACTAGCCACAGCTTGCTCCACTATAGCTGCTATCATCTTATCAAAATTACTGGCTCGTCGTCAAGGGATTTCTGATATAAATTCTAATTTAAACTCGACAGAAACAGTAGAAACTGATGCAATGGATGAATCACTCATAGAAGAGATCTCTGAGACGTTCAATCCTCCCTCAAAAATCAGTCAGTTAATTTTAATCAGCTTGATTGGAGCGTTTGCAGTCGCGATCATTCATCACTTAACTCAAACCGATCTCACGACATTAATTAGCCCTCAAACCTTTGAACAAATTTCTAATGCGGTCATTCCCGTATTAATTTGTGGGTTTTTACTCTTTGGCTATTTTAAAGGGGTTCCTGTCTATGAAACGGTAACAGAAGGAGCGAAAGAGGGGTTTCATGTCGCTATCAGAATTATCCCGTTTATGGTGGCTATTTTTGTTGCGATTGGTATGTTTCGTGCCAGTGGGGCGTTAGATTTAATCGCAGCAATTTTATCACCCTTCACCACTCGAATTGGCTTACCAACTGAAGCCTTATCTATGGCACTCATTCGCCCACTTTCAGGTAGTGGAGCCTTTGGATTAATGTCTGAAATTGTAGAAAAAGACCCCAATAGTTATTTAGCTTATCTGGTGAGTACAATGCAGGGATCAACGGAAACAACTTTTTATGTGTTAGCCGTGTATTTTGGCAGTGTTGGTATTGTTAATACTCGTTATACGTTACTTGCTGCTTTGTCGGCAGATGCGGTCGGTCTCATCAGTGCTTTAATAATTTGTTCGATTACTTTTTAAAAGATTTAAAATCACCGTAATTACACTAAAAATATCTGCCGTAATTCCTAGTAAAATAAGATAAAAAGCCGTGGTTTAACGGATGCATTTTTAATGATTTAAAGTGTAAAGTAGAATTGACTGAGGAAAACGTCTGAATTCAAAAATCAGGTTCATCTACCTTTTTTAATGAACTGCTTATTTTTTTGAAACCCTACAGTTGATAAATTATTATGATTACAACCCTCGTATTAGGTGGCTATAGCCTCACTTCTAGCATTATTTTTTTGAAATATCTTCAACGTTTTATACGAGATTCCACTACAGCCAACTCCGATCAGAGTTCTTGGCTAGTCCTAATTTTAGCCAGTTTATTATGGCCGATTTCATTGCCACTTTCGGCATTAGAGCGAAATGTACAAAAAAACAAATCCTCATTTTATCATTCTGAGGATCGGGAGGATAAAAATCATTTAGAACTGTCAAATATCATCAAGCCTGAAAAAATAGAAGTTTAATAGATGAATGCTGAAGGTAGGTTTCTGCCCCCCTAGAATAGCCCTCAAACCGTTCGCTTTCCTGCCCCTTTTGGTGATATAATTATTCTCAATTCTGATCGAGCAAGAATTCAGAGAGCATTAGGAGTACCAGAACGTGAGATTGGTGATATTGGGAGGCCCAGGGGCAGGGAAAGGAACTCAGGCAAACTGGATCTCTGACCATCTCCAGATTCCTTGTATTGCCACTGGAGAAATCCTTAGGACTGCAATCACCAATCAAACTGTTTTGGGTAAAAAAGCAAAACATTACGTCCAAACAGGGGAACTAGTACCGGATGAAATTATGATTGAATTCATTCGTCAGCGGCTACTCCAACCTGATGTAGAACCAGGGTGGTTACTGGATGGTTATCCCCGCACAGCATTCCAAGCAGAAGAACTAGACTTTTTACTAGAAGATTTGCAACAACGTTTAGATTGGGCAATCTATCTTAAGGTTCCCCATTCTACGCTTAAAAGCCGTTCTTTGCAACGTTCTCGCAAAGATGATACACCTGAAATTATTCAGCGCCGCATTGAACTGTTTGAACAACGAACGGTTCCGATTTTAGAATATTATAGTTTTCGGAATCGATTATTAGAAATTGACGGAAATCAAACCGCACAACAAGTGCAGCAAGATATTCTGAAAGTTTTAAGCTGAGCAACTATTAAGCTTAAGGTGTTGTGCATTCCCATACCATGCTGTTCAGTGCATCGCTATCTTAAGTTTAACTCAATCTACTGATATCAATAAAAAAGGAATTAGACAGTCTCTACCCTTTAGTTTTTTATGTTTTAGGTTGTGTGCGATCGCCATTAGTAGACTGCAAATCCAACAGGATACATTCTATCAACTGAATCGATTAATGAGTAATTCTTTCAATACCGCTCAATCTAAATCTCAAAATGAGTTTTTAATTGCTGGGCTAAAATAGCAATAATAACAGCCAATAGAGCAGTGGAAACCGTTAAAATAGAGAGGTAACCGTCTGAAATAATACCAATCGCGGCTAGTCCAATGGCGACGGCAACACTAATCTGTTTAACTTTCTGGGTAGTGTGATAAGCGCGGTTACAAGAACTACAAATTTGTGTATGGCGTAAAAATCGATTACTTAGATCAACTTCAACAGAGCTATGAGTCCGTTTATGGGTAGAATATCCTTGATAATGGGGCAAATTTGCACCAAATTGATCGAGCCATTTCCGATGTTCCATCAACAACATATCAGAAGTTTTTAGGGGTAAATAAGTATCTTTAATGGTTTGGCTAGATTGATTGATATAAGCTTCTTGAGCTTGAATAAAATATAAGTCTTCTTCAAACACTTTATTCTGACGCAGATGTTCTAACCAGCGGGGTTTTAATTTAAACATCCAATCATAAAAATTGCCTAATCTTCTGGCTAAAACACGAGAACGACCGGGAGTTAAAGGAACAGCATAAAGGGCAAAAGCGGTGAGCGACCCAAAGCGATAAGTGACTAAATAGGGGGCGATAAATTCAACATTATTCCAAGGAAGTTGAGGGTTACCCAATTTCCGATATTCTCCTTTGAATCCCGCAATAGAAACAGACATCACTTCCATTTCTAGGGGTTGAGCGTCTTCTCGCTTGATTTTATATTCTGTCTGATCATGACTAATAAAAACATGAGCTGGATCTAAAAAATTTTCCACTAAATAGGTTTGATCGAAAGGTAAATCAGTGACGGTATCAACTCGAAATAATCCCGGTTGATCTAAATCGGGTACTGTGGGAATTTGTTGGGGATCGGCTTTTTCTGATTCGCCGAACCACACCCAAATTATGCCTTGATGTTCAACGACTACAAAGGATGGAACACAGGCTGCTTTGGGAATTTGAGCTGTATCAGGTAACTGAGGAATATGTAAACAGTTTCCTTGAGTTCCAAATTGCCAACCATGATATAAACACTCAATTTTACCCTCAATAACTTGTCCATCTGAAAGTTTGGCGGCGCGATGGGGACAGCGATCTTGTAAACAAATAATTTTTCCGGTTTGATCTTTAAATAAAACTAAGGGTTCACCATAGATCGAAAAGCTGTAAGGACGATCTGAAGGGAAATCTTGAATAAATGTCACAGGATACCAACAATTTTTCCAGTCAAATTGAGATCCAGGTTGAGAGGGTGATTCTATATTTTCTGGTTTCTGAGGCGTGACTGTCATAGAGGATGAACCCAACTTGGTTAATCTGATTCTATTTTACTCAAACTCTTCCAATATTTTGTAAGTATTCCCAATAGATGTAGAAACTATTTCGACGCTGCATGAGAGAGTGAGAATGAATCAAAACGACTATTAACTTCTAGAGATAGGGGAAAAATTTATCAAGGTTGACTACAATAAGAGCTGAACAAATGATTGAACCTGGAGATTTAGACAGATGACTCAACCCTCACCCACAGTCACCCCGAATTTAGAAGAACCGAAGTTTGGCTTTAACCGCTATGCCGAACGCCTCAACGGCCGCGCCGCTATGGTGGGTTTTGTGATTACACTGGCCATTGAATATTTTACTCACCAAGGCTTGTTGGCTTGGTTAGGGTTAAGTTAGAAGAGAGGGGATAGGTGGTCGGGTGTGGGGTGTAGGGAAGGGAATAAAAAATAGTTGATCTCCCTATCTCCCTATCTCCCTATCTCTCCCTCTCCCAGTCAACTGTTGAGCGATGCTAGACTGGAATGGTTCATTGAACTCACCCTCAAGTCTAGTGCTATCCAAAGATTGTCGTGTTGCTTGGCTATTGCCATCTCTAGCGCGGGGAAATTATTGGCAACCCCTATTTCGTGAATTTTCTCGGCTTTATCCCCATACCAAGATTTACACTGGGTTTTGGTCGGGTTTTACCGCTGGATGTGAAAACACTTTTGATCTTCAGGTGGTGGGTCAAATGGGTTTCTTGGAAACGAAGGCAAGTGGTGCAAATTATAACAAGGGTTTTATTAAGCTTTCTCCTGCAATTCTCAACGAACTCTTGCAGTTTAAGCCACAAGTCATTTTTGCCAACGGGTTTTCTTTCTGGACATTACTGGCATTATTGTTTAAACCCATTAGTCAATGGCGAGTGATTATTGCTTATGAAGGCAGTTCCCCAACCGTTGACTATCTCAACTCTCCTTTTCGTTTGACTTGGCGACGCGCCATGGTGAAGATGGCAGATGCTTTCATTACCAATAGCCAACGGGGAAAAGCTTATTTAACTAACACTCTACAAGCGAAACCGGAACGAGTGTTTGCCAGACCTTATGAAGTGGCTGAAGCTAAAACGTTATTGGCGAAAACGGAAACTCAGAATGATGCCACGGCTAACTTTAGCCATCCCATCTTTTTATTTGTGGGTCAGGTTGTTTCTCGCAAAGGACTCAATCAACTGCTAAAAGCCTGTGCTTTACTGCAACAACATCATTCTGATTATACTTTACTGATTATTGGGGATGGGGAACAACGCCCAGAATTAGAAGAATGGACCAAAACCCAAGGACTGGAGCAATCGGTTCAGTGGTTAGGATGGGTGAATTATAATCAACTGGGAGATTATTTTCACAAGGCGGATGTATTTGTTTTACCCACCTTTGAGGATACTTGGGGAATGGTGACTTTAGAGGCAATGTTGTTTGGTCAAGCTATTCTCTGTTCCGAGGGAGCAGGGTCTTCAGAATTGGTACAAACTGGGGAAAATGGCTATGTTTTTGATCCTAACCAACCGCAACAGTTAGCGGACTTCATGGCTCAGTTTATTCAGCACCCTCAACTGAGTCAACAGATGGGTCAACAGTCAAAAGAAATCATTGCCCCCTATACTCCAGAAGCAGCCTCGCAACAGTTAGCAGAAGTGGTGGAGTTTGTTCTGTGAATTGACTTTCTCTTGATTTTAGTGTAACAGCTTAAGCAGTTTGCCAATCACCATGAAACCCATTAGGAACGATACTCGGTAGACCTAAACAACAAACGGGTTCTGCATCGAGTTGGTTAGCGTCAAAAATCCAAACTTCACTCCTATTTTTTAAGCCATCAAACACCACTGTGATCACCCATCCCCTTTGGGGATCAGCTTCATTGGGAACATACAAAGGTTCTGTAGGATAGCGATTTTCCCCAAGATCTGCAACGGTAAGGGTTTCGGCATGATGATCAAAACAAGCGATCGCCCCAAACATTTCTATGGCAATATTAACCCCAGGACGATGAATAGACAGATATGTCCTTTGTAAATTCTGTCCCACATCCGATGCCGCCACAGTAGGAAACTCACAGGCTTGTTCAACTAAGGGTTTTGTTTCTATTACTTTAGCCGTTTGTGGGTTGATGCGAATTTGCCAGAAGCTGCCTTTTGCTCTTGTAGTCGTGTATCCCGTTGCTACTTCTTTCAGATAGTTCATAAAAATATAGTCAAATGTGACACACCTTTACTTTGTCGGCGTTACCCGAACCGGGTGAACTACAACACCCTCTATCCCATAACCGAAGGCATTTGGGACTGCTTTTCTCATGATATTCAAAGAACCATTAACATCGGCATTAACCAATCGTCCACTACCACTACGATACAAACCCCGTTTGACTCTTTTTCCACTGAAAGTCCACTGATTTTTCTCACCCTTTTTGTACACCGGAATGGGATCATTATCAATAAAACTAGCTTTTGAGGTATAAGATTCTTCGGTTAAAATCACCTGAATCCCTGCTAGTTTGGCTTTATAAGATAATAGTTCGATGAACTTGGCATGAGGAATTTGAACGAAGTTTTGATTCGTCTTTTTTCCCAAGTTAATTTCTTGTTTCCACTCCGGATTTTTGCCAATGATTAGATTCCTAATTCGGTGATCAACTAGGGTGTTGATTACCAAGCGAGATGCTTTATGAAGATAATCATTAATTTTGAACTCTCTGCAGTTGCACAGCTTTTTCAGACGGCGACTCGATTGATTTGACGGTAGTATTGCTTGAAGACGACCTTTAACCTTGTTATAGTATTGATTGATGGACTTTAACGGTCTGCCATTAATCAAGAGTGGTTTGATTCCAGCTTGATTGAAAGTTAATGTAGCGAGGTTGTTCAATCCTATATCAATACTTGCATAGCTGTTTTCATCTAACTCGTATTGTACTTGTTCAGCTTCATAAATCACCTCAATTACATAATGATTCAGTCTGGGAATAATACGAACTTGTTTGATTTTTGATGTTTCGACAGTTGTTTTAAGATAGATCTCCGTTTTGCTCGGATGAATAATACCTTGTTTCAGTTGCGGTTGGCTGAGGGCTTGATTTGTATAAATGAGCAGATTTCGACCGCTCTCTT
>Ga0209594_1000181_pt1 | contig 47433 bp, 41 predicted proteins | sample AshMeaCrysSpring_FD_184126 | JGI IMG/M metagenome (GOLD analysis project Ga0209594, IMG submission 184126) | Groundwater microbial communities from Big Spring, Nevada to study Microbial Dark Matter (Phase II) - Ash Meadows Crystal Spring... | ecosystem: Environmental > Aquatic > Deep subsurface... | reverse complement strand
AGCTTATCTTAAAGATAAGTAAAAATTTCATGAAAACCCTTTACAAACCGTTACATAATCCCCTATATTATGAATAACGGCAGGCACACAAGCCTACCCGGCACCTTGAAAATTACATACAGCAATTATTCCAGCATATGACCACTACCTTACAACAGCGTGAAAGCGCCAACGTCTGGTCTCGGTTCTGTAACTGGGTCACCTCCACCAACAACCGCCTCTATGTCGGTTGGTTCGGTGTCCTGATGATCCCGACGTTACTGACTGCAACCATCTGCTACATCGTTGCATTTATTGCAGCACCTCCTGTTGACATTGACGGGATTCGTGAACCTGTAGCCGGTTCATTACTGTACGGAAACAACATCATCTCTGGTGCAGTTGTTCCTTCTTCTAACGCTATTGGTTTACACTTCTACCCCATCTGGGACGCAGCTTCCTTAGATGAGTGGTTATACAACGGTGGTCCTTACCAATTGGTAATCTTCCACTTCCTGATCGGTGTATTCTGCTACATGGGTCGTGAGTGGGAATTATCCTATCGTTTAGGAATGCGTCCTTGGATTTGTGTGGCTTACAGTGCACCTGTAGCTGCTGCTAGCGCCGTATTCTTAATCTACCCCATTGGTCAAGGTTCTTTCTCCGATGGTATGCCTCTGGGTATCAGCGGAACCTTCAACTTCATGTTAGTGTTCCAAGCTGAGCACAACATCCTGATGCACCCCTTCCACATGTTGGGAGTAGCAGGTGTATTTGGTGGAGCATTATTCAGTGCAATGCACGGTTCTTTGGTAACATCTTCCTTAGTACGTGAAACCACTGAAACCGAATCTCAAAACTACGGTTACAAATTCGGTCAAGAGGAAGAAACTTACAACATCGTAGCAGCTCATGGCTACTTCGGTCGTTTAATCTTCCAATATGCTTCTTTCAACAACTCCCGCGCATTGCACTTCTTCTTAGGTGCATGGCCGGTAATTGGCATCTGGTTTACTGCTTTAGGTGTATCCACCATGGCATTCAACCTCAACGGATTCAACTTCAACCAATCCGTGATTGATTCCAGCGGCCGGGTGATTAATACCTGGGCGGATGTGATCAACCGGGCTAACCTGGGTATGGAAGTAATGCACGAGCGTAATGCTCACAACTTCCCCTTAGATTTAGCTGCTGTTGAGTCTGCCCCTGTAATCAACGGTTAATTCTTCAACTGAATAACACCAACGCTCTCCAATTGGGGAGCGTTTTTTATTGGCAGATTTTAATTCTGTCGCACTACGCTGAGGGAGCATGTTTGACATTTGTAAAAGCGGAAAGTTGCCCCCATTTAAGCATTTCATGCAGGCTACGCCAACACTCTGGGTGACAGGAGTAGAAAGCCCTCCTGCTAAACTTTTCAAGAAGCCGCAAAGCCTGTTGTGATTAACGCCCTAACAAATGCTTGTCCCCGTGTAGACGGGGAACGACTGACAAATGACGGCGCGTAGCACTATAAAATACTGCAATATTTGCTACTAATAAACTCAAAAAATCAAGGCTGGAAAAACCATTGATTCAGTGAATATTAATAAACTTTGGGCAGTTGAGAAAGGTGTCACCCTTTGCGGTTATGATGAGACACTAGACTTAGTATAGTTTGATCGCACCTGTGACTCCGAAACATTCTCCTGACTCTCATCCAGTTGATCCCAAAATTACCCAGCTTGAAGAGCGGCTCAACCGTCTTTATCGTGCGGTCAAGCAGCTTCAGCAGAAAGTGAATCAACAAGCTTCTCAGCCTCAGCCTCAGACAATAGACGTTCCGAATACCCTAAAATTCCAATATATTGGGGTGGGGTTTTTACTAGGAATTGGACTGCTCACTGGTGGCTATTGGTTAGTTTCAACGCCCTATTTTAGATCAAAAATTCCAGATTTTAAACCATTGATTGCAAGGGTTTTACATCAAAAAAGTCCGAATTTAAATAGAGTTTCTACAGGGACTCAACCGCTGCTTGAAGCTCAACAACCTTCCCCCAGTTCAGAATGGATATATAATGTAAAAAATAGTCCTGATTTAAGCTACAACCTAGACTTACAAGCCATTATTAATTTAATTCTTGAACAGGTGGAAGTGGAGGGATTACCCACTACAAATTTATCACTATATTTGATTGATGTTAAAAATCAAACCTTTGCAGAGTATCGCAGTCAAATCCCACGGTTTCCCGCCAGTATTACTAAGTTATTTTGGATGGTTGCCCTTTATGATCAAGTTAATCGAGGACAGTTATCTGCTGATGTTATTAATTATACTCCCGAATGTTTGACGGATATTTGTCAACTCATTAAAAAATCAAATAACGAGTCAGCTAGTCGAATTTTAGATGGGATTACAAATACCTCTTCTATCCCAGAAGAACAAACAGAATCCTTTGAAACCTGGGTAAAAAAACGGAATTCTGTCAATCAATTTTTTCAGAAAGCTGGATATAAAAATATCTATATTAGTCAGAAAAACTTTCCGATTCCTTATCTCAACATGGAAAATCCTGAACATTGGGATCAAAAAATACGAGGAGAAGATGCAGAACCCATTAGAAATTTAATTACGGCGGCTCAAACCGGACGATTAATGTATGAAATTGTAACAGAAAAAGCAGTTTCAAAATCAGCGAGTCAGGAGATGCTGAAGTTATTAGAACAAAATTTAGATCCCCAAGTTTGGCAACAAGAAGAATCAAATCCCATTGCTGGTTTTTTAGGAGAAGGTTTAGTGAATACTGACGTTCGTTTTGCTTCTAAAGTCGGCTGGACTTCTTCTACACGCTTTGAGGTCGCTGCCATTACTTCTAAAGATGAAAAAGTCTCCTATATTCTGACGGTTTTTGGGCATGGTTTTCCCTATGCAAGTAATGAACAAATCTTTCCAAGCATTTCTCGGTTAGTTTATGAAAATATGACAGCAACAGATAATTAGACGTTAAGAAGATGCCGAATTTGATTAACCTGTTGGTTATATTGATTATCAGTTAAAACAGCTGATGAGTCTTTTAAAGCAATCGATTGATTTAAATCAATCCAAGAACGACAACCTTTGTAGCGATTATCAAAAGGAATTGACATTGATTGAGGGAGGAGATAGGTTCGTAATAATAAAAAATATAAGGGATTTTCTGGTTTATAATTTAATCGATCATCGACCCATTGTTTTGTCCAAATATGAAAGGAGGAAAGCGGTTCAAGGATTGATTCTGTCTCTAAAAAATTGAGTTTAAAAATATGGGTAATATCTGCCCAACTGCTCATTGTAATCTCATTTGAGGGAGTATTTGAGGCTATCGTTTGAATCTGAGAAGCATACTCAGGTTTGAGTAATTCAGGTTTTTGATGTTCTATCGTTGGATACAGCAACACTCGATGATGTTCAACAGAAAAATGACCCCCAAGTTCGCGAATTCCGCCTTTACGGAGTAATAAAATCATCTTTCCTTGTTCTAATGCTTTCACTGCAATCATCCATTCTTTGAATGCATGACTAGTGCTTAAAGGATTCACCGTTGATAAATGGGTGGAGATTTGTGTCATCACTGCTTCCTCAAAACGATAAAATATTAAAGTTGACTTTAGTGAGGTGCTAAATATGGAAACCCGATCTCTTGGCACATCTGACATCCAAATTACCCCAATTATTATGGGAACTTGGCAAGCCGGAAAAGCCATGTGGACAGGCATAGAAGACCAAGAAACCATACAAGCCATCCGCACCGCCTTTGAAGTCGGAATTACCACCATTGATACGGCAGAAATTTATGGGGAAGGACATTCTGAACAAATTGTCGCTCAAGCCTTATCCGATGTTCGAGATCAAGTGGTTTACGCCACTAAAGTTTTTGCCAATCATTTAAAATATAATCAAGTAATTGAAGCTTGTGAGCATTCTCTTAAAAATCTTAATACAGATTATATTGACTTATATCAAATTCACTGGCCTTCCGGATTCAGAAACACTGAAATTGTACCTATTGAAGAAACCATGAGCGCCCTAAATTATCTCAAAGAACAGGGTAAAATTCGGGTGATTGGTGTCTCTAATTTTTCTCGCGCTCAACTGGAAGAAGCGGCTCAATATGGCAGAATTGACAGTCTACAACCCCCTTATTCTTTGTTTTGGCGCAAAGTCGAAAATGATGCCATGCCCTATTGCATTGAAAATAATATTTCAATTCTCGCTTATTCTCCCTTAGCGCAAGGTTTATTAACGGGAAAATTCGGCCATGACCATCAATTTGAAGCAGGAGATCATCGGGCGAAAAATAAATTGTTCTATAAAAAAGATAACTATGAACGAGTGCAACAAGCTTTAGATCAACTCCGTCCTATTGCTGAACAAAAACAATGTAGTTTAGCACAACTTGCGATTGCTTGGCTCATTGCTCAACCCCAAACCCATGCTATTGTCGGTGCCCGCCATCAACGTCAAGTTGAGCAAAATGTTAAAGCGACTCATGTACAACTTTCCCCTGATGAATTAGCTCAAATCGATCAAATTGGGCAGCTTGTAACGGATCATTTAGATGATAGTTCCATTATGTGGGATTTTGACTTAAATTAAAATCGTTCATGAGCATCCAACAGGAACTTAAACAAGTCAAAAATGCAATTAATCAAGGAGATTTGAATCAAGCTTTCGAGATTTGTCAAAAGCTTTTATTTCAATTTCCTAATTGTGCTGCTGCTTCTATTTTAATGGGAAGTATTTATGAACAGCAAAAAGAATATGGCTGGGCAATGGAAGCTTACCGAGAGGCAATTAAGCATCAGCCTAACTCTGCTGAAGCCTATGTCTATTTAGCTCAACTCTATCGAGATATGGGTTGGATCAATGAAGCAGCAGCTTATTATCAAAAAGCCTTAAAACTTCGCTGGAAATGGCCAGAGATTCAGGATTACTTTGGTTTAGTTTTATATCAGCAAGGTGATATTAAAGCCGCTATTCGACATCATCAAGAAGCCATTCGGCAAAATCCAAATTATGTTAATGCCTATCTTAATTTAGCCCTTCGACTAAATGAGCAAGGACGAACAAAACAAGTTATTAAACTCCTAGAAATAACAATCAAGCGGTTTCCCAATTGTGCTAAAGCCTACTATAATTTAGGGTGTTTGTTGTTACAGCAAAACCAACCAGATTCTGCTGTGAGGTTATTACAAAGGAGTGTTCAGCTAGATCCCAACTTTGCCTTAGGATACAACAATTTAGGTCAAGCCTGGATAGCGCTAGACAATCCAAGTGCAGCGATTTCAGCGTATAAAAAAGCAATTCAAATTGCTCCAAAGCTAACAACTGCTTATCAAAATTTAGGGAAGGTTTGGCAACAGCAAAATCACCATGATCAAGCGGTTTTATATTTTTATCAAGCCCTTAAAGTTTATCCAGATAACTTATTAATTTATGGAGATTGTGCTTACTCTTTAATGGCGCAAGGAAAACTAGATCAAGCCCTGATTTGCTTGCAGACCGCTATCACAATTGAACCGAAATGGGTGAATGCTTTTTGTGATCGCTTTGCTTCTCTATCTTTAGCAGATCATCAACATGATCAATTACTCTGTTCTCAAATTGCCTGCGCTCACTTTCTCCAAAGTTTACAAAAATTTAATTTAACAATATCTCATGCTCAAATTTATCAGCAGCTTGCTCAAATTTATTTTTATAGTGGTAATACCCTAGTTGAATATGGTCAAACTAAATCGGCTATTTTTTATTATCAAAAATCTATTCAAATTCAACCCAATGACATTTTATCATATTTAAAATTAGCTCAATGCTATGCAGAGCAAAAACGTTGGGATGCAGTTTATACTCTCTGCTGTTTAGCACAAAATATTCTTGATTTACCTACAAATACTCAGGTAGAAATCAACTTTTTATTAGGATACTGTTGTGAACAGCAGCATCGTTACCCATCAGCTATTAAATATTATCACAAAGCATTGCAATTTCAGAAGAAGACAAATAACGGTTTAATTCCTGAGAAACAATTTTCAATTGATTGGAAGATTCCCTCTGAAACAGATAATAATCTTAAACAGAATTTACCTGAAAATATTATATTCTCCACATTAGAATGGCACAAAAAAAATATACTAGCAGATTCTGATTATTTTCCTATCAACTCAGTTCAATTGAATCAACAATATGCTGAATCTGACTCGGAGGCTTGTGCTGGTTTAGAATGTAGTTCTTGTGTTCAAACTATTTTTAAACAATTAGAACTCATTAAGTTAGGCAATAATATTCAAACCAGTTCTAAAAAACAGCAAATTTCTTATCAGAATTTCAATCAATTTGTGGCAGTTATTCCTCAAGGACGGGCTTGGATTACCCCTCAAATTAACTACTGGAATGTTTGTAAAGCCATTGCTATTATTACCCCTGACAATCAATTATTAGCAGATGTTTCCCGTGATTATCCTGGACAACTCCCTGGATGTTCTCGTTATCATCCCCAACACCATCAAATTTTTCAGCAAAATCATTTACCTCCTCTGCAAAAAGTTGAGGGTTCTGTTGCTGTTTTATCAGGGTTATCCGGACATATTTATTTTCACTGGATGGTAGATATTTTACCGAGAATTGAATTATTACGACGGAGTGAACTTAACTTTAATCAAATTGATTACTTCCTGGTTAATAGTACTCGTTTACCCTTTCAACGGGAAACCTTACAACAGCTAGGAATTCCGGCTGATAAAATTTTAGAAAGCGATCAATTTCCTCATCTACAAGCCACTCAGTTAATTGTTCCTTCTTTTGCCGGATATTTAGGCTGGTTAGAACCTTGGGCAATTCAATTTCTCAGACAGACATTTTTAACCCCAGAAATTAAAGCAAAATCGGGTTATCCCAAACGCATTTATATTAGCCGCAAGAATGCCAGACATCGTCGGGTTTTGAATGAAACTGAAGTAATGGAAGAACTCTCTAAATATGGTTTTGTTTCAGTTGAGTTAGAATCCCTTTGTTTTAGGGATCAAGTTGCATTGTTTTCTCGGGTTCAAGCCATTGTTGCCCCTCACGGTAGTGGTTTAACTAATATTATCTTTTGCCAAAAATCTGCTCAAATTGCTGAGTTTATTTCCCCTCATTATAATCGTCATTATTATTGGGTGATTAGCCAATCTTTAGGACTTAAACATTATAGCTTAACAGGAGAAGCCTTTCCCTGTTATCCCCTTCGGACATTAATGTACCAAAATCCGTTAACGGAAGATATCTGGGTCAACTTGACGGACTTAAGAAAACTGATAGAGATGATGAAGCTAACATAAAATTGAGTAGACTAGAAACAATTGAGCTTTAAATTGCCATAATAGAAACAACGCCAATTATTCTAATTTTTCGATGAAAGGACTTTGGTTAGAAAACCAGCAACTACAACTTCGTACCAACCTAGACATTCCAAAACCCGCAGCAAATGAAGCTTTAATTCGAGTAACACGGGCAGGAATTTGTAATACTGATTTAGAACTCATTCGCGGTTACTATCCTTATACGGGCATCTTAGGTCATGAATTTGTCGGAATTGTTGAACAGGGGCCATCAGAATTAGTGAATCAACGAGTAGTGGGAGAAATTAACGCTGCTTGTGGAGACTGTTTTTATTGCCAAAAAGGACAACCCACTCATTGTGAAAATCGAACAGTTTTAGGCATTGTTAATCACAATGGGGCGTTTGCAGATTACTTAACTTTACCCATCAAAAATCTACATTCTGTTCCCGATAGTATTTCAACTGATGCCGCAACATTTACAGAACCTGTAGCAGCCGCTTTAGAAATTCAACAGCAAATTTCAATCTCTCCTAACCATCGCGTGTTAGTCGTCGGGGATGGTAAATTAGGACAATTAATTGCTCAAACTATCGCCTTAACGGGTTGTGATTTACTGGCTATTGGTCGTCATGCAGAAAAACTAGCAAACTTAGAAAAACGAGGGATTAAAACCGGATTTGCCGATGCCATTCAACCCAGAAGTTTTGATATTGCCGTTGAATGTACAGGAAATCCGGCGGGGTTTGAAACAGCGCGTCAAGCCTTACGACCCAGAGGTATTTTAGTCTTAAAAAGTACTTATGCTGGTCAATTAACCTTTGATGCTTCGGCGTTAGTTGTCGATGAAATTACGTTAATTGGTTCTCGCTGTGGGCCGTTTAAACCGGCCTTAGAATTATTAGCCAATCATCACATTGATGTTGAACCCCTCATCCAAGCCCGTTATTCCCTCAATGAGGGTTTAGCGGCTTTTGAACAGGCTCAACAGCGGGGAACAATGAAAGTTTTATTACAAATGAGTCCGGATTAAGAAATGTTTTTTAAATTATAAGTAGTAACTTAGGTTAGTAGACAAAAAATCAAGCGCTCAACGATTAAATCTTGTGAGGAATGTACCATGAAACTGACTCCCCTCCGTCAATTCCGCCATCTTTCCGCCTGGATAGTCAGTCTCAGTGTGAGTTTAACTGTGGGACTGCAAACCGCTATACCTGTTCAGGCGAATGAATTCCGTGATGTCGTTGCCTACAGAATGTTAGACTTACAGCAATCAGATGAACGCTGGATTGAAATTGATTTATCCCGTCAGCGCCTGATTGCTTGGGAAGGCAATAAAGCCGTTTATGCTGTGATTGTTTCAACAGGGAAAGCTTCTACCCCAACCCGTCTCGGAACATTTGCAGTTCAAACCAAATATGAAAGTACCCGCATGACAGGGCCAGATTATGATGTCCCTGATGTGCCTTACACCATGTACTACGATGGTGGGATGGCAATTCATGGGGCTTATTGGCATAATAGATTTGGGACACCTGTCAGTCATGGCTGCACCAATGTAGCTGTCAACCATGCGAAATGGTTGTTTGAATGGGCTTCTGTGGGCACACCCGTTGTTGTACATGATTAGCACCCCAGTCAGAGCAATGAGAATACTTGCCATTGGCGATATACATGGTTGTTTAACAGCATTGGATACGCTAATGGCAATGGTCAACCCCCAACCTCAAGATCAGATTATCACTTTAGGAGATTATGTTGACCGGGGGCCTGATTCTCGTGGGGTAATTAATCGATTACTAGAATTTCACCAGCGGGGACAACTGGTGGCATTGCGGGGAAATCATGAACAGATGATGCTGCGCGCCCGTTGGGGAGGCGGAAATGAATTGTATCATTGGTTGGTTTGTGGTGGAGAAGATACCCTAGCCTCCTATACAGAAACTGGACAGCATCGAGTGATCAACAATGTCCCTACCCATCATTGGCATTTTTTAGAAAATATCTGTCGAGATTGGTGGGAAACAGCCTCTCACTTTTTTGTTCATGCCAATGCTTATCCCAATTTACCCTTAAATCAGCAACCTGAACGAATGCTGTTTTGGCAAAAATTTAGAAATCCTGCCCCCCATTGTTCGGGGAAAACAATGGTTTGTGGTCATACCAGTCAAAAAAGTGGTCAACCGATTAATATTGGTCATGCCGTATGTATTGACACTTGGGTGTATGGAGACGGTTGGTTAACCTGTTTGGATGTAACCACCGGCAGAATTTGGCAAGCTAATCAAAAAGGGGAACAACAAATGGCTTGGATTGATGATTTTGAAACTCGTTCTCCCCGTTATCGCTACAATTTTCGTTAAAAGAATTAGCTTTTTTCAGTTCTATTGTTGACGACGCACCCTAACTTTCTTGTCACTTTGCTGTTTGCTAATCCAACCTAAGAATTTCTGTATTTTGGGTTCACTTTTGAGCATTTCTACAGTATTTAGATGATTCGCCAAGTGTTTATTATCGAATAAAGCGTGGATTTGGCGATGGCACGCCGAACAAATTTTAATTGTTGGACTCGGTTTAACCTTTTTACGCTTGGTTGCTTGTCGCGGAATTAGATGATGAACTGTCAACCGATCCATTTCTCGCTGGCAGAGTTCACATTCTATCATGGGTAAGTATCAACAGTAAGATTTCTATTGTGGCTCAAGCTTTTGAACTACGATCTACAAATGATTAAAGGTGTAATAACGTAAGTTGTTAGTTACCTAAACTAATGATTAGATCCCCCTAAATCCCCCACTGCGATCCCCCTCCCGTCCCCATCCCCCCTCGATCCCCCCTTAAAAGGGGGGTAAGGGGGAAGCCAGAGGATGCTACGCTTTTGATTGACTGGGACTTTTTCTCCAGTTCCCACCTTTTTAAGGCTTGCTCGGGGGGGTCGAAAAGGTGTAAGTTTATAACTAGCAATTTGGGTTAATACAGAAACTTTAATATTGCCGTAGAATAAACTAAAATTAGGCTACCTAAGTAGTAATACAATATTCCCCTATTATATCGTTTCCGTTAAATTTTACCTCTCTCTACATGATAACAAATTATCCAGATATACTATTGAGTTCTGATTAAAAATATTTTGGATTTCAAAAAAAATCCAACATTACTATTACCCTAAAAATTTTGCTAAAGTTGAATCTAGAAGATAAAATAAGCAATGATCTATTAAACTGACTGAAAAAGTGGTTATGAGTCAAATTAAAAGCGTTTCAGGTCGTGGGATTCCGTTAGTAGGTAGTGATATTGATACGGATCGAATTATTCCAGCGCGGTTTCTCCGCTGCGTCACGTTTGATGGGTTAGGAGAACAAGCCTTTGCCGACGATCGCCAACAAGCCAACGGGAATCATCCCTTTGATCAACCCCAATATCAAGGGGCAAATGTCTTAATTGTCAATGGTAACTTTGGCTGTGGTTCTTCGCGGGAACACGCCCCGCAAGCTTTATCAAAATGGGGAATTGAGGCGATTATTGGGGAAAGTTTTGCAGAGATTTTCTTCGGTAATTGTGTTGCCATTGGCATTCCTTGTGTGACAGCAACTCCAGAACAGGTGAAACAGCTTCAAGAGGCAGTTGCCGCCAACCCAGAAGCTGAGATCAAAGTGGATGTAGAAGCCTTAAAAATCTATTGCGGAGATTTAACCGTAGATGTTGCCATGAATGAAGGCTCTCGGAAAATGTTCTTGAGTGGACAATGGGATAGTTGTGGACAGTTAACGGCAAGTGTGGATCAAATTCGCGCCACTGCGCAACAGTTACCCTATCTCAGTTGGGAAACTGCAACAGCCTAGTCTACCTTGTCTCCCCACTCCCCACACCAATCTCCCTACTCCCTATTGCCCAGCGCTATTATTATCATGATTGGACTTCCTGGCAGCGGGAAGTCTTTCCTGGCTCAACAACTATTGCGGTTATATCCCCATTATCATCTGATTTCAACCGATGCCATTCGTGCCCAACTGTTTGGGGATGAATCCATTCAGGGGCCTTGGCTAGGGATTCAAGCTCAAATTCAACGGCAACTTCAACAAGCGGTGACTCAAGGAGTGGGAGCCATCTATGATGCCACGAATGCCCAACGTCATCATCGCCGCGATTTGATTCAGTTAGCCCGAGAAAGCGGTTTTAACCCCATTTTAGGGATTTGGATACAAACCACCCTTCAACAGTGTTTACAACGCAATCAACAGCGTTTCCGTCAGGTTCCCCCAGAAATTATCCTCAAAATGCATCGTCAACTCTGTGATGCCCCTCCCAGTTTAAGGGATGGCCTAGATAGCTTATTAATCTCTCAAACGTAAAGAAAATTGAAAAATTAATGGAAATCTCGTAAAATTCATACCTTGAGCGATCCATATTCTGCAAAGAGACTTTAGAATAGTCCAGTGAAAGGTAGGTTCGGTGGGGGTTTTGGCGATTTAATGGAAAATACGGTCGTCATGACTCCTTAACAAAGAATTCCTCACCCCTTTCAGAGGATCGTGGGAAAAAGCTGAAAGTCTTTTAAGATAAGCACTTCAGCTTTCAAGTTTCTCGGGCAATCCTAGTAACAGTGCCCAGGAGATCCTCTGTGTCAACCCGATTGGAGATGAGTTCAATGAACAAAGGTGAATTAGTCGATGCAGTGGCAGAGAAAGCCAGTGTCACTAAAAAACAAGCCGATGCGGTGTTAACAGCCGCTCTCGAAACGATCATGGAAGCTGTGTCTGATAGTGATAAAGTCACTTTAGTGGGCTTCGGATCGTTTGAATCCCGCGAACGTAAGGCTCGGGAAGGGCGTAACCCCAAAACTGGTGAAAAAATGGAAATCCCTGCCACTCGGGTTCCTGCCTTTTCAGCCGGTAAACTGTTCAAAGAAAAGGTTGCACCTAAGAAAGACGAATAGTTGTGTTACCCTCTACCCACCGCCCCAAACATGGGGGAAACTTAATCTGGGCAGCCTCATTGGCCGGCTGCTCCCCTCATGCCATTCTGGACTTTTCAGCCAGTATTAACCCGTTGGGGCCACCTCAGTCGGCCCTGGATGCCATTCAAACCGCTCAAGCGGATCTCAAAGCCTATCCTGACCCCAACTATGGGGAATTGCGACAGGCTTTGAGTCAAGTCCATGTTTCCCTTGATCCAGATAGGATTTTACCGGGAAACGGTGCAGCCGAATTGCTCACCTGGGCTGGACGAGAATTGGCGCAATGTTCAGCCACTGTTTTGGTGACACCCGCTTTTCGGGATTATCAACGGGCGCTGCAAAGCTTTGGGGCAAGGGTGGTAGAGTGTCCTTTAGAAACACTGGATCGAAGTCGGGGTGAGGATACACCCCATTCTTTGCAAGCCCGGTTTGAGGAGTGTTTACCCCCTGATTTAACCGCCTCATCAGTCGGACTGTTATTGAATAATCCCCATAACCCAACGGGGCAGATGTTTTCACGGCAGATGATTTTGCCGCTGTTAGACCAATTTGCCCTGGTGGTGATCGATGAAGCCTTTATGGAGTTTCTAGCGCCCTCAGAACAGCAAAGTTTGGTGGATCAGGTGAGTCGCTATGAGAACTTGGTGATTATTCGCTCACTGACAAAGTTTTATAGCTTACCAGGACTTCGCCTCGGTTACGCCATCGCCCACCCGGATCGATTACGTCGTTGGCAACAATGGCGCGATCCGTGGTCGGTGAACAGTTTAGCCGCAGCCGTGGGAGTCGCTGTATTACAAGATCAGGCGTTTGAACAACAAACTTGGAATTGGTTGAAAACGGCCCGCCCCCAATTATTCAATGGCCTTCAGAATTTACCGGGACTCCATCCCCGTCCCAGCGCTGCTAATTTTTTGTTAGTCTATTCAGAGAGATCAGTTTTGGCTCTGCAAACGGCTTTGCTACAGCATCATCAGATTTTAATTCGAGACTGTCTCAGTTTCCCGGAATTGGGCGATCGCTATTTTCGAGTGGCTGTTCGGACTGAAGCAGAAAACCAACGTTTAATTGAGGGTTTAGCGGATGTTTTGCAGCGATGATGAATTGTCCAGGAATAATAAAAAGGGAAGCAGAGGGGCCGAGGAGATGGGGAGATGGGGAGAGATTAAGTCAGAAGTCAGAAGTTAGAAGTTATAACTCCCGACTTCTATTGCCTCCCTCTACACCCCACCCCCGACTCCCTACTCCCTCAAATAACAAATGACAAATGACGAACAACGAATGACCCATGGTTGACTACGATGTTGTCATTATTGGGGGCAGTGCGACCGGACGCTACGCAGCCGCAACAGCAGCCGCCCATCATGCCCGTGTTGCCCTTGTAGAGCCGCTTCAACCCCCGTTAAGTACCTTATCCCAACGGGGATATCATCACACCCTGTTACAGCTTGGAGAAGCGTTTGAGCATACCCAACAGCATCTCTGTCTGGGAATTGCTCCCATCACCGCAGCAGATTCTGCCCAGGGGATTGTTGATTGGCAAATGGCTCAACAGTATGCCGAGTCAGTGGTTGCTAATCTTGAAGCCCAATATGCTCCCGACAGTTTAGCCCGTTTGGGGGTAGATGTGATCCAGGGTGAAGGGGAGTTTTTCTCAAAGCCGAATTTAGGATTTGAGGTAAAGGGACGGAGATTGCGATCGCGTCGCTACTTATTAGCCATGGGTTCAAAACCTAAAATTCCAAAGATTGAAGGATTAGCCTTAACTGGATTTTTAACCGTTGAAACCTTGTATAAACTGTCTGAAATTCCCGCAAAATTAGCAATTATTGGTGGCGATCCCAGCGGGGTAGAATTAGCCCAAATGTTTGCCCGTTTTGGATCAAATGTCACCATTGTCGTTCAAAGTTCCCATATTTTAGGCAAAGAAGATCCTCAAGCAGCCCGTTTAATTCAAGCCCATTTAGAAGCAGAAGGGATTACGGTTTTAACCCAAACTGACGTGATTCAAGCCCAGTCTATTCAAGGTCAAAAGTGGATTCAAGCGGGAAATCGTGCCATTGAAGTCGATGAAATTTTGGTAACCGCAGGCAGACAACCTCAATTTAATGATCTGAATTTATCCGCCGTTGGCGTTGAATTTCATCACGGTTATTTAGTTTTAAATCAAAAGCTACAAACAACCCATCCTAAAATCTATGGGTGTGGGGATTTAGCAGGGGGTTATCCCTTTGAACACATTGCCCGCTATGAAGCTCAAACTTGCCTTAAAAATATGCTATTTTTTCCCCGCCATACTGTCAATTATCAGGGCATTCCTTGGGCAATTTTTACCGATCCTCAATTAGCCCGAGTGGGACTGACTGAACAACAAGCCAAACGGTATTATGGGGATCAGGTTTTAGTGTGGCAAGATTCATGGATCAATTTACCCAAAGCCCAAATCATGGCAGAAACAACGGGTTTTTATCAACTGATTGGTCACCGTAATGGTAAGATTTTAGGGGCATCGATTGTGGGGCCACAAGCCAGTGAAATGATTGGTATCATTGCCTTTGCCATTCGTCAAGGGTTAACGGTAGAAGCGATCGCCCAATTACCACAAATTGGGTTCACTTTATCGGAAATGAACCCAGAAATAGCAATGGCTTGGCTACGACATCGTCGTCAACAAAATCACTGGATGTCCGATTGGATTGAAACCTTATTTCAATGGCGGAGATCTTGGTTTTCATAAGTTAATTCATGAGAAGTTTTTACAATGAAAAACCGATTATTTTTATCCTATTTTTTATTGATTATCCTCAGTTTTATTAGTGTGGGCTGTGGTCAACAATCTTCTATTTCCCCCAGTTCATCCCCTGAGAATGTCTTAGAAACTAAAGAATGTTTTGAGTGTGATTTCACTGGAAAAGACTTTGAAGGCGCTAATTTAGCAGGGGCTAAATTAAATGGTTCAAACCTCAGTGGAGTTAACCTCACAGGGGCAAATTTATCCGGTGCTTTTCTGGATGGTGTAGACTTTAGTGGAGCGAATTTAACCAATGTTAATTTAACAACGGCAGCATTAGCCAATGCCAATTTAACGGGAGCAAATCTTAGTAATGCAGACTTAACCGGAGCCTTTTTAAGAAATGCCAATTTAACGGGAGCAAATCTCAGTAATGCTAATTTTAAAGAAACGGATTTAAATGCAGCCACTTTAGATGAATCTGCGTTAAAAAATGCTAAATTTCAAGGGGCAATTATGCCAGATGGTAGTATTAATCAGTAATTGTAAAACTGACAAAATCTTAAACAAAATATAATGCTGAAAGCAATTCTATTTGATTTAGATGGCACCTTAGCCAATACCGATCCCCTACATTTTAAGATTTGGCAGGAACTCTTACAAGAACAGGGGATTGACATGGATCATGAGACTTATAAAGCTCAAATTAGTGGGCGACAAAATCCAGAAATTATTCAAGATTTATTGCCCCATTTTTCCTCAACAGAAAGTCAGAAATTTGCAGAACATAAAGAACAATTGTTTCGTGAACAGGCGCAAGATTTAGAACCATTGCCAGGATTTTTAGAGTTACTAGAATGGGTGGAAAATCAACAATTAAAAACAGCCGTTGTGACTAATGCCCCTCGACAAAACGCCTATTTTATGTTAAAAGCGTTAAATTTAAAAGAGCGATTTAAGACAGTGGTATTAGGGGAGGAAATGACCGCAGGAAAACCCGATCCTGCCCCCTATCAATTTGGTTTAAAACAGCTCAATATTCAGCCCTCAGAAGCCATTGTTTTTGAAGATTCGCCCTCCGGTATTCGCTCAGCAATTGGGGCAGGAATTGATACTATTGGTGTGGCTTCAACCCATGAGCCAGAACAGTTGAAACAATTGGGTGTTTCTTTAGTGATTAATGATTTTCACAACTCAGAGATGTGGACAAAAATTAGACTCAGCTAGGGGAGATCTGGCAAGCCGTGGTCACTGACTGCTACTTTGACGACGAGATCTGGTATGAATGGATTTGATATAAGATAAAATACTGTTGGATATTCGTGATTTCAACAGTCTAAAAATGCGTGTTCTATTAGTTGAAGATGAACCCGGAATTGCACAGTTTATCATTCAAGGTTTGCGAGAAGCAGGCTATGTGATTGATATGGCTGATAATGGTCAAACTGGGTGGGATTATGCCTCTGAGTTGAAGTATGATCTGATGATTCTCGATGTCTTGCTTCCCGTCATTGATGGCTTTCAACTCTTAGAAAAAATTCGCAGCCGTAAAATTGTAACTCCTGTTTTATTGCTAACAGCCTGTGATACCGTCGAAGACCGCGTGCGAGGATTAGATTGTGGTGCAGATGATTACTTAGTAAAACCCTTCGCATTTACAGAATTATTAGCCCGTTTACGTGCTTTACAACGTCGTCCGCCCCTGCAATTAAATACCCTATTACAGGTTGCCGATCTAACGATGGATATTACCACAAGAGAAGTCCGACGGGGAGGACGTTTAATTGATTTAACTCCGATAGAATTTAAATTACTAGAATATTTCCTGCGTCATCCTTCTCAAGTTCTCAGTCGGACTCAAATTTTAGAACAGGTTTGGGATTTAGATTTTTATACAGATTCTAATGTGGTTGATGTTTATGTGGGTTATTTAAGGCGAAAAATTGAGCGTGACTTTGATCAAACCCTGTTACATACGATTAGAGGGGTAGGATATTGCCTCCGAACTGAAGAAAAAAATGATTAAATTATTGCGTTTGAAAACACGCTCTTTGCGGGTTAGTCTAACCGCTTGGTACATTCTTTTACTCGCTTTCACCCTCACGTTATTTAGTGGCTATCTTTATATCCAACTCGAACAAAGTTTACGGACTCAACTAGATGCCAGTTTACAACTTACCAGTACTCAAACCCTAACCAATTTAATCTCTAGTAATGGTCATCCCGCCTTTAGAAAAACCCGCAATTCTCAAACCATTACTCAACAGTTATTAGAGGCGGGTTTTGCGATCCGACTGATGGATCAAAACGGTAAAATTTGGGATGGTTTAGGACGCGATCTCGCCATACCCACTACCTTACCTACTCACACTGGCTTTTCAACCCTAACCACATCCACCACCACCTGGCGGGTTTATAACCAAACATTGCCGACCGCTTACGGTGAAGGGGCATGGTTACAGGTTGCAGAATCTCTAGAACCCATCTATGAAGCCTCAGAACACTTACTAACCTTGATGGTGTTAGGATTTCCTTTAGTGTTAATGATCGCGGCGTTAGGGGGGCTATTTTTGGCGGATCGGGCTTTACGTCCCATCGAACGCATTATTCATACCGCCCAAAATATTGATGCCAATGATTTTACTCAACGCATCGGCTACCAAGGATCAACCGATGAAGTCAGACGCTTAGCCAAAACTTTAGATAGAATGTTGGATCGTTTACAACTCGCTTTTGAACATGAACAACGATTTACGGCTGATGCGGCCCATGAGTTACGCACACCCTTAACCGTGATTAAAGGGCGAATTGGAGTTACCCTCAGTCGTTCTCGAACCGTAGCAGAATACGAACAAACCTTGCAGAGTTTAGAACAAGAAACAGATCGTTTAATTCGTTTAACCCATGGTTTATTATTTTTAGCAAGATTAGATTTACGACAAACCCATCCGGCACTATTGCAAGCTGTTGATTTAAGTCATCTTTTAACAACATTAGTTGAACAGATACAGCCTTTAGCTGAAACGCAACAGATTCAAGTTTTAGCAGAAATTTCCCCTCAATTATTGGTTTTAGGAAATGCCGACTACTTAACTAATTTGTTTCTCAACTTAATCGATAATGCCCTTAAATATACTCCCAGTGGCGGCAGGGTGACCCTGAAAGCGACTCAAAATTATCAAGGGGTTGAGGTGCAAGTTCAAGATACAGGAGTGGGGATAGAAGCCAAGCATCTTCCGTTGTTATTTGACCGATTTTATCGAGTTAAAGAAGATCGGTCTCGTCAAACGGGAGGGGCTGGTTTAGGATTAGCGATCTCCCATGAAATAACTCGTTTGCATTATGGCAAATTGACCGTACAAAGTCAAGTCAAACATGGTACAACTTTCACCTTATTTTTACCTCAACATCACTAAATTCCATCATTCATCAGGTTTTTCGTCTGTTTCTTGCGGTGATTAAGAAAATTCTTAGACATTTCTCACTGTTCTCTTAATGTTTCTTCATTAAGCTAGATCCAGATTTTTACAAGGGGTAAACCGCTCTATGGATGGAAGCTTAATTCTGTTTAATATTCTCAACCCTCCGGTGCTGTTCTTTTTTTTGGGAATGTTGGCGGTTTTTTTCAAATCTGATCTAGAAATTCCACAACCATTGCCGAAGTTATTCTCACTGTATCTACTGTTGGCAATTGGATTTAAGGGAGGATATGAACTGGAAGAAAGCGGTATCAATGCTCAAATTGCTGTGACATTAATTGCCGCCATTGTCATGGCTTGTATTGTACCTGTTTATACCTTCTTTATTTTAAGACTAAAACTGGATGCTTACAATGCCGCTGCCATTGCAGCCACCTATGGTTCTATTAGTGCCGTCACATTTATTACTGCCAGTTCTTTCCTCGAAAAACTCAGTATTTCCTACGGTGGACACATGGTTGCTGCCTTGGCGTTAATGGAGTCACCTGCCATTGTTGTCGGGATTATTTTAGTGCGATTGTTTGCTCACAGTGACGCAGGAGAAGAAGAATTTTCTTGGGGTAAGATTTTGCATGAATCCTTTTTCAATGGTTCAGTTTTTCTGCTGGTGGGCAGTGTAATGATTGGCATTTTAACAGGCGCAAAAGGCTGGGAAAAGTTACAACCCTTTACTCAAGAAATTTTCTATGGTGCGTTAACCTTCTTCTTGCTAGATATGGGGTTGGTAGCAGCTAGACGCATTAAAGAATTGAGAAAAACAGGTTCTTTTCTAGTCAGCTTTTCTGTATTTATTCCAGTCGCCAATGCTATCTTTGGTATCCTCATTGGTAAAGTATTAGGTTTTGGCGAAGGAAATACCTTGTTATTCTCCATTTTGTGTGCCAGTGCCTCCTATATTGCTGTCCCTGCGGCGATGCGAATGACAGTCCCAGAAGCCAATCCTAGCCTCTATGTTTCCATGGCTTTGGCGCTGACTTTTCCCTTCAATATTATCATTGGAATTCCTCTTTACCTGGAAATCATTAAACATCTTGGAATTTAAACCATGCAAGCCGTCAAAAAAGTCGAAATTATCATTAGTTCCTTGGAAATTCAGGAGGTTCTAGATATTTTAGCCATCGCCAATGTATCTGGATATACCGTCATGAAAAATACATCCGGAAAAGGCGATCGAGGCATTGCAAATGATGACTTAGGAATGGTTTTAAGTAACAGTTATATTATGACCGTTTGCACCAATGACAAACAACTGAATCAAGTCATAGATGAGGTTACTCCTATTCTCAAAAGAGTCGGTGGAGTGTGTCTAGTCACTGATGCCAATTGGGTCTTACATTAACTGATTTTTCAGTCGCCTCAAACGTTCTCCTTATCCTTTTTTAGATTGAGATTGAACCTATGCCAATCAAGCGAATTATTGCCGGTTTCAATGACTTTCAAGAAAATTACTTCAAAGCTCATCAAGACCTGTTTGAACGGCTGTCTCAAGGTCAAACCCCTGAGATTTTATTCATTACCTGTTCTGACTCTCGGATTGACCCTAATCTTCTCACTCAAACTTTACCGGGAGAACTTTTTATCATTCGCAATTTAGGGAATATTATTCCCCCTTATGGTTCGCTCAATAGTGAAGGAGCAGGCATTGAATATGCAATTCAAGCTTTAGAGATTAAGGAAATTATTGTCTGTGGTCATTCTCATTGTGGTAGCATGAAAGGTCTACTCAAACTCCAGAGTTTGTCCGATGAGATGCCGTTAGTTTATGATTGGCTCAAACATTTTGCTGAAGCAACTCGCCAGATTATTCGTGATAACTATCAGGGGTATTCGGAAGAAGAATTGCTCAAAATTGCCATTCAAACAAACGTCCTCACACAAATAGAGAACTTAGAAACTTATCCGGCTATTCGGACTCGACTACACGCCAATAAACTTCATCTTCATGCTTGGGTTTATGAAATTGAAAGCGGACAAATTACGGCTTATGATGCCAGTAAAGCTCAATTTGTTCCTTTGAGACAAGAACCCTTTCCTGTTCCCGATCCTTTAGTAGCAATCAACCCTATTTAGTTCATGGGGAGCCGTTTAAGATCGGTTTTTATTCGGCTCCTCCTCTATTAAGAAACTGATGAACAGTGCAATTGTCAAATCAAAGTCTCAGAAACTTAGTACTCGATTTAAACACTCATTCACAACCAGTAAATCTTGGTTTTTTAAAACCTCCGAAAGAGCCTTAGATGCCGCGTATCAAGCTGCACTTGAAATTAAGTCAATAGAAGATGATTATTTTGGGGGAGAAAAAGTTTCAGCTCAAATTTCAATTTATAGTCAGAATGTACTCGATTATTTTATCACTGACATCAAAAGAAAGTTAAATCTTATTCGTTTGAGAGTGACAGAATTTAAGTGGAGTCGTTATTTGGCTAAATCATCTCATCCTGAAATCTTAGAAAAGCTGCGATTAATTGATGACACATTAGAACGATATAAAAAAGCTGAGTTTTTCAAAACAGACGACCTCACTATTGATGCAACCTTTAAACCGATAAAACCTGAAAAAAATAAAAAAATGTCTTTAAGAAATCAACTTTCTCCAACTGATTTTCGTACAGTTGAACAAAAACAGAATATCAGTAAACCGGCTGGAGTTTTACCTCGTTCGATTGGACGAACTGTTCAAAAAATCAAAATGGGTTTAAATGAAGATTCTGAACAAGAATTAATGCAAAACTTTAAAGCTAATAAAAAGCAAACCAAAACAGCCATTAATTTTTTGATATTATTAATTCTTGCTCCTCTTTTAATACAGATTACTTCTAAATATTTAATTTTTTATCCATTTGTTCAAGATTATCGCAATAGTCATAAAGTTGATATCTTTATTAACGCCGAAATGAAAGAAAAAGCAATTCATGAACTTGAAGAATTTGAACAAAGCTTAAAATTTGAAAGTTTGCTGTATAAAACCCCCCCAATATCTCCCACTATTTCTGAAGAAAAAATTTATCAAAAAGCGGAAGAAGTCTCCGCAGAATTTCGTCAGAAAAGTAGTGAAGCAATTAGTAATATTTTTGCAGATTTAGTGGGATTAGCGACTTTTACTTTAGTGTTAATATTGAACCCCCGTGGGTTAAATTCCTTTAAAGCTTTTTTAGGAAATATTATTTATGATTTAAGTGATAGCGCTAAAGCCTTTATCATTATTTTGTTGACTGATGTTTTTGTGGGCTTTCACTCGCCTCACGGTTGGGAAGTGTTATTAGAAGGAGTGGCGAGTCACTTTGGGATTGCCCCAAATCATAGCTTTATTTTTCTGTTTATTGCGACCTTTCCCGTGATCTTAGATACGATTTTTAAATATTGGATTTTTCGCTATCTGAATCAAATTTCTCCCTCGGCGGTTGCCACCCTAAAAAATATGAATGAGTAAGTGACTCTGGAAATTGACTAACAGAATTGACTCAGATTAAACAGGATGCCCCCTTTTGGAGTACAGCAGAGGGGAGACAACTGATTCAGGTGAATTAGGAGAGATTAGTACAGGAATTTAACACAGGTTTCCCAGCCTATAGTAGCCTGTACCTGTTAATTTGCTTCCCATCCTTAATGATTCGGTTTAGACTCTTTTTTTCTAAAGACTTTTAGACTATTCCAAAAAACAACAATCCCTGTAGCAATCATAAAAATTAATCCTAACCCTTCTAAGAGAACATAAATCGGCATCAATTGTTCTCCTAAATATTTCCCCTGGTGAATATCCATTAAAAAATGAATTTTTTCCTTGGGAATATTAAACCAGTTCCGCCCCAGACGATACCCCATGCCGCTAAATGCCGCAATGAATAAAGGCAAAAAGATAATCGGGGCTAGTTGATAGTGAAGTTGACGAAAAGTGATTTTTTTTGAACTCATATTCACCTGCTAATCATCAAGATTAATAATCAAGGGGTAAACCACAAGCATCCAGTGTGGCTTGATCTCGTAATAAATCTTCTGTGGGCATATCAACTTTAATTTTACCATCCTGCAACACCATCGCCCGTTCAGCGACTCGACTGACCCAATGTAAATCATGAGAAGCAATTAATAATACTTGAACCGGAAGTTGAGGCAATAATTGCGCTAGATGTCGTCGCCACCAAGGATCTAAACCGTTTGTGGGTTCATCTAAAATTAATACAGTGGGTTCTAAGGCTAAAACAGACGCTAATGCAGCCAGTCTTTTTTGTCCACCGGAGAGTTCATGAACGGAACGATTGACTACATCTGCGAGTCCAAAATCTGTTAATAATTGATAAGCTTGTTCTGTGGCAACCTCTGATGAAATGCCGTAATTTCGGGGACCAAAACTGACATCTTCTAAAATGGTGGGCATGAATAATTGATCGTTAGGATCTTGAAAACAGAACCCCACCTGGCGACGAATTTGTTCTAATGTATCGGCTGCTAAACGGGTTCCTAAAATCCTAATTTCTCCTGAACTAGGTTGTTTAAGCCCGACTAAATTTTCCATCAGGGTACTTTTTCCGGTTCCTGTACGCCCCAGTAAAGCAATGCGTTCTCCCACTTTTAAAGTAAAAGAAATTTCCTGCAAAACTGGGGGTTGTTCTCCATAGCGAAAGGTTAAATTATGAACCATTACGCCAGCCTGTTCGGATGCAGATTGAGCGTTCAATAAGGGGAAAGAATCAATAGAATGAACCGATAAATCACTCAAAGCTTAAGTTCCTTTAAACAAAGATTTCTAAGCCAACAAAACTGATGGCAATTGTTAATGAAAGGGTCATGGCAACGAGACTGTAGCGGTCTAAAGAAAACCGATCTTTTTCCGGAACGGATGTGCCATATCCGCGCAACTGCATTGCCTTATAAACTTCTTCCGCTTGCTGATAGCTTCGCACTAATAAGCTACCTGCTAAAGCAGCATAAACTTGTAAATTTCTCCGGGTGATTTTTCCAGGTTGAAATCCTCGTAATTGAGTGGCTCGCTGCATCATTGTGAGTTGATGCCCCAACTCAAACAGATAACGATAAGATAATAATATCATATCGGCTAAAATAGGAGATAAACCCAGCGATCGCATCCCTTTAATGGTCGTAATAAAAGGGTGAGTTCCGAATAAGACTAAACCTGTGGTAAACATCGCCAAAAAACGGCCCGCAATTAAAATAACAGCTAAACAGCCCTCCTGGCGTAAGGAAAACGGCCCCCATTGTCCTAATATCGTTTCACCAGATGTTAGCGGCAATAAAGCCACAATTCCCAGTATAAATAATCCTGGATAAGTTAACCGACTTAATAAAAAAGAGAGGGGAAGTTTAGAGAGAAAATACAGTATCATTGTGGTGATGAGCATTCCTGGAATTAAACGCAAATCTTCTACCCAAGCATAGGCAAAAATGACGGCGAGTAATCCAATCAATTTTCCTTTGACATCCCAACGATGAATCGGAGAATCTAAGTAAGCATACTCATCTAATGTAAGTTTCATGGTTAAATAGGTGAGGATGGGATTAATGCAGATAAACGGTTTTCAATCGAGAGGCACGGTATGATATTCGTTGGATTTTGATGGAAGTTATGTAACATTTTATAACCTCATTAGTCTTGATTTAATTTTAATAGTTCTGGCTTAACTCGTTGTAAAAAATTAACCACCATCACTGTAAAAATTCCTTCAATAATCATTAGGGGAATATGAGCAATCATCAGTCCATAAATGGCTGTTTTTTCAGTTGCTTGATCGAGTCCTGAAGGTAAATTTAAGATCGTTATTGTAAAAAATAAAACGGCTGCTAATCCCAATCCAACAGCACCTGCTAAGAAGGCAAATAGGTTCAGTGAAAAGGTGGAGTTTATCTGTCTTCTCATGGGGTGATGCAACATGAAGATTTGAGCCGCTAACATAGCAGGAACGCCCATAATTACCCCATTAATTCCTAAGGTGGATAACCCACCATGTCCAAACATAATGGCTTGGAACAGTAAACCCACTAAAATAGCAGGAAAAGCATAGTAACCTAACACCGCGCCTAATAGTCCATTTAAGACTAAGTGAACACTAGCAGGCGGAATAGGAATATGAATACTAGAAGCCACAAAAAAGGCAGCAGTGAGTAAAGCCGCTTTGGGAATTCCTGCGGTCGGATTCGGTTGATGATGAATTTTATGCAAAGAATACCAGGTGGCTAATCCTGTAATTCCATAGCCCATTAAACAAATTTTAGCTGGAAGAATTCCCTCTGAAATATGCATAAAATTAAGGTTGAGACTGACTTGAAGCTTCCACGGTAGACGGCTGAGATTTCATAAAGAATAAAGCCGTACCCACGCACCCCCAAATGACTGAACCAATCATTAATCCTCGTTGCCAAGGACTCAGAGAAGCTGAATGTTGAGCCGATGAAGTATTTGTAGTTGCTGTTTCTGTTTCAACCGGAATACTGATCAATCCCCCGTGGCCAGCTTGCCGAACTTTCACTTCCCAATATCCTGTAATTTCAGAATCTGGAATAAACACAAAATTGCCTTGTTCATCGGTTTTTCCTGTTTTCCAGGGATCACTGGGATTATTGGGTGCATAAATCATCACCTCAGCATTGGCTAATGGTGTCCCCGTATCATAGCGACTCTGAATTTCAATCGCTTTTGTCATCTTGTAATCAATGACTGCACCGTGAGCATTTGCGGGGTTGATTCTCACTAAACCTGAACCCAAAAATAGCGGAAGGATTAACATCCACTTCATCGGTATTCCCTCCTCTGAATTCTACGGTTACTGATCATGGCACTAATTGAGAGGTTCTTAGATTTTTTAACATAAACTCCACAATTTTGGCCTCTATCCAACTTCTTAATTTTTGGCTAAACCCAATTGAGATTCTTGACAATGTCCCTCTCCAACATGACCTAAACTGGGTAAAATTTCTTTTAATTTTTCCACCTCTTCTGCTGAGAGTTGGGTGGTTAAGGTTTGCCAGTCGGCTTCAACCGTGCCATTTTCCGCCAAAGCCGCAATCGGTTCAAACCCCAGCGCCCCGGTATTAATCTCATCGGTGGGGGCGGCTTCCCCATCGCCAAACAGGTGGTCAAAGTGAAATGTGGCTTCGACATCGGCCACTTCATCGGGTTGCACAATGCCTTTACGACTCTCGCCGACAAAGTCTCCACAGGTAAATTCTAAGGGTTGATCGATTTTAAGGGTAAACGGCAGGGTTTGGTTCTCTTTGGTTGCGGTTCCCTGCATGACAATCACCTGTCCTGCTGCTGGCCCCGAGTCAGCGGGAGTCATTTTCCAGGAGAGTGCATTATACTGGCCCGCCGGAACAACCACTTCACTGACTAAAATGGTCTCAGCATTCTCATCTCCTGTGGCTAAATCTACCGTTTGTGATTCCACTAATTCAACCGTTTGAGTGGCTTGTAAAGCATCATCGGCTTCTGCATTATAAGGAGGATTTGTTTGATAAGCTTTTGCCTCTATAAGATTGACATAAACTCGATCAAAATCAATTTGCCAACCATCCTTAGAGACAAATCCTTGACGGACAAAATCTTCTCCATTTGCCTTAAATTGTAGGGTTCCCGTCCCGTTTTCAGTGGTTTCTGCTGCGGGAGTTTGAGGTTCAGAAGTTTGTGTTTCTGGGGTTTGACAACCTAGCAAAGTTGTAGAAAAAAACAGTGCTAAACAGCTCCATTTCATCCTCTTTTTTTTCTTCATGATGACGAAATTTAGTGAATTGATTTTCTATCTACTTACTATGATCGATTCTCCACAATCTTGACAATCCCCTCTAGGGGTATTTTCGGGAAAATAGTAGTAAATCGAAAGATTTGAGTGATAATTTGTAAAATAAATAAACTTTTGTAATAATAGGTGAGATGTGTTTTCCTGATCAGACTCAATGAAAGACCTAGATACAGAAAAGACAATTGATTTACTCAATGCCATTCTAGAATTTGAATTAGCGGGTGTTGTTCGCTATACCCATTACTCTCTCATGATTACAGGGCCTAACCGAATTCCAATTGTTGATTTTTTTAAGGCACAAGCCACTGAATCCCTCATTCATGCCCAACAAGCGGGTGAAATTATTACGGGTTTAGAAGGACATCCCAGTCAAAAAATCGCCCCAATTGTCGAAACCCATCAACACACGATTCAAGATTTATTAGCCGAAAGTTCCAACCATGAAAAGAAATCTTTAACCCTTTACAAAGAATTATTAGACACGGTTGAAAATGCATCAATTTATTTAGAAGAATATGCCCGAACGATGATTGGGCAAGAAGAATTGCATAATATTGAAATCAAGAAAATGTTGCGGGATTATAGCTGATTGTTGAATCTCGGGAAAGAGAAGATTAATCAATTTTTATAGGTTGATCTTCTTCACGAGTAAATGTTGCTTTTCTTGCCCATTAACCAATAAGTGGTCATTGGGCCTTTACCTTTAATGTGAACTTCCCCCCGCAATTGAAAATTATATTGATGTTCAAGTTTAACTTTGGTTGATTCTGTGACTTGAATTAAACGGGCTTGTCCCTGAGATTCCATTCGCGCCGCCACATTCACCGCATCTCCCCACAGATCATAAATAAATTTTCTCATGCCAATCACGCCGGCTACCACAGGACCTGTATTAATCCCAATCCGTAACTGGAAGGGTTGACCATCATCTCGGCTAAACTGAGTGATGGCTTGTTGCATATCCAGTGCCATTTCTGCAATCGCTTCGGCATGATTATCCATGGGTGTGGGTAATCCTCCCACGACCATATAGGAATCCCCAATGGTTTTAATTTTCTCCAGTTTATGTTTCAGCGCCAGTTCGTCAAAGGTCGAAAAAATATCATTGAGTAAATCAACTAATTCTGTGGGAGAAATCCGGCTAGAAAATCCGGTAAAATCGACTATATCTGCAAACATAATCGTGGCTTGATCAAAGCGTTCGGCAATGGACTGATGATGTTGTTTCAGTTTCTCTGCAATGGATTTGGGTAAGATATTCAACAATAAACGCTCTGATTTTTCCTGTTCGACGCGCAGTGCGTCCATCATCCGTTTGCGTTCCGTCATGTTGCGGGCGACCCAAATCACACAGTTATTGGGCAGAGGAGAAATACTGGCGGCAAACCAAACCTGTTCACTGTTGTCTGAATAGAGATGAAACTGTTCGGGATCGGGTTCACCCAAGGGTAAACTGTATTCTAAGTTTTGGGTTTGGCCACTGTTGAGAACCGCTTGAATTTGGTCAAAGAAGAGAGAGGCTTGAGGTTCGGGAAAAACCTCAAAGACGCTTTTTCCTAAGCGATCTGAAGTTGGACTATACAGCACTTCAGAATTGGTGGAGATAATTTTACGATATCGGCCCGAACCATCAAAGACTGTAATCACATCGGTCATCGCGGCAAATAACGCCCTTAACTCCGCTTCTGAGGCCCTTAAAGCATTTTCAATCCGTTCCCGTTCCGTAATTTCTTGTAGGAGTCGTTCGTTGGTGGTTTGTAACTCAGCAGTTCGTTCTCTCACACGGGTTTCCAACTCCGAATAAGCCTGTTGCAGTGCCAGTTCTGCTTGCTTGCGGGCGGTGATATCTTCAACGGTTCCTTCATAATATAAAACTCGACCCCGATCCCTTACCACTGAGGCATTTTCAGAAATCCAGGTAATCTCGCCATCGAGACGACGCACCTGAGATTCAAATCCAATCACAGATCCCTGTTCGTTCATAATTTTGATAAATTCCTCCCGACGGTTGGGATCAACATAAAGTTGTCCGGCAATATTCGTGAGGCTGTTGACTAATTGGTCGGCGGAGTCATAACCATAAATTCGAGCCAAAGAGGGATTAGCCCGTAAATAATAGCCATCGGGGGTGGTTCGGAAAATTCCTTCTACGGCATTTTCAAAGATACTGCGATAGTCTTTTTCTGCCTGGCGGAGGGCTTCTTCAGTGCGCTTGCGATCCGTAATATCAATTCCCACAAAAAAGGCAGATTGTTTATTATTATATTTATGCCCCACAATTAAGTAGTTGCGAATTTCTCCTCTAATCACAGATAAAACTTCTTCTTTGTTATCGATTTTAGGACTGGCAAAAAATTCCCGAACAAATTGATTGAATTGAGCACTAGATTTCAAGAATCCAATATGCCGACCTACAAAATCATCGGGGGTTAGACCAAATTTCTCTGCTAAATAACGATTAACTCCTAGATATTTTAAGTCTGAATCAATCCAAGATACCATCCCTGGAATCACTTCTAAAATCGCCCGTAAGTTATTTTCGGCGATGACGCGATCGCTGACATCGATGCCAACCACAAAGGCTTCTTTGTTGTTATTATATTTTTGAGCCGTTAGTAAATAATGATATTGTTGCCCTTGAACATTTGCGGTAATTTCTTGCGTCAGATGAGGTGATTTTGAGGCAAATAAGTTTTGCATAAATTGGGCAAAATTAGACCCACCCCCTAAAAATCCAATGGGTTGATGGGAAAATTCTTGCCGATCTCGGCCATGAATGTCAGCCAGTTGCTGATTGACTTCAAGATAATGCAGATCTGAACTAATCCAAGAAACTGTTCCCGGCACTGCCGCCAAGACACTTTGCAAGCGGCTTTTGGCCAGTTTCAACCCTTCTTCTGCCCGCCGCCGTTGGGTAATATCAATCCCCACCACAAATGCAGCCCGGTTATTATCATATTTTTGAGCGACGACAAGATAGTGATGATTTTCCCCGTTAATCTTGGTCAGTACTTCTTGATGGGCTTCTAACTGAGGACTGGCAAATAATGCCTCGATAAAATCATTAAACTGGGAGCTAGTGCCCAAAAATCCGATATGCTGGTTCACAAAGGCTTTGGGCGGCAAACCAAACATATCCGCTAAGCGTTGATTCACCTCAATGTAACGCAGATCGCAACTGACCCAGGACACTGTTCCCGGTACTGCTTCTAAAACCGTTTGTAAACGAGCATTGGCTTGTCGTAGGGCTTCTTTAGAGCGTCGAGATTCTGTTACATCAACCCCGACAATAAAAGCAGCCCGATCATTATCATATTTTTGAGCTACCACCATGTAGTACCGTTGTTGACCATCAACTGGGGCTGAAACTTCCCGCCCCATACTGTCGCAAGAACAGCTAAAGAGTTCTTCCACAAATCGATTAAAATCTGATCCAGCGGATAAAAACCCAATATCCTGACCCACAAACGCCTCTCGCGGCAAGTTAAAGTTATCAGCTAATTTTTGGTTGACTTCGATGTAACGTAAATCGGAACTCACCCAAGAAACAGTTCCCGGTACGGCTTGCAAAACCGCTTGTAGTCTAGCATTAGCAGTTCGCAGTTCTTCCAAGGTTTGTTGATGGTGAGAAATTTCTTCAACCAAATGATCGTTGGATTCTTTTAAGGCAGCGGTACGCTCTGCTACAATCTGTTCTAAATGAGTATTAATTTCTCTCAGTTGGGTTTCAACCTGTTTACGCGCCTCAATTTCTTCCTGGAGGCGGGCTTGAGTGGCTTCTAAATCAAGGGATTGTTGTTGCAGTTGTTCGGTGCGTTCAATGCCTTGACTGACTTCTGCCAACAGATGGGCGACCATTTGGGAGGCATCAAAGTTATCTTCTTCAAACCCCAGCCAAGGTAAGGGGGCAATCCGGTCACTGGTATAAATAATCTCAAATTGTCCATTGGCTAAGGCACGACCAATTCGACAGATTTTCCCAACATGATGATTTGGTTTCATTCGTAGCCATCCTCCTGGGGCATCAAATCCTTGACCGTAAGCAGCCACTCGCACCCGGTTCACCTCAAAAGATTCAGCCAATTCAACCGCCTGTTTCCACAGGTACACCTGTACATAGGCGGCTTCAATCGGATCGCTGGTCACCCGATCTTCACCGTACAGGGCTTTAAAATTTTGGACAAATCGATGATTTTCGGGGGTGTCTACACTTTGGAAATAGTGACAACAACTGAGATGACCTATTGCAGCTTCTCCAATAGATTGCAGTTCAGTTTCGGTGACGGAGGTTGCTACAATCGGGATTTGATCTGCCGTTAAACCCGCTTGTTGAAATTGACGGTAAAACTCGACGTTACACAGACCGTTGAGGGTGCTGAAAATCACATCCGGCTGAGCTTGCTTAATGCGGGTGATAATGGGACTAAAATCTTCAGTTTCTAAGGGAGTGTAGGCTTCACCGACAACTTGCCCCCCTTGCTGTTGAAGCTGAATTTTAACCAATTTGTTAACCGTATGGGGAAATACATAATCACTCCCCAGCAGATAAAAGCGCCGTTTTTGGTTTTTGAGTAACCAATTGAGCGCCGGTTCAACTTGCTGATTAGCACAAGCTCCGGTATGAAAGATATTGCTAGAGCTTTCTAATCCTTCATATTGAACGGGATACCACAGGTGGGCATTCCCCTTTTCCAGTACAGGCTTCACGGCTAAACGGGCGCTGGATGCCCAGCAACCGAATAAGGTTGCCACCTGATCGGTTTGAATCAGTTTTTCAGCACGTTGGGCAAAATAGTTTGGATCAGACGCACCATCTTCGATGATGGGTTCAATCGGTTTACCCAGGACTCCCCCAGCTTGATTAATTTCTGCAATGGCCATTAGAGCTGCATCTCTTAACGGAGATTCACTAATAGCTAATGTTCCACTGAGGGAATGTAATATCCCAACTCGTACACCTGACATAAGTGGCTAAGGATTAATGGATTGTGTTTCACCTGTCTGCATTGACAGGATTCTGCTACACCCTGATTGCGTCTGGCGTTGACATCACGCTACACCCATGAAGCTCTAACTTAATAGGATTCAGCTCGTTAATGAGCTGAATTCGCGATTAAATTCATTTATTATAGACTAAGTTGAACTATTCTCTCTATTCTCCATCATTATTCATCAATTTTTATTTCTGCTGAAAGATTATAGACTTAATAAGAGTGACTCACGCGCTTGAACAAAATTTGAATGGATTCAACTCGTTGAAAGCCAATAGATTTCAGTTGTTTAATTGAGAGGAATAGAAAACCGTTCAACCAGCCACCCATTGAGCGATTCAAGTCAGAAGCTGTTTTCGCTCCGGATCGCCTATTCCCTCTAACGATTGACTCTTGAGTGGCTGTTCTATTGCTCTAATTCTGAAACCAGACTGCTTCAATTAATTCATTATTTCTCAGTATATCACTTTTCTGCGCCCCTGTTTGCTAATCGATTGATAGAGAGGAATTTCAGCCTTCCATTTAATCCATTCGCTGATTAACCCACCCGATTGTCAAATTTTAGATAAAATACGAAAAGTGATGCTTTTGATCCCTGTCCTTATCCCTTCTTCATCTCCCTGACTCAGATAGGAGAACAAGGGGGAAGATCTACCTATTAACTATTTTTAACAATTTTTTAAGCATTTTAGATCAGCTGTCTGTTTATAGAGTTCGATGAACCCCCTAAAGCTTCTATCTTAAGTGTCGCGAGAGGACTCCTGCTACACCGAAGGTTAGCGGTGAGATGAATCGCGACCAATAAATAAACTAACGCGACAGCGTTTCCACTTTTGGTAGCCGCTTAATGTAGTCTCTAAAAGCCAAAAGGCAAGGATAGGGCATAAGCGATTAATTCCTCGACTTATATGCACTGCCCAATAAACCCGGTGGATAGCATCACGCTAAAGACTTCAATCCATGTGTAATCGGAACGAAGTAACCCCTATATATCTCTGGAGAGGTCGAAATCCAGTAAGTAGCTAACGAATGATATGGGATGATTCTCTAACCAGGAACATTGACAATAAACTGTTTTGAATCGTATCCATAACAAAGATGGAATTATCAATGAGCCGTGTGAGGTGAAAGTCTCATGCACGGTTCTGAAGGAGAGGTTAGGAGGGCAACTTCCTAATCGACTCTAACAGATTGCTGGTAGGCGCGAACCAGTTTGATTTCCTCATAACTATAGGCTTCAGCCAGATGTTCATAAATGGGTCTTAAGGCTTGATCACCCACAGTTTCAATGGCTTGCATAATCACTTTTTGATGTTCTGGAGGCACTAAATTATCTAATTCAGTAATTTGATTGAGTTGAATCAATTGAGCCAAATGATCGCTAATGGTGCTTGATTTTAAACCTCGTTGATTAGCAATAGCCTCTACACTTAATCCTTGACGATATAAGGCTAAGGTGTGCTGCAACGTGTTAGACGGTAAATCATTTAAAATCCCTTGATTTGAAACAGATTCAGTAGCTGTTATGGGTAATCCTTGTTCTTCACAAAACTGACGAATTTCCGTGACAAAGCGTTCTCCATAACGATTAAGTTTATGACTAACTACCCCAGAAATAGAGAGTAATTCATCTAAATCTTGGGGGCGTTGACGTGCCATCACCCGTAAGGTTGAATCGGGGAAAACAGTATAAGGGGGAATAGATTGTTCGTCCGCAATAGTTTTTCGGAGTTTTCGTAACTGTTCAAATAGCATTTCTGCTTCAGCCGCTAAAGATCGAGTTTGGGGTTCAATTTTACGTTCTTGAATTAGGGTGATTTCAACTGTTTTTTCTTGCTTCATCACCGCCCAACTGCCTGAATTCAGCTTTAAAATTGAATAGCCATCCGTCGTTTGTTCTAGTAAACCTTGATGAATTAATGAACGTCCTATATGCTTCCATTCATCGGCGGTTATATCTTTGCCAATGCCATAAGTTGAGAGTTTATCATGTCCCCGTTCTAAAATCTTTTTATTTTTAGAACCCCGTAAAATATCGATAATATAATTCATACCATAGCGTTCTTTGCAACGAGCAACACAAGAGAGAAACTTCATGGCTTCGATGGTTCTATCTTCTACGGGTTTGTCCTGACAACAATTATCACAGTGACCACAACGACCGGGAAAATTTTCGCCAAAATATTGTAGTTGTATGCGATGACGACATTCCGTGGACTCCGCATAATCAACCACTTGCCGCAGTTGTTGACGGGCAATTCGTTGTTCGTCTAAATCCGGTTTTTGATCAATTAAATAATCGATCACTTTCAGATCACCATACCCTAAAAATAAGATACATTTTGCCGGTTCTCCATCTCGTCCAGAACGCCCTGATTCTTGATAATAACTTTCCAGCGATCGCGGTAATTCATAATGCACCACTAACCGCACATCGGGTTTATTAATCCCCATACCAAAGGCAATGGTTGCCACCATAATTTGTACATCATCTCGCACAAATCGCGTTTGATTTTCAGACCGTTCTGCTGGCTCTAATCCGGCATGATAGGGCAAGGCAGAAATACCATTTTGTTGCAGGCGAAAGGCAATTTCTTCGACTCGTTTTCGACTTAAACAATAAATAATTCCAGATCCTTCGGTTTGTTGAATCAGTTTTAATAATTGAGAAAAACTTTGTTTCTTTTTGGGTAAAACCTCATAATATAAATTAGGGCGATGGAAACTGGCTACATGAACATCGGGTTGTTTTAACACCAATTGTTGAATAATATCCTGTCGGACTCGCTGCGTGGCTGTGGCAGTTAATGCCATCATCGAGGTTTGAGGATAACGCGATCGCAATAGTTTTAGTTGTCGATATTCTGGGCGAAAATCATGCCCCCATTCGGAAACACAATGGGCTTCATCAATGGCAAACCCAGCAAGACCCACTTGAGTTTTAACTAAGTCTAAAAAGGGTAAAAATCGTTCTCCTAATAACCGTTCGGGGGCAACATAAAGGAGTTTAATTTCACCTGCTAAAATTGCAGTTTCTCGCGATCGCAGTTCAGCCGCAGGGAGACTACTATTGAGGAATGTAGCGCCAATCCCATTATCTCGTAAGTTATCCACCTGATCTTGCATCAAGGCAATTAGAGGAGAGACCACCACTGTGACACCGGGTTTGAGTAAAGCAGGCAATTGAAAACACAGGGATTTTCCCCCGCCTGTCGGCATCACCACCAACATATCCCGATTTTGTAAGGCTTGTTCAATAATCCGCTGTTGTCCAGGACGAAAAGAATCATAGCCAAAAAAATGCTTGAGAGACTGTTCAAGGGATGGGTTGGTTTTGGCAGTGGATGTTCCTGGCCCTGACATGGAATTTTAGATCATCAGTTAACACGCTTCAGTTCTATCTTAAGGGAATTGGGTTATGGGGTGTGGGGTGTGGGGTGTGGGGAAGTAAGAAGTCACCGAGTCAGGAGGCAATCGGCAATAGGGAATTTTAGATTTCTCCTCATCTTCCTTGTCCCCCAATCTCCCCATCTCCCTGTTGCCTACACCCCATACCCCACACCCTACTCCCCTGTTGCCTCAAATAAATTCAACGTAGTTTTGCGTCAAACTCAAGTTGCTTACCCCTTCCACCACAGCAACCAGTTGCTTGCTTCCGTCTATTTCATCAATCACGATAATAGCGGTTCCATTGGGAAGTTCAATAGCAGTATCGAGATCATTTGTAGACATCACTTCATATAAATCACGATTTCCAGGTAACAAAATGGTATCTTCACTGGTGTTAAAGTCCGCTAGATGAGTGTAACCTAAACTGGAACGACTCACCCCCATTAAGGTGTCTTCACCGTCATCTCCCAGAATTAAGTCGTTATCACTACCACCGATGAGGCTATCATTGCCTTGTCCACCATAGAGAGTATCTTCTTCCCCATCCCCATAGAGGACATCAGCCTCAGCATTGCCAAATAAAACATCTGCATCATTCCCCCCATAAAGGGTGTCAGCGTCGCGATCGCCAAACAGGATATCATCTCCTACATCCCCCACCAGGACATCGTTTCCCTGACCGGCAAACATCCAATCATCTCCGGTTTCTCCATCGACAAAGTCATCCCCCATAAAACCCGAGAGGGTATCATCTCCTTGACTACCATAAAGGGCATCGTTTGTCATTGTTCCCAATAACTCATTATTTTGTAGGGTTCCCTCTTCCGTTGCAGTAGGATTAACTAAAACAATTTCAAGCTGATCACTGTTATTTTGCAGGGCAAATGTATCGGCATCATTTCCCCCTTCTAATGTATCGATTTCTTCTGTTAGAATGAGGAGGGTTGACGTGGGTGTTGAACTAGACATTTGAATTCAAAAGATAAGTGACTCAAACCAAAGGGTTATTGAGGCAATTATAACTCAAAATAACAATTGTTATAAATTTTATATTTTCTTAAAAGTAAATATCAGATTTAGCCTTTAACTTGAAGCAAAAATTCTAAAGAAGCCGCTTCAAAAACCCATTCTAATCCTCGACTATTCACCGCTTTAATTAATAAATGATCTTGAGGTAAAACTTGAGTTACCGGAATCTGAAATTCCCAATTCATCGGTGACATTGAATCGGAAGAAGACTCAGCCGGAGAAAATTGATGTAACTGTTGATTATTACTGAAAATGATAATCTTTTCAATCCGACTATTGGGATTAATTTCTGTGACAAATCCTTGAAAGTGAATCAAATTATCAGCCGTTAAATAACACTGTTCTAGCCGTCCGTGAGGATGATGACTAAATTGAAGTGTATTAAAATCTGATCGAGGCTTTTTTGTAACTAGATATAAATCCTGATATTGGCAAATTCCTTGAGGTATTCGATGAATTATTGCCGTACAGTTACTGATTTTAGCAACAACTTGACGAACAAAATCTTCTCCCACATAGGTTGTTCCATAGTCATTCACATCTAAAGAATCACTTTCGCTTTCAGGGATAAAGAGAATTTCATCAGCAGCAATGGCAGCATCATGCGGTAACAAAGATCGATCATGAACACTAAACATCAATATCCCATTTGGAGTCAGTAAATCATAAAGTTTTTTCATCCATAGACTAAAAGTCTTTTCGGGAAGATGACTAAACAAAGAACAGGCTAAAATCCCATCAAACTGTTGATGACAATGAAACTGATCTGGTTGAGGATGAGAGGGAATTCCTTGCACGCCAAACTGTTCAACTTGAAATGTAACCGCAGCCGGATGAATCTCTGAAATCCAAACGTTTTGAGGAGAAATAGCCTGAGTCAGAAACCGGGTAAAGCGGCCATAACCACTGGCAAAATCCAGAAACGAGTCAACAGCATCAAACCCACCAAAATGCCAATGAATCACCTGAGAAATGGCATCAAAAATCCGTTTACCATTAAAGTAATACCGTAATGCTGCCTGTTCAGGCGTTTTTTGATTCAGCAAGGCAAATTGATACATTTCATCCTGAGGATGAATCACACTCTTGAATTGACTGGGATGAGACAGTTGATCCTGAAAAAAGTCTTGCAGCGCTGGGTTGATTTTTTCTGGGTAAATTAATGACATTCAATTTCAGCGGTTGTTGAGGGGGTGGGAAAACTGAACCTTCGCGATCCTATCATAAAGCCTTGCTGGCAACGAACAACAGAAGTGGAGTTGATTCCAACTGAGCTAAGGATCTAAAAATGAAGGGTACAAAAGGGTAATCCGGCAGTTAAGATAGAGGTTATGGTTAAAAGTAAGCATAACTAAGTTAGAAAGCTATGCGAGTATACGTGTTGCTGTTTAATGCTGGGACAGATAATGAGGGGATCCATACAATTCAAATCCGCGATCGCAACAAAGTATTGATGTTTGAAAGCGAAGAGGATGCCACTCGGTTTAGTGTGTTGCTGGAGGCGCAGGATTTTCCCTCACCCAGTGTGGAGGCCATCAGTGATGAGGAAATTAAAGAATTTTGCGAGAGTGCAGATTATGATTGGGAACTCATCCCCACGGGTCATCTGGCGATCCCACCGGAAAATAATGTTGACCAAACAGACTGGCAAAAGGGTAGCCCATTAGATGCTCAACTGCAAGAAGAGTCGGAATTTGCCCCCGATGAACTCGATAGCATTCGTCGCCGCTTAGAAGGCTTGTTGTAAGGAATTTAAACAAAAACATGGAACCACTGAAAACACGGGGACATTTACTCACCGAACAGATTAACGCGAATAGCCAGAACCTCGATCAATTGAGTTCCCTGGAATTGGTGGATTTATTTAATCGTGAAGATATCCAAACTCTACTCGCGATCGCCCATTCCCGTGAGGCCATTGCTAAAGCGATTGATTTAACCAGCTTGGCTTTGCGTCAAGGGGGGCGATTATTTTATGTCGGAGCGGGCACTAGCGGCCGTTTAGGGGTGTTAGACGCGGCGGAATGTCCCCCCACCTTCTGTACTGCCCCAGAGTTGGTACAAGGGATTATTGCGGGGGGTGCAGGGGCATTAGTTCGCAGTTCTGAGGATCTTGAAGATCGCGCCGCTGACGGGAAACAGGCGATCGCCCATCGTCACATTACAGAGTTAGATGTCGTGGTGGGTATTACCGCCGGAGGTACGACACCGTTTGTTCATGGGGCATTAGATGCAGCCCGACAACGGGGGGCAACCACTATTTTTATTGCCTGTGTTCCGTCTCAGCAGGTGCCTGTAGAAGCGGATGTGGATATTCGTTTATTAGTGGGGCCAGAAATTTTAGCAGGTTCAACCCGCCTCAAATCGGGTACGGTGACTAAAATGGTGTTAAATATCCTCTCTACCGCAGTTATGGTGAAACTAGGTAAAGTCTATGGAAATCGCATGGTAGATGTGGCAGTGACTAACCAGAAGTTAGAAGATCGGGCATTACGAATTTTAATGGATTTAACAGACATTAGCCGAGAACAAGCCGCTATTTTATTAGATAAAAGTGGGCAGTCGGTGAAACTCGCCTTGTTAATTCACTGGACAGGATTAGATCCGCAAATGGGTAAAGATTTACTAGAACAGTGTCAAGGTAATCTCCGACAAGCAGTTTTAACGGTTGAGAAGGAATAATCCTTCTATTGTCTTTCTTCTTCGTGGTTTTCTTCGTTGGTACACTAGGTACTCCTCGATTTTTGCATTCATTGTCTTAACTGTTCGATGATGAGGGTTGCTACAACTCTTTGTTGAACCGGAAAATAACCTTTAAACTGTTCATCCAGGTTGGCGGAATAAGCTAGTTATGTTGAAGTCCGACCCTACCTGGATGGATTTTAACGAAGCAGCAAATTATGATAACCCTAAATCAACTGCAATTCGATGGGCGCAAGCAAAGCCAGAAAAGGCAACGGCGTTAAGGCCTTGTCCGGGAAATGTACTATCTCCGACACAATATAATCCAGGAATTGCTGTTTTATTAAAGGGCATTCCCAGTAATCCTTTTAACTGCCGTTGGGGAATGGGGCCATAGGTGCCATCTTCCCGATTTAAAAAGCGTCGATGCGATCGCGCGGTTCCCACTTCCATATAATCGAGTCCGGCATCTAAACCGGGGAAAATATGCTCTAAACGATCAACAATTTTCCAAGCCGCTTCTTCTTTTTTTGCCTCATATTCAGCTTCAGGTAATCCTTCCCATTGTTCAATCCAACTGGGGGTAAAAGTATGGATAATATGATAGCCTTCTGGGGCTAAAGCCGGGTCAAGTAAAGTAGGAATAGAGACAAAAATAGTGCCTTCGGGTTCTTCCATATTTTCCCATTCTTCTAATAGAATATGATGACATTCTGTTCCGGGCGGTAAGACATCTGCTGCTAATCCCAAATGTAAACTTAAGAAACTGGGAGATTTTTGATAGCGTTTTCGCCATTTGTATTCGGAACGAGGCATCTTTTCAGGGGGAATCAATTTACCAAAAGTATCCCAGCGCGTGGCATTAGAAACGACTCTTTTAGAGCGATAAACCTTACCATTGACTAATTCAACACCAACGGCTTTTTCATTTTCCAGTAAAATCTGTTTGACCCTGGCTTTATACTGAATTTGTCCCCCTGTTTTTTCCAGTCCTTCCACCAGTTTAAGGGCAATTTGACCCACGCCTCCTTTAGGATAATTAATTCCGCCATAATGTCGGTCTGAAAACACCATCCCAGCATTAATCATCGGTGTCAAATCGGCGGGGACAACGGACCAACAGTAGCACTCCATATCAATAAACTTTAACAGTTGGGGATCGCCGATATAGCGTTTGGCTACTTCCCCAACGTTTCGAGAAATATATTGCAGTAAACTTAAACAGGCTCCAGGATTTTGAAAGAAGACTCGAGTGAGATAGCGAGGTTCTTCTAACGATAAAAGTTCTATTGAATTCAGGCTGTTAAAGACTTTCCAACATTCATCATAAAATTGCCGAATGCCTTTAACTTCTTGGGGAAAATGTTCTCCCAGTTCTTGCAAAAACTTTTCATAGTCTCGATGAACCTTTAGTTCGAGATCATTAGGCAGATGGTAGTGAATTTGAACCGGATCAGGGAGGGTTTCGAGGCTGACATTGACGGCTTCTAAGGCGCGAGTGAGTAAATTGGTTGTGCCTTTTTGACCAAAACCAAAGATCATGGATGCGCCTACATCAAAACGGTAGCCTTCCCGTTCAAAGTAGCCAGAACTGCCACCTGGGATGATATAACTCTCTAATACCAACACGTTTGCACCTTTGGCAGCGAGTTGGGTCGCAGTGACTAATCCTCCAATCCCAGAACCAATAACAATGACATCAAACTCTTGTGAAGTGGGCTGCTGGTTCGCGCCAGATGACTCGCGTGGGGTCGGAACAGACATAGGGTCAATTCTCACTACTAAAGACTTCCTAACTCTCACAGTGTAGCGCCTAAGGCGATCTTTGGGCAGAAGAATCTGTAGGAGGGGAGAGGTAGAGAGAACGCGAAGAAGTTAGGGACGAGTGTAAGGGCAAGGTAACCCTGTCTCTTCTAACTGATTGCTTCTCAGTCAGTATGATATGATTTTTCTCAGACATTATTTTAATCATGGGGGTTGTAAATTGAGATTTATTAGCCCTAAAACTGATTTTGCTTTCAAAAAAATCTTTGGCTCAGATCAGAGTAAGGATATTTTAATTTCTTTTCTGAATGCCATGATTTACGCTGGGAATTCAGTGATCCAGGATTTAGAAATTATTGATCCCTACAATGCAGCAGATGTGGTGGATTTAAAAGACACCTATCTGGATGTCAAAGCCGTATTAGAAGATAAAACAACTGTGATTATTGAAATGCAGCTCTGGAATGTAGAGGCTTTCGAGAAGCGAGTGGTTTATAATTTGTGCAAAACCTACGGGAACCAACTGAAGGCTGGACAGGGATATTTTGACCTTAATCCTGTTATTGCTTTAACGATTACTGATTTTAAGCTATTTCCGACGACAGAAAAAGTGATTAGCTGTTTTTACTTTCAAGAAGCGGTAGAACACTTTGCTTATCAGGAACATGAGTTAAAGTTGGTGTTTGTAGAACTTCCTAAGTTTACGAAAAAACTGGAAGATTTAGACACTGTGGTCGATAAGTGGATTTATTTTATCAAAGAAGCGCCGAGTTTAGAAGTGATTCCTGAGAAGATGAGGGAAGTTCCCCAGCTAGAAAAAGCTTTAAATATAGCTAATCAAGCTGGCTTGAGTGTGGAAGAATTAGAAAAAATCCGCAAACAGGAGATGTTTTTGGAAGATCGGCGAGGCGCGTTAAGTCTAGCGAAAAGAGAGGGAAGAAAGGAAGACAGAGAAGAAGGTAGAATCGAAGGTGAAAGACGTTTACTCTTACGACAACTAGAGCGTCGTTTTGGAGAATTTACACCTGATGCAGTCACATTAATTGAAGTTTTGAATGCAGAAAATCTAGAACGTTTAGGAGAAGCAATCTGGGATTTTAACACCCATGATGACTTACTGAATTGGCTGCAACAAAGTTCTAGTTAGGGCTTGCTGAAAAAGTCCTTTGGTAGGGGTAGGCATACTTCTTTCAGGAGGGCTGCGCCTACGGCAATCGGGAATTTTAGATTTCTCCTCATCTCCCCATCTCCCTGTTGCCTACACCCCACACCCCACACCCTACTCCCCTGTTCCCTGTTCCCTAGAACTATAAATAGAGACGCTCAGGTTGAACGTCTCTACTGAAAAACAGTTTAATTAAAGGGATTCAGTGAATTTATGCTTCATCAAGTTGAGCATAAAATACACCCCGAACTTTGACAGTAACTGCTTCTTTAGCCCCTAAATCATTGTCAGAAGGCTGCTCACATTCAAAAATTCCTGCAATTTCTCCGGTTTGACCATCTACCTTAGACACTTTCAAAGAAATATGACCTGCTTTGTTCACGGTATCGGCGAGTTTAATGCTAGCCTCTTCAAATTCATCCGCAGTGGCAGGTAAAGCAACGGCATTATCATATCCTGAGGCTAAACCCCGGCCTTTGGGATCAAGGAAAGTAGAACCCCGATAAGAAGGAACATCATAATCTCCTTCTAAGTCAGTGGATGTATTGATACTGGATACACCCGGTTCGCTACTAGCAATTAAACCTTTGACGGTAAATAAGAAAGGAACCTGTTCTCCACCTGGTAGTAAGACGGTAATAGGCTGGAAGTCTATACCATATTCTTCTGTAAAAGTCAAGACTCCACTGTTATCAAGATCCAGTGCTCCCCCGACTTGGTCTAAACTATAGGTATAGCGGGTTAACAGTTTACCTTCCACAAACTCAGCTTGTTTGCGTTTGCCACCTTCTTCTTCGACAAAGTAGGTGGTGGGTTGTAAACACAAACCACTAATTGAATAGGATTTACTTGAATCCAGCGAAATTGAACCTCTGGCAGTTTCAGGGAGGCTTGGACAATTAACTGCTAAACCTGTATTTCTTATATCATCATAGGTCAAAAGCTCTGGGCTTTTGGCTTCTGGAGCTTCTGAGCAAGCAGTTAATACACTCAAGCACAATGCTAAAAGTGTAGCAATGACAGCGCGATATCTCATTTTCAACCTCTATATCCAAAATCGATATGTGACATTCTCCGAGTGGCTTTATATTAAAAAGTCATCGTTGACTTTTCATACCACTTAACCGAACAATTTTATGTTTGCTATTTTTGAGATCGTCCAATTCTGCATTTTACACAGGTTTTGACCCTTTTTGTCAGTCAAGTGCAGATTTTCTCTGACTCAATTGTATTGCCTAAGTAAACCTACTTACGCTAAGTTACAGGTGGTGCTCCTTCAATGGCAGCTAGAGTGTTGATTTTCCCCATTGTGCAATTTTGGCCAAACTATGAGCGAAAATGATGTAGACTTTGAAACAAAAGCATTACAATCGGAGCTAGAAGGGCTGCAACAGAAGGTCTCTGCAATCGCCGATTCTGCTAAGGGAGATTGTGTAGCCCTATTAAAAATCCTACGAACCTTAGAGGAGATCCATCGACAGATTCGTGAAGGTTTATTTCAAGAGGTTCTCCCCCAAAATCGTCAGCAACTGTATCATTTACTTAGAGAAATTGAAGCGGAAGGAGGATGGCCTTATATTCCTCGCGCTAGATTGCAATCTTTTTTAGCTAAAATGAGTCAGGATAATGAGTCAAGGCAGTAGGGATTGGGAGGTAGGGTGTAGGAAGCAATGAGTACCAATCTCTGACTACAATTACAAACTCCACTAATTACTTTTGACTTCTGACTGATGTCGATTTCTTCCCTTCTCTACCTCATCCCTACACCCCGCCTCCTACCCCCAATTCCCTCTGATGATTAACACTTTCCTGCAACGCTATCAACGCTTTGGTGTTCATTTAGGCTTAGAACGTATTAATCAGTTACTCGCCAGTTTGGGAAATCCTCAAAATCAAGTTTCGATTATTCATGTCGCCGGAACCAACGGTAAAGGTTCAGTATGCGCTTATTTGTCTTCTGTTTTAACCCAGGCGGGTTATCGGGTGGGACGTTATACTTCTCCCCATTTAGTGAACTGGACAGAACGGATTTGTATTAATCAACAACCGATTTCCGATGCAGCTTTATTAGACACTTTACAACAGGTTGAAGCTGCTATTTCACCGAATGAAGCCTCTCCCACTCAATTTGAAGTGATCACTGCTGCTGCTTGGCTTTATTTCGCTCAACAACAGGTTGATATTGCGGTGATTGAAGTAGGATTAGGGGGGCGGTTGGATGCCACGAATGTTTGCGATCGCCCATTAGTAACGGTGATTACCTCTATTAGTTTAGAACATTGGCAGCGTTTGGGACCAACAGTTGCAGAGATTGCGCGGGAAAAAGCGGGAATTTTAAAACCAGGATGTCCTGCTATCGTCGGGCAACTCCCGCCAGAGGCTAGAACAGTTGTTGAACAGCGAATTCAGGCGTTAAACTGTCCCGTCACTTGGGTAAAACCAGCCACTCTTAAACCACAAACTGAACCATTACCTACAGCAACTTATCAGGGGATTGAATATCCATTACCGTTACTGGGAGACATTCAACTCATGAATTCGGCTTTAGCGATCGCCACGTTACAAAGTTTACAACAGCAAGGCTGGCAAATTTCACCGGATGCCATCTGGCACGGCATGGCAAAGACTCGCTGGTTAGGACGCATTCAATGGACGCAATGGCGAAACCATCAGTTATTAATTGATGGTGCTCATAACCCAGCAGCTGCTGAGGTGTTGCGTCAATATGTGAATACTCTCTCCTGTCAGTCAGTGCATTGGGTGATGGGGATGTTATCCACTAAAGATCATGGTGACATTTTCCAAGCCTTACTACAACCGGGAGATCAATTGTATTTAGTTCCGGTGCCTGACCATAGTTCAGCCGACCCCCAACATCTGGCAGATTTAGCCCAACACGTTTGTCCGAATTTAGCACAGGTTAACTGTTATCCGGATTTAAAGCAAGCCCTTGAGATTGCTTGTTCGGCTGACCATCCATTAACCGTATTATGTGGATCATTGTATTTATTAGGATATTTTTTCACCCTAGAATGAGTTGAGCATTACTGCCAGTTTCCCACTAGAATAAAGGGTGACCAATAATAGGGATGACGGGTATTGATACCCATCTCATTGTCTTCATTGTGTAGCAGTTTAAGTTGAGCCTTTCGCAATGCCTCTGCTTTGTTAACGTCTGGCTTCCCTAATTCCTCATAAAATTTAACCATTAAACTAGCGGTGCTTGTATCATCCACTGTCCATAAGCTAGCCAAAGTACTCCGTGCTCCAGCCCGAACTGCAACCCCTGCCAGTCCTAAGGCAGCTCTATCATCCCCTGCCACTGTTTCACAAGCACTGAGAACGAGCAGTTCAATTGGATTTTTTTCATCCGGTTTTCGCAATAAATTATCTATGTTTTTCACATTAATTCGATCATTATAGGCAAGAATAAACGTCTCTTCTGCACTGGAACCAAACTTGCCATGAGTTGCCAAATGAACAATACCAAACGGAACTTGATTAATTAAGCGTTGTATATTTTCTAGGGTAAATTCTTCATTTAGACGTTTTTCATAATTCGATAATTCCTTAGAAACTCCATTAAGTTCATTTTCGACCTCAGGTAAAGGAGCAAACGCTTCATCTTTAATGTTTGAGAAGTCTGTCGCCCCAGCCAATAGTCCAACTAAGTCTTCCTGAGTTAACGGTTCAGGGTTCAGCAGTTGTAAACCTGGAGTTAATGCGATCTGATACTTTTCTACTAAATATTTTTCCCCATCGTACAAAGCTGCCATGGGAATATTTCTAAATTCTCCATCTAGGACAAATACTAAGGTATCAACTTGACTCTGGTTTAAATCTAGCTCAATTGGCTGAATTAACCAGTTGTAAATTTGCTGAGATAAGTTTAATAAATCATCTGGGGCTTCTTCAGGAATATCTTTACCTTCGAGTGCTAATAAATCTCTAAATTCCCTTAATTTAGGTGTTAAAGCTTCAGCGTTTGCTTCCGTTACTGTATAGAAATTAAAAGTCGGTTCATCACTGTTTTCATTGGGGAAACTGACAACAATTTCTAAACGATCTTCTAATATAATTGGATAAATGACGGTTGCAGTTGGAGAAACTTTATCAATCACTTGAGGATTGGCTTTCACGCAAGCATCTCGGAAAAAGTTATTCAGTTCAGCTAACTGTAAAGATTCAATCACTTCCCGTACCTGAACCATTTGAGTTTGTAGTTCTTCCTGTTTATTTTTAGCCTTTAAGTTTTCGGCATCTTCAAGCAATAAATCAACTAGCTCTCGATAAACAGGTTCTACATTTTCTCGGAATGAAAACTGAACTTCTGGGCTAATTGCCACTAAGTCTCCCCGGATAGATTGTAAGGTTTTAAAGGCATTAGTATAAGCTGCAATTGCTTTTTTTAAGTGTTCTTTACCTTGTGCGCGATGAATTCGTCCTAACTGCCAAGAGAGTTGATAAGCTAATTCGGGATAATTATAGCTGGGGGCTAAATTGAGGGCTTTTTGAGTAAAATCTTGAGCTAATTGCCATTGTTTATTTTCTTCATACACCTTTCCTAATGTCCCTAAACCATAGGATTCTGCTTTGCGATCGCCTAATTTTTGCGCTTGATCAATAGCAGTTTTTAAAACTCCATCTATCTGATTAACTTGAGGTTTATTATGAGTTGCTTTTGCATTCAGTTTAATTAATTCATTGGCATACTTAATTTGGGCATAAACACTAGTTCTACTGGGTAGAAAACGCGGCAACGGTGGTTTAATTATGTTTTTATAATCTATTGCTTTACTTGTATATTCTATTGCTTTTTGCTGCTGTTCATTTTCTATGTATAATGTCAATGTTTCTATGTATAGCGTCAATATATTTAATTGAGCTTGCAATTGAGTAAAAGGAAAAGTCGCTGTTTGAAAAGCTTGCTCATAGAACTGCAATGGACCCTTTTCATCAGTGTAGCCTAGCTGAAAGTTCTCACCATTTAATTGGCTAATATAGCCTTGCTTAGAGGTATCTTGAGCGGTTGGAGTAGGTGCTAGACTTAAAGCTTTACGATAATCTCGTTCGATTTTAGCCCATGCTGTATTCCCTAAATTTAAATAAGTCGTCGCAATTGCCTGATTATCTCCTTGATTTTCGGCAATTTCTAAACTTTTATTTAACAACGTATTAGACTGATCTAGTGATCCTAGAATTCGTTCAATATTACCCAAACGTTCTAAAACTTCAAATGTCAAATCCGATTGGGGTTGATTGAGCAATTCTTCCGTCATTTCTTGAGAAAGATTACATCCTTGCTCTAAGGAAGTTTCTAGATTTACAATTTGCAGTAAGGTTTGACAACTTTTGGGATAGAATCCTAAATCTTGCAATGCTTTTGCTTGATTCAGTAAATTCTTTTGAACGGCTGCTGTTTCCCCTAATTCTTCATAGATTTTAGCGGCTTGCTTCCAAGTCTCAATGGATTGTTCTGATTGCCCAATTTCCCACTGTAACCGCCCTTGAACCTCTAAACTTTGTGCTAAAATTTTCTGAGATTCTGATATAATTGGATGATTTTGTAATAAATTTAAACTGGTGTCAATAGCTTGTTGCGCGGCTTGCCATTCTCCCAATTGTTGATAAGATAGGGAAAGATTGCTAAGTGCCATTCCCTGGTTTAAATCATCCCCTTGACGTTGATATTGATCGATTAATTGTTGCCAAAGTTGAGCGGCTTGTTCATATTCACCCGTTTGATAGCGAGTTTGTGCCTGTTGCAGTAGATTGGATGCTGTGGCTTGCACGTGAACTGGAGGCGGAGAAACCCTAGCCTGAGCAATAATTGGTGAGAACGCCACACCGCAGCAGAAGAGAAAGCCCAGGAAAGCTGTACGCCATCGTCGTTGCCAGTTTATCCGTTTCATGAATACACCTCAACCGCACAGTTTATTATGAATCGCGATCGCTAGTTAAGGCAAGGCTTTAATGATAACGTTCTGTTACATTATTTTTAGATCGCTTGATTCAACAGACATGACCCCATAGAAGCATCCTCTGAATTTAACTCACCCTTAATGTCGCAAGGAGGCTCGCTAGTCACTGAAAGTCAGAGTCGAGAGGAATTGCGACAAACAAATTAACACGAAGTCCGATTTTATAGTACTATATCGTAATAGTGAGTTTTTAAAGTCG
>Ga0209594_1000180_pt1 | contig 47564 bp, 45 predicted proteins | sample AshMeaCrysSpring_FD_184126 | JGI IMG/M metagenome (GOLD analysis project Ga0209594, IMG submission 184126) | Groundwater microbial communities from Big Spring, Nevada to study Microbial Dark Matter (Phase II) - Ash Meadows Crystal Spring... | ecosystem: Environmental > Aquatic > Deep subsurface... | reverse complement strand
TCCCGATACTTGGAGTACAGTTGCTTGACACTTAGATGAGGTACTATTGAAATTCTTCTTGGCATCTCTAGTCCCGAAGCGATCGCCTCCTGTTTTCATACGTCTATTATACACCCGGATCTGATATTAGTAACAGGTCGTATTCGAGATTTATTTGGAACCTACAACTATGTGTTTTATCCGATGGCATTTTTAGCGATCATGGGTATTGTCATATCCTGCGTGCTGCTCAAACGAGAACGCTCCGCAGTCGATTCTGTTGTGAATTAGAATCCCCATAAGAAATTGTGGAAACTTGGCGGTGTCAGCTTCTGTCCCGCCAAAGTTTTCAATATGACAAACATTCCCCAGCCCACATCAGAAATTGCTTTGGCAAGTAATGGTTTTAGTGCGATCGCCATCGCCGTAGGATACGTTCCCTTTGGTTATACCCAATGGCAACGGAAGTTGCGTTAACAACGAATAACGAATAACAAATAACCAATGACAACTTACCGAACCGCTTCAATTAACCGAGAGAAATAAAATCGCGTACTGGTCATCGTCGTCCGGGCAATTTTGAAGCCATTTTCTTCAAAGATTTTAATAATATCTGCTTCTCGATGCTGATAAGCGCGGGTGGTTTTACTAGGCCCAGGAAATAACTGACCAATTTGCTTTAAAAGCGTTAGTAAAAAGGTTTTCGGTGCAAAACTCAAAATCACCCGAGACTCTGCTAAGCTACTAAGATGGGCAATCATATCAGCCACTTGGGCTTGAGGGTAATGAATCAGGACATCCAAACAAATCACCGTGTGATATTTGCCTTGAATAGTTTCTAAATCCTGTGTGGTTAACGTCAGATTTTGACGAGCATCTCCCAAGACTTGATCGGCTCGTTGTTGAGCTTCTGCCACCATTTTCTCAGAAATATCACTGCCGTAGACTTTAGCACCCGCTTGGGCGAGAGGAATACTCAAACTCCCGACACCACAGCCTGCATCACAAATCGATAAACCGGACAGATTACCATCTGATTGCAGCCATTCTAACACTCGTTCAATGGTTTGTTGATGTCCTTTGCGAATGTCAAGCTGAACTTTGTTCACCTCTCCATCGCCATAAATTCGTCTCCATCGATCAAAACCTGTGGAGTTGAAATAGTCCTGAACAACTGTTTTATCGTCTACAGCACTCATACAATTTTTTAGGGTAATCCAATTTTTCTTGAGTCCAATTGATTACCATACCATGATGCGATCCCTAATTTTAGAGTTGAGACGAATAGGAAGATAGGGAGAAAAATATTCTAACTTCTGACTTCCTACCCCCCACACTCTATTCCCTTTCGACGATCTTTTAACCCCGGTTAATTGCAGGGGCTTGACAACCAATCACAATTTCTCGAGTTCTTGGATAACCTTGAAGCAGTTGTAAGAACAGGGCGCGATCAAAACTTCTGGGATCGGATCGTTCTCCTGATCGATCAATGGCTTGATGAGTCGTAATGCGATTATCGGGGACACCAGTTCGGGAGACTAACCAAGCCAGGGACTGATACTGTGCCATCGTATATCCGCTGTGAGACGGGGTATTTTGATAGCCATCGGGTGGACTTTCTAAAGACACATGATAAGCAAAGTTATTGACCGATGGAGGATATTCTTGACTGGTTTGAACCGCTTCAGCCCCTTGTGAACCCATAAACACAGAATTTCCTGCCCCAAACGCCCGTAAGTCTGGGGGAACAATATAAACAATATCCCCCGTCCGAGTAATTAAAGTATGGTAAGTGGCTTGATTATCTTCTGAATTTTGGTAAGTTTGAAAGAAGCTAATCGTGCTATAGGCATCCGTTGCGGTTTCATGCAAGACCACTATCGGTTGATTTGTAGCCAGATTTCCCTGTAAATCGTACAGATAGCGTTGTCCGTAGTTGCTGCGGTTGGCGATCGCCTGATATTCATTAGGTGGGGTATAACTCGGAACTGTAGAAGTGGCCGAGTTTTGCCAATTAATGGGGCGACGAAACCGATATAAAGAGACGGGGGTTTCTACTTCTGGCCCCAGTTCTGGGGTTTGAGTCGGGTTCGGATTGGGCTGAACCCCACAGGTAGGATACAATTCCGTTGTGGGATCAGTAATTTGAGCTTGAGTGGAAACCGGAAGCTGAGCCTGGGACACCCGAAACGGTGCAAACGTTAAGGTGAGGGTAAACGCGATCACACTCAGAATGATGAATAGTCCAGCAGCGGATTTTCGAGTCATGGGGACAAGTTACACGCAATCAAAACGCTTTATTCTCCATTAGTTTAGCCTATCCTTTCAAGGTTGCTGAATCATTGATGTTCCTCATCCTTCACCCAAATTTTTAATGGCAAACTGATGCAGAGACGTTACATGTAACATCTCTACGAAATAATGAATCAATACCGATCAACTAATATATTGATCCACAAAGCTTTGTAACCCGGCATTATAACCTTGTCCAACAGCTTGAAATCGCCATTCTCCCTGTTTTTGATAAAGCCGACCAAATTCAACAGCAGTTTCCCGAGAAAAATCTTCTTCTAAGTCATATTTCGCGACTTCTGTATCTGTCGTTTTGTCATAAATCCGAATAAAAGAATTGCGGACTTGCCCAAAGTTTTGCCGCCGTTTATCCGCTTCATGAATAGTCACGACAAAAATGAGTTCTTTGACGCTAGGATTAATTTTTTCTAGATCAATTTCCAAGGTTTCATCATCCCCACTTCCTTCTCCTGTGCGGCTATCTCCTAAATGTTTGACAGAGCCATCGGGAGAATTTAAATTGTTATAAAAAACAAAATACTCATCTTGGGGAATTTTACCATTTTCGCCAATCATAAATACAGAAGCATCCAAATCAAATGCTGTTCCCGTATCTGTGGCGTTAATATCCCAGCCTAACCCAATCCCAACTTGTTTCAGTCCTGGTGCTGTTTTTGAGAGATTAATTCGCTCTCCTTTATGAATACTAACTGACATGGTTTTCTCAATTCAATGATAAACTATTAATAAATTAGGGTTAGGCATATTGCTCTAAGAAACTATCTAACCCTGAGTTATAGCCTTGTCCAACGGCTTGGAATCTCCACTCTCCATCCTTGCGATAAAGACGACCCATTTCTAAAGCCGTTTCCCGAGAAAAATCTTCATCGAGATCATAACGAGTGACTTCATTTTGCGTCACTTCATCATAAATTCTGATGAAAGCATTGCGAATTTGTCCAAAGTTTTGTCGTCGGGTTTCCGCTTGATAAATTGTTACGACAAAAACAATTTCTTGCACCGCCGGATTTACTTGGATTAAATCAACAGTAATGGTTTCATCATCCCCACTGCCTTCTCCTGTGCGGCTATCTCCTGAAGATTTCACCGAACCATCGCCGGATTCTAAGTTATTATAAAAAATGAAGTATTTCTCTCCAACAATTTTACCATTTTCTCCCAACATAAACACAGAAGCATCCAGATCAAATTGATCTCCCGTATCGGTTTGATTGACATCCCAACCTAAACCGACAACTGCTTTCACCATGCCCGGTGCTTCTTTGGATAAACTAACCCGTTCACCTTTTGTTAAATTAATCGTCATTGGTTTATTTAATCTCTTACAAAAAACAACAATACTAAAGCGCTGGGGGAGGGAATAGTGATTCGTAATTGGTCATTCGTCATTGGTCGTTTGACGGCAAAGGAATGAGTAAGAACGAATAACGAATGACCCAAGACTAATGACAAGACGAAGCCTCCTCTTTTCTCCAATGGTACTGATCCAAATTTCGGAAAAGAAATCTTTACAAGTTCGCAATGATTTGTTTTTGATATTCCGACTCACTCATCAGATCTTGGGTACTCTCCACCCGATCTAAAAACACTTTGCCGTCTAAATGATCCAATTCATGCTGGAAAATTCGTGCGACAAAATCAGTCAGTTCAACTTGATGAAGGTTGCCTGCTCGACTGGTATATTCAACCTGGATGGTTGGATAGCGGGGTACTAAACCCCGAATACCAGGTACACTCAGACAGCCTTCCCAGCCCTTTACAGGCTCCCCACAGCAGTTAATGATGCGGGGGTTAATCATTGCTGTTGGCTCCATTACAGGGGCATTGGGATAGCGCAGATTCGGTCGAGAGGCAACAATAAACAAGCGATACGTGCTATCGCACACGCGACCGCGACCGCTCACGGAGACTTGAGGGGCAGCAATCCCCACTCCCTGGGTTTGAGCCGCTGTTAAGATCAGGTCATCTATTAACGATTGAACTTGCGGATCGTTAAAATTAACGATCGCTTGAGCACAACGACGCAAGACGGGATTTCCCAATTGAGCAATCTCTAAAATCTGAGCCATTGTCTTTCTCTAGTTGGTTGAGGGCAAGTTTCCGGTACGAACTTCTAACGTCACACTGCGGCCTTGGCGGTTGACTTCCACATTAACCGGACTCCCCACATCTTTATTTTGTACCACCTGTTGTACTGTTTCCGATTGACGAATGGACTGACCATCCATTTTGAGGATGACATCTCCGGCTTGTAAACCGGACTGGGCGGCGGGAGAATTGGGAAGTACATTCACAATTAATACGCCTTTTTTCTCAGTAATGGGGACTCTAATGTCAGGCGCACTCCCCAGTTGTCGAGCGACTTCTGGGGTGAGGGTAATCATTTCAATTCCCAAATAAGCGTGTTGGGCTTCTCCTGAACTTGCCAGTTGTTGAGCAATTTGACGGGCTTTATTAATGGGAATGGCAAACCCTAACCCTTGAGCACCACTAATAATCGCTGTATTCATGCCAATCACTTGCCCTTGGGCATTGAGTAAAGGCCCCCCAGAGTTTCCGGGGTTGATGGCGGCATCAGTTTGAATAAAACCAATCCGTTTATCCGGTACACCCACGTCACTACTGGAACGTCCTGTGGCGCTGATAATTCCTACGGTAACAGAGTTATCCAGTCCTAGGGGGTTACCAATGGCGATCGCCCATTCTCCAGGAGAGAGTTGGTCAGAGTTGCCTAGGGGAACGGTGGGGAGATTATCCACATCAATTTTAACTACAGCTACATCGGTGACATCATCGGTTCCCAATACACGGCCTTCAAAACGACGACCATCTTTTAGCACGACTTGCACCACATCAGCCCCTTCTACCACATGAGAATTGGTGATAATCTGACCATCAGAACTGAGAATAAAGCCTGACCCCGTTCCCTGTTCAATCGGTTGCTGTTGAGACTCTGAAGGCAATTCCTCTCCTCTACGGGGAAACCCAAAGCCAAAAAAGTCTTCTGGAGATTCATCAAAACGATCAAACCCACTGGGAACACTGCGTCGTTCAGCATTAATTCGCACCACCGCCGGCCCAACTTGTTCCACCGCAGCCACAATAAAGTTAGAGTCTGTGTTGGAATTCAGCAGACTGGCTTTTTGACCAAACCATGAAGTAGAATTGGTGGGTGAAGCCGTGACAGTATTTGTTTCTGGGTTTGAGGTAGCTTCCACGGCGGGTTCTTCTAGCACCGTTGGTGCAGAAGCTGAGGATTTTTCTTCTGCTAAATTTTCGACAAACATTGCCCCTGCGGCTCCAGCAACCAACATCATTACATAGAGGAGGGGTTGCTTCCAAAAGACTTTTGTGCTGTTCATTGCTAAGCTAAGTGATGGGTGGACAAAATCAGGCTAGAAAACCCAGCAATTGCCAAAGTTGATCGGTGCTGGGGCAATATTTCCCCGCTAGTTAGGGTTGAATGTACTATGCTTTATTCAATCTAGCATTTTTACATTTCAAACGTCTGTTTTAGGCCGATTCGGAATCAGTGACATAGATGGCTAGCGTGATATTGTTATAGATTGTCACTACAAGTTCAATCAAGCCCTTCAGGAATTCTGATTCAAGTTTTTTAGGGAGTATTGCCTCAACAGCACCGAGGAATGCTGAGAGAGAAGATTTCAGACTCTACAATCTTACATAATTCAACTCAAGCTATACTTTAGATTAACTGAGTTTTGTAGCTGATCGCGCCTCTAGGGTTGGGGATACATGGGTTACAAATTCAGATGTGCTGTTTTTAATCTTAAATGAGCGATCAATTTCCAGTGGAAATTTCTTTAGAAAATCTATGGAATCAAGTTCTAGAACGGCTCCAAATGCAGCTTGGGGAGCCAACGTTTAATACTTGGATTAAAACAGCAACTGCTGAATGCCTGAATGAGCAAGGTTTAATGATTCGTGCCTCTAATCCCTTTGCCCAGAATTGGTTACAAAAATATTATAAAGATTTGATTGCTGAGGCGGTGCGAGATGTTTTGGGTTATAGCGTGGAGATTCAGGTGGTAACAGAAACGATACAAGGCGTAACCTCTAATCCTGGAACCCCTTTAAAATGGCCTTCGCCTGGGGGAAGTCACACGATTGATTCTGGGGCCGGAACCTCTCCTAAATCGGCTAATTTAAGTCTTAAATATGTTTTTTCCCGGTTTGTGGTGGGTTCCAATAGTCGTTTAGCCCATGCGGCGGCGTTGGCGGTGGCGGAATCTCCTGGACGGGAGTTTAATCCCCTGTTTTTATGTGGGGGAGTGGGACTCGGTAAAACCCATTTAATGCAAGCGATTGGACATTATCGTTTAGATCTTAATCCGAATTCTAAGGTTTATTATGTGTCCACTGAAAAATTTACGAACGACTTAATTACTGCAATTCGTCGAGATAGTCTGCAAAGTTTCCGAGAACATTATCGCGCTGCAGATGTTTTATTAGTGGATGATATGCAGTTTATTGAAGGTAAAGAATATACTCAAGAAGAGTTTTTTCATACGTTTAATACGTTACATGAAGCGGGAAAACAAGTGGTGATTGCAGCCGATAGACCCCCTCAACAAATTCCGGGGATTCAAGATCGATTATGTTCTCGCTTTTCTATGGGGTTAGTGGCGGATATTCAACCCCCTGATTTGGAGACGCGGATGGCAATTTTACAGAAAAAAGCTGAATATGAAAAAGTGCAATTGCCTCGAGATGTGATTGAATATATTGCCACCCATTATACTTCTAATATTCGGGAACTGGAAGGGGCATTAATTCGGGCGATCGCTTATGTTTCGATTTCCGGACTACCCATGACCGTTGAGAATATTTCCCCTGTTTTAACCCCTCAAGAAAAAGTTGAAGAATCTTCTCCAGAAGCAGTTTTACAAGCTGTGGTGGATATTTTTAAAGTTTCAATCGAAGATTTAAAAGGGAGTTCACGACGACGAGAAATTAGTTTAGCCCGTCAAGTGGCGATGTATTTAATGCGTCAACATACTGATTTAAGTTTACCTAAAGTGGGAGAAGTATTAGGGGGTAAAGATCATACAACGGTAATGTATGGCTGTGAAAAAATTAATCAATTAAAAAGCCGCGATTCAGACTTGGCTCAAACGTTAAGAAAATTGAGCGATCGCATTAATTTTATTAGTCGTTCTCGTTAATCAAATTCGCCTTCTAAAAGTTATCGATTTTGTTATTTCTGAGTTGATTCTGACCGCAAACTCACTAAATTAGGCTTGAGACGATTAGCGGTTTTTTGAGCCTGATAAATTGATCGATAAATGTGGTACAATACCATCACTGTTACACTTGTCCAAGTGACCACCGCTAAGATGTTTTTTACTCTTTTTAATAAGGTTTTTGGGCGCATTAATGATTAATTATATCTTCATTACTTCAAATAATACGCTTAATTTCTGACATCCCTCATCTATCAATTGAAAGAAACTGCCCCCTGTCTTAGGAGAGAGGGACAAATTTTGATTTTGAATCTCTCTTAATATTTAGTGGATTGATAATCCTATAGAGACGTTACATATAACGTTTCTACTACTTTTTAATCACTTAAAGATCGCGATGGGTAAAAGGTTTTGCGTCTTTACCGGAATAGGTCGCCGCAATATGACCTTCCCCAACCACCTGATATTTATACGTGACTAATCCTTCCAGTCCAACCGGGCCACGGGGTGGCATTTTTTGCGTACTAATGCCCACTTCTGCCCCAAAACCATAACGAAATCCATCGGAAAATCGGGTAGAACAATTATGAAAGACTCCGGCAGCATCAACAAAATTCATGAAGGTTTCAGCAGTGGTTTGATCTTCGGTAACAATGGCATCAGTATGTTGAGAACCGTAAGTATTAATGTGTGCGATCGCGGCTTCTAAATCCGGTACAATTTTAATGGAAAGAATTAAATCATTGTATTCTGTTGACCAATCCGCTTCCGTTGCAGTATCCATTGAAACAATATTACAAGTCGCCTGATCACCTCGTAATTTCACCTGATGCTGTTGTAAGGCTGCCACAACTTCCGGTAAAAATTGCTTTGCAATAGCCTCATGAACCAATAAGGTTTCTACGGCATTACAAGCGGCAGGATAATTAGTTTTAGCATCGACTGTAATAGCGACAGCTTTTTGTAAATCGGCGTTTTGATCGACATAGACATGACAGATGCCATCAGCATGACCTAACACTGGAATTCGAGTATTATCCTGCACAAACCTGACAAAAGAATTCGATCCTCTCGGAATAATTAAATCTACATATTCATCCAATTTCAACAACTCAATAATTTCTTCCCTTGTGGTCAACAGTTGTACAGCATCGGGATGAATAGCGGTTTGAGATAATCCGGTTTGAATGGCTTTGACTAATGCTTGACAAGATTGGGTCGCCTCTTTTCCCCCTTTAAGAATCACGCCGTTACCCGATTTAATCGCTAATGCTGAAATCTGCATCACCGCATCAGGACGGGCTTCAAACACCACCCCTAACACTCCTAAGGGACAGGTTAACCGTTTCAAAGTTAACCCCGTATCGAGTTCTCGATGCAGTTGAATTTTACCCACCGGATCATCCAGTTTTCCGACGTTGCGGAGTCCGGCGATCGCCCCTTTTAACTTCACTTCATCCATCTTCAAGCGATTATATAGCGGTGTGGCAATGCCATCGGCTTCGGCTTGGCGACAGTCGGCTTGGTTGGCGGCGATAATGTCGGGTGTCGCGGCTTCTAAGGCGATCGCGACTGCTTCAATTGCTTGATTTTTAGTCTCTGTGGATAAGACCGCTAATTTACGGGCGGCTTGACGAGTGTGTCGGGCTAGATCGGTGAGGGAAGCAGAGGTCATCATTATCAGGAAAACTTTTAAGCCATTTAGTGTGATATTTTACAGCGAATTTTGTCCCTTGTTTCGGGTTGCTCGGTGCTACACCGTCTCTGAGCTATTCCTATTTCAGTTTGATCCAGCACTTGAGCCTAGTTTTAATCAAATTAATTCTCAATAATAAAGTTAAGCTATCTGACCTTTGGATTTAAAAACTGATTCTAGAACCTTCTCAGAACCCTTACTAACAAGGAACTTGATAGATTTATGAACAAATAATACAAAATATTCACTTAACTTAACAAAATATTTTTGCAAAAAACTTGACATTGTTGTCATTTTTGTTGATTATAATTTTCAATTAAGTACAGCAGTGTTGCAACTTAATTTCAATAACAGCCGATCAAATGACCCCTCTGGTGAGTCAGGCTGTCCTCAGAGATAGCGGCTTAGCCAGTAGACTGGGGAACTGACTCGATGTCTCTCTCTCCCCCAGTCATAGACTGGGGAGATGGCAAAAAAAATGACTACCTTTCAAATTGGTAGCCAAAACAATGTTTTCAATGGTTTACATGATACCGCAATCAGTCAGGCATTTCTGATGAATTTGTTATTTGCTTTTTAGAGAATTACTCCTAACTAAGGACAAATCACAAATGACCAACAACAATCTATTCATGGAGGTTCAATTCTGATGCAAAGTTACGGAAAGACCAAAATTCAATATGGTTGGTGGGCTGGAAATGCCCGTTTTGCCAACATGTCGGGTTTGTTTATTGCCGCCCATGTTGCCCAAGCGGCGTTGATTACGTTTTGGGCGGGGGCATTTACCCTGTTTGAAATTAGCAAATATACTCCTGATATCCCGATGGGAGAACAGGGGTTAATTCTATTACCCCATTTAGCCACTTTGGGTTTTGGTGTTAGCGATGGCGGTGTTGTAACGGATACCTATCCCTATTTTGTCATTGGGGTAGTGCATCTGATTTCATCAGCCGTTTTAGGGGCAGGTGCCTTATTTCATACATTCAAATGTCCGGATGACTTAAAAAATGCTCCCGGCCCTGCGAAGAAGTTTCATTTTGAATGGGATGACCCTAAACAGTTAGGAATTATCCTCGGACATCACCTGTTATTTTTAGGGATTGGCGCATTATTATTGGCAGCCAAAGCCATGTATTTTGGCGGTTTATATGATGCCACCACTCAAAGTGTTCGGGTCATCAGCAACCCCACCCTTGACCCCTTTGTGATTTATGGCTATCAAACCCACTTTGCCAGTATTAGCAGCTTAGAAGATTTAGTGGGGGGTCATATTTATGTCGGTTGCTTATTAATTGGTGGTGGCATTTGGCACATTATCAAAGAACCCTTACCCTGGGCAAAACGAGTGTTAACCTTCTCCGGTGAAGCGATTTTGTCCTATTCTCTCGGTGGAATTGCTTTGGCTGGGTTCGTTGCGGCTTATTTCTGCGCGGTGAATACCTTAGCTTATCCTGTGGAATTCTACGGCCCCGCGTTAGAAGTGAAATTGGGTATTACGCCATACTTTGCCGATACCGTTGAGTTGGCTAATGGCGCTCATACCGCCCGGTGTTGGCTGGCAAATGCCCATTTCTTCTTGGCGTTTTTCTTCCTCCAAGGTCATCTCTGGCACGCTTTACGGGCAATTGGCTTTGACTTCCAACGGGTTGAAGATGCGTTAAATTCTGTGGGTGAACCTCCTGTCACCATTGTGGGTAAAGCTGAACCAGTTAAGGCTAAGGCTGCACCTGAAACGGCAGAAGCTTAATTTCTTGGTGCGTCATCAACGAATATCCCAAGCGGATGACGCACCTTACCCTAACAGTCAAACTATTGCGATGGAAAATAGCTTTTTTTGCCAAGGCAGCCCATGGCAATGACTTGCCTCAGTTAATCTGGGTGAGACCTCAAAACTATTGCGATGGAAAATAGCTTTTTTTGACCAAGGCAGCCCATAGCAATGACTTGCCTCAGTTAATCTGGGTGAGACCTCAAAACTATTGCGATGGAAAATAGCTTTTTTTGACCAAGGCAGCCCATAGCAATGACTTGCCTCAGTTAATCTGGGTGAGACCTCAAAACTATTGCGATGGAAAATAGCTTTTTTTGACCAAGGCAGCCCATAGCAATGACTTGCCTCAGTTAATCTGGGTAAGACCTCAAAACTATTGCGGCAGAAAATCCTAAATTGAGTGGGTTAGTGTCAAAGGTTAGTTGAACCGCTCAAAATCTAAAAATTTTTGGATTTTAGATGAGAATTATTTTTAATAAGCTCAGAATCTGATATAATCAGATTGAGACAAAAATCCCAAGGTTACTGTTGTGGATGTTTAATCTTCTATCCCCATAAAAATTAGCATCAGACAGGACTTTTAAAAGGATTTCAGGCATTTCACAATTAATCAGAAAGTCGATAGAGGAGAGCACTACACCTGAGGAAATGGCATCTATTAATGATAAATTTTCTTAAAAATAGATTATCTATTGAGTTCAGGTATTGGCTAAATCTCTAGGTGAACCTCATGAAAACCTGTTTATGCTGTCAGGATAGATTACTTCATCACATCTGTGGAAACCGTCGCTATTGGTTTTGTCCTCACTGTCGGCAAGCCATGCCTGCCACCCATGAAGCAACTATCCCTTCATCCGCTTCTCCTTTGTCAGACACTGTTAAGTCGTGATTTTCCGATTGTCAACAGACTACTGCAATTTTACTCCGAGGAACAACAATGTCAAAAGTTGGTTTATTTTATGGTACTACCACTGGTAAAACTGAAGGTGCGGCTGAGATGATTAAAGAGGCATTCGGCGGTGATGATGTCGTCACAGTTCATGAAATTTCAGATGTCAATGGCGACGAATTCAACCAATATGAAAACATTATTATTGGTTGTCCCACTTGGAATATTGGAGAACTTCAAAGTGACTGGGAGGGTTACATTGATGAACTCGATAATATTGATTTCAGTGGGAAAAAAGTTGCCTATTTTGGTACAGGAGATCAAATTGGTTACGCTGATAACTTCCAAGATGCCATGGGAATTTTAGAAGAAAAAATCTCTGGACTTGGAGGGACAACGGTGGGATTTTGGCCGACAGACGGTTATGAACATGAAGCCTCACTTGCAGTTAAAAATGGAAAGTTTGTCGGGTTAGCGTTAGATGAAGATAATCAAGCTGAACTCACCGAAGAACGCATTCAGAAATGGGTGACTCAAATCAAAGCTGAATTTGGTCTTTAGATATTTGTCATTCGTTAGTCGTCATTTGTTATTCGTTTTTTTTTCAAAAAGGAGGATATTCCGGGAATATCATTCGTCCTTAGCTATTTGTAGAATCTGGGTGAATAGATAACTCCTATTATCGTTTCGCGTCTTTCTAAGAACGAATAACGAATGACTAATGACCCTACTTATATTCAATTGGTAAATTCTATGACACTTTGTTCTTGTATCCCGCAAACAGTTTGGATTAATACCAGTCCCAGTTTTCGACATTTTGATCAAAAATTATTACGTGAAATGGCTCAAATTTATCGAGTGGCTTACTGGGAATATCAAGAAGAATTAGATGAAGCTACCACCTTAGATGATGTGATTGGCTTAGTTCATGATTATCTCAAATCGATTAACCAACCTGTACATTTAATTGGTCATAGTACCGGGGGATTAATAGGACTACTTTATGCACGCAAATATCCTGAAAAAGTTAAATCTTTAACTCTTCTTTCAGTGGGAGTTTATCCCGCTTCAGATTGGAAAGCACATTATTATATTCAGTATCAATTACTGCCTTTTAGCCGGGAGCATATTTTACAGCATTTAGCACGTCAGCTTTTTCCTTGTCAATCTAAGAATAGACAGCAAGCCGTTTTTAAGCTATTAGAAAGAGATTTAGTAGAATCATTTTCACTGCATTCTCTTTATCAACGCATTAGTATTAGTCCAGCCAGTGTGCCTGTACCCTTAATGGTTTGTGGTTCTCAAACGGATTATGTGATTACCCACTCTGAACTCGAAGAATGGCGTAGCTTTTTTTATCCAGGAGATCGCCTCTGTTGGTTTCCCGAAGGAGGACACTTTTTCCACCACTTTTATCCGCAAGATGTAAAAGCGGAAGTTCTTCGATTTTGGGCTAGCATTGAACCCGATCATCATCCTTCACAAGGCTCAATCATTAATCAAAAAATTAATTGCTAACTTAAATAAAAGTTATTCACCTATCAATCAAATGTCATGATTTTTGATTATTTTTACCTGATACAAATCAACTCCCCAATAATTCGCCCATTTTACTCCGTTTGTGCCATTACATTAGTAATTGGCAGTATTGGAATGGTTGGAAAGACACTTAAACAAGGTTGGCAGCATTTACAGCAATTACATCAAATTCCCTGTAGTCGTTGTGTTTATTTTACTGGAGATTATCGTCTCAAATGTACAATTTATCCTTCTCAAGCTTTAACAGAAGAAGCTATCGGCTGTAGAGACTTTGAAGCGACTTCATCATTAACCCCTCCCCCCTGTTCAAAGCGGTTTAAAGGTTAGAAGAAACTTTGTGTCAAATAAATAAAGCACAGCTTAAAAAGCTGTGCCAATCTCACCTGACACTCTCACTCGTTCAATTCGATTTTTTCTAACCCTGATATAGCGCTACGCGCTGTCATTTGTCAGTCGTCGTTCGTTCAATATGATTGCTTTTGCAGGATAATGAGTTTGACTGATTAATGAAAATTAACTAAATTTTAGGAATAACTCTTTTTTGTGTCTGAAGAAACAGGGTGTATGCATCATTTCACTTAATGATGTTCAAAAATATCTTTAAATTGCAATAAGTCTAATGTTACAATTGTGGGTAAACATTTGAAACAGTTTTGAGCTAATTCTAAGCGTTCTTCTCGTTCTAACATCGCTACTAACTTTTGTTGAATACTAATTAAATAGCGCACATCATTGGCAGCATAGTCTAATTGTTTTTCTGAGAGATTACCCACATTTCCCCAGTCTGAACTTTGAGAAGATTTATCAAGTTCAACATTTTCTAATTCTGAAACCAATTCTTTCAAGCCATGTTTTCCCGTATAGGTTCTAGCTAATTTGCTGGCAATTTTAGTACAAAATACAGGATTAACTTCAATGCCTAAATTATAATGTAAAGCAGCTAGATCAAATCGAGCAAAATGAAATAACTTTAAGATATTTTCCGCTTCTAACAGGGTTTTTAAATAGGGTGCATCGGATTGCCCTTTTTCAATGCGTATGGCTGTAACAAAGCCATTAGCATCACACAGTTGCACTAAACACAGACGATCCCGCCAGGGTAATAAACCCATGGTTTCTGTATCAACAGCTATTTTATCAGCAGCTAAATATTGAGAGAGTAACGCTTCAGATAAATCGCGATCGCAAACATTAAAATTACTCATTTTATTGGTGTATGGGATGTAGGGTGTGGGGGGTAGGGAACAGAAAGTCATTGGTTATTCGTTATTCGTCATTCGTGAATTGAGGAAATAAAAATCTATAATAATATCTTAGTATCTTGCCTATGTGAGCGAGATGTTCACTATTTATCACTCTTACGAATAACAAATAATAAAGAACGAATAACGAATCAACGACTTTTAACAAAAATCTGAGTAAAATAATACTCTCCTTCTGGATTTTTTGCAACTCCAATCCCCGTTAAATTGTAGTCGCCTAACATATTTTTACGGTGTCCATCACTCTTAATCCAGCCTTCAACCACTTGTTCAGCCGGATTACTATAGCCTGAATTATATCCTACATTTTCGGCTATCTTTTGATAAGAAATAGTATTAGAAATTTTCTCAAAGCGCTGTTCTGCGCCTTCATGACTAAATGGAACTTTACCCGTTGCCATATTTTGACTATGTTGCTGAGAGAGCTGACTCATAGTAGAATTCAGCTTTAACGGGGAAAGATTTTGAGAAACACGATATTCATTGACTTTTTGAAAAACGGATTTTTTTAACTCATCTAAGTTCACTTCATTTGCAGCAATCACGGATGCTGAACGCTGAGGAATTAGGGTATTTAACTCTTCAGTTGAGAGAACTTGACATCCTCCTAAAAATAATAATCCCAGTAACCCCAACTGAGCTGCTAAATTAACCTTCAGGTGTCCATTCTGTTTGAGTTCCTTGTCCCCAAAATCCATCATATTTTGTAACTTTAATATCTCCTAAAACTTTCAGTTGACAAGCTAAACGCCGAGTGGTATTCGGAGAATGGGGCGGTACAGATAACCTGGCTTTTTCCCGCCATTTCATCGCAGAAATATCCCCTTCAATTTCAATGGCACAAGTGCCACAAGTTCCGATCCCTCGACAATTAATCAAACTCGCATTTCCATTATACAAATCAACGCCATTTTTGAGTAAAACTTGACGGAGGTTTGCACCGGGTTTACAGGTTATCGTTTTTCCTTGGGCTTGAATATTAACCATAACTTTTTAAGAGTTAGTTGAGGTCGTGCTGGATCTCTTGTTCATGAGTTTAATGTAATTTCTTCAAATTTTAACATTTTATGGGTTATATATCAATCATTTGACGATGAATATGTAACAGTTTAATTTCCTGTTGACTGACTTGTTCTAACAGATAAATGACTTGTTCGGGACGCAGTTGAGTGCCATCATTTTTAAACCCCCCTAAATAACGAATAATCACAACTTCATCATCATTGGATATCCAAGATACGGGGGTGGTTTCTGGAGTAGGCAACAGTTCTAGTTCAAACAATTGTTCTCGTAAGTTAAGAACTCTAATTTTACCGGATTTTGTTTGTTTTTCTAACAAGATTTCATCAGATTTGAGAATCTCGTTAATCCAGGTTTTCCATTGTTCCACAAGGATATCATTTTCAGCTTTTACCCAAAGTTGATAAGCTGCTTTTTCTGCAAGTACAGATAAAGATTGGGATTTTAAATTAACAGCTTCCACGCGACAAATTGGCAATTCTTGGGGTAAGGCTGCTACTAGTTTTTCTTTAAATTCGGTAGCATCCATTGCTTCAGTTAAGTCAAAATCCATGATTTCTCCTGAACTGGTTGCCCCTAAAGGTAAGGCGTTTGCGGGATAAATTCGTGGTTTAGGATTGTATCCGCCCGTGAAAGAAATAGGTAATGAAATGCGGCGAACAACTCGATCAAACAGTTTCATTAAATCTAAATGTCCAACTAATGCCATATCTCCCGTTTTACCAAACCAAACTCGCATCCGTTGTACTCGTTTAGACTCGGGAATAAAGTCTCCGGCAAACTGTGGAATTTCCGGCGGTTTAACCACAATATTATGACCAAAATCAACCCCACAAATGCCACAATGAGAACATCCATCAAAGGCGCAGTCGGGAACTGTTGCTGCTTCTAATGCTTTTTGTAAATCTGCTTTTAACCAGTTTTTATCAATCCCCGTATCGAGATGATCCCAAGGTAAAGGCTGATCTAAAATAGCGGCATTATTAGGGGTTTCCATAATGTTCCATTCCCCTTGTTCAACTTGACGATATTTCCAGCTTAAACCCACCTCTTCAATGGCTTGAGTCCAAGCAGAAAATGCCCGATCTAAACTTTCCCACCAAGCATCCATTCCTGCCCCTAATTCCCAGGCGCGACGCACAACAGGCCCTAAACGGCGATCGCCTCGTCCCACAAAGTCTTCCATAGCAGAAATACGAACATCTGTGAAGTTAGATTTAACGCCTCGTATCTGATACAATTCATCTTTTAGCAGTTGTTGTTTCCGTTTAAATTCTGAAGTTGAAACCGAATGCCATTGAAACGGTGTATGAGGTTTTGGGGTAAAATTAGAAATGGTTAAATTCACACTTAACCGCTTGCGTTTAGGGGCGTAACATTCCCGTTGTAACCAGCGAATAGTCTCCGCAATTCCCAAAACATCCGCATCGGTTTCACCGGGTAAACCAATCATAAAATACAGTTTAACTTTATCCCAACCTTGTTCAAAAGCCGTTTTCACCCCCCGTAAAAGTTCCTCGTTGGTTAAGCCTTTATTGATAATATCCCGCATCCGTTGCGTTCCTGCTTCGGGGGCAAAAGTTAAACTACTTTTACGAGTTCCACCGATAATATTAGCAATGTTTTCATCAAACCGATCCACCCGTTGACTGGGCAAAGATAACGATACATTTTTATCTTTGAGGCGGTTCTTAATTTCCAGTCCAACTGCCGGTAATGCTAAATAGTCAGAACAACTTAAAGACAACAAAGAAAACTCATTATATCCAGTTTCCTGCATCCCTTTTTCAATCGTATCAATAATCTGTTCCGGTTCCACATCCCGCGCCGGACGAGTTAACATCCCCGGTTGACAGAACCGACAGCCTCGCGTGCAGCCCCGTCTCACTTCCACTGTGAGCCGATCATGGACGGTTTGGACAAACGGAACCATTGTCACAGAATAAGCTGGCATTGGCGTTGCTACCCGCCGCAGAATGCGTTTAGGAACATCGGGGCGGTTAGGATGAACGGAACCATCTGCCGCCATGTCATAAAATTGAGGCACATACACCCCCGGAACTTGGGCTAAGTCTAATAAGAGTTCTTGTTTTGTTAAATGATTAGCTTTGCCTTCTTCAATAATTAAGCCAATTTCCGGTAATAATTCCTCTCCATCTCCTAACGCCACAAAATCAAAAAAGTCCGCGTAAGGTTCAGGGTTAGAAGTGGCGGTTTGTCCCCCGGCAAAAATTAGCGGATAGTCACCATTTTGACGATCTTCCCACGTTAACGGAATATCCGCCAAGTCTAACATTTCTAAGATATTAGTCGCCCCAAGTTCATAACTGAGACTAAACCCTAAAATGTCAAATTCTTTCAGGAAACGACGAGACTCAACGGCAAATAAAGGAGTTTTAGTTTTTCTTAATTTTTCTGCTAAGTCCGGGGCGGGTAAATAGGCGCGATCGCACAATTGCCGAGGCTGAGTATTGATAATATTGTAGAGGATAATATGCCCCAAATTCGACGCGCCCACTTCGTAAATTTCGGGATACGTTAACGCCCAACGCACTTTTGCGCTATCCCAGGGTTTATGTTTTGCCCCCACTTCGTTACCCAGATAACGGGCGGGTTGGTTAATATCAGGGGTGATCAGTTGTTCAACGGTTACAGCCACAGTTCATCTCCTTCTCAATACTTTTGGATTTTATATGGGTTTAGTGAAGATGGCAGGATTTTATATTTTACTATTTTGAGTTCGTCAACTTCATTATTCTGTACAGACTCATCGAAACGAAGTTTGACACTAATGGGAAATGTTAGCTCAATCTAACTTGACTAAGTTTGAATACTTTGTGAGTCCATTGAGAACAGTGAATATTGTATTGTATTTTTTACGTATTTTCACGGTGATTTACCTCGCAGCGAATGGGTAGCCTAGAATAATGAACGCAACTCGGGGTAATCTCATGGGATTATTTGACAGTATCGCCAAGTCCGACAGTATTATTAAATCTAGTGAAGTGACATTTTCTCCAACAGAGGCGATGTCAGCTTTAGTATTAAGTATTGTGATTGTGGATGGAGATTTAGCGGATGAAGAAGTTCGTTTAATTATACATTCCCTAGGACGGATGCAGCTTTTTCGGAGCTATTCTGAAGATATGCTCATCAATCTACTTAATAAAGCTATGGGTACATTAAAGCGTCGAGGATTTAAAAAAGTACTCGATGCAGCCGTTGAATCTTTGCCTCATTATTTACATGAAACTGCTTTTGCAGTCGCTACTGATTTAGTTCTGGCTGATGGTGAAGTGACAGAAGAGGAAGAGAATGTATTAACTTACTTATCTCAAACCCTCAATGTTTCAGAAAACACAGCACAAGAAATTGTCCGGAGCCTGCTCATTAAAAATAAAGGATAATTCAGAACATAGGTGAGTGAATTCATGAAGATTAATCTCACCTATAAAAATAATGTATATTAACGTCATTTTGACCTCATAAACGACTTAAATTAGGTTGGATAATTTTCTGTAGGTAGATGACGACCAACATAACCAATAATAATCTTTTCACCTGGTTTTTTGGGAAAAAAATGAATTCGCCAATTACAGACTTTTAGCTTAATATGTTGCTCAAATAAACGCTTTTGACCATCGGGACAACGAAAGGTTCGTTCTTTGCTATATTTCTGAATTGTTGGTTTACTCTCACCAGATACCTCAAGTGAATATCCTTCTGTACTAAAAAATCCAGTTGTCCAATTTTGGCAACAACGGTCTAGCTGTATTAATGCTTCTTTCACTAATTTCAACTCAAGTTGCCCCCGTTTTATATTGTGGAATTGCTTTTGAACAACATCACAGAATTCTAAATAAGGAAATAAATCTTTTTGACACTCCCAAAGTTCTATACCATCACGAATTTCTATTTTAATACAATTTTGAATCCAGTCAGTATGTTCTATAACATGATTGCTACAACTGACATGAAGTAGTTCTATTTTTTCTTCAATTAACTCTTCATTTTCATCTATTTTTGTAACATCTAAACTTAAACAGCTACAATTCCATATCTCTTCTGATAGTAGACTAATTGAAAGTGCATCAAGCAGGTAGGCAACCCCTAAACCAATTGCTGCTTCTCCTTCATGACTAAACTCATAGTTTTCAGTATTAATATCTTCTGTAAAAGGTTTATTTGCTAAGGTTAGAATGAAACGTTGAGCATCTCGATCTACTGCTTTATCCTGTAACCAGGAATATAGAAAATAATCGGGCGCGAGTACAGTACTATGGAATTCATAATGAGTATAAGGTGTAATTGATTTTGCATTTTCTTGGACTAAGATTATAGTTTCAATCAAATTAGACACCCTGTCCCGTGCCGTATTGATGTCTGGCGCTAAACTATTAAATGATAATTCATTTAACACAACTTCTAGAGACATTTTCTACTTTTCTGCTGGCTTTAGTAATTTATATAAAATATTATCCCACTCATCAAAAAAACCTTCCGGCCATTGATCAATACGCCCATTACGGTCAATAGATGGTGAAACTACTTCACTCATCGCAATTCCATCTTTTTCTATTCGTTGAAAATAATGTAATTGAACATCATCAGGATTGAGTTTACCATCATGAACAGCTAGCCGAATTCCATTTAATACATGATCGCTATGAGTTTCAATTATAATTTGTATGCCACAACTTGCGGCTAATGCAAGTAATTCTCCCATCTTCGCTTGTCCTTTAGGATGAAGATGAGCTTCTGGATTTTCAATTAAAATAAGTGTACCAGGTTTTGAAGCTAAAACAGCGACAATAATTGGCAAAGTATAGGTTACACCAAAACCTGTATTAGTTGCACGATAAGGATTACTTAAGCCATAAGAATACTGTAAACTCATCAAATCCATATCTGGACTTGAAGTCACTTTTATCCGTGTCCCTGGACTGACTTCTCCTATCCAAGCTTCTACTTGATCCCCTAAAGTTAGTGAGTTTGCTAATGGATGCTGAAGTTGAGAATTAGAAGTCTTTTCATCTTGATAAGTATACAAAAAATGAACTGCATATTCACCTCTACTCCCCAGTTGGCAATGTTGTCGAACTTGAAAATCTGATGTTTCAAAAAATGGACGAGGAACAATTCTATCTGCTTGAAGATAATGAAAAGTATCATTAAATAAGCTGGTTTGATAGATTTTTTCTGGAATACCTAAAGATGGATCAATGGAAATAACATCTGACTCTCTATTATAGTCGAAACGCCAGACTCCTTTAATATCATCAGTCCAAATTACTTCAAACTCTATAGCATCTTCTATTGCATTTTCAAATAATGCATCTTGTGCAGTTCCAATATTAACTAAATCACCATTTAAAGCTAATCCAGTTTGAGGAAGTAGCTGTTGTTGATAAGACTGACGAAGTAATAATAGAGACTGCAAAACAGAGGATTTTCCTGTACTATTTAAACCAGACAGAAGAGTAAGAGGGTTAAGAGGTAATTGTAACTCTGGAAAAGGCTTAAAGTTTTTTAATTTAATCGAATAAATCATGATAAAGTTTCCTGAATAATTTTTTCAATTTTTATAAATCTATACTCAACTTTATTAGCAGCTTGTGAAACTGAATCTAAAAAGTCTTTATCTTTTTCCAAATATTCGATAAATTTATCCTTTAAAACTTGTTTCCTTTGCTTGAGTGTTTCTATTTTTTGATAACTCAGTTGACTTAAAGTGACTGACCAAGACTCAAATAAGGCTTTGTTGATAGGCATTTTCCTTGTATTTTTTTTTGATATCTTCCGAAAAGCATCTTCTCCAAAAATATCCATTGCTGCTTGCATAGCTTTTTTAAAATTATTTTCTATCTCCTCTTCCATTGTAGTATCCATTGTATTAATTTTATCCATTGCTTCATTCAGAAAATAATCCCTTCCCTGCTTAACTGGATAATCTTTATATGGAGTGAGTGTGAATGCTATAAAGCCAAGGACAAATTCATGATCATCCATCCGTTTTGTCTTTTTATTACTTAAATTTGTAATATTTTTAAACTCTTGAAAGTCTGCAAGCTTTTTCAAAAATTTAGTTGCTTTTCCTGGATTTAAAGCATGACGAAGTTCTTGAGGGGATAAAGGTTCACCACCTGTGTTGATGCGCCTAAATATATTATACTTAACCTCTGGAGGTGTTCCTTTTTCAATTAAATAAATATTTAAAATAGTCTCATCAATCCGACGCTGATAGTTTCGTGGCAGTTCCTCATAGGTCTTGCCGTTTAAACTCGTTAAAAATTCTAATTTATTCAATCGTAATTTTAGATCAAGAATAAAGCGTTTTAACGTACTTAATCTTTGCAACCCATCAATAACTAACCATTGATCTTCATTGGTAGCATCCATATAGAATGCAGGTAATGGAATCCGAATAAGAATAGATTCAATCAATAAACTTTGAGCTTTATCATCCCAAATATCTGCTTGTCGTTGAAAATCAGGCGCTAAATTAATTTCATTATGTTTAATGCGCTTAATAACTAAGTCAATGGTCATTGGTCGAGTATCAACTCTAATTTTTGTAGGATCAAAAGGCTCATGAACATCTTCGTTTTCATTTCTTATTTGTTTTTCTTCTTCCTCTAACTCGAATTCGGATTGAGTTATATTGTCTTCATTTATTTGCTCAGCCATAGAATACCTCTTTAATTGAATTTATAGTAATCACAGATTATCCTTCCTTATCAAAATATAATTAGTCTTTCTGTTATCATACCATGTTATTCTGTTCATTGAAATGTTAAACTAATAATTATTCAATTCATCCCAAACTCCTATGGTTTCACTCAAAGAACTACCCGTACAATTATCAGCAGAAGACCCAGAAGAACGACGTATTATTAGCGGTGTCAGTTGGCAAGACTACGAAGCAGTATTGGCTTACTTAGGAGACAGTCCCCAATATCGTGTGACGTATTTAGATGGAGTCTTAGAGTTAATGTCACCCAGTCGTCGTCATGAACGCAATAAAACAGGTATTGGTTCCCTGTTAGAGGATTATTTCAAAGAAACCCGAACACCCTATTTTCTTTGGGGTTCTACAACGCTACGAAAGGAGGAAAAAAGAGGCGGAACTGAACCGGATGAATCTTATTGTATTGGAACAGATAAAGACTATCCGGATTTAGCCATTGAAGTTGTGATTAGTAGTGGTTATTTGAATAAACTTGAAGTTTATAAACGCTTGGGAGTGAGAGAAGTTTGGTTTTTTAAAAATAATCAATTTGAAGTATTTTGTTTACGAGAGCAAGAATATGAGTTAGTTCAAAATAGTGAACTATTACCCAATTTAGATTTATCACTTTTGGCAGAATATGCCGTTGCAACAAATCCTTTAGAAGCTGCATTAACCTTTCGAGAAAAAGTTAGAAATTCTCAATCTAGTTAAATAATGAATAATTGGTACAAAGAAGACCTAGCTTATATTCATGATACAGGATTTAGTAACCATGCAATTCAAGCTGCTACTGGTATTTTAGAGATATTAAATCAATCTAATATTCAAGAGGGTTTAATTGTAGAGTTAGGCTGCGGTAGCGGAATATCTGCACAAGCTTTTATTAATGCGAATTATCAGGTTTTGGGAATTGATATTTCAGAATCAATGATTGATATTGCTCGTCAACGAGTGCCAGAAGTACAATTTCAAGTCAATTCCCTCTTAAAAGCTGATATTCCCCCTTGTCAAGTTGTTGTTTCAATTGGAGAATGCTTAAATTACTTATTTGATTCAGATAATAACATTCAATCTTTAACTCTGTTATTTCAGCGAATTTATCAAGCTTTAACTTCAGGCGGCTTCTTGATTTTTGATATTCTAGAACCAGGACAACTGGAAACTGGAAAAACTCAAAGCTTCATTGAAGGTAAAAATTGGATTGTTTTGGTTGAAAAAACAGAAGATAAAATTCAACAACAATTAACGCGCCGAATTATTACGTTTCGTCAATTTGGAGAAACCTATCAACGGGATGAGGAAGTTCATCAGGTACAGTTGTATTCTGCAAAGAGTTTGGCAGAAATCCTTGATAAAATTGGTTTTAAGGTTGAAATTAGAGGCAGTTATGGTCAGTTTAAACTCCGAAATCACCATTCAGTGGTGATGGCACATAAACTGATATGAAATACTGAGATATTTGCTAAAAATGACGAGAGGGAAACATCCCCCCTTTGTCCCCCCTTAAAAAGGGAGGGTAAGGGAGAGGGGTAGACTGATTTGTTGCATCATAAAAATTTACTTTATATGAACTTATCAAAAGCAATAGTTTTTGATAAACTGCAAAAGTTATTCAAAAAAAAGGAAGCTGTTTTGCTTCCCTTTTCTTGTTTAAACCATTTCTTCAACTGTATCTAGCTGAAAGACTGTTCTCATTTCTTCTGCTAGTTGATCTTCTGAAAATACACCAGACATCCGATGAACCACTTCACCGTCTTTGAAGAAAATAAAGGCTGGTATTGCTTCAATGTGGTATTGACTGGCTAATGCTTCATAATCATCTGCATTTAATTTAGCCACTTTAACGCGGTTTTCAAATTCAACGGCTAAGTTTTCAACAACAGAATTCATCACCCGACAAGGGCCACACCAAGGTGCCCAAAAATCCACTAATACAGGACTTTCACTGTTGAGAACTTCAGCTTCAAAATTTTGATCGGTTAATGTAACGTATTTAACTGAATCTGTCATGATTTTTCCTCGTAAATGAGTCTAATTGGGTTGGGATATCTTGGATAAAGATTCCTGTTAAATTAGATTAAACGTTGATGGGAACTTACTGCAAGCCAGCTCAAGATACTGATGCTTTTTTGATTGCTGATCTCTACTGTAGCGATTCTGTAACGATCAGTCAAATTTTGATAAAATGAGGAGGGGGTAGGGTGTAGGATGTGGATAATAGGCAACAGGCAATAGGTATGAAGGTAAGCTTCTGCTTCTGACTTCTAACTGCTGACTCCTGTCCCCACCTACGGGGTTGGGACGTGACTCCTGACTTCTTTCCCCTCTCACCCCATCAACAGATTGAATTGAGAGGTGTACTTGCTGATTTCTAGAATAAACAGTCAGAAAAATAGTTAAACACTTTATCCCAAAATCTGTTATTAAATATACAAACCATAAAATTGAACTGAAATTAGGAATCTTACTCATGAAAAAAATTGAAGCAATGATTCGACCCGCTAAATTTAATCAAGTGGTTGCTGCCTTGGTAGAAGCAGGGATTGTTGGTCTCACCGTATCGAATGTCCGGGGATACGGCCGTCAGAAAGGACAAACAGAAACCTATCGCGGGGTTAAACATAGTATTGAATTCCATTCGAAGATTAAATTAGAGATTGTGGTAGAAGATGAGATGTGTCAACCGGTAATGGATCAGTTAATTGCAGCGGCTCAAACGGGTCAGATTGGAGATGGTAAAATTTTTGTTACCTCTGTCGAACGAATTATTCGGATTCGTACACAAGAGCAAGATATCGAAGCACTTTAAATCTTTTGCAGTGAATTGAGTCAGAGATTAAGAAGATTAAATTAAAATGATTTTAATTAAAGGTTTAGGAGTGGCAATCTGTTTATTCAGTCTCCAGCTTCAACCCGTCAATGCTCAACATTATGCGCTTGAATTGTCTGGCTCGATTCTATTAGCTGAAGCAGAAAAAACAGATTTTCCGATTCCAGAAGATGCAGTGAATTACAGTGAAAAACCCACTCCTGGAGTCAGAGAATCAGTGAACTTTCAAACCGAGTTAAGTTTAACTGAAGCCATTAAGTTTTACCGGGATCAGTTGCAACAACAAGGATTAACCGAAAGGGAAATTAATACAGCCATTACAGATAGTACTTTTAACTTAGTGTTTGAGAGTTCAGAGAATGGGTTAGCTGTGGTGGTTCAGGGAGTGGATTTAGGCAATCAACGTAATATTAATATTCGCTATGAAAAATTAGATTAATTCAAAACTTGACAGATTATTTGAACGATATAAAAAAGTTGAGTTGCAAGGCTCTATCAGCCGTTAGAAGTTAGACGCTTACCTTCGGATCTATTGCCTGTTGCCTTCCGGAGCTGTTACCTATTGCCTGTGTGTAGCGCTATAAGTTCCCATTGAGTCGTACAATAAGGAATAAAGTTATGTTCCACGATTTTAGGAGATTACCCTTAAAATGCCCCAGGCGGTTGGTGTGATTCAAACCTTAGGCTTTCCTGGCGTACTCGCTGCTGCCGATGCCATGGTCAAAGCCGGACGAGTAACCCTGGTTTACTATGGATTAGCAGAACGGGGTGAATTTATGGTTGCAATTCGGGGAGGGACCTCAGAGGTCAAGCCCGCAATGGAAGCCGGAATTAGAGCTGCAGAAAATACCTTTGGCTGTACAATCATCACTCACTACACGATTCCCAATCCTCCGGAAAATTTAGAGGCTGTGCTTCCAATTGATTTTACTGAGGAAAGTCTGCCATTTCGAGTGTAGTGGAGCCATTCGCCCCCTCAACTGATTAGCAGAGTTAAAGCGTTACATAACTTTTTATTTGATCGCGAAGATCCCGGATCTTCCTACAATCAATATCGACGGGTTGACTATCTTGACGGGTTGGCTAAGGTCAAACATTTCCCGTCACGCCAAACATCTCCCGTCACGCCAAACATTTTCCGTCTAAAGTCGCAACTATTGCAGAATTTGAACTGCTCAGGAGAGAATTAATGTCACAACAAGCCGTTGGCGCACTTGAAACCAAAGGATTTCCCGGAATTTTAGCCGCATCCGATGCCATGGTCAAAGCAGGCCGAGTTACCTTGGTAGGGTATATTCGAGCTGGAAGTGCACGCTTTACCGTTATGATTCGGGGAGATGTATCAGAAGTGAAAACTGCCATGGATGCCGGAATTGCCGCCGTCGAGAAAGTGTATGGTGGAGCGCTAGAAACTTGGGTAATTATTCCTCGTCCCCATGAAAACGTGGTTGCTGTACTGCCCATCGACTACAGCGAAGCCGTTGAACCCTATCGGGCGGCGGTTGATGGGCTGACATTGCCTGGAATTGCAGGTCGTTAACTGCTTCTTGCTCCTATCTCATTTAATTGAGCCAGAGGTTAGAATATAAAGTAAGTCAGACAATCTAGATTTTGCTTCTACTTACCCCCTGACTGAGCCATTCTAACCTCGCCAATTGATCGCTGTAGTCCTTGTGACTCAGTGTTTTAATCGACAATAAACTATTCAGTATATTCGTGAGTCAATTTGCCCGGTTTCAAAAAAAACAGCTAGGATGTAACAGATTAAACTTATGCTACTCAGAGGAGGAATGATTTCGAGTGAATTTGTTGGATAAAATTTTCAAGACTCAAAACGAAAGCAAAACCTCATTTGCGCCAGCAGAAGCCTTTGCCGCCATCGCTGTGTCTGCGATTGCCTCTGATGGTTTTTTATCAGATGAAGAACGTCAACGGATTGTTTTACTCTTATCTGAGTTGCAACTGTTTTCTGGATATTCAGAACAACGATTGCGGGAATTGCTAGAAGATCTGTTTAACCTCCTATCCGTTAAAGGGATTGATGCACTTGTGGCAGTCGCGCGAGAGTCTCTCCCAGCGGAGTTGCAGGAATCCGCTTTTAGTGTGGCGATTGATTTATTGTTAATTGATGGGGTGTTATCCGCTAAAGAAGAAACTTTTCTCACCCATCTATGGCAAATCATGGATATTTCAGCCCAAACCGCCTCTGAAATTTTAGATGCAAAACTTGAAGAGCATCATCCCAATTATCAAGAACCCTAAAGGTAAAGGGTTTATGGGGATCACTTCAAGACTTGCTGATAAGCTTGAATCATCTGAGTAGCAATCGCCTCCCAACTATAATGTTCTAAAGCATAGGCTTGACCATTCATACCCCGTCGAGACCGTTCCGTTGTATTCAAAAGAGCAGTTTGAATTAAGTTCGTCATTTCACCCACTTCACATTCTCCCACCCAACCAGCTTCAGCCTGTTGAACCGCTGGCCCAATCTGAACCCCTGTTGAGATCACTACAGGCACACCGGTGACCATGGCTTCTGCCACAGCAATACCAAAATTTTCATAATAAGACGGTAATACAAACAGATCCGCCGTTTGTAACAAAGCGGCTTTTTTCTCTCCGGTAACAAATCCGGTGATAGTGGTATATTCAGCCAAGGGAGAGTGTTGAATTTGTTGCTGAATCTTTGCTTCATAATCAGGATCTTGGGGATTAGACCCTGCTAAAATGAATTGAAACTCAATACCAGCCGCTAAGACGTTCTCTAAAGCCGGAATTAGAATATCTAATCCTTTTTTTGGTTCAATCCGCGATAAAAACAAAATCCGGGGTCGTTGCGGGGAATCTGAAGGGGTTAGAGAAACCGATGGGGGTGGATTGACCCCTAAAGGCATGACAATATCCTCAGTAGTCACACCAAACCGTTCAGAGATGCGGGCTTCTTCTTCACTGGTAAAATGCAACGCAGCCGCCCCAGCAATATTGGGACGTTCTAATAAATTGGCGTAAATTTGTTTCAGTTGCTGCTTTTTCTTTAAATCAGCGGGGTCAAGGGTTCCCAACGGCCGCAGAATATAAGGTGTGTGTTGCGATCGCACCACCGCTGCTGATAGGGAACTAATGGGAGAAAATAGGGCATGAATATGGGCTAAATCATAATGTTTAGCATTTTGCCACAGCCAGCGGAGTAACTGGATCGAAAACTTATACCGTCGAAACGGAGAACAACGGAAATAACGAACTGTATAACCCTCTTGCTGAATGGGTTGATTTAATGGCACATCTAAGGCCGGTTGACCGTTGTCTCCATTGGCATCTGTGGTTAAAACTGTTACCTCAACCCCTTGCTTGGCTAATGCCGCCGACAGACCCCGCACCATTTGACTGGGGCCACCATAAACCAAGGAAATGGATGGAATAATTTGTAGAACTCGCATCATTGCTCATTTGTTATTTATCATGAGTTATGATTCCCGATTCCCTGGAATGACAAACAACGAATCACTAAAATGTTGACTGTGTATTTGATTTAACTGATGAATCAAGATAACTTTCTACCTCGCTTTTATCGATTGGCCATTGTTAATATTCTTTCCAATATCATGGTCCCCCTAGCGGGTTTAATTAGTGTCGCTTTTTTGGGTCATCTGGCAGAGATTCGCTACCTGGCAGGCGTTACCCTCGCCACCATTTTATTTAACTATCTCTACCGAGGACTCGGTTTCTTACGGATGGGAACCACCGGAGTTACCGCCCAAGCCGTCGGACGTAATGATACAGAAGCCATGCTATTGGTGGGATTAAGAAACGGCATTACGGCATTAGCTTTAGGGTTGCTCATCCTGATTTTACAATATCCTCTGCGAGAAGTTGGATTTGCCCTCTTGAGTGCCACTCCAGGCGTTAAAGCCGCAGGTATTGCCTATTTTAATGCTCGTATTTGGGGGGCACCGGCTGTCTTAATTAATTTTGTTCTCATTGGTTGGCTACTGGGAAAAGAAGAAAGTGGTAAAGTTTTTTGGATGTCAATAGTAGGCAACTTCACTAATATTTTACTCGATTATTTTCTGATTGTTCGTTGGGGGTGGGATAGCACAGGGGCAGGAATTTCAGCCGCAGCCAGTCAGTATTTAACATTATTCATGGGATTAATTTTCGTTGGCATTTCTTTACCCTGGCAACAGCTAAAAGCGGTGTGGCCGCAACTGGGTCATTTATCCGCTTATAAAGAAACTTTTACCCTCAATAGCAATATCTTTATTAGAACTTTAGCGATTATGTCTACTTTTGCCATTTTTACAGGCTTAAGTGCTACCTTGGGCACCGTTACATTAACCGAAAATGCCTTAATATTTCAGGTATTCTACCTCACTGTTTTCTTTTTTGAAGGAGTCGGTTTTGCCACAGAAACCCTGAGTGGGAACTTTAAAGGTCAAGAAACTAATGAACAGTTAATTCCCCTGATTAAAGTTTCTATCAGTACCAGTTTAGTTGTCGGATTTACCTTTGCTATGACTTGTATTCTGTTTCCGAAAACTGTGTTTGGATTATTAACCGATCATCAAGAAATTACCCAACAAATTACCTATCATGTTCGTTGGTTACTGATTATTTTAATATGTTCTGCGATCGCCTTTATGCTGGATGGTTATTTCATTGGTTTAGCAGAAGGAGAAATTATTCGTAATGTTTCTCTGACGGCTGCTGTAGTAGGATTTTCTCCGGTGGCTGTGTTGGCATGGTATTATCATAACAATCATATTTTGTGGTTAGCTTTGTCAATGTTTATTGCCTCAAGAGCCATTTTATTAGTGAGTCAACTCCCCAGAACGTTTGAGTATCAAAATGAACATCCTTCAGTCAGTTAATAGCCTTTTTCAGGATATGGTTAACTGGATAAGCGGTTAAAAGTTAAGAAATTTAGTGACTTTATTAAGTCTCATTAGTCAGAGATTTGATAAATTTACTTGAGTTTAATACAGTCTATTGATAGAGGAGATATTATTGAAATGTTCCGAAAAATGGGTCAATTCTTCCTGCTGGTTAGCTTTTCTAGCCTCAGTATGACGGGCTGTTCTTCCCTGGCAGAACAAACCCAAACAAATGAAGAAAATTATCAACAGCAAACCCGCCCCAATATTGTCATGATTATTGCTGATGATATGGGCTATTCTGATATGAGTTTATATGGCGGTGAAATTAATACTCCCAATCTTGATGAGTTAGCAAAAGCAGGTATGATGCTGACTCATTTCTATGCCGCCCCAACTTGTTCTCCCACTCGATCCATGGTCTTAAGTGGAGTAGATAATCATCAAGCTGGCTTAGGTGCGATGGTGGAATACATGGCTTCTAATCAAAAAGGTAAACCCGGTTATGAAGGTTATCTTAATCAACGAGTTGTTACGATTCCAAACTTATTAAAAGATGCGGGTTATCATACCTATATGGCAGGGAAATGGCATTTAGGAAAACAAGCAGGTTTCCTGCCTTCAGATCGGGGTTTTGAACAAACTTTTGCTTTACTCGATGGTGCGGCGGATCACTATACTCAACGAGGATATAATCCCGCCCGACCAGTAGCCAGTTACAGCAGCAATGGTGAGGCTGTGGAACTTCCAGAGAACTTTTATTCTAGTGATTATTATACCAATAAACTGATTGAATTTATCGATAGCGATCGCGACGATAATCAACCCTTCTTTGTCTATGCCACCTACACCTCGCCTCACGACCCTTTACAAGTGCCAGAAAAATATATTCAAAAGTATTTAGGTCAGTATGAGATCGGTTGGGATCAACTCAGAGAAAACCGGTTTCAACGGATGAAACAACTTGGTTTAATTGCAGAAGATTTAGAGTTACCTCCCAGATGGAAAACGGTTCAAGCTTGGGATAGTTTAACCCCAGAACAGCAGAAATATGAAGCCAAAACCATGGCAATTTATGCGGGAATGATCGATAATCTCGATGATAATATTGGTCGGTTAATTGACTATTTAAAAGAAATTGGGGAATATGAAAACACTGTTTTTATCTTTTTCTCCGATAACGGTCCAGAGGGAGCAAACCGTGCCCAATTAGAACGCTGGCAAACTTGGTTTGAAGAAGATAACATCAATAATAGTTATGAAAATATCGGTCAGCCCAACTCTTTTGTAACATTAAATCCGGGATGGACACAAGCCAGCAGTACCCCTTTTCTTTGGTATAAAGGTCGGGTTTCTGAGGGGGGAATTCGCGTCCCTGCAATTTTTGCTTATTCAGGTGTTATTGCCGCAAATAGTCGCAGCGATGCCTTTGGTTCAGTGTTAGACTTAATGCCGACTGTCTTAGAATATGCAGGGGTTAAACATCCAGGAACTCATTATAACGGACAAGAGATTTATCCGATAGAAGGACGTTCCTTAGAACCTGTGTTGGCTAAAAAAAGCGATCGCGTTTATAGTGAAGAAGATACTATTGCTTTTGAGTTATTTGGTAATGGTAACAGTGCTTTATTTCAAGGAGATTGGAAAATTGTTCGGTTAATTCAACCTTGGGGAGATGGTGAATGGAAACTTTATAATATTCGTCAAGATCCTAGAGAATTAATTGATTTATCTGAACAATATCCAGAACGGTTAAAAGAAATGATTGCTGCATACGAAAAATATGCACAGGAAAAAGGTGTGATTCCGACAACCGAAGTTTTATATAAATAAGGCATCAGAAAAGCTATGTCTTTTTCAGATCCTATTTAGTCAGTAGTAAGTAAACTGTGTTAGCCATAGTATAACGTGCCATCTAGTCAGGTGTGTTACGGCGCAATCATCTCAGGAATAATATATAGCGATTCTAAATGATTCATGAAAAAAAATAGCTCGAAATCTGGTAAAATGATATCATAAAATTAGCTAAAGTTTAGAAATGATAACGGTAGGTTCTCAAGAAGCAAAAGATTCTATAGAAATTATCGAATAATTTATTAAAAGTCATCCATAATCTCGATAAATGAAGAGAGCATTGGCGGTAAAACTGGTGAAGCCATATGGCTACAGCTAAAAACTTTACTGAGAATATTTTATCGTTTTGGAAGTCGTTTGACAATTGTCAAAGGTTTGTTTCAGATTTTTGTTAATTTAAAACTGTTTAATCTTCCTGATTTTAAAAACTATGATGCCTTTTCACAATTTATTTAGACTCGCTATATCCAGCATTTCTCACAAGCTTAGCGATTGCCTTTACCGTAATCTTTAATTTTTTAATAAATACAATGACAGAGCAATTGGAATTACCGGAGTCAAACTTTTTCCCAGTCGAAGTCAAAAAGGCTTATATTGCAATATTAACAACTCTATTCATAACTCCTTTCATTTCTATTTTGTTCCGAATCAGCGAAAGTTCTATCACCCCTAATGCAACGATATTTAATCGCTTTTGGATCGCGACCGCAATTTTAGGATTATGGAACGGGCTATTACTCTTAAAGCAGCGATACTCTCAAGAAGTCACTATACAAACGCTGCCAAACTCATCTGATATCAAACGGTTTCCCAATAGCAATAGCCTTCTATTGTCTCTAATTTTGGCAATTACTTGTGTGAGTTACCAATCACTGTGGGCTTGGTCTCTGACTCAAACCAGTGTTGCTAACTCAGAAGTCCTGCACAGTGTAACTCCACTATTGACGACATTACTCGGATGGAGTTTATTTGGTCACAAGTTTGATCGCCTATTTCTGATTGGAATGGCGATCGCTCTTACGGGTTCCATCACTCTTGCAGCGAATGACTTCTCAATTACTGTTGAAAAACTATCAGGTGACGGAGTGGCTTTACTTTCAGCTTTGTTCTGGGCTGTAAATATAGTGGTGATGGAAAAACTACGAACCCAATTGAGTATTATAGCGATAACAATTGTGCAGTGCCTGTCGGGAACACTTTTTCTCCTGCCCATTCTCTGGCTAACTGGCGACGAACTCTTTCCCCATTCTTTGTCCGGATGGCTAACCGTAATTATTCTAGGTATCACTGTAATTTTCACTCAAACCTTGATGGCTTATAGTCTCAAATGGTTATCTTCAGGATTAGTCGCGACTATCCTTCTGATCAATCCAATTCTTGCTGCTATCCTGGCTTCGGTAATCTTCTCAGAAACCTTAAATTTGCTGAACTGGCTATCATTATTTATTATTTTATTTGGCATATATTTAGCTACATTGAGCAAACAGGGCATTAAGACTGAGTAGACTTTTTCCTGAAGCCCGCTAATTTGAGCCTCCCTGTTCAGTCGTCAAACCTTGTCAGGGAAAGACTTACGCCTTAGTGTAAAAATGAAGCAATTTCTGCTAGCATTTCCAAGCTGGCGATATTTCCGTAGGGGTTTCCCGGAGAATTGACAATTATGGCAGCAGTTTTGGCATCAACTAACTATACCATTGCAGCAATCCCTTAACGATTCCATAGATGCCTTCTGCCTTCTGGCTTAAAGCAGCCTATTTCTTTCTCGATTGAATTAGGTTTGCTATATTGATGCTGAAAGCGCATAACACATCCTACACTCGCCTGATTTATGTCCCCAGTCATCATGAATCGAACAGTAGATAATTTGACACTTCCAACTCTTATGAAATCTCCCCAAAAAAAAGTTGTAAAAGACGTGATGCGAGACTATACTATTTGGAATCATGTGAAACCTCGCGCTACAGATATTATCATTGCTTCTTGTTATAAATGTGGCACCACATTAATGCAGCAAATCATTAATTTGCTGGTAAATGGTGACGATGATTTTGAATCTATTCATCAGATTAGTCCGTGGGTAGAACTTCGATTTAAACCCGCTGAAACAAAAACCGGTTTGATTGAAAGTTTACCCTCCCCTAGAATTCTCAAAACTCACCTTGAATTTGATGCACTTCCCTACTATCAAGACTGGAAATATATTTATTTAGTTAGAGATGGCAGGGATGTAGGAGTTTCTCTTTACAATCATTGTCAAGCCCATCTTAACGGTGCTTATCATCCCTCTATTACCTTTGATAACGGTTCGGATGACTTCTCAAAATTTTGGGATACTTGGGTAGAAACGGGAAAACCGCGCTGGCCGTTTTGGGAGCATATCAACAGTTGGTGGCAGGTTCGTGATTTACCCAATATTATATTCGTTCACTATGCAAATTTAATTCACAAAAAGCGTGAGGAAATTACAAAAATAGCTGAATTTTTAAATCAAGAAATTGATCACAATCAGTTAGAAATGATAACGAGGCGCTCTTCTTTCCAATATATGAAAGAAAATTGGCCAAAATTTGAACCTCCTGGCGTTTTTAAACCGCAACGCTTTATTTATCAAGGAACAAACCAACGTTGGAGAAGTTTATTAACCCCTGAACAACTCCAACGCTATGAAACTATTATTCATCAGAAACTAGAACCCAACTGTGCCCACTGGGTGAAAACGGGTGAGTTTTGAGGACATCTGCCCTAAAACTTAAAGGTGGTTCTAATCACTCCAACAAAGATATCCGGATTTCGTTCATCGTGATTCGGTGCTGTTAGCCATAAAACACCCGGAGTAATGGTAATATAATCATTGAGTCGAAACGTGTAGAATGCTTCTAAATGCCAGCCTGTATCGCGATCGCTCCGTTGTCCAGAGGGTAACCCAATGGCTCTAGCTAAATTACTATTACTGGTATGGGTGAGTTTAGGTTGAATACCAGCAATAATACCCCCAATATTTCCCTCTCGGAACAGGTCAGGAAAAATCAGATTCACCCGATAGTCAATCACATGAGCATCGCCTTTTGTTCCCTCTCCTAAAGCTCGCGCGTTACTAAAGGCACCAGAAACACCTAAAGTCAATTTAGGGGAAATTTGATAAAAAGCAGCCGCCAAGTAGGTATTACCCACCACCGGCCCTGCTCCCAACACTTTAGAAGCATTACTTCCTGAGGCTGTATCAATCCCATTTTCTAGAGAGTAGCTGTGGTTATAGAATAGAACAAAGTTCATAGCATCGGATCTAAACACAGCTCTGGTGGAAATACCATAACCCCCATTAAATAATCCTAGGGTTGCATCATTACCTGAACCCAATTCGCTACCGATAAAAAAGTCTAAGTCAAACCAGGGCGCTGGGTTCCACTGAAAACCAGTTCCTGCCTCTAAAAAGATGGGAAACAACATCGTATTGAGACGACCATAGTTAGAGATAGGACCAATATCGAGACCCGAAATGGGGGTGATCAGTTGTGAAAGAATTCGGTCATCGGAGAATGCACTCACAACCCCTGTCAACTGGTTGTTAATTTTGAAAGTATAAGAGATACTTCCCGACCTCACTTCACTTTGAGAATTTCCAAACATGAGACTAGTTTCACCAGTCTGACCACTTAATGGGCCGCGAGGAAATTCAGCTGGAGTATTCAATCGAGAGGCATTGCCAGCCTCAAGACCATATCTCAATATATCGGTTCCTGTGAAACTGGTTTGGAATTTCAGACTTGCCCGATATTGGAAAACGGTTTGACTCTCTTCAGTGGCATCTTTGCCAAAAGCATCTGCCAGATGCATCACAACTTGACCTCTTAATTGAGTTGTGGTGGAAAATTGATTCGCTTCTAAAGTAGCTGTCCTGGCTTCGAGGGCATTGACTCGACCTCTGATATTGACTAACTCAACGGCAAAACTTTCTTGCAGTCTTTTTAAAACCGCTAAGTCATCTTCCGTAATTAGATTGGCGGTTTGGACACCCAGCAATTCCTGAATGCGTTCTAAACAAGTATTCAGTCCAGCGGCAAACTCGTAGCGAGTCATGGCACGATTTCCACGAAAAGAACCGTCTGGATATCCGGCAATACAACCATATCTTTCCACTAAAGACTGTAATGCCTGAAAAGCCCAGTCTGTCGGTTGCACATCTGAGAGTTGATCCACTGAAGTCACTTGACGCAATGGGTCGCTATATTCATTGTTGTGTGTTGAGATCTGATCTTCTGGACTGTCCTGAGAGAGTTGATCCACAGAAGGCGTTGTTTGTAAGACCTGTGTTTTACTGAAATGCAGCGGTTCAGAAGAGGGGGGAATGGGCGGAGCAATTATTGAGAAGAAAGCCAGAGGTAGCATCATGTTCAGCGGATTATCATAGTTTTGTCTCCGCCATTTTAAGGGATTGTATGAACATCCAATGAAATCAAAAAAAAATAATGCTACACTCCGACTTTTTGATCCGCTTTTCTATCTTCTGTAGTCATGTTCTAGATTTGCTCTTCGCTACATTTCCTATTGGGGCGTACATTTAGAACTTTGGTAATACCAACTGTTTTCGGGCTTTACTAAAGCAACGAGCCACTTATGCACAGTATTTGAGTCAGTTTAAATCACTTGAGCGAGATTGTTTAATTCTGCTCCCACCCCTGTCAATTGATCATCAGACTAAAGATTGAATGTCACTCAGAATAACAACGAATAACAAACAATTAAAACTTTAATCGTTGTCGATGATTAGCCACAGATTGAACCAGTCCAATAGCGATAAAATTACTCAGAAGTGCAGAACGACCATAACTGAGGAACGGTAAAGGAATTCCTGTCACTGGCGCTAGTCCAATGTTCATACCGATATTGACGAAGACTTGAAACACTAACATCGACAATACACCAATCACCAGCAAGGAACCAAATGCATCTTTGGCAGTAATGGCAATCATCACTAACCGCCAGCAGATTATCCAGAACGCCAGTAATACACCCAGACAACCAATAAAGCCCAGTTCTTCCCCAATGGCTGAGAAAATAAAGTCTGTATGTTGTTCGGGAATAAAATTCAGTTGGGTTTGAGTGCCTTGATAGAGTCCCCGACCAAACAGTTGTCCCGCCCCAATGGCAATCCGAGATTGAATCAGGTGATAGCCTGAACCCAAGGGGTCTTGTTCGGGGTGGAGAAATCCGGTAATTCTTTGTTTTTGGTAATCTTGCAGTAAATTCCACAACACATATCCCAGTCGGCCAGCCCCCAGATTCATCAGTAAGGCAGCCGGCCCCCCTAACCACCGCCAAGGTAAACTCCACCACCCCACAAACCCAATTAACACCGCCCAAATAATTCCTGCGGGTTGATACAGATTGAATAATATTGCTGAGAAGGCAGGGGCAATTAACAAAATTAACCAACCGGAATGCACATTTCCCCAATACAACATCCCAAAGGTGATTGCCCCAAACACTAGAGAAGTCCCTAAGTTGGGTTCAATAAAGACTAATCCCCAAGGGACTGCCGCGATCGCTAATACTCGCAGCATATCAGTCAAAGTGGGAGTAGTGCGGTCATACAGTAAAGCAGCGATGGTGATGATCACCCCAACTTTAGCAAATTCTGAGGGTTGGACATGAAATCCCCCAATATTGATCCAGCGTTGCGCCCCTAGGGCTGTTGTACCAATGAACTGAACTGCAATTAGGGAGATATTGGTGATGCCATAAATCACCCATTTCCATTGGATTAAACGTTCGTAGCGGTTGCGAGCGATCAATAACGCTAAACCCAGGCCTAAACCGCCCATTAACCAATGTTGCCACCAATCGGTTAAGCCTTGCTCCCGTTCAACACTGCGGATCATAATTCCGCCTAACAGGGTTAAACCAATGACGGCAACAAACAGCCATCCATCGACTTCTTGCCAAGCCGAGAGTAAACTTCTTCTGCGTCTAAGCTGGATTTTTTGTACCATAGTTTGGGGATTACAGGGGTTAGAAATAGAGTGTCAGCCTGAAGAGTGACTTTTTATCAAGGATAGATTACCTCAACTCAGAAGTCACTCTATTATTTTTCTTCAGGGGTTGATTAACCATAACCGAATAATTTTGTTGTTGGTCATTCGTTATTTGTCATTGGAGGGAATAGGAGGTATCTGTTGGCGCACCATCCTGAACTAAAGTGCGAGTTTGGCCATTGCGTTCAATAAAGTTACCCACCATTGCCCATAATGCCTCTACTTTTCGGGTACGCCATTCATCGATAACAGCCGCAGCTTTTGCAGCAGATAAACGTCGATGTAATGCTTCATACAAATAGTTAGCATGACGGGTTTCATCTTGGGCAACGCTGAGAATTCCCTGTTTAACACGATTTGAAATAATATCCTCATCTGGCAAAACATTTGCCATGCGTTGGAAGTCTTTACTGGCATCTAGTTCTAGAATATAAGTGCTACCAATAAATACCACCCAATCAATGTTTTCTGCTTTTAAGTCCGTTTGGGTATAACCTTTAAAATAAGCCTCAAAAAAGGGACTTTTACGATCTACTTTTTTGTTGTTATCTGTTTCAGCTTCCTCAGCGAGTTTTTTAAAGTCAATCACTTTCTTATTATGACGTCTCAAAGCTTGGGCAAAAATTTGACCATGACGACGTTCATCACTGGCATGACGATCCAGTTTTTCTGCTAACCAATGGTCTCCTTCTGCCATTGCGCGATCGCGTAATTTTTCTAAAAAAGGAACTGAACCAGACTCAGCCATCTGAAAACCAGCCAGGACATTGGGACGGCTTTGAGTATCTCGTATATTCCGCGATAAAATATAAGCACTCGCGCCATTACCGATAATGTGAAGGATTTGGGTGAGAAGATTCATCTGTCAAATGTCTGAATGAATAAGTCTTTATTTTACAGAATTTAAAATGGTAAAAACACCCCCCCAAGCCCAAACTGAAACCCTATTGCTTCAGTTACCTCACACAATTAAACTAGGGGTTACCGCTGAACAGTTTGCTGCCTTAGCCGCAGTTAACCGAGATATCCGACTAGAAAGAACATCACGAGGAGAACTCATTGTGAACCCTCCTACAGGCTGGGAAACTGGAGAACGGAATTGGAGTATTTCAGGAGAGTTATATCTTTGGTGGCGGAATGCAGGGGAACCGGGCAAAGCATTTGACTCTTCTACAGGTTTTACTTTACCCAATAGTGCTATTCTTTCCCCAGATGCCTCTTGGATCTCTCAACCCCGTTGGGATAGATTAACCACTGAAGAAAAAAGCACATTTCCTCAGATTTGCCCGGATTTTGTGATCGAATTACGGTCTAGTTCTGATACTTTAAAGTCTCTGCAAGCTAAAATGAAAGAATATATTGAAAATGGTGCAAAATTAGGTTGGTTAATTAATCCAAAACGTCGTCAAGTTGAAATTTATCGACCAAAACGATCGGTGGAAATTTTAGAAAATCCCTCGGAATTATCCGGTGAAGATATACTCCCCAATTTTGTTTTATGTTTATCTCGAATTTGGGATTAAAGACAATATCTAAACAGGTTTTGCTGTTAACAACAGCCAAAATATTGCTAAACTGAAAATCAATAATCCATAAAGAATAGATTTCATACTTCAATTAAGGCTGAATTTTACGATTCCAATCTTTCCCCAATCTTAAGGTTAATTCTGAACCAATTTCCCCAATAGAAGCCGCTTCAATTTTGCCAAACTCTAGTAGACTTTGTAATAATTCTGCACTTTTTAAGTCTCCCTGCTGTACAATAATTTGAGTGTATTGTTGTTCATCCGGCCAGTCGGCAACCAGATAAACATTATAAAATCCTTTATTGATAAAATAATCCAAAATCTGTTCTCCTGCCTGGGTATTACCCGAAGCATTTTGAATTGCAATTTTAAGATTAAATGGAAAATCTGGATCTTGATTACTCTGTTCTAATGTACTTAAAAGATAATCTTTTGAATCTTGTTTGAAATACTGATGCATGATGCGATCGCGTTCCAACTCATCTATTAACCAATAACTGGTATAATTTTCATCTAAGTTATTGCCTTCTCCGGGCAACATCACCATTTTGACTTGATTTTCCTTAAGTTTTAAGCCAAAGTTCGCTAATGTCATTAGTTCTTCAAAACTTAAATTAGTATCTACATATTTTTGCAGGACTCGAATCATTTGCGGTAAACGCGGTAAAACAGTAGGATGATTTAATCGTTCTTGAATAGCTTGTAACAAAGCTTGTTGCCGCTGAACTCGACTAATATCCCCATAACCATCCCCGCGATACCGAACAAATTGATCTGCTTGTTCGCCATTCATCGTTTGCCATCCCGGTGATAAATCTATCTTTAACTGTTGCGTTTCATCCCTATAAGACATCGCTTGGGGGACAAAGACTTCAACCCCTCCCAATAAATTCACCAGTTCTTTAAATGCACCACTACTGACACGAATATAGCGATCAATTGGAACTTGATTCAAATTTTCTTGAATCACCTGAGTTGCCAGTTCTACCCCACCCCAATAATTGGCTTCATTAATTTTGCCCCAACCGACACCGGGGAGATCTACCTGGGTATCCCGAGGAATTGATAAGACATTAATTGATTCAGCAGCCTTGTCAAACCGCACTAATAACAGTGTATCGCTACGCCCTTTAAATAAATCTTCTGAGGCTTGGGCTGCATTGGGAACGGGATCAATTCCCATCACTAAAATATTAACAGGACGAGACAGATCATAGGCAAAGCGATCGCGCCAAAACGTATTCAAAACCATTGATTCCGTATTGTTCTCGGCTTGGGATTTCCATGCCGTTAACGCGCCGAGGGTTGCTGCCACCCCTGCTATGAAAACAACAAATCCTAAAACAAGCCAACGTCGCAATTGAGAGGAGGAACGAGAGGGGATTGGGGAAGTCATAATCTACAAAATAGCATTGTTTGTGTGATTTTATAGAAACCCATAGATAACAGCATCGGGAGGATCAGAAATTTTTAGAGACGGGCATTCTATATAAAGTTAGTGATTATTTGTTCTCAGGGTGAACTGACAACAGACCAACAGACAACCTACAATCAAATCAACGGATGTTACAAAGTTTAAACCAAATGATACCTGTTATTCTTGCTGGTGGTAAAGGTGAACGATTTTGGCCCCTGAGTCGTAAGCATCGGCCGAAACAGTTTTTGAGTTTAGATGGGAGTGGCAAAAGTCTCTTGCAAGCGACAGCCGCCCGTCTTTTACCCCTAACAGGCAGTTGGGAGGGGTTATGGGTCATTACTTCTTCTCTGTTGGCTTCAGGAGTCCAGCAGCAACTGCCGCAGTTACCGACTGAGAATTTGTTAGCAGAACCGGAAGGACGGGATACAGCCCCCGCTGTGGCTTGGACAGTGATTGAAGTTGCCCGACGGTATGGGGAAGATGCGATTGTTGGATTTTTCCCAGCGGATCATTGGATTAAAGATCCCCAAAAGTTTAATCAGACGTTAGAAGCAGCAGCAACCCTTGCCAAGGAGAAAGAAGCGATTGTGACGTTAGGGGTCAAACCTACCTATGCTTCCACAGGATATGGTTATATTGAACAAGGAGAAACCCCTGTGACTGAGGGTGAGTTCCCGGCCTATCCAGTGGTTCGGTTTACGGAAAAACCGGATGTAGAAACCGCAAAACAGTTTTTAGAAACCGGTCGATTTAGTTGGAATGGTGGTATTTTCGTGTTTCGGGCGGGTGTGATGTTGCAGGAGTTTCGCAGTTATACCCCAGAGTTAATCACAGCGTTAGAAACAAAAGGGGTTGAAGCTTATTCAGAATTGGAGAAAATTAGTTTAGACTATGCCGTAATGGAAAAAACTCAAAAAGCCTATGTGATTCCGGTTGATTTTGGCTGGGATGACTTAGGGGATTGGAATTCCTTAGAACGCTTATCAGGCAACGGTAAACCGAATGTAGAACTACTTAAACATATTGGGCAAGATACCACAGGCAGTATTTTGTACGGTTCTGAAGATGATGTGGTGGTAACAATTGGTCTTGAAGATGTCGTGGTGGTTCGCGATGGTAACGTTACCCTCATTGTGAAAAAAGAACGAACTCAAGAAATTAAACAGATGCTGAAAAAGTTAGCCGATGATCCTCAGTTAAATCAACTATTGTAATTAACCCAAATTGAAATAGCCCCTCGCCATCTCGGGAGGGGTCTAGGGTAAAGTATTCTATCAACGGAGAGGGAGGGATTCGAACCCTCGGATAGGCAATAACCTATCAACAGATTAGCAATCTGCCGCTTTCGACCACTCAGCCACCTCTCCATGGCGCGACAATATAGCATTGTAACAGATTATCATTGAGATGTCTAGAGGTGAGTGATGGGTTATTTGTTTTTAGAAGGGATAGGGTGTTGGGTGTTGGCAATAGTTTATCTCCCTTGTCCCCCCATCTCCCCATCTCGGCCTCTTCCTCTCTTCATTACTCCTTACTGCGGAACTGTTTTTCCACTAAGCTGACAACGGTTTCTCGGGGAAATAGACGAGGCAGGTTGACGATCAGTTTGTTACTCAGTCCCCCAGTCACTAGATTAGATTGATTTTCTTCTAAGGCTTTTAATGCATCTTTCACTACCTCTTCTGCGGGGGTATAGTTACTACCCCCACCCGCAAACGTGTCAGGAAACTCCGCCCGTTTAAAGAATTGGGATTCTGTTGGCCCTGGACAAAGTGCCATAATATTCACACCAGACCCTTTATTTTCTGCCCAAATAGCCTCTGTAAAACTGAGAACAAACGCTTTAGTTGCCGCGTAAATAGAGAGATAAGGCAAGGGTTGAAAAGCGGCAATGGAGGCAACATTGATAATACCGCCAGAACCTCGTTGTTTCATCCCTGGTAAAAACAGATAGGTTAATTCAACTAAAGCGATATTATTCAGTTGAATCATGGCAACTTGTTTGTCTAGGGGACGTTCCACAAATGCACCATAATCTCCAAATCCAGCATTATTAACGAGTAAATCAATCGTTAAGCCTTTTTGGGTAATTATATCAAACACCTGTTGTGTGGCGTTGGGTTCAGTCAGATCTTGGGCAATGACTTCTGCTTTAATATTATATTGCTGTTGCAGTTGAGTCGCCAGTTGATCTAGTTTATCTTTAGAACGGGCAACTAGAACTAAGTTGGTTTGACGAGAGGCTAGTTCTTCGGCAAAGGTTTCACCAATTCCGGAGGAAGCACCAGTAACTAATGCAGTTTTCATCGGGTTTGATCTGGGAATATTCAGCTAACGTTACAAATTGTAAGGCAAATCCCCAATTTTGGCTTTTTTGGAGGGTTGAGCTGATGGAATATATCTTTTCTCTCCACGCATTTAAATCAATTTAAGGATATAGTTCATTAATTTATTCATTTCTGAGCCGAGCTAACTCACCAAGAAGTTGAGTAAATTTAATCTAATTTTTATAATAAAAAGACATATTTTTTAACTTTTAAATTCCGTAACAATGAATACGGAAAGTTATTATTCATTCTTGATTTGATCAAAGGTAAAGATTAATTCTATAGCGCCTTACTATAAAACAATGGTTCAACAACAAATCTCGGAAGAAGTTGCCCTCAGAATCGGCTTAGCATCACGGGCGTTACCGGGTATCTCGGTGGGGGATTTAATTGAGGCCCTCCAAACGAATCTCGGTGATACCCTGGATGAAAATAGCTTAAGCAAAATCACGGTCACGAACCTCAAAAACTCATTCGGGCAAACCTACAGTCTCGATGGAGAAGAAGATGGGGAAGATTCTCGATTTCTGCTTCAGCAGCTTAAAGAAGCAGTTAATATTCTATGGGGTGAGATTGAGGATGAGGAAGAATTATCCTTACCCATAGAAGCTTATGAAGAGGGGGAAATGCCCAACTCAATTCGGGTAGCTGTCGCCTCAAATAATGATGAAGAATTAGACGGTCATTTTGGTTCCTGTCTGCGCTTTTTAGTGTATCAACTCTCGGCAACAGATCTTAAATTAATTGATGCCCGATCTGCGGCTAAAGCCGATGAATCTGATGATAAAAATGGTTATCGTTTGGGGTTAATTAAAGATTGTCATGTTCTCTATGTGGCTTCTATTGGCGGGCCAGCCGCCGCGAAAGTCGTTCAAGGAGGAGTGTACCCCATGAAAGTCCCAGGAGGCGGATCGGCGCGGGATATATTGGGTAAATTACAACAGGCGATCGCCACCTCTCCTCCCCCCTGGGTTGCTAAGCTTTTAGGCGTTTCTCAAAGCGATCGCCTCAAAAATTATCACGGATAGATTATCTGGGGTGATAGGGAGAGTTAGAAGTCAGAACTTCTACCTACTCCCCACACCCTACCCCCCATATCCTATACTCACTTACCCATTGAATTGCGATACAACCCCATTTGATCTGATAATGGCAGAGGCTGTAAACACTTGAAAGAATTATGCCTTTACCTCAAAACTTAACGACTCTTGACGGTACGCCCCTGTCTCCAGAAGTCTTAGCAAACAAAGTGATTCTGTTTGTTAATGTTGCCAGCCAGTGTGGCTTAACTCCTCAATATAGCGGTCTTGTAGAACTGGATAAAAAGTATGGCGATCAAGGTTTGGTAATTGTGGGAGTTCCCTGTAATCAGTTTGGCAAACAAGAACCCGGTAGCCCAGAAGAAATCAAAGACTTTACGAAAACCAAATATGATGTAGATTTTACCTTACTTGAGAAACAAGATGTGAATGGCTCTAATCGTAGCCCTCTCTATCAATTTTTAGTGGGTGATGGCTCAGATATTGCTTGGAACTTTGGTAAGTTTGTCGTTGGACGGAATGGGGAAGTTGTTGCCCGTTTTGAACCCCAAACTGCTCCGAATGATCCGAATTTACAAGCGGTGATTGAAAAAGCATTGCAAGATTCATAGTAAAAGTTCTATAAATTATTCAATGAATTGAATGCATCAGTACTCCGTCTCTGTATTACTTACAGACGGGTACTGATAATTTTTATGCCGCTATTTTTAATTGAATCTCAAAAATTTTAAGGGTTAAAAATATACCTTTATAGTAGTACATTCTTCGATGTTTGACAGGGGTTTAATATGGAATAATGAAATATTTGTGTGCAATAGAATTGAGGGGAAGACAAGAAGAAAAGGGAGATGGGGAGGACATAAAAGACAGGTTAAGGATGGATCATGTGGGCGTAGCCTGTGGGATAGCACAAATAACAAATAACAAGTGACGAATAACCCATAACAAATGAAGTATCCTGAAAGATGTCAAACGCAGTGAAAACTGTTAGAAAGTTTGATGTTGATTTCAAAACACCCTCAAGATTTGGAGTTCAGTTAATCTGATGAGAAAAGGTCAATATATTATTCTCTGCGACACCATGCAGGCTGATTTGAGCGATCCCTTTTCCGGACGTTCATCGGCTGCCCTTGTCGTTCCCTTTGGAATTGGGACGACAAGGGCATTAGAAGGGTTTGGGATGCGAGTAGAAGTCGAGGAGTTAGAACCCTCTGATATTGCGGACTTGCGGCGCAACCCGGAAGTGGTGAGTATTGCCCCCTCCATGCCTGTCCAACTGATTAAACCCACGGCTATTAATGCCGCTGAAGCCCGCACGGGGAGTGGTACTACCTGGGGCGTGGAAGTGACGGGGGCGGCTGATAGCCCCTTTACAGGTAAAGGCATAGCCGTGGCAGTCCTTGATACCGGAATTGATGCCAATCATGAAGCCTTTCAGGGGGTTCAACTGATACAGCGAGACTTTACCGGAGAGGGAGATGGGGATAATAACGGCCATGGCACTCACTGCGCCGGAACAATTTTTGGGCAAGTCGTCAATGGCTATCGGTTTGGGGTAGCCCCTGGGATTGAAAAAGCCATTATTGGCAAAGTACTGGGGTCACAAGGCGGTGGTTCGACTCAACAAATTTATGAGGCGATTTTGTGGGCAATGCAACAAGGGGCACACGTGATCTCCATGTCCCTGGGATTAGATTTTCCCGGTTTAGTGCAACGGTTAGTCGATAATGATTTTCCAGTAGATTTAGCTACCTCTCTGGCATTAGAAGACTATCGGGCAAACGTTCGTTTGTTTGAAAAATTAGCTGCATTGGCACAAGCCCGAGGGGCATTTTTCCAAGGCACATTAATGATTGCCGCCTCTGGAAATGAAAGTAAACGAGACATTGATACGAACTACGAAGTTGCGGTTGCGCCCCCAGCCGCAGCCGATGGGATTGTTTCTGTAGGGGCGCTGGGAACTGCAGGAGAACCCCATAATGCTTTAACAGTGGGCAGTTTCTCCAATACTGGCCCGAATGTTTCTGGCCCTGGCGTTGATATTTACTCCGCCAAAGCAGGGGGCGGATATGTGGAATTTACCGGTACCAGCATGGCAACCCCTCACGTTGCGGGTATTGCTGCACTTTGGGGCGAAAAGTTATTATTCACAACCAATGCGGTTCCCATTGGTCAACTGAGTGCTTTACTCGTGGGTCAAGCGAAAACAGATCGCCTCGCCAGTGGTTTTGATCCCCTGGATGTGGGAGCAGGATTAGTTCAAGCCCCCTTAAGTTAGAAGAAATGGGGAGAAGCCTGATGGGAGGAGTCAGGGTACAGTATTCAATATCTAGGGCTTGCTGAAAAAGTCTTGTTATGGGGCTAGGAGTCAGGAGTCATGCATTTAACTCCTGATACCCCGTTCCCCATTCCCCGTTCTCTCAAGAATGCTGACTGACTCCACCCTACACCCTACATCCTATCCCCGCCTCGCAGCACGAAGTGCCCAGTTTCGAGTCAAAACAGCCCGAGGATGAATCACCAAAGCAGTTTTCATCAAATATTGAAGCGTATAATCACAAGTCTGCCAAACTGCTTGATGCAAAGATTCAAAGCAGAGGGACCTTAAAGTATTCAGTTCAGTCGTTTGTCCCCGTGTAGGTTCCAGGGTATCTGCCAGGAAGATCACGCAACTTAAAGGACTCATTTCAGGCTGTCCTAATGTATGATTTGCGATCGCGTTTAAAATCTCTTCATCTTCAATTCCAAATTCGGTACGGGCAACAATTGCCCCCACTTCAGCATGGAGTAAATGGGGATGAACTTCAAGAATCGGATCGAGAGGGACTTGATGGGTTCGTGCCATCTCTAGCAGCAACTGGGAGGGGTAATAGTTCATAAAAATATAGTCAAATGTGACACACCTTTATTTAGTCGGCGTTACCCGAACCGGGTGAACTACAACACCCTCTATCCCATAGCCTAAAGCATTTGGGACTGCTTTTCTCATGATGTTCAAAGAACCGTTCACATCGGCATTAACCAATCGTCCACTACCACTACGGTATAAACCCCGTTTGACTCTTTTTCCACTGAAAGTCCACTGATTTTTCTCACCCTTTTTGTACACCGGAATGGGATCATTATCAATAAAACTGGCTTTTGAGGTATAAGATTCTTCGGTTAAAATCACCTGAATCCCTGCTAGTTTGGCTTTATAAGATAACATTTCTATGAACTTGGCATGAGGAATTTGAACGAAGTTTTGATTCGTCTTTTTTCCCA